>Ga0210398_10003407_pt1 | contig 15256 bp, 8 predicted proteins | sample IncBWC4OmetaG_FD_161047 | JGI IMG/M metagenome (GOLD analysis project Ga0210398, IMG submission 161047) | Forest soil microbial communities from Barre Woods Harvard Forest LTER site, Petersham, Massachusetts, United States - Inc-BW-C-4-O | ecosystem: Environmental > Terrestrial > Soil >...
TCGATCCGCGCCTTCACCATCTGGCGCATCTGCTTTTGCAGCGTGTTCACCGCCATCGTGCCGTCCATGACCACGAACTTGTCGGATTCAATCATTTCGTCGTATTGCGCCAGAATGCGCCCCTGGAAAATGCGGAAGCTCTCGGCGCGGTCCAGCGAAAGGTTCAGGTCCATGCCCGCTTCGTAGTATTTCAGCTTGGGGCGGCCGCTCATGATGCGCTTGACGGCCACGTCCAGGGGCGCGCGGAAATAAAAAGTGATGTCGGGTAGGGGAGCGAAGCGGTACAGGTTGCGCAGCCACCGCGGTGAGCAATTGCGGGCCACGTCGCGCGCAAACGCCGTGTAGATGTAGCGGTCGGCAAGAACCAAGTACCCGCTGTGCAGCAGCGGAAGGATCTGGCGCTCGCAGCGGTCAGCAAAGTCAGCAGCGTGCAGAAGGGAAAAGGTCGTCGGGGTCAGAAGACGCCGCTGCTTGCCGCGGCGCGTTGCCGACTTCACCAGTGGCGAAGAATTCCACTCCGTAAAATGCAGGCGATAGCCGCCGATTTCCAACCAGCGCTTCAAAAGATAGAGCTGCGTGCTCTTCCCGGAGCCGTCGATGCCCTCGACGACGATTAACGCACCGGGATATTTCCGGGCGGGCTCCAGCCGGGGAGTAGTTTCCGGGGCTTCCACGGGGCTAGGGGTTGTGGGCTCGATCGGCGGCAGGGGGCTCGAAGTCACAAAAATGTCTCCAGCCCATTATACGCACACAATGTAAAAGTTTGGTGACAACTCGTTGAGTGGACGATGAATGAGCAAGTCGCCTGCCAAAAGCGCCGTGGTGATAGCCCCGGTGCGGTTGCCGCCCGCTTGCCAGATCCGTTCCGGGCAGCCGCCTATTGGTTCCAGATTTTCTCCCGCGAATCCTCGTACGGGTAGACGTGCACCATCCACCCGAAGATCACCGGGTAAAACGTGCCACCGGCCTCGGTGCAGGCGTCTTTGGTGAGGATCGAGCCCTGCAGGCCGAACTTGGTCCAGTCGGCGCTGACGCGCTCGCCCCGCGGCGGCACGCACAGCTTGGTGTGCAGGTGCCATTGCGCGATGCTCAGCGGGATGCGCTCGTTCAATTGCTCCTCGGAGACGCGCTTGGGCATGGTGTACATCGCGCCAATCAGCTCGTAGCCGGTTTTGGTCTTCTTGTAGAGCAGGGAAGTGGGCCGCGACGGATCGAAGGTAAACGATTCCAGGAAGCCGTTGTAGTAGTTGGTGAAGTGATATTCGGACTGCGGCAGGTTGGGCGCGAAGATGCGATAGTTATCGGCCAGTGCCGCGTGGTAGTCCTTGTACTTCTCGATGGACTCGCGCAACTGGGAGGCGATTTCGTCGGCCTTGGCCCATTCCTGCGGCGTGGCCGTCGCGCGCAGCTTGGTCATGTACATGTGCGGGCCCATCTGGTGATGGTGCATGTGGCTCATGGCGTCCATGGCGCCGTGCTCGGTCTGCTGGTCTTTTTCCTCCGCGCCCTGGCCCATTTTCATCCCGGGCATGTCGTGATCCATGTCCATGCCGGGCATGTTCTGCATGTTGCCGGAGTCATCGCCCGGCTTTTGCTGCTGGGATTGCTGGGAAGCTTGCGGGCGCGCGGCCAATTTGCCGGCGGCGCCGGCCAGCACCAGGGAAGTTATTGCGAAAACCGCGATAGGCAGAATCCGTCGCATATTCATGTCCGTGACCGTCTCCTTCCTATTCTACGCATCTCGCGGCGCAAAGTTTCAAGTCTTGGCGGCGTCGTTCTAGGCCGGCACGCAGGCAAACGCAGTTCGGTCCGCAATCTTCGATTTACTTCAAATGAGGGACGGCCGAGCTATCGGCGCCGGGCTTGGCCCGGATCCACTGCCGCCGGGCCGCAGCAACGGCTGCGGCGGCAAGCACCATGAGCATAAATCCAAATCCGCCCAGAAGAAAACTGCTCGGGGTGTCGCGTCCCGTCACGGCCGCCGCCAGCAAAGCCAGGCCAGACAGCGCGCCGATGGCTGCGCTCACGACAAGACAGATGGCCAGGGCTCGACGGAGCCCAGCACGAACATTCGCCACAGTTCATCCTCGAACTGCGCTGGTGACGGTCGGAGAAATCTACAGAAGGCCGAATCTGCTTAAGCGATTAGGAAGGACGCAGAAAGAACAGGAGGGGCCCGGCCGGGCGCGGGCTGCTGCAAAACCGGCCGTAAAAACGCGCTTTCAAGAACTGCTGCCGCTCCCACGACGGTCCAGGCGAAGTGTGTGCTGACCGCCGCGAAGAGGTAGGGGATCTGCTGAATCGTTCTCGCTGGGGGCGACTCATGGCTCCCCACGCAGCGCTTGATGACCACGGACGCCGCGGCTTCTTCGGCGGTGGCTTGGATTTCATGCAAGTCATCCGTGAGCGAAATGACCGGAAAGAGGATCAGGAGCGCGCAGGTCAGCGCGACGATGCACTGCCAGCGGCGGGGCCCATGCCCGTGGCCGAACCTCGGAATGGCGAGGTGGCGGAACAAAAGGACGTAGCTGGCGGCGGCGATCAGGGCCCACGCGAGATTGAGCGCGAGTTCCATGGTCCTCATGTGTGGCGCGCCGTTTGAACAGAAAACATGCGTGATTCTCCGACCTTCACAAACTGCCTTGGCGAAAGCATACCAGAAGAATGTAAACGCCGCACAAAAACGGGCCGTGGCCGGTAGGCAAGGCGGCGGCCCCGCAAATTGCCGGGGCGCACTCACGGAATTTTTTCCTCAAATCGTCCGATCAGGCTTGCGCCCGGAAAGAATCTCCAGTACGCTCACTGTGTCGTCGGCGGAGACTTCCCACCTCACCCGCTACTTCAGGTCCCAGCCGCAGTTCAAATCCGAGTGACGGAAGGACGGTGCATGAATCGCATACGCACGATAGCGATCCTTGCCGCAGCGGTTGCGTTCACTTTGCCTTTGGCCGCCTGCAAGGACACCAAAACACTGCAGGAAAACGACCAACTGAAGGCCCAGGTGGCGGACCTTCAGAAGCAGAACGGCGAAATGGGCAACAATCTGGAAACGGTCACGGCTGCTCGCGACGCCTTGGAAAAGCAAAACGAGTCGCTGCAGACGGAGATTCAAGGTCTTAAGTCCAACAAGAAGACCAAAAAGAAAGTGTCCAGCAAGCGACATCACCGCGGCCCGGCGACCAGCAAGGCCTCGGCTTTTTGGAACCCCGTCGGTGCACTGGAACTGCGCGAGCCGGATTCAAATTCAACTTCACAAAGGGGAGGCGAGCACTATGAAATCGTTTGAGGTGCAATTCCGTTATCGCGATCGCAATGAGGAAACCGTGGAATCGACGGTGAACGTGGAGGCCTCCAGTCTGCCCGGCGGCGTGGCCAAGGCCACCCGCGAGTTCGTCAAGGGCCTGGACCGCAAGCAACGGTTCGACATGAACAAGAACGGCCTGGAAATTTCGGCCCGGTCCACCGGAACCGTGGAAGCGGCGAAGGCCAAGTCCTCCGCGGAAGCCGCCGGCTGAAGAGGGCGGCGGTCCACGCTTCACGAAGTGACTCCAGAGGGGCGCCAGCCTCCCGGTTGGCGCTCCCAAGGGCTTCCATCTCCTCTTTTCCTGCGAACGCGATACCGCATCGATCCACGATCCGGGTGGCGAAAAGATTCTTGACAGGGCAACGAGCCGGACGTACGGTCCCCTTGAACTCGGATCGAAAAATGGCAAAACGGCCCCGCCCGTGGGGGGAAGCGAGGGAGTTATGAGCCGGTTGAAGTGGCGCTCCTTGGCCGTTCTGGGAATCGTGATGATGCCCTGCGCGCTCGTCGCGCAGACCTCGAATTCATCGGGTGAGGCGAAGGCGCAGGGCAGTTCGAATGGGGCGCAGGCACCCCTGTCCCACGATTTGTCGGGCGTGTGGATGCAATATCCGGACGGCCCGGTGCCCGGCGTGCCGGGCATGAACGCCATCGATCAAAGATTTCGCCCGCCGCTGACGCCGTACGGACAGGAAAGGCTCGACGCGTCGCGGCCCATGGTCGGCCCGCGGGCGATTCCCGGCCAGGAAAACGGCCCGACCTTGAATTGCGATCCGGATGGGCCGCCGCGAGTTCTCAACCTTCCCAATCCGTTCGAAATCGTTCAGACTCCCGGGCGCGTGTTTATGTTTTTCGAGGAGCAGCACGTCTGGCGGACCATCTGGGCCGACGGGCGGCAACTCCCCAAGGATCCCGATCCTTCCTGGCTGGGTTACTCTGTCGGCCGGTGGGAAGGGGACACATTTGTCGTCGAGACTGTCGGCTTCAATGACAAACAGTGGATGGACGGCTTCGGCAATCCGCGCAGCGAGAAGACTCATCTCACCGAGCGCTACCGGCGTTTGAACCATGACACGCTGGAGCTGCAGATCACCATCGACGACCCCAAATCCTACAAAGGCGTGTGGACCAATCCTCCGAAGCTGCACAAGTTGGAGCCCGCTTGGGAAATCGGCGAGTGGTTTTGCGTTGTGGACGAGGATCGCGCCTACGACGACGTGGTGCGGCTGCCCGCGGGCGGCGTAACACCACCTCACAAGTAGCTGCAATCAAAATCAAGAGGTCCAGCGCGAGTGGGATTTATTTGCTCGCGCGCTCGTTGTTGCTGGTCAGGTAGAAATACCCCACGCGATTGTTGGTCGGCGTCGCAAACCAGATGCGGCCCTGCGCATCCAGGAAAAATTCCCGCATCATCGCTTCGGAATGCGGGAACGGGTACTCGACCACCTTCCCCGTGTTCGGATCGAGGCGCCCGATCAAGTCCTGATCCGTTGAGGCGTACCAGATGCCGTTGTCTTTGCCGACGATCATAGCGTATGGCGTCGCAGCCGGGCCCGGCAGCGGGTACTCTTTGAACGTTTCCGTCTTGGGATCGAAACGCCCGATCTTGTTTCCGGTGCGCTCGCCGAACCAGACGATTCCTTGCGAGTCGATCGCCAGCCGCTGCGGCGTGCCCTGAGTCGGCGGCGACCACTGCGTCACCTTCTCCGTTTTGGCGTCGATGCGCCCAATCTTTCCGTCCTTCTTCAACACGCAGAACCAAACATTGCCGTCCTTGTCGAAGGTGATGCCGTAGGACGATGGCACTTCCATAAACTGCTTAAATTTGCCAGCTTCCTGATCGTATTTGCTGAGCGGCTCGCCGGAAGACCACAGGTTTCCTTGCCCATCCACGCGAACCGTATGCTTGCCCGCCCTCTCGCCCGGCACCACAACATTTTCCTGGAATTCCGTGATTTTGCCAGTTTGGGGATCGAGTTTCGCCAGCCGGTCCAGCGCAAATTCGGTGAAGTAAACGAAGCCGTCCGATCCGCGCACCACCGAGTGAACGCCGGCGGTCTCTTCAAACGGCAGATGGAAGCGGGTAAGCTCGCCGGTATTGGGATTGAGCCTTGCGACTTCGTTGCCTCTTCCGTAGTAAGGGATCCAGAAATTCCCGTCCTTGTCCGGGGAAGCGCTCCACGGCAGGCCCGCTGAGCCGGAGACATCATACTCGACATAAACTATATTCATGGCGTCGTCGCTAAACGGCCGCACCGTATCTTTGTACGCGGGCAGTTCCGCCGGACTGCGCGGCACCGTCGAGTCCGTGCCCCACACGCTATTCAGGTAAGAAATCAGTTCGGTCGCCTTTGCGTCATCGATCCGAGCGGACAATTGAAATGCCATGGCCTGCCGCATGTAGTCGATGCGGTCGCGCCAGCCGTCCTCATCGCGGCGCACCGCGGCCATGCGGGTCTGGAATCCATGGCAGACGAAACAGTTGGCGGAGAGTATATCCTTGCCCTTCCCGGCAGGCATCAGCGTCTTGCCTTGATAAAGATTCAGGTCGCTCCAGCGCACCGTTCCGGCCTTCAACGGAAAATCGAACGAGATATTCTGATCGGCGGTCAGAGCCACGCCGCTGTGCGCATCGGCGGTGAAGCCCACGGCGCGAACAGTCACGCGATAATCGCCCGCCGGGAGATTCTCCACGCGGTAACGGCCCTGCTTGTCGGAGAGCACACTGACGCTGATTTTGGTCTTGGCGTTGGTGGCCACAACGAACGCGCCCTCATAGGGCGCGCCGTCCGGGCCCTTCACCGTGCCGGCGACCGTGGCCGCGAAGGCCGAAGAGGAAACGAGAGCGGCAAAGGTCGCCACAGCTGCAAGCTTGCGGATGGATCGCATGGACTCTCCTTACGGAACGATAAATCGACGGAACCGGGCCCGGCCCTCTCCGTGCACTATACTCTGGACGCAAGGGCTGATCAATGCGTTCCCGAGCGCGGCCGGCCCAGTCTGTCATCAGGATTACGCACCCCCTTATTGTACAGAAACGAATTACACGAATTAAACTTGACCGTCTCAAATACGCGGTGATATACGCTTGGCATTGGCGCGCGCGGGTGGCGCGCCTGTTTTTCTGAACATGTTCATCGGGGCCTTGCAAAGTTGGAAGAGTAAAGTCCCAGCCAGTTTTGGAAAATGGGGGTGTGGGTATGAGATTCTTCCGTTCGAGTGTGGGTGTAAGCCTGCGGACTCTGGCGGGCTGCGTATTGGCTTTGCTGGCGGCTTCGCCGCTCTTCTCCCAAGGCAGCGCAGGGCGTATTTCCGGCGTGGTGACGGACCAAAGCGGCGGCGTATTGGCCGGCGCCACGGTCACCGTGCTGGACGTCGACCGCGGCATTCCGAGAACGCTGACCACGGATCAATCCGGTGTGTATGTGGCTCCTAGCTTGCTTCCCGGCAAGTACACCGTGCGGGCGGAGTTCAAGGGCTTCAAGACCGTCGAACGGCAGAACCTCGTCTTGGAGGTCAATCAGGACATTCACGTCGATCTGGCTCTCCAGCCGGGCGATCAGACCGTGACCGTCACCGTAACGGAAGAGCTTCCCCTGGTGGAGACCACCAACGCCACGCTCGGCGGGACCATCACCAATGCGACCATCAATGAGCTCCCCATGATGGGCCGCAGCTACCAGAACCTCCTGACGCTGCGTCCCGGGATGATGATCTATCCGGGCGGCGGCGGATGGACCATGAGCACCAACGGCAGCCGCCCTGAGGAGAATCAGTTCATCCTCGAAGGATTGACCAATGACAATCCCTTGCAGGGTCTGACCATCATCAACGGCCCGGGCGTGGCCGGCGATGCGGCCACGCTAATGCCGCTGGACGCCATCCAGGAAGTGCGGATCGAAGAGAATCCGAAAGCCGAATACGGCGGCAAGACCGGCGCCGTCGTCAACGTGGGAATCAAATCCGGAACCAACAACCTTCACGGAACGGCCTATGCGTTCGGCCGCGACACGGCATTCGACGCGCACGATTTTTTCGATGCCCCGGGAGAGGCCAAGCGGCCGGTCGGGCTCGAGCAATATGGCGCAACGGTAGGCGGCCCGATCAAGAAAGACAAACTGTTCTTCTTCATGGGTTACGAGGCAGAAAGCTATAGCGTCGGAAACCGCTTTTTTGCCAATGTTCCAGAAGATGTCACCGAGCCCGGCGTCGCCGGAAACGGCTGCAATACCCTCACTGCAGGAGACTGCGCCAATAGTCTGGTGGACGCCCTCAATGACCTGGTCACCACGGGATCGACCATCAGCACGCTCAGCCTGAACCTTGCCGGATGTCCCACGACTCTGCCGGCGGCAGGCTCGGCATCCTGGACCAACGGCACTTATAAGTGCACGGGCGGGCTCTATCCGGCGAATGCCGGGAATTCGCCGACCATCGCTCAGGGGTTCCCAAGCAGCTTCCGGTCCGACAACGGCGTCCTGAAGATCGACTACCATATCAACGATAAGAACACGCTGAGCGGGATGTACTTTCAAAGCGCCGGCTTGATCACCGCGGAAGACGTGGTTTACCTGGAGCCGCAATGGCTGTCGGTACAAAATAATCGCCCCATCGTGGTGGGGGTCAACTGGAATTACATTCCCACCTCGCAATGGGTGAACTCGGCGCGATTTGGATTCGTGCGCATGAACCGCGAAAGCCAGCAAGTCGATTCCAACGTGCCGCCGTCAACGTACGGCATCGACACCGGCGTGACCGTCACAGGATCGTTGCCCATCATTCGCGTGAAAGGCTTCACGGCGCTTGGCGGCAGCCCGGGCTGGCCCTACAAGTTCGGGCCTGACACTGTTTTCCAGGGCGTGGATTACGCCTCCTACCTCCACGGGAATCACGCCTTCAAGTTCGGAATCGATGTCCGTCGCAACCTGGCCGATCCCTCACAGTTCGGAGCGGCCAAGGGGGCCATCAATTTCAGGGCGGGCAACGGCCTGGAAGACTTCCTGCAGGGTGATCCTACGTTGGCAACCATCCAATCCGGAAACCCGGCAAGGCAGCTGAGCCAGTGGGATTTCGCCGGCTCGTTTCAGGACGACTGGCGCGTCACGCCGAGATTGACGGTCAACGCGGGGCTGCGCTACGACTACGCCACGCCGATGGCCGAAGCGAACAACCTTCTCGGTGGTTTCGATCCCAACCTCGGCATGGTGCAGGTCGGCACTTCCGCTCTCCCGTCGTTGTATAAGGGCGATCATAGGGATTTCGCCCCGCGATTGGGTTTGGCTTGGGACTTGACCGGCAACGGGAAGACGGTGATCCGTGCCGGGGGCGGAATCATTTTCAATGCGCTGCTTCCGATGCAGACCTTTACCGGCGTGGCGGGAAATGCGGTCAATGTCACGGGCGGCGTGGCCACGGTACCTACCGGCGCAACAATCGTAGTGAACGGAGTTTCCACGCCGGGAACGGGAAGCATTGCCGTCTCAACCGTCTCTATCCCCGGCGGGACAGGCTCGCCCATCTCGACGAATTGGCTGAACAACAGCTCGTCCACGCCGATCTTCTCAGGTGCCAATGCCGTGCAATGCGGAGACGGATTTGGCCCCGATCCCTCGCCTTGCTCCCTCGCGGTGATGGACCCCAATTTCCGTACCCCGTACGTCACCACCTGGACCCTCGGTGTGCAACACGCCCTGACCAATAATCTGTCCATGGATATCGCCTACGTGGGCAATCACGGAACTAAACTGAATGGCATCCGTGATATTAATCAGCCCCCTGTGGGCGCGGCGTATTGTTTGAATGCGCCACTGACTGCGGCTCAAATAGCGGATCCCAATGGCTGCCCGGGAGTCGGTCCGGCCAACGCGGGCCCGGACGCGGTGGAGGACGCCCAGCCGTTCTTCACAAAGTTCCCGTACCTGGGACCGATTCTTGTTCTGTCCAACCTCTATCATTCCAACTACAACGGATTGCAGGCCACGTTGCAGCAGCGGACGGCGCACGGGCTATCTTTCCTTGCCTCTTATACGTACTCACACTCGCTGGATGATGATTCGTACAACATTGGACAATTCCTGCCTCAGGACAGCACCAATCCGGCCCTGGAATACGCCAGCAGCGATTTTGACATTACGCATCGCTTTACATTTTCGGCTACCTACGCGATTCCCGGCAGGAAGGCACCCGGTCAGATGCTTGAGGGTTGGGAGCTGAATTCGGTAGTAACGATTGAAACAGGTCAGCCCTGGTACGGAAACGATCAATCGAACAATATTAGCGGGACGAATGAAAATACCGATCGTTGGGATTTCTTCGGCAACCCGGGGGATTTCAAGTCCGGCAACTCTTCGATCCCCTACTGCATTGGCACGAACAGTACAGACGGCGCCTGTACACAGACTACACCGAACGCTCTGATCACCGGCAATCCCCTGACTCTCCCTGCCGCGCAATCCGCCGCATATTTCAACTCCTGTCTCACATCTGCCGCAAAGGTTGACGGCGGAGCAGCAGGACCAACCACCGCGCAGGTCCTTTCACTCGGCTGCTATGCGCAGGGAAGCTCGGTCTTGATTCCACCGGCGCTTGGAACGTTTGGCACGGCCGGGCGCAATATTTGGCGCGATTCCGGCATCCGCAACTGGGACGTGTCGGTGACCAAATCGTGGAAATTCCAGGAGCGGCTCACGGCCCAGTTCCGCGCGGAGTTCTTCAACGTCCTCAACCATCCCAACTTTGCCAATCCTTACGGCGCCTCTAACGGCTTCGGCATCGGGATGGAAGGCGATCCCTCGCAGACAGCGATCTTCGGTTGCGGCTGCGCCACTCCGGACCAGGCCGCGGGCAACCCGGTCCTGGGCTCGGGCGGCAACCGCGCCATCCAGTTGGGCTTGAAGCTGCTCTTCTAGAGCTCGCGCGTCGCGACATTTTGCCCGGTGCGCCCCGGCGCCTGTTTCTGCCGAAGTTCGGAATACCAAAGAGACGCTCGGTCCTTATTCCAACATCGGACGCGTTTCGCGTTTCCGCTGTTGACAGGGTTTCCTCACGCACCCAAGATATTGTCAGTTGGACGATGGTGGGATTGCACGAGCTGAGTCTCGAGTCCCGTGTAACCCCGAAATCGTCTTTTCGCAAGCGGCCTTGTACAGGCCCGATCGGCTTCCAGCAAGCTTTCTTCTTGGGAATGTTGGACACCGCAGACCCCTCCCCGCATTGAAAACCCTAAGAGCCTTGTGAACCGGCCTTGCGTTCAGCGCCGACGGCGGGAACGCGACCTGCGAGACGTCGTTGCGAACGAGGGCGGCGCCCAAGCTCTTTCGTAAGGAGCCGGCCCAGGGAAGGACCTTCCTAGGGCCGCAATTCAGATGCGCGAGGAGCTCCGATGAAATCGATTCGCACTTTTGCCGTCAAGCCGTCGCTTCCCCCGAACCTGCAGCCGCTACTGCGCCTGGCGCACAACCTGCGCTGGAGCTGGGACCACGCGGAGATTGACCTGTTCCGCCGACTCGACCGGGACCTCTGGGAGACTTGCAATCGCAATCCCGTGAAGCTGCTCGGCTGCGTCCAGCAATCCGTCCTGGAAGCCGCGGCCAAGGACGACTCCTTTCTGGCGCACATGAAGGGAGTGGTCGACAAACTCGATTCCTACCTGACGGGGGAGGGAAGCTGGTATCGGCGGCACCACGGCAAGGAAGAAGACATGCTGGTGGCGTATTTCTCCGCCGAATTCGGCATCACCGAATGCCTGTCCATTTTTGCGGGCGGCCTCGGCGTCCTGGCCGGCGATCATCTCAAGGCCAGCAGCGATTTGGGCCTGCCGCTCGTGGGTGTGGGCCTGCTCTACCAGGAGGGCTATTTCCGGCAATACCTGAATGCCGCCGGCTGGCAGCAGGAAGCCTTCGAGGACAATGATTTCCACACCTGGCCGATCGAAAAAATCCCCAATGTGACCGTTTCCATCGACCTGCCGGACGGCAAGGTCCAAGTAAATGTCTGGCACGCGAATGTCGGCCGGCTGCAGCTGTACTTGCTGGACGCCAATCTTCCCTCCAACCGGCCCGAGCATCGCAAGCTTACCGCCCAGCTCTACGGCGGCGATCTGGAAATGCGCATGCGCCAGGAAATCCTTCTGGGCGTTGGCGGGTACCGGGCGCTGGAAGCGCTGCGGTTGAAACCGACGGTTTACCACATGAATGAGGGCCATTCCGCGTTTCTTGCGCTGGAGCACGTTCTCCGGCTGATGGAAACTGAAAATCTGTCTTTTTCCGAGGCGCGCGTGCTGGCTTCCTCCAGCCTCGTCTTCACCACGCATACTCCGGTGGCGGCCGGACACGATTACTATCAACCGTTTTTGATGGAGCGATACTTCTCGGAGTTCATGCCGCGCCTGGGAATCAGCCGTTCGGAGTTTCTGGCCCTGGGGCGCCAGGATCCGGCCAATGAGTCCGAAGATTTCTGCATGACGGTGCTGGCGCTGCGCCTGGCTTCGCACAGCAACGGCGTGAGCAAGCTCCACGGCGCTGTGTCGCGGCAAATGTGGAACCGCGTCTGGGCGGGGCTGCCGGAGGAAGAGGTTCCCATCGGCCACGTCACTAACGGTGTCCATTTCCGCAGTTGGGTCTCTCTGGAGATGAACCAGCTCTACGATCGCTATCTCGGCCCCAAATGGCGGGAGGAGCCCGCCGATGCGGCGCTGTGGCGCCGCACCGAATCGATCCCCGCCGGGGAATTGTGGAGGACCCACGAGCGCCGGCGCGAACGGCTGGTCGGTTTTGCGCGGCACAAGCTTCGCGAGCAACTCCTCTCTCGCGGCGCCCCCAAGCCGGCGGTGGAATACGCCGACGAAGTCTTGAGTCCGGACGCCTTGACCATCGGGTTCGGCCGCCGCTTCGCTTCCTACAAAAGGGCCACGCTGCTCTTGCGTGATCCCGACCGCCTGGCGCGCATTCTGAATGATCCCGAGCGGCCGGTACAGATTCTGTATGCCGGCAAAGCGCATCCCCGTGACGACGCTGGAAAGCAGCTGATCCAGACCATCATTCATCTGGCGGAGCGCCCCGAGTTTCGCCGCAACCTGGTGTTCCTGGAGAACTACGACATGGCCGTCGCGCGCTGCATGGTCCAGGGCTGCGATGTCTGGCTCAACACACCGCTGCGGCCGATGGAGGCGAGCGGCACCAGCGGAATGAAAGCCATCGCCAACGGCGTCCTCAATGTGAGCACGCTGGACGGCTGGTGGGATGAAGCCTGGGAGGCCGGCAGGGCCAGCGACGAAGGCGTGGGCTGGGCCGTCGGCGGCCGGGAGGCCTACGCAGATCCCTATCAGCAAGACCAAAGCGAGGCGGAGGCACTCTACGAACTCCTGGAGCATGAGATCGTGCCCACGTTTTACGACCGTCGCGCCGACGGGCTGCCGCGCAAGTGGATTGCCTTGATGAAAAATTCGATCGCCAAGCTCTGCCCGCAATTCAATATCCAGCGCATGGCCATGCAGTATGCGGACGAATCCTATCTGGTTGCCCACCGGCGCTACTGCCAATTGAGCGCGGGCGGCGCTGCGAGGGCCAAAGGCGTCGCCGCCTGGCTTCGCAAACTTGAAAGCGAATGGCCGCGATTGAGTGTAGAATCGACGGGCGAGGGCGCCTCCGAGATTGGTCTTGGGCAGGAGGTTCTTGTGTCCGCAAGGGTGACGCTGAATTCGCTCTCTCCGCGCGATGTTGCCGTGCAGGTCCTGACCGGCCTTGTCGATGCGGACGGCAATCTACAAGATCCGGCCGTGATTCCCATGCGGCTCATAGGGCAGGAGTCTTCTGGAACGCATTTCTTTCAAGCCGTCATACAACCTACGTCCAGGAGCGGGCTGCACGGTTACGCCATCCGCGTCCTGCCCAGCCACCCGGATTGCGCCGGCCCGTTTTTGCCAGGCCTGATTAAATGGGCGACCTCGGCGTCGCCGGTTGCAGAATTGCAGGTCCGCTAAGCTTCAGCCGCCTCCCGGCCAAGATGGCTTCCACGTCGAAGCGTTTCATCCATTTGTAACGTTCGGCGCTTAGGGTTGAATGGAAGCTTGGAAAAGGAGATTGCCATGGCCGTCACGCATGCACCGCGCACAACCGATTCCCCTAAAACCGTCAAACCGGAAAGTGTTCTCTCGAAGGAAGAGCTGGCCCGCATGGACGCCTACTGGCGCGCGGCGAACTACCTCTCCGTGGGGCAAATCTATTTGCTAGCCAATCCAATGCTCCATGAGCCGCTGAAGATCGAGCACATCAAGCCGCGCCTGCTGGGCCACTGGGGCACCACGCCCGGCTTGAACTTCATTTATGTGCACATGAATCGCGCCATCAAAAAGTTTGATCTGAACGCCATCTATATTGCCGGGCCGGGCCACGGCGGGCCAGGCATGGTCGCCAATACGTACCTCGAGGGCACCTACAGCGAAATCTATCCCAACATCCCGCAGTCCGAAGAAGGCATGCAGCGCCTCTTCAAGCAGTTTTCCTTCCCGGGCGGAATCCCCAGCCATGTCGCGCCGGAGACGCCCGGCTCGATTCACGAGGGCGGGGAACTGGGCTACTCGATTGTCCATGCCGCAGGCGCCGTGTTTGACAATCCGGATTTGCTAGTTTGCTGCGTGGTAGGCGACGGCGAGGCCGAAACGGGACCGCTGGCGACCAGCTGGCATTCGAACAAATTCCTGAACCCCGCGCGTGACGGCGCCGTGCTGCCCATCCTGCATTTGAACGGGTACAAGATCGCCAACCCCACTGTCCTCGGTCGCATGTCGGACAACGAGTTGGTGCAGCTTTTCGCCGGATATGGATACGTTCCGTACTTTGTCGAGGGACGCGAGCCGCAGCCCATGCACCAGCTCATGGCTGGCACGCTGGACGCCGTGATCGAAGAGATTCGCTCGATTCAGCACAACGCCAGGCTGCAAGGCAACACCGAGCGTCCTGTGTGGCCCATGATTGTCCTGCGCACGCCCAAGGGGTGGACCGGGCCACGCACGGTGGACGGCAAACCCGTGGAGGGGACCTGGCGCGCGCATCAGGTGCCCCTGGCCGAGCTGGCTACCAAACCGGAACACTTGCGCCAATTGGAAGAGTGGATGAAGAGCTACCGGGCGGAGGAACTGTTCGACCGCACCGGCAAACTGATTCCTGACCTGGCGGAGCTGGCGCCCAAGGGCAATCGCAGAATGGGCGCGAATCCAAATGCCAATGGTGGCCTTCTGCTCAAAGATCTGGCCATGCCGGACTTTCGCGACTATGCCGTGCAGGTGGTGAAACCTGGAACGACGAATGCGGAAGCCACGCGCGAACTCGGGAAATTCCTGCGGGACGTGATGCGGCTGAATGCCGATGCGAAAAACTTCCGCGTGTTCGGCCCGGACGAAACTGCTTCCAACCGCCTGGACGCGATTTACGAAGCCACTGACAAGATCCTGATGGAGCCGCTGCTCCCGACGGACGAAAATCTCTCCGTCAACGGGCGGGTTATGGAAGTGCTCAGCGAGCACATGTGCCAGGGCTGGCTCGAAGGATACCTGCTCACCGGGCGCCACGGCTTCTTTTCGTGTTACGAAGCCTTCATCCACATTGTCGATTCCATGTTCAACCAGCACGCCAAGTGGCTCAAGGTGACCAACGGGATTCCCTGGCGCCGCCCGATTGCCTCGCTCAACTACCTGCTTACTTCGCACGTATGGCGGCAGGATCACAACGGCTTCACCCACCAGGACCCCGGCTTTATCGATCTCGTGGTGAACAAGAAGGCTGACGTGGTGCGCGTTTATCTGCCTCCGGACGCCAACACGCTGCTCTCGGTCGCCGATCACTGCTTGCGCAGCCGCCACTACGTCAATGTGATCGTGGCCGGCAAGCCGCCGGAAGCGCAATGGCTCACCATGGACGCCGCCATCAAGCACTGCACCCAGGGTCTCGGCATCTG
>Ga0210398_10003408_pt1 | contig 15255 bp, 13 predicted proteins | sample IncBWC4OmetaG_FD_161047 | JGI IMG/M metagenome (GOLD analysis project Ga0210398, IMG submission 161047) | Forest soil microbial communities from Barre Woods Harvard Forest LTER site, Petersham, Massachusetts, United States - Inc-BW-C-4-O | ecosystem: Environmental > Terrestrial > Soil >...
CGACGGCCTCCTCGGCGGGAAACGCGGCGGCGGGGCCGACGTTCACCGTCATCGTGGCTAGAAACACGCCAAACAGTATCGGCATCGGGATTTTTGACATCCACGGCCTCCGTCAAAAGAGCGGCAGATGAACGCCCATGGTGACCAGCGCGCCGCTTGCGACACCCATCAGCGCTTCGCCCGCGACCAGCCCGGCAGCGAACAGGATGCCGGAACCACCTTCCTCGCGCGGGCGGCCGATGCTCGCGAGTGCTCCGATCAGAATCGCGACGCTCAGTCCAAACGGAAGATAGAGTCCGATCGCGACCGGCATGATCGGCGTGCGCCATGAGCTGTCTCGCCGTTCCAGTTGGCGGTCGATGATCGCGAGGACTACGGCGAGCGCGGCGCCCATCGAGATGATGCCCCACCGCAGGCCGCCGCTGAAAACGCCCTGGGTAACTTTCGCCATCAAGAACGCCTGCGGCGCCGCGAGCGCATTCGCCTTCGCGCCGGCGGTACCCGCGATCCCGTACGCATTGAGCAGCAGGTTCAGCACCGGCGCGACGATGAAGGCGGATACGATCGCGCCGATCAGAACCGCGATCTCAAGTGCGCGCGGCGTCGCGCCGACGTGGTAGCCAGTCGCGAGATCATGCATCGAGTCGCCCGCCATCGCGGCCGCGGTGCATACTACCGCGCCGGCCATGATCGCGAGCCGCGGACCGACGCCGGGCGACACCCCGAGCAGCTTCAACACCAGCGCAAGCGCGAGCAACACGATGACGGTGACGCCCGAAACCGGGTTATTCGACGCGCCGACCAGGCCGGTCAGGTATCCCGCGACCGCCGTGGCGAAAAATCCTACAATCGCGAGCACCACCGCCATCGCAAGGCTGAGGAGAAGGCTCCCGGTGAGCACCATGCACAAAGCGAAGATTACTGGCAGGGCCAGTCCTGACGCGGCGACGATCGCGGTGGGTGAAAGGTCGGTATCCTCGCGCGCCGTGGCAACCGCGGAAGGACCCGCGCGCACCACGCGGATGCCCTCGACCAGCGCGTTTCCGATGCGGGTGCGCAGCCGCCACAGCGTCACGATACCGCCGGTGAGCATCGCGCCGACGCCGAGGTAGCGCACCTCGTTGCTCCAGACATTAGTCGCGGCGGCATAGGCGCCGAGCGCGTGCAACTCCGGGTGGCTGGCCGAAGCGATCGGAACTGCGATGAACCAGGCGATCGCACCGCCGAAAAAAACCAGCACGGCAACCCTGATGCCGACGATGTATCCCACCCCCAGCAGCGCGGCCGAAATATCGATCGACCCCGCGATTACGGAGCTGCCGATCCATCGCGCGCCGGAAAACATGCCGGGCAGGAAGCCCGCGATATCCTGCGAGGTCTTCAGCAGCGCCGAGATGATGCTGCCATAGAGCAGCGGCGCCGCGTTTGCGGTTTTCGCTCCCGCGCGCAGCACCTCGGCGCATGCGACGCCCTCCGGAAACGGCAGCTTTTCCTCCACGATGTAGGCCCGGCGCAGAAACACCACCAGCAGACTGCCCATGGTGCCGCCCGCGAGGCAGAGCGCGGTGACGTCGAGGTAGGGCAGGTCGCCCTTCCATCCCAGGATCACCAAGGCGGGGAAGGTGAAAATCGCGCCGGCCGCCACTGCCTCGCCCGCCGAGGCGACGGTCTGCACGACATTGTTTTCGAGGATGGTCGAGCCGCCGAGGATGCGCAAAATCGCCATCGAGATCACCGCGGCCGGGATGCTCGCCGACACGGTCAGGCCCGCATAGAGACCGAGGTAGGCATTCGCCGCGCCGAGGATTACCGCGAGAATGATTCCGAGGACGATCGCGCGCGGCGTCAGCTCGCGAATTTCCTCGAGCGCGGAGGGTGTCGGCGCAGTTTGCGGTACGTCGGTCACGCCGGACGCCATCTCATGTCAGGGCATCGAAATGCAAGCGGCGCGAGGCCGTCCGAATCTCAACGCCGGCGCAAATCCTTGAGCGGACGCGTGTTGAGGACATCGCCCGGCTCGACCCATCCGCGCCGCGCCTGGTTAATGCCAAGCTGGAGCAATCCAAAACCTTTGGGCGAGTGCGAATCGCTGGAAATCACCAGCTTCACGCCCGCCTGCCGGGCCGCGATGCAATTGGTATCGCTCAGGTCGAGCCGCTGCGACTGCGAATTGACTTCGAGTGCGCATCCTTCGGCTGCGGCGACGCGCATCACCTCATTGAAATCAAAGCTGCTGGGCTCGCGCTCGTCGATCAGAATGCGGCCGGTCGGATGACCGATCACGTCGACGTGAGGATTGCGCATCGCGGTCACCAGCCGGCGCGTCATCTCGTCGGGCGGCTGGCTGAGCTTGTAATGCACCGAGGCGACCACCCAATCGAGCTCGGCCAGAACGTCGTCGGGAAGATCGAGCGTACCGTCTTCGAGGATGTCGACCTCGATGCCGCGCAGCAGTTTGACCTTGACGCGCGGCCGGACCTCCTCGATCTCGCGCCACTGCTCGCGCAGCCGCTTCGGGTCGAGGCCGGTTACCATCGCGAGGCGCTGCGAATGGTCCGTCACCGCGAGGTACTCCAGACCCGCCGCGTCCGCGGCGCGCGCCATCTCCTCAATCGATGCGCGCCCGTCGGTGTAGGTGGAATGCGAATGGAGGTCGCCGCGAAGATCGCCGCGCATGATCAGATGCGGCAAGGTGTGATCCCGCGCGGCTTTGATCTCGCCGCGATCCTCGCGCAGCTCGGGCGCGATCCAATCGAGGCCGAGCGCGCGATAGACCTCCTCCTCGGTTCGGCCCGCGATCGATTCCAGCCCGCGAAAAAGTCCGTACTCGTTGAGCGACAGCTCCATGCGCTGCGCGATGCGCCGGAGGTGGACGCAGTGGTCCTTCGATCCGGTGAAGTAAATCAGCGCCGCGCCATAGCTCTCCTCGGGCAACACGCGCAAGTCGACCTGCAAGCCGTCGTGCAGCACGACGGTGGTTTTGGTATCGCCGACGCCGACGGTTTGCGCGACGTGCGGATACTCGACGAGTCGCTTCATCACCGCGGGCGCGTCATTCGAAATGGCGAGCAAATCGAGGTCGCCGACGCTCTCACGCCGGCGGCGGAAACTTCCGGCAGCTTCGAGTCTCGCGACCGCCGCGCATCCGCGCAGATGATTGAGGAGCGCCTCGACCTCGATCGCCGCTTCCGCGTAGAGCCAGCGTTCGCTGGTAACCTGGATGCGTCGTGTGAGCGCGTGGCGGAGGCTCTCCTCCATCTTCGGACCGAAGCCGCGAATGGTGCGAATCGCGCCGGCCTCGAGCGCACTCTTCAAATCATCGAGGCTGTTGATGCCGAGCTCATCATGCAGTTGCTTGACGCGTTTGGGCCCGAGCGCCGGCATCCGCATGACCTCCATCAACGCGGGAGGAACTTTTTTGCGCAGCTCCTGATGAATCGTCAACTCGCCGGTTTTGATCAGCGTGTCGATCCTGGAGGAGATGCCTTTGCCGATGTCGGGAACTTTCTCCATCTGCTGAATGGTCAGCTTCGCGAAATTGCCCGGGTAGTCGAGTACGGCGCGTGCGGCATTGCGATAGGCGCGCACGTGAAAGAAATTCTCGCCCAGAAGTTCCATCATGTCGGCGATTTCGGCGAGATATTTTGCGATTTCCGCGTTCTGCATCGGAGCCGATGACGCGCGAGCGTCGAACTTTATTTTATCCGAATCTGCGCGAATGCCGCGCACCCCAGCCGCGACTATTCGGTCCGAATCAGGCCGGAGAGGCCCGCGAACAAGAGCGGGGTGAGGACCCATCCGGCCAGGATGTGGAACCATAGGTACCATCGCAGCAGCTTGCCGGCCGCCACTGCGCCCGCGGTGCCCCACTCGCCGGTATTTTCATCCGCCACTACTCGTTCGCGAACATTCGGATGCCATTGATTTCCCAAATGCAGATCCACCACCGGCAGAAAATTCTCCAATGAGTAGACGAACGCATTGAAATGAGGATAGTGCGGCGGTGGACGACCCTCGCGCGAGAAGGTTTCGTACGCGTCATGCTCGGTGGGCGTCATCACGCCCACTCGATAGCCCCATCCGAACAGCAGCGCGCCGACCAGCACGAAGCCGGCGATCCACCACAGCGCGCGCATCGGGCGGTAGCCGTAGCCGATGGTTCCCTCGAGCAGCAGGTTCCACACCCGCGAGGGGAACATGAGGTGACCGAACTGCCGCGCCGCGATGCGTTGCGCGATGAGCACTTCGGTTTCGCCTTCGGCCCGTCCGCTGTTCTTCAAGGCGGTGGCCAGTTCGGCATATGGTTGGGGACGGTATCCGGGCGGCTGCAGCGCGAGCCATTCGAGCCGCGCCTCGGAGTCGGCGGGACTGTCGCCGCCAAACTCGCTGTAGGTAAATCCGTCAAGATTGAGGTTGCCCGGCGCCGGCCAACTGGCGCGATTGTCAAACAGCGAGGTGACGCCGGCATTTTCGAGATCGAGCCTGGTCTGCGGCGTGAGCGTGATATCGACCCAATAGAACGGACCCGTCACCGTCGCCCGCTGCGCGTCCAAACCGTTCTCGGTATTGCCGACAAAGCGCGCATGATTGAGGCTGAGCGACCGGCCGATCCGCGCGAGGCGCAAGTATAAAGTGCCGTCGGTGGTGAAGTTCTGCACGAAGCTGGCATCGCCACCGATGGTGGATTCCTGGGCTGAAATGGTATCGGCCACGCCACTGCCGGTGAAATCCGCGCCGCTGCAATCGAGATCGCCGCCGATGACCGTGCGGAAAATACTCAGCGCGCCATAGTGTCCGAAATGCAGCGCGAGGTCGCCCTTGATCTGCGCGAAGTCGGCCGTGATCGGCCCGGTCGCGCTGTTGCGAAGCTCGATGCCGGCAAGCGATGCGTTGGAGAGATCGATGCCATCGGGAATCGCGCATCGAATCAGCGTTAGCGGCCGAGCGACATTGGCGTAAGAGAGATCAAGCTTGCCGATGATCTTCGCGCCCGCGACGCCCGGGCCGCTGGGATGGAGCAGCGGCGCCGCCTCTGGATCAGATACCAGCCACGCGAAGAGACCGGCGCGGATGTTTCGATCGCTGCTCCAGCCGGTGGTTTTCGCAGGATCGTTTGCCGGGTCATCGGGATTGTCGTTGGGACCCACCCAGCGAACGTCGCGCGAGGCAGCGCCGCGCACCAGGATGCGCTCGGCGGCGCTAAGATCGCCGAACTCCTCGCGCGCGAGTTTCTCGAGCGCGTCGGCCTGGCGCTGTTCCTTATGCGGGACCTGCGCGAAAACGTCACCGCCCATCGATGTAAAAAGGACCGCTAAGGTCGTCACGAGCAGAAAGCGCTGAAGGTTCGCGAGCATGTGGGTTGCCGCGCATTATCCGGTGATGGGGCCTTAAAGCAAACAGCGATTTCATCGCTGCGATAGCGAACGCGACCCGCGCCGCCTAGAATCGCGGATTGCTATGACATCTGCATCAGCAAGGAGGCGGGCCGCGCAAGCGCTCGTGGCGATGGTGATCAGCGTCGCGCTATCGATCGGTGCACCCGCGTCGGCCGCGACCAGCTCCGATACGGCGCCGATCGGTCCGATGGCCTCGGTCAAGAGCGTCATCGACCAGGCGATTGCCGTCTTCAAGGATCAGGGTGTCGCGCCCGCCGACCGCGAGAAGAAGTTGCGCGCGATCGCGGAGAGTCACTTCGATTTCGAGAAGATGGCGCGCACCGCGGTCGGCCTGCATTGGCGGGATTTTTCACCCTCGCAACGCGCCGAGTTTGTGCCGCTTTTCACCAACTTCATCGAGGACGTCTATCTCTCGCGGATGGAGCAGTACTCGGTGGAAAAGGTGCAGCAGACCGTCCAGTCATCCAGCATCCAGTTCATCCGCGAACGCCTCGACGCGCCGGACCAGGCGGTGGTCTTCAGCACCGTCACGCTGGAGGATCGTCCGAAGCCCCTCAACGTGACTTACCTGATGATGCTCGACGGGAACCAGTGGAAGATCTACGACATCACGATCGAGGCGATCAGCGTGATCGCGAACTATCGCAACCAGTTCAATCGCGTGCTCAACAACGGCGGCTACGACAAGCTGGTCGGTATCATGCGGCAGAAGCAGCAGTCGCTGGGCGCCTCGATGGCGACCAACCCGTGAAGACCTAACCCCTGGCCCCTGGCCCCTTCCCTTAAGGGAAGGGGTTAGGGGTTAGGGGTTAGGTCAATGGCGCCACCCGGTAGGAAATCGCTACTCCTTGCCGCGGAGGTTTTCGAGGTCGCGCAGCGCGCGCTCCAGGATTTCCCGCACCTTATCGGCCTGGTCGGCGTTGGCCGATGACCCACCAGCCATAGCGCTGAAGGCGGCCTTCATCACGCGCTCGGCCGGACGCACGATTTCCTGAACCTCGGGATCAAATGCGCCGCGCCATTCGTTCCACATCTTCGCGCGCCGCCAGATGCGCTCGACCGCGTCCGCTTCAAGGTGCAACTCGCGGCGACCCGTCTCGGTGATATTGAAGACGCGTTTGCCTTCCTGCGCCTCGGCCGCGATGAGCCCTTCATCCTCGAGTTGCTGCAGGGTCGGGTAGATGGTGCCGGCACTGGCGCGATAGATTCCGCCGGAGCGCTGGGCGAGCATTTTCATGAGTTCATAGCCGTGACGCGGGCCGTCGGCGAGCAGGGAGAGAATCGCAAGCCGAACCTCGCCGGGGCCGAAGAAGCGGCTGCGCGGAGCCCATGAACCGAAACTGGGGCGACATCCGCCGCGCGCCCAATGAGCATGTCTTCCGAACATAAGAAAACCTCCAAAATGCTCTTCGATATGTCGTACGATATACTCTTCGCTATAGCCGGCGCAAGCTCTTACGTTAGCGATTAGACGATTGGCTTCAACCGCATGGTTCTGCTACTTTGGTTACGGTTCAGGAATATCACCCGGTTTTCATGATGTTAAACGACAAGCCCAGAAATGCGGCGCCAGCCCATGGAGACGTGTGCGCGATGTTCCGTTGACCACTAGATAATCCAAAATCGCGATCACAAAAGGCCATGGGTGCATCCGCATTCGTGGCCTTTTTTTATTTTCGCGCGACCGCATCGAGGGAGGGAATCATGCTGATTCAAATCGATCATATGAGCAAAATTTTCGGCAAGTTCATCGCCGTGGACGACGTTTCGTTTGAGGTGCGGCCAGGAGAGATCGTCGGCTTGCTCGGTCCCAATGGCGCGGGCAAGACGACTACCATCCACATGATTCTCGGGCTGATTTCGCCGACCTCAGGTGAGGTGCGCATTTTCGGCCAGCGCCTCGAGGAGCATCGCCAGGAGATCCTCGAGCAGATGAACTTCACCTCGCCCTACGTCGCGTTCCCGGTGCGACTGACGGTGTTCGAGAACCTGATGGTGTTCGCGCGGATGTACAATTTGCGCGATCCGCGCGCGAAGATCGCCGAGCTCGCCGAGCTGTTCGGTATCGAGGAGCTATTGCGCAAACCGGTCTCGCGACTCTCGTCGGGCGAAACCACGCGCGTCGGCCTGTGCAAGGCCTTCATGAACGATCCCAAGCTGCTACTGCTCGATGAGCCGACGGCGTATCTCGATCCGCAGATCGCATCGCAGGTGAAAGGGATCCTGCTCGACATGCAGCGCGAGCGCGGGACCACCATCCTCTACACCTCGCACAACATGGCGGAGGTCGAGCGGATGTGCGCGCGGATCATTTTCCTGAGCCGCGGGCGCGTGCTCGCGAGCGGCACTCCCATCGAAGTCACCCAGACGATCCTGCAGGAGGATCGCGACGAACCCGCGCTGGAGGAGGTTTTCCTCCATGTCGCGCAAAGGCAGACCAATGAAGCCGCATAGAATTAAAGCTGTGATGCTGCGCCACACCTACGAGGCGCGCCGCAACATGGATCGCATCATCGACATGGTCTACTGGCCAGTGCTCGACATCATCGTGTGGGGATTTTTCACCATCTACCTCGGACGCGGCGGCCATCTGCAGCCCGGGCTGGTAAGCTGCATGCTCGGCGCGATCATCCTATGGGGGCTGTTTTTTGGGTTTCAGCGCGACATGGCGGTCGGCTTCCTCGACGAGCTATGGTCGCGCAACCTGGTGAACCTGTTCTCGACGCCACTCTCAGTGGAGGAGTACATGACCGGCCTTATCGCGGTGAACGTCGCCAAGGCGATGGTCGGAATGAGTTGCGCGGCGCTGATCGCGTGGGTTTTCTACGCATTCGACATTTTTCCCATGCTGCCGATGTTCCTGCCCTTCATGCTCAACCTGATCCTGTTCGCGCTGGCGCTCGGCATCATCATCACCGGGTTGATCTTTCGCTATACGACGAAGATCCAGGGCCTCGCATGGAGCTTCGCGGGCCTGCTAATGCCGCTGTCGTGCGTGCTGTATCCGCTGAAATCGCTGCCGAGCTATCTGCGCCCGCTCGCGTGGATGTTGCCGACCACGCATTCTTTCGAGGGGATGCGCCAGGCGCTCGCGGGCGGCGGATTTTCGGCGCGTGACTTCGAGTGGGGCCTCGCGCTGAACGTGGGATACTTCGTTTTCGCGCTGATATTCTTCCGCTGGATCTTCGAATCAGCCCGCTCGCGCGGCCTGTTGGTAAAGTTGGAATGAGATCGACCCAAGGGGGTTTAGGTCATTGCTGGCCGAACCAGTGCGGCTTGGCGACGGACTGCCAGCGTGCGCGAATCGCGTCGAAGTCCGTTTTCGGTAAGGGACCCGAACTCGCGAGGGCGGCGTTACCCGCGATGCGCTCGGGCTTCGCGGTGCCGACGATGGCGGTATGCACTCCAGGCACACTCAGAGTGAAGCGCAGCGCGGTCGCGAACGCATCGACGCGGGATTTCGCGAGGAAATCGAAGTCGAGCTTCTTCAGGCGATCCCAGTACTCGCGAGAATAGTCGCTCGAAGGCACGCGGCTCTGCAGCCAGATCGCATTGGCGACCGGGCGTTTCGCGATGACGCCCAGGCCGCGCTTTTTCGCGAGCGGGAGCACCTGATCGATGGATTCCTGATCGGCGATACTGACGGAGATTTGCAGCGCATCGAAAGCGCCGGTCTCGATCGCATAGATCGCATCCTCGCTGTCGCCGCTGTATCCGATGAAACGGGTTTTGCCCGCGCGCTTCGCATCCTCGATTGCGCGAAGCACGTCGCCCTTGCGCAGCCGGTCCATGGAACAGCTATGCAACTGCAGCAGGTCGACGTGATCGGTGTGAAGATTTTGGAGACTCTGATCGATGCTCTTCGCGATGAGACGCGGATCCCATTCGTGAAATCGCAGAGACGCGAGCGCATCGGTGACGTGCCCGCATTTGGTGAGGAGATGGAACTCGCCGCGCCGATGCCCGATCGCTTTGCCGATTAGCTCCTCGCTGTTCGCGTAACACGCGGCAGTGTCGATCACATTGATGCCGGCATCGAGCGCCGCGCCGAGAATTTTTGCCGCGGTTTTAGGACTCGCGCTTTGGTAGCCGATTTCCGAACCGCCGAATCCGAGCACGCTCACTTTGAGACCGGTTTTTCCGAAGATGCGCTGTTCCATGTTTGCATTATAGGTGAGACGGGTCAGAGTTAGAGACGCGATCGGAATATGGAGGCGCTTTCGCGCGACCAGGATTTTTAGGGGTCGTTCGCGAACGACCCCTACGAGGAAAAATTCCGAAACGACTAAAAAGAAGCAGGGCGCGAAGCATGGTGCTTCGCGCCCTGCGATAAGAATCGTAATGCGAAGGTTCTACGCCTGCGCCACCGGTCCCTGCTGCGGGCCGCGGATCAGCTTGCCGGGCATCGCTTCGGTCGGGACGCCATCCTGGAAGGTAACTTCGCCACTTAAGATGGTGAACTTGTAACCCTCGGCGCGCTGGATGAGACGGCGGCCGCCGGCGGGAAGATCGAACACCATCTGCGGCGCATGCAGCTTCAGCGCTTCGAGGTCGATGACGTTCAGGTCGGCCTTCATTCCGGGCGCGAGGACGCCGCGATCGCCGAGGCCGTACAACTTGGCGGTGTCGCTGGTCTGCAAGCGCACTGCAGTCTCGACCGGCATCCGCTCACCGCGGCTACGACCGCGAACCCAATGTGACAACATGTAGGACGGCATGCTCGCATCGCAGATAAGTCCGCAGTGCGCGCCGCCATCGCTAAGTCCCAGAGTGGTGACGGGGTCGAGCAGCATCTCGCGCAGCGCGTTGTGGTTGTACTCGGCGTAGTTGCCGAACGGCATGTAGAGCAGCTCGCGACCATTGCGCTCCAGCAGCAGATCGTAGGTCAACTCGGCCGCGCTGACGCCCATCTTTTCGGCTCGTGCCGCGACACTCGACTCGCGGGTCGGCTCGTAGTCGGGCGGATCACCGAGTGGAAAGAACTTGGTGAAATTGGTGACCATGAAGCGGGTCGCTTTGTCGTGAACGCTGGGCTCCTCGGCGAGCAGTTGCGCGCGTATCGCGGGCTCGCGCATTTTCGCGACGCGCTCATCGATCGGCAGATGCGCGATGGTCTTGTAGGTCGGATGGGTGATGAACGGATGCAGCGAGCTCTCGAGGCCCATCAGCAAGCCGGTGGGGCGCGCGGAGATCTGCGGCGCCAGATGCGCGCCCCGGGCATTCAATTCCTTCACGCGCGCCATCATCTTGCGATAGGAGTTCGGATCCTTATCCGTCTGTGCCATCGCGAACGTGATTGGCAGTCCGGTTTCTGCCGACAGCTTGACCATCCACTCCATGGTCGCGTCGGGGCCGACCATGTCAGAGGCCATTTCAAAAACGCCGTGACCGGCCTGTCCCAGCGCGCGCCCGATGCCGAGCAACTCGTCCTCGCTCGCGAAAGTTCCGGGCACCAGCTCCTTGTTCTTCGCGCGATGCAGCATGGTGCGCGAAGTGGTGAAGCCAAGCGCGCCGGCCTTGATGCCATCGCGAACCACGGCCGCCATCTTTTCGATATCTTCGGGAGTCGCGGCTTCGTTATGTGCGCCGCGCTCGCCCATCACGTACGCGCGCACCGAGCCGTGCGGCACCTGCACGCCAACGTCGACGGCGCGCTTCATCTTCTCGACCGCGTTCATGTACTCGGGGAAACTTTCCCAGTTCCACTTGATGCCTTCGGCCAGCGCGGTGCCGGGAATGTCCTCGACGCCTTCCATCAGGCCGATCAGAAATTCTTCCTTGCCGGGCGCGACTGGGGCGAAACCGACGCCGCAGTTGCCCATCACCAGCGTGGTGACGCCGTGCCAGCTCGACGGAGTCAGATATGGATCCCAGGTAACCTGGCCGTCGTAATGAGTGTGGATGTCGACGAAGCCAGGGGTGACGAGGTGTCCGGTCGCGTCGATTTCGCGCCGTCCCGCGCCGGCCTTGGGGCCGACCGAAGTGATCTTGCCGCCATCGATAGCGACATCGCCAATGAAGCTGGGCTGGCCGGTTCCATCAACGATTTTTCCATTGCGGATTACGAGGTCATGCATGCTCTCGGTTCCTCCTGAACGTTCGTTTAATAAAGCAAGGCATCAGGCAATGTGGCAAGCGCCGAAAACGTATGAGCACCGTATCAGCGGCGCTCACGTTGAGGCCGGAAAAGCCGCCGCACAAATCGCATCATTCTGTCGGCCTCCGAGGTTGAGAGGGTTCCTTCCCAAGGAACCCCACCCATCACATGAAATTGCGTTGGAGGATCTCGATGTTTTTCCGGATCGTATTCTGGCGGGATTCCTCCGCCGAGAAACTCCGGAATGCTCCGCGAATTTGAGCGTTGTGAAGCCGTATTCCACAGCCCGACAAACGTGAGTAGAAAAGCGAACGCCCACCAGATCCCGATCGCGACGTAATACCGTTCCCGAAACTCGTGGAATCCATAGAAGAACAGGATCACGCAGCCGATTGGCATCATGCCGACGCCGATCCTAAGCGTCATTGGAGCAGTTCCGGGCTTCGCTTTCGTCATCGCGAATTCCTCTTCCTTCAAGGGAAGGGGCGAGCGGGTTAGGTCTTCTTCGTCGTATCGATGGGACCGCCGGCCGCCTTCCAGGCGGCGAAGCCGCCACCGATGTGCGCGACCGGTTCGAGGCCCATCTGCTGCAGGGTTTGCGCGGCGAGCGCCGACCGGCCGCCGGCGGCGCAGAAGAAGAGGAACTTCTTGCCCGACGCAAAAACCTCCCGATGGTAGGGCGTTGCCGGGTCGACCCAGAATTCCAGCATCCCGCGAGGGGCATGGAGCGCGCCCGGGACGCGGCCATCGCGATCGAGCTCGCGGATATCGCGGATGTCGACCAACAGGATGTTGGGATCATCCTTCAGTTTTATGGCCTCGTCGGCGGCGATGGTTTCGATTTCGGCGTTGGCCGCAGCGAGCATCTGGGCGACGGTTTTCTTGAGCTTCAATGGCATGGCGACCTCGCAAACCCAGTTGTCAACGTTATGTCGATAGCTCAGTCCGGCCTTTCCTGTGGGCTAAGCTACTGATTTCATTGAAGAATCAGGCAGTGGGTTTGTTTTTGCGTTTTTCTTTAGTGAGGAAGTTCGACGGCCTTCGTCTAACTCTTCGATGCCCTCGGCCACACCACTCGGTGGGTTCGTTTATGTAATTTGGTCTGTGAATCAACGCTCACCAAAATGACGATGGCGCCCCATCAGAACGCCATCAGCAGAGTAGCACATCGCAGGTCCGCCCTAGAACAACTTCACTAACTGCTTGCCGATGTTGGCACCCTTGAGCATCCCGATGAACGCGCGTGGTGCGCTCTCGATGCCATTGGCGACGGTCTCGCGATATTTGATCTTGCCCTCACCTACCCATTGCGCGAGTTCCCTGGTCGCCTGATCGCTGCGCATCGCATAGTCCGACACGATGAAGCCCTGTAGCTTGACCCGGTTGATCAGCAGCATTACCAGGTTGTCGAGGCCATGCGGACGCGGCTCGTTGTATTGGGAAATGAGGCCGCAAAACGGGATGCGCGCGAAGGGATTGAGCTGCAGCGCGACGGTTTCGAGCACCACCCCGCCGACATTTTCGAAGTAGATGTCGATGCCTTTGGGTGCGGCCGCGCGCAAATCCTTCGCGAGATTGCCGCCCTTATAGTCCACACACGCATCGAAGCCGAAATCCTTCACCACCAGGTCGCACTTTTCCTTACCACCCGCGATTCCTACCGCACGGCATCCTTTGAGTCTCGCGATCTGCCCGACGATGCTGCCGACCGCGCCTGCGGCCGCTGAGACGACCACGGTCTCACCCGCCTTGGGCGCGCCGATATCGATCAACCCCCACCATGCGGTCAGGGCCGGCATCCCGACGGCGCCGAGGTATGCCGAGAGGGGGACTGCTTTCGCATCCACGGTGCGGAGATCGGCGCCATTGGAAACGCCATACTGTTGCCATCCGAAATATCCGAGGACCGAGTCGTCCGGCTGGAAGCCAGGATTGTTGGATTCGACGACCTCACCGACGGTGGCGCCGACCATCACCTGGCCGATGGCAACATTGGCGGCGTATGAGGGCCCGGCATTCATGCGGCCGCGCATGTAGGGGTCGAGCGAGAGGTAGAGATTCTTCACCAGCACCTGGCCGGGGCCGGGCTTTGGAATGTCGCTCTCGACGATTTTGAAATCGGACTCCTGTACCCATCCGGTAGGACGATTGGCGAGGGTAACCTGGATGTTTTTGCTCATGTGATTAGCTCCCGCGCTGAGAGTTGCATATGGTCATCGGATGCTCAAAGGGCGGAGGCCGGGCGATTTTCATCGCGACGGATACCTAAACGTAGACAAATCAGCCGAGATGTTGCATTAGCGCCGCCCGCGGGGTACCAATTTTCCACTGCTTCCCTGGATTCCGCCTCGCGGTCCTAAAATGCTCGACGAAGTTTTAAGAGCCCTGCAGACCAGTGCGACGGGGCTGAGCGAATGGTGGGATTCCATCAATACCACCTATCGCGCCGGCGGCTGCCTGCTGACGAGTTTTTTCCTGATGTGGGAAGCGACCAAGACGAAATCCGAAGACCGTGATCGGAAGTTCTTCCTGACCGGGATACTGGCACTCGGGCTTCTCGGTTATGGCGCGCTGCTGTTCATCTACGGCAACGCCCATTAGCCTTCCGACGCCTCGTATTCGACGCCAAAAGAGGCGCGAAAGAGCGCACGGTAACCTCCGCGGTCTTGCCACCCAAGGCAGCAAATGCCCATCGATCGCGCATAAAAACCTCATTTTGAACCTATTCTTGCTGTGATTCTGGAAGCACGGAACTTGCTCCAAGCGAACCATGATGGGAAGGAGTCGCCATGCGGAAGGTACAGCTCTAATGAAGAAGATCGAAGCCGTGATCAAGCCTTTTACCTTGGACGTGGTGAAGAGCGAGCTCCAGAGAATGGGGGTGTTGGGATTGACGGTTTACGAGGTCCGCGGCATCGGCCGGCAGAAGGGCCATACCGAGCTGTATCGCGGCGCCGAATATATCGCGGACTTCATGCCCAAGATGAAAGTCGAGGTCGTGGTGCGCGACGACCAGATCGAGGAGGTCGTCGACGCCATCGCCCGCAAGGCGCGTACCGGTCGCATTGGCGATGGCAAAATCTTCGTCAGCTCGCTCGAAGATGTGGTCCGCATCCGCACCAACGAGCATGGCGACGCCGCTATTTAAGTTGTCCTCCTTCCTTACGCTCTCTCGTGGCGCTCCGCGCCGGCTGAGGTCGGTGGTAAAGCAAGCTAGCTGAGCCAGCCCGGATTCGCCGTCGTCCCGTCGAATACCAATGTGTTCTTGTAGCCTTCGAAGCGGCCGACGCTGCCATGCGGCGCCGTCTTCGCGAGGATCGCGGCGACCTGCTCCGGCGTCATCGGCTTGAAGGTTGTTGCCGCGTTGATGGCCTGCTCGACGTTCGCTACCGATTCGCATCCGGTAATGACGACGCTGGTCGGCAGATTCATCGCGTAATGGAGGCATTCGAGCGGCGTGACGACTCCGCTGCGCAGGATGAAACCCGCCCCCATCGGCTTCATGCCCAGCACGCCGATATTGTGCTTGACCAGTTCCGGCAACACCTTATTCCCGAAGCTGTTGTAGTGCGCATCCATCACGTTGAGCGGCATCTGCACGGTATCAGGCGTGAAGCCATGCGCGAGCGATACTTCGAGCATGTGCAGGTGGATGTCGGGACTCTTGTGCCCGGTGTACCCGAGGTAGCGAATCTTGCCGGCCTGTTTCGCCTCTATCGCGGCCTCGAAGCTGCCGCCCTGGGCGAAAATCTTCTCGGGGTC
>Ga0210398_10003409_pt1 | contig 15255 bp, 14 predicted proteins | sample IncBWC4OmetaG_FD_161047 | JGI IMG/M metagenome (GOLD analysis project Ga0210398, IMG submission 161047) | Forest soil microbial communities from Barre Woods Harvard Forest LTER site, Petersham, Massachusetts, United States - Inc-BW-C-4-O | ecosystem: Environmental > Terrestrial > Soil >...
TTCCTCGCTGCTGTACGTACCGCAAATTCACTGGGACTACTGCCGCCAGAATGTCTTGGTCATGGAGCGTATTCACGGCATTATCGTGAGCCGCCTGGACGAATTGCGGGCGCGCGGCACGGACATCGCCAAGCTGGCCGAGAACGGCGTCGAGATCTTTTTCACACAGGTGTTCCGGCACAACTTTTTTCATGCCGACATGCACCCGGGCAATATCTTCGTGCAGATCGATGATCCGCGAAATCCGCGCTATGCGGCGGTGGATTTCGGCATCGTCGGCACGCTCCAGCCGCGCGATCAGCATTATCTGGCCGAGAATTTCATGGCCTTCTTCAACCGCGACTATCGCCGCATCGCGCAGCTGCATATCGAAAGTGGTTGGGTGCCCAGGGCTACTCGGGTAGATGAGCTCGAGTCCGCGGTGCGCACGGTGTGCGAGCCCATCTACAACAAGCCGCTCAAGGAAATTTCTTTCGCCCAGGTGCTGCTGCGGCTGTTTGAGACGGCGCGGCGTTTCGACATGCAGGTGCAGCCGCAGCTTATCCTGCTGCAAAAGACCTTGTTCAACATCGAGGGTTTGGGAAGACAGCTCTATCCCGAACTCGATCTGTGGAAGACGGCCCAGCCGGTGCTGCGCGATTGGATGAGAGAGCGCACCAGCCCGCGGACCATCTTCAAGGAGATTCGCGCGCATTGGCCCGATGCACTGCTGACGTTGCGGCAGATACCGCAAATCGTTCAGACCTCCATTCGTGAGGCCGCGGAAGGCACTGCGCCGGCCGTCGATCGAGAGTTGGCTCGGCTGCGTGCCGAACTGCGCGCGGCGGCTTCGCGGCGCGATCTGTGGCTGGCCGCGGGCGTACTGTGGCTATCCGGCTTGATTTGGCTGGTGCTCCTTACGCAATATCGCTGGATTGGCGCAGCGCAAATGATCGCTGCCATCGTTGTATTCTTGAGACTGCGCTTCAGGCATTAGGATCGAATGAGAATTCCCATAGAAAGCTCGACCAGCTACCGCGGCCGCAATTCGCGCCCGAATTTGCCTGCGCTGGCGGCATTTCTGCTGCTGGCTTTTGGCGCAGGCGCCGTGGGCGCCCTCTTCACGCCGGGCTTTTCGGCGTCGGCGGCGCATTGGTACGCGACTCTGGTGAAGCCGGATTGGGTGCCTCCGCAAAATTGGTTCCCCCCGGTGTGGATAGCGCTGTATGTATTGATGGCGATCGCGGCCTGGATCATTTGGCGCGAACGCTATCATCGGGGCCGCGCTGCCGCGATCACCGCATATTGTATTCAGCTGCTGCTCAACACGGCGTGGCCGCCGGTGTTTTTCGGCCTGAAGAATACCGACGCGGGACTCTTTGAGATCGTGGCGCTGTGGCTGGCGGTGGGCTGGACGATGAGGGAATTCGCGCGCGTCAAGTCCGCCGCGGCCCTCCTCCTGGTGCCGTATTTTTTGTGGGTGACTCTTATCGCAGCAATCAACTTAGCCGTCTGGAAACTCAACCCATGATCGCCGCGTGTAGGCATCGGATTACGTTCTCTTGGGTCGATGTGCCGATCGCGCGGTGGAATGATTTCCATCAATCTAACCACGCTGCGTCGAGTACATCACCGCGAGAATCCGGGGCTAAAGTAAACTCTGCCAAGCCCACTGCGCGCACATTTTGCGTCGGTCGGAATTAGCACCCTACCCCGTGAGATTTCAAGCACGATGTACTCGACCGCAGCAGTCTAAATGCCAATAGACTCATCCCGCCGATTTGGCTCCCCTTACCAGGCGACGCCGCGCACTCACCTTTTGTCGAACGGCAACTATTCGGTGATGCTGACGGCCGCGGGCTCGGGGTATAGCCGCTGGCAGGACATCGCGCTGACGCGCTGGCGCGAGGATCCCACCTGCGACCCATGGGGCTTCTACATTTTTCTGCGCGACGTATTCAATGGCCACGTATGGTCGGCCGGCTATCAGCCCATCGGCAGGGAATCCGAAATCTACGAGGCGGCCTTTTTCGAAGACCGCGCCGAAATCCGCCGCAAGGACGGACCCATCCGCACCGTCATGGAGATCATCGTGTCTGCGGAAGACGATGCGGAAGTGCGGCATTTGTCGCTCACCAACGAAGGCCGCGGCGTGCGCGAGATCGAGCTGACGTCATACGCGGAGGTGGTTTTAAGCCCCGCGGCGGCCGATTCCGCGCATCCGGCCTTTTCGAAGATGTTCGTGCAAACCGAATTCGTCGCCGAGCGGGGCGCGCTGCTGGCAACCCGGCGGCCGCGCGACGCCGGCCAGCCTCAACTGTGGATGGCGCACTTCAACTCGCTGGATGGCGAAGCCATCGGCGGCCTGCAGTTCGAGACCGATCGCGCCCGTTTCCTCGGCCGCGGACACGATGTGCGCAATGCCGCATCCATCATGGACGCGAGGCCTCTATCCAATTCCGTGGGCACGGTGCTCGATCCCGTGTTGGCGCTGCGGCGCCGCGTGCGAATCGATCCGGGCGAAACCGTTCACGCGGCGTTCTGGTCCGGCGTCGGCGCCAGCCACGCACAGGCCTTGAGCTTGGTCGACAAGCTGGGCAATGAAGCGGCTTTCCAGCACACGAAAACTCAATCCTTCGCGAAAGCGCAAGACCGGCTGCGCGGCCTCAATATCAACACCGAGGATGCGGAGCTTTTTCAGGAGCTCGCCGAACGAATCCTGTATTCCGACTCATCGCTGCGCGCCCCGGCCGAATTGCTCGATCGCAATCAGCTGGGCCAACCGGCGCTGTGGGCGCATGGTGTGTCGGGCGATTCGCCCATCGTGCTCGCGCGCATCAGCGCCGACAGCGAGATGGAGCGGGTGGTGCAATTGCTGCGCGCGCAAGACTATTGGCAAGCCAAGGGATTGGCTGCGGATTTGGTCGTTTTGAATACGGCGCCCGCCGCCGCCGCGGCTTCGCTGCAGGCGGCGCTGGAGGCCTTGGTCAAGCGCGATGGCCATGGCAAGAGCGCAGCGATTGCGCTGCGCGCCGATGCCATACCTTCGGAACAGCGTGATTTCCTGCAAGTGGCGGCGCGCGCGCTGATCGATTGCGCACTGAAGCCGCTGCGCGAGCAGCTCGCAAGACCGCAGGAACCGCCGGGTGTCGCACGTTTGCGGCGCGAAAACAGCGGTGAGGATCTTGGCGCTCATACGCCGCACCGCGTGCCGGCGCTCGAGTACTTCAATGGCTTGGGCGGATTTGACCCGGGCGCGCGCGAATATGTCGTCGTGCTCGACGACGGCCAATGGACTCCCGCGCCCTGGATCAACGTAATCGCCAATCCGCAATTCGGCTTTCTGGTCTCCGCCGATGGCTCAGGCAGCACCTGGTCCTTAAATGCGCAGCAGAACCAGATCACCCCTTGGTGCAATGATCCGGTCAGCGATACGCCCGCCGAGGCGATTTACATCCGCGATGAGGACTCAGGAGATCTTTGGAGCGCCACGCCGCTGCCGATTCGGGAGCGCTCTTCCGTTTACGTGGTGCGGCATGGTTTTGGCTACACGCGCTCCGAACACACCTCCCATGGCATTGCATCGATCTTGACGCAATTCGTACCGCTTTCCGATCCGATCAAGATCTCGAGGCTGAAGATTCAGAACGCCTCCGATCAACCGCGCCAATTGACGATCACCCACTATTTGGATTGGGTGCTTGGGAATCAGAATAACCGCGCGGCTCGGTTCATCGTCACGTCCATCGAGCCCAAGTCGCGCGTCCTTCTGGCGCGAAATCCGTGGACCGCGGATTTCAAATCGCGGGTCGCCTTCATGGATATGGCTGCCGCTCAGCAAAGCTGCACCGGCGATCGAACCGAATTCATCGGGCGCCACGGGTCGCTCGCCGAACCGTCGGCGCTCTTGGGGCCGCAGGCGCTGACCAATCGCGTGGGGGGAGGCTTGGATCCCTGCGGCGCGATGCAAACCAAAATCAGCTTGGGTGCCGGCGAATCGGTCGAGCTTAGGCTGTTTCTCGGCGAGGAGAGCTCAACCGACGCGGCCGTCGCCTTGGCAGAGCGCTATCGAAGCGCGAACCTCGATGAGATCTTCAAGAGCGTGACGGATTTCTGGGACCGCACTTTAAGTGTTGTTCAGGTGAAAACCCCCGATCGATCCCTGGACATCCTGGTCAACGGATGGCTCCTGTACCAGACCTTGAGCAGCCGCGTCTGGGGAAGAACCGCTTTTTATCAGTCCAGCGGAGCTTACGGGTATCGCGACCAACTGCAGGACGTCATGGCCCTGTGCGTATCGTCGCCCGCCATAACTCGCGCGCACATCTTAAGAGCAGCCGCGCAGCAATACGGCGAAGGGGACGTGCAACACTGGTGGCTGCCCACCTCTGGACAGGGAATCAAGACGCGGGTATCGGATGACCGGCTGTGGCTGCCCTTCGTCGTTGCGCACTATCTGCAGGTCACGGGCGATCTGTCGGTGCTCGACGAACCCGTACCTTTCTTGGGCGGCGGACCGCTCGCGCCCGGCGCCTTGGAAAAATTCTGGGCTCCGCCTTCGGGGAATCCGGCGCCGCTATTCGAGCATTGCGTTCGTGCGCTCAACTCGAGTTTGGAAATTGGTGCGCACGGCCTGCCGCTGTTCGGCACCGGCGATTGGAACGACGGCATGAATCGCGTGGGGCTGGCGGGGCGCGGCGAGAGCGTATGGCTCGCCTGGTTTCTGCATGCAGCCTTGATGCGCTTTGCGCCGATCGCCGAGGCCCGCGGCGCCGATGAGGCGGCCGCCGCCTGGCGCAAGCATGCATTCGCCGTGCACCAAGCCATCGAACGCGAAGCTTGGGACGGCGACTGGTATCGGCGCGGCTACTACGATGACGGCACGGTCTTGGGCTCGGTATCCAGCGATGAATGCCGCATCGATTCGGTGGCGCAATCGTGGGCGGTGATCTCCGGCGCCGCACCGCGCGAGCGCGCGTTGCGCGCCATGTCCGCGGTCAACACCCAACTCGTCAGCCGCAGCGATGGGCTCGTGAAACTGTTCACACCGCCCTTCGATCACGGCGCGAAGGATCCGGGTTACATCAAGGCCTACCCTCCGGGCCTGCGCGAAAATGGCGGCCAGTACACTCACGCCGCCATGTGGACTACCCTGGCGTTCGCTCTCTTGGGCGATGGTGATCGCGCCGGCGAATTGTTCGCGCTGCTGAACCCCATCAATCATGCCAGCACGACTGCCGGCATTCACCGCTACAAGGTGGAACCCTACGTGGTGTGCGCCGATGTGTACTCCGCGCCGGGGCATGTCGGGCGCGGCGGATGGACGTGGTACACGGGCTCTGCGGGGTGGATGTATCGCACGGCGGCGGAGGGCATTTTGGGAATCAAGGTGTGCGGAACGTCGCTGCTCGTTGACCCGTGCATCCCGCGGGCCTGGCCCGGTTTTGAATTCACGTACAAGCACGGAACATCGCGCTATCGCATCACCGTCAAGAATCCCCATGGCGTGAATCGCGGGATCGCGCATGCCACGCTCGACGGCAAGAATTTGACCGGCGCACCTGGCGAAATCCAATTAATGGATGACGGCCGATATCACTACGGTGAAATCACCCTGGGGTAGTCGGCGCCAGCCGGCACTGTGAGATTGGCCGTCCGGCTTGCAAGGCGAACCGGTCAATTTCAAAGTGCGGAACACTAGCCTGTAGCGGGCTTTGACTTTAACGCGCTCACCGCCTTGGTCATGAGCATCTTGGCCACCGCGCTCGCGGGTACGAAGCGCAACAATCGCAAGGCCAGCGCGGGACGCGCAATGAGCAGGCCGCCGGCGAGGGCGCCCAACGCACCCAAACCTCGACTGCTCAGCAGCATCTGCATGGTGCGGCTGCGCGGGAACCCCGCGTGACCATTCATCCCCGCAGCGCTGCTGCCGTTGGTCTCGCCGGGCGGCGGATCGAGCAGCACGCGCAATTCCGCACGGGACTGCGCAAGTCGGTTACGAATCGAGTCCAGCTCCGCCGCGTCGCGATCCGCCATGTCAATCCTCGTCCGAGGACAAAATCTTTTCGAGAATGACGCGATCTTCCTGCCACTCACGCCGCACATCGGAGAGCAGCGGCGATCGGGCACGCGCCGCGCGCGACCGATAGACGGCGGCTCCGATTGCAACGACGACGAACCCGCCGGCCATCCAGGCAATGGCGGGGAGGCGATAGGACGTGTCCCAGAAGTAAGCGATTATCCCCAGGCAGGTGAGGAAAACTGCAAATAATAGGCAGATCGCAACGATCGCCAAGGCCACGACCTGCGCCGTGATTTCGCGTTGGGTGCGCGCAAGATCCAGCCCCGCCAGATCAATATAGGCGCCGATATGGCGCATCAGCGCAGGGGCGGCTTTAGGCAGTGACCATAACCCTCGCACTGTGGCGCCTTTTGCTTAGGAGCGACGCGTCGCTAAAATACCGACCACCGCGCCAACCAATGCCGCAATGCCTATCGCCTGCCAGGGGCTCTCCCGGACATAGTCGTCGGCCGTGCTCGCCACGTTTTGCGCCTGGCGCCGTATGGACTCGGCGCTATCCGAAAGACTCTGCTTCGTGGCGTCCACCGCGCGCTGCACCTTGCCGCGCACGCGAACCACATCGGCATCTTTCAAATCAGCGATGCGCGCCATGAGATCTTCGACATCCGAGATCAGATTCTTGATCTCGCCGGAGGCCGCGGTCTTGATATCGCTGATGCCATCGGTCAGATCATTCTTCAAACGGCGACCCGTCGCGCGAGCCTGGTCGGCCGTATTGTCAAAATTCGCTTCCATTTGATTCTCCTTAAGTGGATGGGCCTTCGGCTCCCCATTGCGCTGAGGCGTACTGTTCCCCACTATGCCTCTACTCGTCTCGCGGCAGCCATCGGTTCGCCCCGAGGCCGCCTGTAGGAATACCCTCACATGTTAAACTCAAGCTCTGCAACGCGGGCAGTTTAAATGAAAATTTTGGGTGAGGAGCTGGGCGAGATCGGACGCTGGTACCTGGCGTTGCCGCCGATCCTGCTCATTGGGTTCCTCATCGGACTCTTCTTTCTCGCCGCCGCCGGCCAGACTCGCTTGAATATGACCAATGAGCGCGCTCACCGCTCGCAATTGCGGGAGCAGGCCCTCAATGAGTTCGCGGGCCTGATCACGGATGCAGAATCCGCACAGCGTGGATATTTGCTCACCGGTGAAAGCGCCTACCTCACTCCCTATGCCGATGCAGTGACCCGGGTCGGACTGGCGCTGGATCGACTGCACGACGCCTATGGCGGCGATGACAGCAGCAGCGAATTTCACGAGCTGCGGGTGTTGACGGGGAAGGAGCTCGGGGAACTCGAAGACGGCGTTGCGATACTGAAGAAACGCGGCATTTCCCCGGCGGCCAGCGTGGTCGGCACGGACGTGGGCAAACGCACCATGGATTCGATCAGCGCCATCGTCGCCAAAATGCGCAGCGAAGAGGCGAGCGAGGCGGCGGCGGCCAACGCGGAATGGCAAAAGGATTCTCGCCTTTCGCGCTGGGTGTCGGCGGCGGGCGCGACCTTGAATATCGGCCTGGTGCTGCTCGCGATCCGGCTGGTTTACAGCGACATGCGGCGGCGGGCGCGCCAAGCCGCCGCCCTGCGCGACCAGAAGTTGCAGCTGGAACTCGAAGTCGAAGCGCGGACCAGCGAATTGACCGCGCTCTCGACGCACTTGCAGGGGGTGTCCGAGCAGGAAAAGTCCGCTCTGTCGCGGGAGCTGCACGATGAATTGGGTGGACTCTTGGTCGCGGCCCGCATGGACTTGTCCTGGCTGCAGCAACGATTGCCGACTTCGGACCCTTCCATCGAGCAACGCTTCAAGCGCATTCACGAATCTTTGAGCGCCGGTGTCGATCTGAAACGCCGCGTGGTCGAGGAGCTGCGCCCCACGCTGCTCGACAATATGGGGCTGTTCACGGCCTTGCGGTGGCAATTCAAGGAGACCTGCCGGCGCACCGGCTTGCGCTGCACGGAGACCATTCCTGAAGGCGAGCTGAAATTCAGCCCTGACGCCGCGATCGGCGTGTTTCGCGTCGCACAAGAAGCCCTGACCAACATCTTGAAACACTCGGAAGCGAAATCCGCTGACCTCTACATCGACATCGATCAGGACACCTTTACTTTGCGCATCACGGATGACGGTAAGGGCATCCCCGGCGGGCGACTGGTCACCAGTACCTCGCATGGTCTGGTGTCGATGCGCCATCGAATCGCCGGCTTAGGAGGAACATGGGATCTTGACAGTCCAAGCTCGGGCGGTACCGTGGTGACCGCGCGCATTCCCTTGTCAAAGATGCTGCCGCAGAACGCATCCGAAGGAGGCGAGCACCCGCTCGCCTCCTTGGCTCTTTAAAGCCCTGAACGCGGCGCGATCGCCGAGCCATTGGCCCCGCCGATCACCACTTCCACGCGGCGATTCAATTGCCGTCCCCCGGAATCACTGTTGCTGGCCACTGGGTAGGCTTTGCCGTAACCCTCGGTGCTGATTCGCGCAGGATCAATATTGCGGCTGACCAATGCGGCCTTTACCGCATCGGCGCGGCGCTGCGACAGTTCTTCATTGTAGGCATCGCTGCCTACACTGTCGGTAAAGCCGTCGATCTCAACGCGCCGGTTCGGATGTTCGGTTAGAAATTGCGCAAGCTGGTCAATCTTGCGCATTCCGCCGGACTTCAGCTCGGACCTGCCCGTGTCGAACATGACATCGCCCAATGTCAGCACCAATCCGCGCGGAGTCTGCGTCGCTTTCAAAGCCTCGAGCTCGGCTTGAGCCTGCGCGGCCTCTTGCTGGGCCTGCGCAGCGTCCTGGTTTGCCTGGTCGCGCTGGCTCAAGGCGGCTGCGGCTACCGCCTGGGAATTCGCGGCGGAGGCTTTCGCGTTCTCCGCCTCGCGCGTGCGCGCGGCCAGCACAATGCGGTCGCGTTCCGTCTGACCCGCCGCCACGCGCGCATCATCCGCCTTCGCCGCCCCATGGGCCTGAGCGATGCGTGCATTTTGCGTGGCGAGGTATGCCGACTGCGCGATTTCCACGTCGCGATGGTGGAGCGCCGCATCTTCAGCGGCATTGAGTTCTTTCCTGGCGCGATCCAAATCGAGCGGCGCGTACTTGTTGACGTTCGGATCCGCCTCGGCCGCTTGCACGGCCGCGCGCGCATTCTCCAGCGCCGCGTTCGGCTGCGGCATGGTCGCGCAGGCGCTCAAGGCGAGAGCTAACCCCATTCCGGTAATTAATTTCCCGTTCATGACTGCATCCTCATTGATTGGATTGGGCGTTGCGCGACGATTCCTGCCGCAGCGCTTGTAGGTTGGCGTCTAGTTCCACTGCCGCCTTGTGCGAGCGCTGCTCTTGCGCCGTCGCCTCCGCCAGCTGCGCGTCGGCGTCAGCCTGTTCAGCCAACTGCGTCGCGGGCTGGGCGTCGCGGTTGGCGGCGGCCTTTTCGGCGCGCGCCAATTTGTCGCGTGCCGCGGCCATCTCCACCGGCGCCAGTTCCGGTGCGCCGGCCTGTTCTGCGCGCTGCACCGAAGCTTTCGCCACCGCAAGCTGCTCGTTCGGGATCGGCATGGTGGCGCAGCCCGCCGCGCCCAATGCGATTGCCGCGCCAAGCACTGCGTGCCTGATTTCAGATTTTCCTATTAACATGTGTTACTCCTCGTTGTCGCGGCCGAGATCGGCGGACTACTTTTCAAGGAGCAAGCTGCGTGCCAAGCACAATTTCGCGCGCTGCGCGATCGCCTCGCGGGTTTCATGCGGCGCGCATGATTTCAAGACAATCGGCTGTAGATATTTCCGGACCTGATGGTAGACATTACGAGAATGTCGGACGGATATGACAATGAAGGGCGGGAATTGCCGGCAATTTTAGGGCTTTTCGCTTGCAGCCATCGCGGTCGGACAGCGCGGCCGGCGCTCAGTGCTTCGACAAATGCGCTTCGCAGATCTCGTGCAGTACTTCCGGCAGGCGGCTGTAGTCGCGGGCTTTGTCGAGGAAATGCGTCGCGCCGAGTGCGATCGCGGCATTCTTGTATTCGGGCAGGTCGTAATTGGTGAGCACGATGATCCGGGGCTTCTGTTGAGTGCTAGCCAGCGCACGCATGACACCAAATCCCGTCCCTTGTTTAAGATGCAGATCGAGGATGATCACGTCGACGGCGTCGCGTTTGACCGCGGCCAACGCCGCCGATTCGGTGTCCGCCGTGCCGATCAATTCCACATCGGAAACCTGCCGGATCGCCTCGGTCAATCTCTCGGTCAACACCTTCGAGTCCTCCACCAGCAATACCCGCAGAGAGCGCACCATCAACATGTCGCCCTGGACAAACGCGCGTCGTAGTGAAAGGTGCTCACAGATTATTCGCTTATTGAATGAGGCCGTTGCGCAGCGCGTACGAGGTAATGTCGGCGTTCGCCGTGAAGCTCATCTTTTCCAAAATGCGGCTTCGGTAGGTGCTGACGGTTTTGACGCTCAGGCTGAGTTCATTGGCGATGTCCGAAACGCCGCGCCCGGCCGCCAGCTTGCAAAAGATCTGGAACTCCCGCGTGGAGAGCCGCGCGTGCAGCGGCTTGTCCGGATCGCCGTCCAGATCCGCCACCAAAATCTCGGCGAGCGCGGCGCTGACGTAACGCCGCCCCGACAGCACCGTGCGCACCGCCTTCATCAATTCTTCGGGAGCACTGTCTTTCGAAAGATATCCGCTGGCGCCGGCACGCAGAACGTTTACGGCATACTGTTGTTCCGGCAGTCCGCTCATGACGAGGACCCTGACGCTGGGATGGCCGGTTTGAATGTGACGCAAGATGTCCAAACCGCTGCGGTCAGGCATGTGAATGTCCAGCAAAACCAAGTCCCATTCGGATTCACGCAGGGCATCGAGCGTTGCATTGCCGCTGGCCGCTTCTCCCACGGCATTGATGCTCGAGTCGGCTTCGAGAAATTGCTTAAATCCGGCTCGGACCACCGCATGATCGTCTGCGATCAGTACTCTTGACACGTTTAATTCCCCTAAATTGGCGCGCAATCAGGAATTCGCGCATTCCTGTCTTTGTGAATAGCCGTTCAGCTTGTTATACAGCGTCTTCAAGCTGCAGCCCAGCGCATCGGCGGCACGGCGCTTGTTGCCTTTGAAATAGTCCAGGGTGGCCTCGATCAGCGAGCGCTCCATGTCGTAGATGCGCGATCCCACCCGAATCTCCAGGCGATCGCGATCCGCCGCGCCGCCGTTGCCCACCCCCTGGCTGCCGGATTCATTGCGGGCTGAATTCTGAATGAGAGGCGCCAATTCCAGAACGTTGTCCCCAAGGATGAATGCGCGCTCGATGCAGTTCTTCAACTCGCGCACGTTGCCCGGCCACGAATGCTGAGTGAGCGTTAGGCGCGCGTGCGCGGAAAGCCGCTTTTGCGTCATGGCCTCCGCGTTGAGTTCCGCCAAAAAGTGATTCGCCAGCAGCTCGACGTCGTCGCCACGATTGCGCAGCGGCGGCATGTCGATTGGGAACACGGCCAATCGGTACAGCAAGTCCTCGCGCAGCTGACCCGCTTGCACCGCCGACAGGGGGCAGCGGTTGGTGGCGGCAATGACGCGTACATCGGAGGTGTATTCGGTATTCGCGCCGACACGATAGAACTTGCGGGATTCGAGCACCCGCAGCAACCTGGTCTGCATGTCCAACGGCATCTCGGTCACTTCGTCGAGCAACAACGTGCCGCCGTTCGCGCGTTCGAATACCCCGGCATGTGCGCGCACCGCACCTGTGAAGCTGCCTTTTTCGTAGCCGAATAATTCCGCCTCAATGAGACCCGCGGGAATGGCGCCGCAATTGACGGCGATGAAAGGTTTGCCGCGACGCGCACTGCAATCATGGATCATTTGCGCCGCGAGTTCCTTGCCCGATCCGCTCTCGCCGGTGAGCAATACGCTGGCCTCGGTGGGACCCACACGCTCGATCAACCGAAACACTTCCTGCATGGCAACCGAGTTGCCTAGCAAAGAGTCCATGGTGGAGAGCGGAAGCGCCGCGGGGCGCTCGGAAAGGCCATAGCTCACACTGTTCATTATTAATCTCCTTCTGAACGCGCTCGTGTAATCGTTACACGTCACACCGCATAATTTGTAACCTGTGCAGCTTTAGCCTGCCAGGGCGGAGGGCTGATCCTCGGCTCGGACTTCGCGCTCAGGGCTGTCAGTGTTTGTCCGACAACCGCATGTAAGCTCCTGAATATAAAGGGGGTATTTGGGTTTTCAGAATCGCCGCCGGGGACCTTGGCGCGCGGAATTCACGACTGGCACACGCTATGCACTCTGAAATGCCGCACCGCAGCGCCAACAGGTCGTGAATTGCGGTTCGAGCTGCTCGCCGCACTGCGTGCAGACCCAAGCAGGGCCCGTCGGCGCGGCGGCCGCGTTCTGCAGCGCACGCAGGGCCGCCGATTCGAGCGCGTCCTCCACCATGAGTTGCGGCCAGGTTTCGAGCATCGGCAAGTCACCGAGCGCGCCGGCCAGATATTGATTTCGAAGCTCACTGTCGATGCCCGCCGCAATCAGAATGTTGCGAGCGTGCGCAACTTGCAGCAGCGAAGCGGCGCGGAACACTTGTTTCACGATTCTCCTAAAGGCTTGCCTAACGCAGCGATTTCAAGAACGCGCCCACATCCTCGCCTCTTTCCAGCACCTCGACCAGCGCCGAGCCCACCACGACGCCGTCGACGTGCGGAGCAAAGCGCGCGACCTGCCGGGCGGAGCGAATGCCGAAGCCGGCGCACACCGGAACACGGCTTAGCTGTTTGACGCGATCCATGTATTCGAGTACTTCGAGCGGCACGTCGGCGAATTTACCGTCCGCGGATTTTCCGGTCGTGCCGGTCATGGTCACGGCGTAAATAAATCCCTTGGCTTCCCGGCACAGCATTTTTAAGCGATCCGGCGGCGTCACCGGCGTCACCATCTGCACCAACGCCAGTCCCTCGGCCGCGAGCGCCTGGTGCAGGTCGCCGCTTTCCTCGAAGGGCAGATCCGGCACGATGAACCCGCTGACGCCGGCTCGCGCCGCGACGCGCGGCAGCTGCTCCAAACCAAAAGCCAGCAACGGATTTAAATAGCTCATGAGCAAAATGGGCACGGAATGGCGCGGCACGATGGATTTCAATTCATCCAGAATCCACGGCAACGTCACCCCGTCGGCCAGCGCGGCGAAGCTCGCGCGCTGAATTGTCGTGCCGTCTGCCATCGGATCGCTGAACGGAACGCCGATCTCAACGACATCGCAGCCGCCGGCAACGGCGGCGAGATTGTGTTTGAATTGGCGTCGGCTCGGAAAGCCGGCGGTCAGATAACCCACCAATGCGGGACGCCCTTTGGCGACGGCCGCATGAATGGCCGCACCGATGCGCTCGCTCGCGGTCATCAGCGCAGCTTCAGCAGCGTGTTCTGCAGAATCGGCATGTCCTTGTCGCCTCGGCCCGAACAGCCAATGAGGATGTGCGCGCCCGGATTTTTCATGGCAAAGCGCCGCGCACCAAAAAAAGCGTGCGCACTTTCTATGGCCGGCAAAATGCCTTCGTATTTCGCACACTCCGCGAGCGCGTCCAACGCTTCTGAATCGGTCGCCGACTCGTAAGTCACCCGGCCGCTTTTCTTGAGGTACGCATGCTCAGGACCCACTCCCGAGTAATCCAAGCCCGCCGACACCGAATGCGTTTCGCGCACTTGGCCGAATGCGTCCTGCAGAATGAGCGAATAGCTACCCTGCAGCACTCCGGGCGTGCCGAAAGTCAGCGATGCGGCGTTGTCGCCCAAGCCTGGTCCGCGACCGCCGGCCTCCACGCCAAGCAGTTGCACCGAATGATCGGCAAGGAACGGGTGGAACAATCCGATGGCATTCGAGCCGCCGCCGACGCAGGCCACGGCGAGATCGGGGAGGCGCCCGGCGGCTTCCAATATCTGCGCGCGCGCCTCGCGGCCAATCACCGACTGCAGTTCGCGCACGAGATAAGGATAGGGATGCGGCCCCACGGCGGATCCTATGGAATAGTAGGTGCCGTCGGGATCGGAGACCCAATCGCGCAGGGCCTCGTCGATGGCGGCGCGTAATGTTTTGTCGCCGCTCGTCACCGGAACCACCGTGGCGCCCAACAAGTTCATGCGGTCCACATTGGGTGCCTGCCGCTCGACGTCGACCGCGCCCATGTACACGACGCAGGGCATGCCGAGCCGCGCCGCCGCCGCCGCGCTCGCGACGCCGTGTTGACCGGCGCCCGTTTCAGCGATGATGCGCTTTGCCCCTAGGCGTTTTGCCAGCAGCGTTTGCCCAATGGCGTTATTGATCTTATGCGCGCCCGTATGCGCCAGGTCCTCGCGCTTCAGCCAAACTTGCGCACCCCAGCGCTTGCTCAAAGTCGGTGCAGGCGACAGCGCCGTGGGCCGGCCCGCCCAGCTCTTGAGCTCCTGGTAGAACTCGGCTTGAAACTCGGGCTGGTGCAAATACCTATCGATGCCCGCCTGCAGTCGGTCGAGCGCGGGCACCAGCGTCTCCGGCACGTAGCGGCCGCCAAATGCGCCGAAGCGACCCTTGGCGTCGGGCAATCTCGCGGGTGCCGCGTCGGCGCGCGACAAGGAACTCATGATTCGCTCTCCATCTGCGCCGCCGCGACACGCGCGGCGCGTACGAATTCGTGGATCTTGGCCGGATCCTTGACGCCCGGTTCGGATTCGACGCCGCTGCTGACATCAACGCCGAAGGGCCGTACCGCCTGAATGGCTTCCGCGACATTTTGCGCGGATAAGCCGCCGGCAAGAATCACTTCAGTCTGCCGCGCCAGTTCCGCTGCGCGTCCCCAGTCGGCCAACTCGCCGATGCCGCTCGACGGACCTTCGAAGAGCATTCGGCCCGGCAAGGGGTTCGGCGTCTTGCGCCCGAAGCGCACGACAGGCAGCACCTTGATGTGTGCCGGAATTTTCAGCTCGCGCAAGTCTTCCACGTCGGTTTGAAAATAATCCGGTTTGAGGATTCGGCAAATCTCATCGACTTTCATTTGCAACGGATGCTGAGCCACGGCGATGCGCAAAATGCCCGGCGGCGCGAGGGCGGCGAGTTGCGCGGCCTGCCCAGGCGTGACCTGCCGCGGGCTCGGCGCAAAAACGAAGCCGATCGCGTCGACGTTGGCGTCCGCCGCCGCGCTGACCGCATCCGCACCGGTTATGCCGCATATCTTGATCCACATGGCGCGG
>Ga0210398_10003410_pt1 | contig 15252 bp, 12 predicted proteins | sample IncBWC4OmetaG_FD_161047 | JGI IMG/M metagenome (GOLD analysis project Ga0210398, IMG submission 161047) | Forest soil microbial communities from Barre Woods Harvard Forest LTER site, Petersham, Massachusetts, United States - Inc-BW-C-4-O | ecosystem: Environmental > Terrestrial > Soil >...
ATATCACCACCAGGGCAGCCTCAACGGCAGAAGGCGTCTACGCCCTCAATGCTCTTGTCCCCGGCACCTATACCCTCACCGTCAATACACCCGGCTTTCGTAACTATGTGCGGAGCCAGATTGTCGTGGCGACCGGCGTAGTCTCCACGATCGATGTTGCTATGGAGGTGGGCTCCTCCAGCCAGTCTGTGAACGTCCGTTCCGAAGCCATTGCGCTCAATACGACGCAGCCGCAAATCAATACCGTGCTGGAACCGGAGCTTCTCAACGCGCTGCCCATCGAGCTGTCAGGCTATGCCAGACAAATCGATCAGTTTGTCTTCCTCACTCCCGGCGTGCAGGGGGATCCATGGAACAAGAATATGAACGGCGGCCTCAACTTCCAGAGTGGCCTCGTATTGAACGGCATTCCCATCGTCCAGGTCAACATGCAGGGCCAGCAGACGTATATGAATCCTCCCTTCGAAATGGTGCGGGAATTCAGTGTCGTGCAGTCAACTTTTTCAGCTGAATACGGACTCGGCCAGGGGATCGCAACCTATCAAATGGCCTCCGGCGCCAACCAGTTTCACGGGGACGCATTCGAAATTAACCGCAACAGCTTCTTCGATTCCGACGGCTTCTTTGCGTCAAACTTCAACGCTCAGGGCAAGCCGATTCCTCCCATCGATCACCAGAACGACTATGGCTTCACCATCGGGGGTCCGCTCGGTATTCCGCACCTGTACAACGGGAGAGATCGCACTTTCTTTCACATCAGCACCGACTGGTTCAGGGAAAATCAAGCACTCACCTCGTTTGCCACGGTGCCGACCACGGCCATGAAACAGGGGGATTTCTCTCACTTCCTTGATGCGAGCGGCAATCAGATTCCGATCTACGATCCAGCCACCGGACAGCAGTTCCCCGGCAATCAGATTCCCACCGGCCGCTTCAGCAATATTGCCCAGTCCATCCTGCCGCTGATCCCGGACCCGGATCGGGCCGGTACCGTGTATGGCCAGCAGAGCAATATTTCGCCTCTCGTCCATTCGCAGCCGTTCGATCAGACGCTGTGGGGCTTCACCGTGGATCACCACATCACCGCCTCACAAAATGTTCGCTTCAGTATGTGGGAGGACAACCAGCACGAGACCTTCTATGCCCAGGCTCCCTTTGTTCCGTCCAGCAATGAGCTGCAAAGCTCGATGGATGACTATAACTATGCGTCCGGCTATCTGCTCGACTACTCCAAAACGGTAACTCCCAATCTGGTCGCCACCGCAGGCATGGCGTGGGTCGGTATTCTGGACGGGCAGGGCAACGGCGGTCCGGCGGTAACGAACTTCGCCGGTGTGCAGGACAGCCAGTACTTCCCGGGCGTGACCTTCAACGGCCAGAATGCCCTCACTCCCTGGGGTGTCGATTCGGGCTACATCGCTAATCGAGATCGCGAGCTCGGCATTTCTCTGGTCAATAACTGGCTCTGGACGCATGCCGCTCATTCCATCAATATGGGCTGGGAATATCGCCGCGGCTACGACGACACTCGGCCTGATACGGCTGGCGCGGGACAGGTGAATTTCAGCCAGGCGGAAACATCGGTTCCTGACCCCGGCAATCCGAACTTCTACTCCTGGGGCAGTTCGTTCGCCAGCTTCCTGCTCGGTTCGGTGGATTCTGCAAGCCGGACCAACGCCATCGAAACCAGAATTCACAGTGTAGCTTTCTCCCCCTACATCCAGGACAACTGGAAACTCAACAAACGCCTTACCCTCAACCTCGGCCTGCGGTGGGACATCATGGTTCCGTTCGAAGAGGCCAATAACGAGATTCTCTACATGGATCCCCGGCTTTCTGACCCGGGCGCCGGCAACTTGCCAGGAGGCGTGGCCAAGTTTGGTAGCTGCATCCAGTGCTCCGGGATCAACCGCGCCAGCATCCACTGGAGGAACTTCGGTCCGCGTCTTGGCTTCTCTTACCAGATCAACAACAAGACTGTGGTTCAGGCCGGTGCCTTCGTCGTCTTCCTGAACGACGGTGCGTATGACTTCGCATCAGCCAATGTGGCCAGCAACATGAGCCCGCTTTTCGCCGGCGAGTTTAACCGGTCGTCTACCGGCAGCAACGTCCCTGGTTATGGAGACTGGGATACCAACCCGCTCCCCAATCCGGCGCCCGCGCCCTACAATCCTTCGATGGGCAACGGCAACAGCATTTCTTATTTCGATCCGGCTCGCGCGGGCATGGCGCCCTACGAGCAGGCCTGGAGTGCCAACGTGCAGCGGCAGCTGCCCTGGAACATGTTCGTGAATGTCGCATATGTCGGCAATCATGACGTCCATCTGCCCGCCGGGATCAACCTCATCAATCAGCCGAGCACTTCGGTGCTGCAGTATGGCTCGCTGCTCAGCCAGCCGGTCAACTCCCCGGCCGCTCAGGCAGCCGGTATTACTTCACCTTACCCATCGTTTGTGAGCCAGTTTGGCGCCAGCGCCACGGTCCTCCAGGCGCTCCGTCCGTTTCCGCAATACTCCGGGATCAACAATATTTACGATATGGCGGGAACGACCGAATACAACGCACTGCAGGCTCAGGCGGACAAGCGCTTTTCGAACGGGCTCGGCTTCCTCGCTTCAGAGACCTTCGCCCAGGCGCTCACCAATCAGGATCGCCTATACTTCACTTTCAACTACAGCACTCCGCTCAACACCAACAATCAGCGGCAGGAATGGGGAATCGCCGCCAATGACCAGAAATACCTCACCCGGCTCGTTGCAACTTATCAGCTGCCAATTGGTCCGGGCAAAATGTTGCTCAACAAGGGAATCGCTGCCGATATCCTGGGGGGATGGCAGGTCAGCGGAATCGGCGATTATGAAGGCGGGTTTCCCTTCGGCGTCATCGACAACTTCGCCGGCATCAACGGCTACGATCGCCCCAATATCGTCCCCGGTGTCTCCATCAAGACCTATAACTACGGAGCAGTGAAGGACTACTTCGTTGGCAAGAGCCCAAAGCCGCCGGTGATGTTCACGACCAGCGCCTTTGCTCTCACCTCGTCTCCCTATGTGCTGGGCGACGGACTACGCGCCTACTCGGATCTGCGCACGCCGCCGTTGCGCAATGAATCCTTCTCGGCAATGAAGTCATTCCACTTCGCCGAAAAAGCAACCGCCACACTCCGCGTCGACTACTTCAACGCATTCAACCGAACCCAGTTCGCCGGTCCTGACTCCAATATGAGCGACTCAACCTTCGGCACAGTAACAGGCGAATATTCACAGATTACGAATCGCCAGGGCCAGGCAACATTCAAAGTTGAGTTTTGATGTCATCCGCCCATGGGCGCGCCTTCGCAGCCGTCGCACTCACGGACGACGTGTCGCTCTCACTATTGAATCGTCAAAAATTGAATCGTCAAAACCGCGGGCACCGAGGATAACCCAACTATTTTCGAAATCTCAATACGAGACACGTAATCCAGATCGGGTTTTGGGGTGATGGGTCACCGCAGCCGTCACCCCTTCCCACCGAAGAGTTCTTTTTGTCCAGCCAGCCGAAATGCTTGATGTCCCGCAAACCCAAAAATCAAAAACATCGCGGCGTATTCGAACGAGTAAAAAGTTCGAACGTCTGTTGGATTTGCTGCACCAATCAGCATGGCAAGCGGGCGACCTCCATGGTCGGGACCTAGGCCGCCGCCTTCGCTAGTCGCCTCGTGATGGGTGGGGTAGACTTAAAGACGGTACAGGAATTGATGGGACACAAGACGATCGCCATGACCGCCCGCTATGCCCACCTCGCCCCGACGCACAAGCTCCAGGCACTGGAGACCCTAGTGCGTCCCGGTTCGATTTCGGTACCGACTGGCCGCAAAATGGCTACTGGAGTCAAAACGGCCATTCGCAGTAGAAAACTGAATAGCACTCAACTTGTTTATAATAAGCAAGTTGTTTAAGTCGTGAGCTCGTAGCTCAGTTGGTAGAGCAACGCCCTTTTAAGGCGTGGGTCCTGGGTTCGAGTCCCAGCGGGCTCACCACGCAAAACACCTGCAGCCTATAGACCCATGCGGGAACGGACTTGCCGGCGCTTCCGATAAACCATCGTCGGGGAGCGCGTCATCGCCCATGCACGTTTCTAATCCGTCCGGGCTCTGGAACCCTCTCACCGAATGAGGACCATGCTCGGGCTCCGCGAGCCCCGACCGAGCGCATCGGCGATTAGGCGTCAAAGTGCGAGCGAGCTTCCGGCAAAGAAACGAACCCGCCGGTAGTGTCTCAGTTTGAATCGGGACTCAAATTGTAAGCAGCTCGGAGTCCTGCAAGCATAAAAAGAGCCGCACCCAGTGCCGTTGGCAACACAACTCCCAGGCCAGCCTTCATGTGGTGTTCCACGAAAAGAGCAGCCACAAGCAATACCTGAAGAAAGAAGTACAGAACCATGCGCAACCTTTGAGGGGCAAGAGCCTTCATCTCATCTCCTTCTCCATTTGCCGGCGCCGCGAACCCTTCGTAACTCCAAACCTGGTCAGAGATACCGGCGGCCCTTGCCGGTGGGATCCCTGGCGCTTTGTGAATCCAGGCGAACTTGTAGTCAGTAAAGTGTAATGCCACAGCAGCCGCATGATTCTCTGTCTGCTTTGAAAAGCCGCTGGTCAACCGTGGGAACCGGCGCCGCCCGGCGTGCAGCGAAGATTCACCCGATGCGGGCGCTCCGGCACGAATAGCGCGTCCACGGTTCGGAGTCGACCGGCAAAATCTCCCCCCTCGCCGTAGCCAATCCGCTCGCCCCGACTTGCGAGTCGCCGGCTCGCCCCGCCCCGAACCGCACAGGGCCCATCCCCAATTTTCGCCGAGCGGCCTCGACAAATGGAGCCGCAATGTGCATACTGATCGGTATGTTGCCGGACACTATTGACCTGTTGGTGGGCAGAAACAGGCCGAGACACAGCAGGCCTGCGCCCCGCGATCCGCAGCGCACGCGGGAGCGCTTGCTGCAGGCGGCATTCCGCGAAGTGTACAAATCGGGCTTCCAGAGCGCCGGCCTCGATGCCATTCTCGCCGCCGCGGGGGTCACGAAGGGGGCCTTGTACCACCACTTCGGCAGCAAAGAAGCCCTCGGATACGCCATCGTCGAAGAGATCATCGCCCCCGATAATCGCGCCCAGTGGCTCCGCCCTCTGCACAACTGCGAGGACCCGGTCGACGCCTTGATCCGCACGGTTCAGGAGCTATCCGTTCAGCCCGAGGCTGTGCGCGGCGGCTGTCCCTTGATCAATCTTGCGCAGGAAATGTCTCCTCTTGATGCGGGATTCCGCCAGCGGCTCGCCACCATCCTTCGCAACTGGCAGGACGGCGTGGCCGCTGCTTTGCTCGAGGGTCAGAAGCGTGGGAAAGTCCGCCGCGACCTCGAACCCGTCCAGGCTGCCGGATGGTTGATTGCCATGGTCGAAGGTTACGGCGCGCTGGCCAAGAATGCCCAGGATGCCAGAGTCATGGAAGACGGGATCGGAAACATCGTGGGGTGGCTGCGGTCTTTGCGCCCGCCGCGTAACCCCAGGCGGCGCTGAACAGATCGTGGAAGATGGGGACCGGTATGTCGCATACCAACCGGTCTGTATAACTCAAACCTGGCAATCCTTGAACAGGAGAATCAACATGACAGGAATCGGAGTATCACGGCGCAAGGCCCTCGAAGCGGGCGCTTGCGCCCTGGCTGGAGCGGCCGGGCTCCTGGTGACGGCAAGCGCGCACCCGGAGACGGCGACGAGCACGGCAACCGAAGCAATCGTCCGGCAGTGGTATCGGGCGTGGGAGCAAAAGGACCTGGATCGATTTGAGGCTCTCATGGCCGAAAACTTCACCTTTTCCAGCGCCGCCGGCGACGACCACATCAGCAGAAGCACTTTCAAAACCCAATGCTGGGATACACAGGCGAAGCTCATCGATCGATCCGATCTGGAGCGAGTGATCGCCACTGGCAACGACGCCTTTGTGAAGTATCTTTGCCACACGAAAAACGGCAAGTCATTCCGCAACGTGGAGTATTTCCGGATCAGAGATGGAAAGGTCGAGTCCCTTGAGTGCTATTTCGGTGGTGCCGGCTACCCGTCGGCAGCAAGCAAAGGGATGTGACCCTCGTATTGGCCAGCCTTGCTGCCAGGGGGAGGGTTGGTTCGGAAAACACCAGTGTGGATCGACAGATAGAAAGGCATCGGCAACAAAACGGTTGACGCACATGTCAACGGAAGGTGCTGGTGCGCAATGAATGGAGGACTATTTAGGCTCTGGCGGAAATGGGTTGAGTTCCACGCTGCACACGTCCGAGGAGGTATCTCTGAATTCGGGGCAATCCTTGTCAGAGCAGTTGTGGCTCTCACAGTTGGCGCTTGCTGTCAGTTGCTGGCCGTTCTTGTTTGGCTGGGAGTGCAAAATTTGCGTGCAGAAGTCAGTTTGGTGACGGCAGCCAAAGACATCTCGATAGGTGACACGTCCCCAGAGGTAGACAAAAGTCTTGCCGGTGTCGATCTCCGAGAGAATCGTTTGACGGAATGCGGCTGGCATGGCCCCTCTTGTCTCGTGCGCTCCTATCGCACTCGTAACGTCCGGAGTTATAGCCATTCCGGGAAGCGGGGGAATAGCGACCGAAATGTCATGATAGGTAAAGTTTTTTGGAAGCTTGCTGGTCCGAGGAGCGTAGTTGATATGCGCATGGACATCGAAGGCGGGAGTATTGCCGCTATTGTCAACGCCGACTACAAACAAAACCGCCGACTCTCCTGTTTTCCTATCCGTCCCGGACTGGGTCTGATAAGGAAATGGGGCGATGCCCACATAGGCCCTCTGCGATATGATCGCGCTGGCCCTGTTGATGGCATTAGCGCTTTTGAAAGCTCTTGTTTGCTTTTGGATTTCCCCATAAGTCTGTTGCATATTGCCGAGCTGCTTGGCGGCTATATGGGCGTAGATTCCCGCGCCGATAGCTGCCACGACAGTGGCAACAGCGGTGATGGATGTACCCGCCGCGATCACCTTTTGTACCCCGCGATCCTTTTTTCGCTCGGTTGTGCTTGTCTCGCGTTCCTTCTCAGTGGGCGCGGCGACTACAATCCTTGGTTCATCCCGCCGCTCGCTGGCGTAGGCTTCTGTTGCGCTGTTTATGGCGGCATTTTGATCGTTGAGCGCCTGTTTAATCTCGCTCATCCCGGCGCGAATAGTTTCCGCAAGCGCCCTAAAGTAGCCCGGAATCCACATGTGAATTACCAGCTTTTCGGGAGGATAATGAATGGAGATGAAACACGAATATCACGAAGGACCCAAGGCTGGGGAGAATTTCGAGCGGCTGGCGCGGGCTGTCTTTCAGGCCCCCAAAGTGGCAACTCCGAAGAAACAGACCCGCAAGCCTACACGCCGCAAAAAGACCGGCAGCGGCAACGGTTAGAACGGTACCTCTTCCCCCGCCCCTGCCTCGGGCGAGTGGTACGAGTCGGCATCCTTCCCGGTCAAAGTGGCATAGGTGAGCCGTTTCCCGGCAACTTGGCTCATCAGGAATGCGAACCTGTCGGAATCGTTCAGCGGGTTATCTTTCGTCGCCCGATTGTTGAACCTGAAAACCTGCTCGGTGACGTACCTGTCCAGGTGGAATGGTTCCACAGCAACATAGGTGCCGCGCAGTGTTCTCCGCAACAGGCTCCAAAAGTTCTCGATTCCCTGCGTGTGAACCTCGCCTCTCACGTACTCCTGAATGTGATTCACGGTCTTGTGAACGTATTCCGTCAGGTTGTCGTAGCTCTGCGATCCATCGGTGTACAGCTTGGACCAACGCTCCACCTCTTGCAGAATCTCGTTCTGGAGCGTTTCGCGGTTGACGTTCGGCACAACCTTGGCGCGTACCTGACGGCTCTCCCGATCCAGCATTCCGAAGACCGGAACGTTCTTAATCCCTCTGCGGGGCATCGCAGCGCGGCGTGTCGCGTGCATAAACTTCGGCTTCGGCCCGATGAAAACCTCATCGGCTTCGACAGGTCCGGAATCGCTCCCGCCCATCTTTACCGTGGGATTGCTGCCCATGGCTTCACGGATGCGATGGAGCATGAACCATGCCGAGTTCTGGCGGACGCCAATAGCCTTGGAAAGTTCGTAGCTGGAGATGCCGTTTTTGCAGTTAGCCAGCATCCAGATAGCTACCATCCACTTATCGAGTCCAAGCGGCGAATCCTCCATCACCGTCCCAACTTTCACCGTGAACTGCTTTTTGCAGACGTAGCAGAACCACAGCCGCCGGGTCTTCACAAACGAGTGCTTCGCCTGTCCGCAGCGAGGGCACGTTACGTCGCCACCCGGCCAGCGATACTCCACAGCCGTATCAAAGGCACGTTGCGAATCGGAGAAGTGAACGATTGCGGCCTGAAGCGTGCGGGGCGTCTCCATGCCTAAAATAGTACACTACGCGCACATGTGCGTCAAGAGTTTTATTGCCCATGCACTTCGGTAATGAGTCAAAAAACTTGACAAATTTTCCACATTGGGGCGATCTGCGATCAAGCGATCAGCGGAGGAGCATTTCCGGGCTCCGGAGCGAGTCTTGAGGCGAGCCGCAGAGACGGTTCAGGCGGGGGTGAGCACGGGGGCGATCCGTTCGGTGGGGGATTTCTCGCCGACGGCGAGGCGGGTGAGGGTGAGGACGGTGATGTCGTCTTCCTGGCCGAACTGCTGCGCAGTGCGGGCGATTTCTGCCGCGGATTGATGGCTGATCTGCCGGGTGCGGTCGAAGCCGTAGAGTTCGCCCGATCTATTGCGGGCTTCGACGACGCCGTCGGAGAGGAAGGTGAGGGTGTCACCGGGGTTGAGCTGGAGTTCGTGCTCCTCCAGGGCGCCGGTGCCGGTGGTGACGCCGAGGGGCAGGCCGAAGCCGCAGTCGATTTCGATTCCGTTGCGATAGGGCGGCAGGTGGCCGGCATTGGCGATGATCATTTTTCCGTCGGCGGCAATATGGGTAACAGAGCAGGTTACAAATCCACCGCCGAGGTTGCCGGTGAGGCCGCGATTGAGGTCGAAGAGGACGCGGGAGGGCGGGAGGATGGGCATAGCGCGGAGGGCGCCGATGATGGCGGAGACGGCCATGGCGGCGCGCAGGCCTTTGCCGCTGACGTCACCGACGGCGATGAGGACACCGCCTGCGTCGTCGGGGCGGATGTGGTAGAAGTCGCCGCCCACCTGGGTGGCGGGAATGTAGGCGCTTTCCATCCGGAAGCCGCGAACTTCGGGTGGTGCGACGACGAGGCGCTGCTGGACTTCGCGGGCGGCGTCGAACTCGACGCGGAGGTTATTGCCCTCCTGCCAGTCGCTGATCGCGCGCTGGATGAGCATGGCGGCGATGGCGAATCCGCTGAGCAGAGAGCCGATATCGAACAGGCCGACGTCCACGGGTCCGACCAGCCAGTGTTCGCGGATGCCCAGGTGGCCGAGTGCCGAACCGATGGGGATGATCGCCATGGCGGCGGCGAGGACCCGGTTATAGCGGCGAACGAAGAGCACCCAGAGATTCGCGCCGAGGGTGATCAGGTTGAAAAGCTGCACGCTCCCTGTGGCAGCAATGAGGGCCGAGTGAATGAGAGCCGAAGGATGAATCGCCACAGCGGCGATCAGGGTGCCTGCATTGAAGACCACCCATGAGGCATGGCAGAGCCGCCGCAGTTTTGGAGCGCGGAGACCGTGGACCGTCCAGATGAATTCGACGGTGAAAAACATGGTGGGGATGGTGAGCAGCGTCAGGAGCGCAACCCAGCCGCGATAGGAGATCGAGAGATAGCCCAGATCGGTGGCGACGAAGAAGTATTGATAGACGGGATAGCTGATGAGGAGCGCGCTCGACCAGGCGAGTTCGGGGCGACGCGTCCAACGCCAGAAAATGACGAGGCCGATCCCGACCATACCGAGCAGCGCATTGAGGGCGAGGTCGGGAACGCTGGCCAGGATGGCGCTGAGGTGGTCCACGCGGCTGGAAAGGTGGGTGCCGGCGGCGTCGCCGATGCTGAAATCGGCGTAGGTCAGGTTGTCGGGCAATACGGTTTGCCCGTGGTTTGAACTTTCAGGCTGGCCGCTTCCCATGCGCCGCACGCGCGGGACGAACCACATGCGCACGGCGACGGAGACTGTGGAACCGGGAGACGCGGTGCCAGGCGGCAAGTCGAAGATCGCCACCGGGGGCAGATACTTTGGCGTGCCCTGTGGAGGGAATCCCCCTTCGGCTCCGACCAGGCGGCCATTTACGAAGACCTGAACCGCCATGGGATGACGTCCGGAATTCCGGAAGCGGAGCGCCAGAGGGCCGTCGGCGTTTTTCGATACCGGAACCTGAGCCCGCACCCAAACCAAGCCGTCGGAATAGAACCAGGGGGACGGCCATGCGCCATCGCTGGTGGTGTTCCACGCGCTGTCGTCGAAATTGGGACTGGCACCCCGCGCGTCGTCACCCAGGTGATAGCGCTCAGCCCGGACCCCGCCGTTGCCACGCACCACCAGAGAGGATTCCACCGTGTTGCCGCGCGTTTGTGCAGTCGCTGCCAGCGAGACACCCACGCAGAGGAGCATCACGGAGCGCAATCGTGCGGGCAACCACGCTGATGCGGGCATCTGGGGTGTGTCCTCGGAGGGGGATCAAGAAGATAGTACAGGAGGGTGCAGGACGCGGGGGAGCCGGAAGCCGGAAGCTGGAAGCAGGAAGCTGGAAGACCGGTGGCGCGGTCCGGGATCCTGGAAGGGGAGCGGTTTATTTTTGCTGGCTCATAAAGTCGCGGACCAGCGCGGCCATTTCGTCGGCCTTGGTGTCGAGGGCGAAGTGTCCGGCGTCGAGCACGTGGACCTGCGCGTTGGGGACGTCCTTGTGGTAGCGCTCGGGCTCACCCGGATCGAAGGAGAGATCGTGCTTGCCCCAGAGGACGAGAAGCCTGGGCTGGGTCTTCTGCATCCAGGCCTTCCATTTTGGATAGGCATCGACGTTGGTGCGGTAATCGTAGAAGAGGTCGCTCTGAATCTGCGCCTGGCCGGGTGCGTTGAGGAAGGCGTACTCGTCGGTCCAGAGATCGGGATCGTAGAGGTCGACGTTGGGATCGTCGCCGACGTGACGCGTTTTGGTCGCGGCCATGGAGAGCAGATTTTTGCGCAGCGCTTCGTCGTTCGCCGCTCGGTCGGCCCAGAACGCGCGCCGGGTCACCCAGTTTGCGCCGAGGCCTTCGTTGTGCGCGACGGCGTCCTGCACGATGAGAGCCTGGGCACGATTCGGGTGCGCCAGGATCATGCGAAAACCGACGGGGGCGCCGTAATCCTGCATGTAGAGCGTGTAGCGGGAGAGACCGAGGGCCTGGGTGAAGTCGTCCATCACCTGAGCGATGTGGTCGAAGGTGTAGGCAAATTTCGCGGGATCGGGCCAGTCGCTGTGGCCGAAGCCTGGATAGTCGGGGGCGACGAGGTGGTAGCTGTCGGAGAGGCGTGCGAACAGCGGTTCGAACATGCGCGACGACGAGGGCAGACCGTGCAGCAGAAGAATCGTGGGCGCATCTTTCGGTCCTGCTTCGCGATAGAAGATGGAGAGGCCGTCGACCTGGAGGGTGCGATACAGAGTCGGGTGTTTCATCGCAGATTCCTTTCCGCCGGTTTGGGCGAGCGCAGAAAGCGTGCAGGCCACAACGCAGGCAATCTGCAGAGCATGGGTCAGGCGGGGCGAACGGAAGAGGCGCATCGTCAGCTCCTGGGATGCCTGCGCCCGGCGTTCACTGGGGCAACGTTGCGCCGGACTGCTCGCGGATCATGTAGTCGGCGTACCAGTCGGGCCAGTTGGGGTCGGCCTGGCCGGTTCGCGCTTCGTGCTGCCCGTGCGCAGCCTCGGCGCGCCGCAGTGCCTGTGCCAGCTCAGTTACCGATCCGTAGGTCGTGTCGCCGGCGACACGACCGGGCAGGCGCGTGGTGACCTCCTGGAGGAGCCAGCTGTTGCCATCCGGGTCGCTGAAGGTAGCGAACGAGCCGTAGCTGGCGTGAGCGGCTGCGGGGCCGCTCGCGCGACCGCTGGTGTTCCCGGGCTGGAACTGCGCCCCTGGCGTTCCGGGGTGGAAGACCTCACTGACCGCGACGCCGCGGGTGAGCAGTTCGGCGCGTGCGGCTTCGATGTCGGAGACAACCAGGTAGTTTCCCTGGGCCGAGCCCGGCGCCGCCGATGTCATCTTCGAACCGAACTGGACCGAGCACCCCGAGCCGGGCGGGGTGAACTGGACGACCCGGAAACCATTATCGAAAGGGAAATCAGCGTCGAGCCGCCAGCCGAGCTTCACGTAGAACTGCTTCGCGCGATCGACATCGGCGACGGGGATGAGGAGCACCTCGAGCCTGGTGTCGACTCTCATCACCCTCGCGCCACTGCTCACCTCGTGATCACGAACTTCGAGCGTAGGATTTGCCATGATCGTTCCTCCTGCGTGTCCACTGCGATTGGTTCCTGACAAGGTGCGGGCCTGTCACATGGTGAGGACGACGCGAAACTCCGCTTTGCCGCTCATCATGCGGGCGTAGGCCTCGGCAGCTTTTTCCAGAGGATAGGTTTCAATCATGGGGCGGACGCCGGTGAGTTCGGCAAAGCGCAGCGTGTCGTCGGAGTCGGCCGGTGTTCCCGAGGCCCACCCCTCGATCGACTTGTTTCCCATGATGAGCTGTACTGGTGTGACCTCAATGGGATCGAAGGCGGCGCCGATGACGAGGAGTTTGCCGTTCGGCCCCAGGCCATCGATCAGTTCGGACATCGCCTTCGAGTTGGGGGCTGTCGCAAGAATCACTTTTGCGCCGCCGAGCTTTTGCAGTTCCTGAGCCGCGTTGGTCGCTTTGCTGTCGATGTAGAGGGTTGCGCCGAGTTTTTTGGCGAGCGCGGCATTTTCGGGTCCACGCCCGATGGCCGCGACCTTGTAGCCAAACTTGTTGGCGAATTGAACGCCGAGGTGACCGAGGCCGCCGATGCCCTGGACTGCAACCAGGTCGCCGGGAAGGGCGCCGCTGTGGCGCAGCGCGTTGTAGGTGGTGATGCCGGCGCACAGCAGCGGCGCTGCGTCCACGTCTTTGAGGCTGTCGGGGATGGAAACGAGCGCCTCGACGGGAGCGATCATGTATTGCTGATAGCCGCCGTCGTAGCTGATGCCGGCGATTTGCTGATTGCGGCAATTGATAAAATCGCCGCGGCGGCACTCGCGACAGGTGTTGTCGTGGCCGCCATGCCAGCCGACGCCGGCACGCTGGCCCTTCTTCCAGGCAGTCACACCGCTACCGACTTCATCAATGACCCCCGCCACTTCATGTCCTGGAATGCGGGGATACTGGATTCCGGGCCACGCGCCTTCGACGGTGAGCGCGTCGCTGTGGCAGACGCCACAGGCCTGGACTTTGATCCGCACCTGTCCCGGGCCGGGCGAGGGGATTGCGCGTTCGACGATCTGGAAACCGGCGCCCGGTTTGCCAATCTGCGCGGCCTTCATCGTTGCTGTTGCGATTGCAGCGGCTGCCATACATCCTCCTGGGGTTTGTCGGTGAATGTTGAAAACGAAACGTGTGGCGATGGAGCTTTACTCTGCGATCTCGAGAATGACCTCGAGCTCAATGGGCATGCCGAGGGGAAGGCTGGCGACGCCGATGACCAGACGTACGGGATTCCTGTCGGCGCCGAATACATCGCGGAACAAGTCCGAGGCGCCGTCGGCAACCGTGGGCTGATCGAAAAAATCGCCATGGGTTGCGATGAAGACGCCGAGCCGGACGACACGGGTCACGCGGTCGAGAGAGCCGAGATGCTTTTTCGCCGCAGCCAGGGCACTGAGGGCCGCAGTGCGGGCGGCGTCTCGTCCGGCTGCGGCATCGAGTTCTTTGCCCAGGCGGCCAAGGTATTTCGGCTTGTGATCGACAACGGGCAGCATTCCGGTGAAGAAGAGCAGGTTGCCGGTTTGGAGCGTCTCCACATAGGTGCCGAAGGGCGTAGGAGGGGCAGGAAGCTCGATGCCGAGTTCCGCGAGGCGCTGCTCGGCCGTGCGCCGGTCCGAAACCTGCGCGCTCACCATCGGCCTGCGTGCGCACCGTCGTCCACGTGCAGCACCTCCCCGGTGATGTGATTCGCTTCGGTGAGAAAAACGACCGCCTGGGCGATGTCCTCGGGCAGGGTGACCGTGCCCATGGGGGAACGAGCCGCCAGCAGGTCTGGCGGAGCGCCCTTGTGCAAGGGAGTGTCGACCACGCCGGGAGCGACCGCATTGAAGCGGATGCGGCGCCTGGCGTATTCATTGGCGAGGCTGCGGGTGACCGTGTCGAGGCCGCCCTTGGTGATCATGGGAATGGAGCCCGGCGTGTCGGTCATCGGGTTATCCGCAAGCGAGGCGGTAATGGTGGTGACGCTGCCTCCGTTGCCCTGCGCGAGCATCTGCCTGACCGCGAGCTGGGTGATGAAGATGAACCCTTCGAGGTTGGTGGAGACGAAAGCGCGAAACTCCTCGATGGTGTAGTCGGTGAACGGCCGGGATGAAAAGATGCCGGCATTGTTGACCACATGATGGATGGAGCCGAAGGTATCGATGGCGGTTTGCGCGGCCTTCTGAGCGGTGGCTGCCTGGCCGATGTCTCCCTCGACGAGAGCAAGATGCGGCGACGATGCGTAGCCGGCTCGGGAAATATTGCGCGAGGTGGCGACGACGTTGTAGCCGCGCCCGAGGAAGGCTTGGACAATCGCCGCACCGATGCCGCCGGAAGCGCCAGTCACAATGACGGTGCTGTTGACTGCCATGGAATGCTCCTTCAGAGCTGCGCCTTGCGGTCGGGCGGGACCCGGCTCTTCCCATTCCTGATCACACGAATCGGTCGAGTAGTGTGATTCCGGCGATGGGAGTTGGATTCGTTAAAAATTGCGGCGGGGTGTGGGAATTGTGACGAAGACGGTGGTCGGATGAGCACGGGAGCGGCGGGACCTGCAGAGAAATTGTGGGGTTAGGGAACCAGGGGCTTGAGGAATGCGTACCGGTCTTCTGTGGTGATACCACACGTTTTTGTGGCATGCTTCTGTGGTCGTAACACAGGAAAGCGGGAGGGGAGAGGCGGCTCATGGGGGATTCGAAGCTGGATTTGTTGCAGGGAACGCTGGATCTGATGGTTCTGCAGACGCTGGCGGCGATGGGGGAACAGCATGGGTACGGGATCGCGCGGCGCATCGAGCAGGTGAGCGGGGATGCGGTGCTGCTGAATCAGGGAACGA
>Ga0210398_10003411_pt1 | contig 15251 bp, 15 predicted proteins | sample IncBWC4OmetaG_FD_161047 | JGI IMG/M metagenome (GOLD analysis project Ga0210398, IMG submission 161047) | Forest soil microbial communities from Barre Woods Harvard Forest LTER site, Petersham, Massachusetts, United States - Inc-BW-C-4-O | ecosystem: Environmental > Terrestrial > Soil >...
AATGTGGCTTTGAAGTAAACCTGCAATCGTTTCACCCTCCTTGCGACGCTGGTTAATTGCCGGTGTCGCTTTTTCATTTAAGATGGCCGTGCATGGCATCGGCCGTCCAACTCGCATCGCTGCGTCGCGTCGCCCGCTACAACCTGCTGGCGACCACCGGAGTCGTGCTCGTCGTCATCTTTCTGGCCTGCGCACTGTTCGCGCCCTGGATCGCTCCCCAGGACCCAGCGCACATCGACCTTCCCGCGCGACTCATGGGACCGTCGGCCTCGCACTGGTTCGGTACCGATGAGCTCGGCCGCGATATCCTTTCTCGGATCATCTATGGCGCTCGCATCTCCATGCTGGTCGGCGGCTGCGTGGTCGCCGCTTCCCTCACCCTCGGTCTGATTCTGGGATCAATTGCCGGCTACTATGGCGGCATCACCGACCGCATTCTCAACGTCGTGGTGATGAACGCCTTCATGTCGTTTCCCGGAATCCTGCTGGCCATCGCCTTCGTGGCGTTTCTCGGGCCGGGTATCTTCAATCTGATTTTCGCGTTATCGATTGGCGGATGGGTGGGTTACGCGCGACTGGTGCGCGCCCAAGTGCTGGCGGTTCGCGAACGTGAATTTGTGGAAGCCGCGCGCGCTCTCGGCGCCAGCGACGCTCGCATCATCGTGCGCCACATCCTGCCCAACATCATTCAGCCGGTCATCGTGCAAGCGGCGATAGGCATGGCCGGAGCGATCCTGGCCGAAGCCACTATGAGTTTTCTCGGACTGGGCGTTCCGCCGCCCACGGCAAGCTGGGGCACCATGCTGAATGACGCCCGCGCTCACCTGTTCGACTCGCCGCACTTGGTACTCTTCCCTGCCGCCGCGGTGATGCTCGCCGTGTTGTCATTCAACTTCATCGGTGATGGTCTGAGGGATTATCTCGATCCGCGATCGAGGATCGAAGTGGGATTGTAGGGCGGGGCAATTGGCAGTTAGCATTTGGCAAACAGCGCTTCGGTGCCTAACTCCCTTTGAACGGATTAACCATTCGGACCCCAAGCTGCCTGAAATCCGCTTCATTTCTGGTGGCAACAATCAAGTCATGAACGCGGGCGGTAGCCGCAATCATGGCATCACCCACGAGTTGGCGGGGCTTCCGGTCCATGAGTCGTCCCCACTCGCGAAAGCAAGCCACGTCCATTGGCAAGATTTGCGCCGCGGCTGCAAGCTGTTCGATCCATGCTTCAAGCTCACTTGCTTTCGCAGGATCCTGTCGTCGGGTCTTCTCGACGCCGGCCTGCAGCTCTCCCAGGGTGAAGGCAGACAAAAACAACTGTCCCGCATCTTGCCCGCCGACCCAAGACAAAAGGGCGCCGTGCGGTCGCGCCTTTCGCAGCTCAGAAATCACATTGGTATCAAGAAGATATCGGTTCATTTCAGTTCCGGAACTGGCCGGCTTCGCAATCTATGGCGATCAGGAACCTGAATGTCGAAACGAGGAGCGGGCGCCAACAGTAGTTCTTTAAGGCTTGGCCGTGCCGCGTTCTGTAAGCGACGCCACTCCTCAATTGGGACAAGAACAGCCGTTTCCACGCCCCTCCGAGTTACCACTTGAGGTCCTTTCTTGACACTCGCTTCCAGAAACTCGCTGAATCGGGACTTTGCGTCTTGTACCGGCCAGGAACTCATGCTTAGCCTCCGCGCTGAAAGTATAATCCTACAGACTAGTCATCTGACCAGTCAACTGTTAGGCAAATGTTTCCTGAATCTTGTGCGGATAGAACACGGGTTTGTGAGAGAGTCAGTCGGTCCGGGAAGACATATGCCCTAGCTGCATTGCCAAGTGCCAAGTGCTAACTGCCAAGTGCCAAGTGCTAACTGCCAAGTGCCAAATCGCCGGTGCTAACATCTAACGATCATGCCAACTGAAACTGCCATCCTGGGCGGCGGATGCTTCTGGTGCGTCGAAGCTGCTATCAAACAACTTCAGGGCGTCGAATCGGTTCGCTCCGGCTACATGGGCGGGCGCGCCGCCAATCCTACTTATCAGCAAGTTTGTTCCGGCAAGACCGGACACGTTGAGGTCGCCGAGGTCACCTTTGATCCCTCGATTATCAGCTTCAGCGATCTGCTGCACGTCTTCTTTACGTTGCACGATCCCACCACGCTGAATCGCCAGGGCAACGACGTTGGCGAGCAATATCGCTCCGTAATCTTCTATCGCGACGAAGCGCAGAAGAAGGCCGCAGACGAAGTCATCGCCGAACTAACGCGCGACAAGGTCTTTTCGGATCCCATCGTCACCGCCCTCGAACCGGCGTCGACGTTCTACGTGGCCGAGGATTATCACCAGGACTATCTCGCCAACAATCCTATGCAGCCCTATTGCATGTTTGTCGTCGCGCCCAAGGTGCAGAAGATTCGGGAGAAGTACGCCAGCCGGCTCAAGGCGTAATCTCAACTGTGTGTGCTATTGAAATCGAGACCAGCGATTTCGTCGGCTAAACGGTCATACCACATTGTCTGATCGCCTACAGTGAAATGAGCATTGGCTGGACTCGGGTTGGGCACCACGTATAAGCGGGTCTTGCCTAACCTCCTGGTTTGCAAGCCGAGCGCGGGTACCTCCGCCGAATCCCAAGCATATTTCAGAAATGGGCGGTACGCGGTCAAACCGTGGAAACATGCCACCCGCGGCCGCAGACGTCGAAGCTTGCGAAGCAACTTTGGTGTCCAGTGTTCGAACTCGGATGGAGTGATCTCCGAGGCGCTCGCTGAGGGCCGCTTGACCAGATCGGTTAAACCAATTCCAAAACGCAGCAACTCGCGATCGTGTGAGGCATGCAGGACGTCCGTAGCCAGACCTTGCCGAACGCCTTCGCTGAGTCTGGATCGCGAAAAGGCTGGCCAGAATCGATTCGTTGTGCGCGCAAAGTAGTGCCCTTGCTCGACCGAATTTAGCCCAGGATTAATGCCGATGAAAATGAGATCCAGATCGGGGCGTAGATAGTCGGGCAGTGTGCGGAATGGAAATCGATCTGGCACGTTGTGATGAAGTACAAACCTAAACAGTACTTTAGTCAAAGCTGTAACTCCTTTCACAGGCTCCTACTCTAGCTTTCTCGACCTCAACTGACCCTTCCTCGGTGCCGCGTCGAAGCCTTTAATTTCGCAACTCGCTGATTCCGCGCCAAATCCAGTTCTTGACAATTACATATTGCAATAGGATAATTGCAAATCGTAATATGAAGCTCGGTGAGAAATTACGGTATCTCCGCCTGGTTGAGGGCACCCTCCGCGGCATGGACCGCGAGATGACCCAGCAGGACCTGGCCCGCGCCCTCAAGAAAGAAACTGGACGCGGATTGAGCCAGTCGTATCTGTCGCAAATCGAGAGCGGAGCTCGGCCGCACCTGACCAATGCATCACGAATGTTGCTGGCGCGATTTTTTAAGGTGCATCCTGGATATTTGGTCGACGATCCGGAGGGCTATCACACCGAGCTCACCAGCGATCTGCGCGCCACCGAGGACCGGCTCGATCTGTGGCTGGTCAATGGAGCCGAGCAGTTCGCGCACGATCCCGAATTGAGCCATGCGCTGCTACAAGTGGCCAAGCATCGGGACACGCGCAAATGTCTGGTCCTGCTGGGCGCCATTCTGGAAACGCCGGAACTGGTGGAGCGCCTGACGGAAGTTCTGAAGCCGGGCCTGGCGACGCCAACGCATCGCGGTCACGGCAACAAGAAATCGGCGGGAGCAAATTTATGACCTGGGCGATCTTCTATCTCGTGTGCTTTTTGGTGGGAGTGACGCTGAGCGTGTTGTCGTTTGTCGGCGGAAGCTGGCATGTGCCGCATGTGCATGTTCATGTACCGCACGGCGGACACATCGCGACGCCGCATGGCGCTGGGGGCGGACACGCCGGCACACAGAACAGCGCCGAAATGCCGTTCTTCAACTTCGCCACCATCACCGCGTTTCTCGCTTGGTTCGGCGGTTCCGGCTACTTGCTGACACGCTATTCGACGCTGATGGTCAGCCTGATCATGCTGATCGCGGTGGTCATCGGACTGGTGGGCTCGACCATCGTCTTCTGGTTCGTGGTCAAGCTGCTGATGAAACATGATCGCGAACTCGATCCGGCCGACTACGAGCGGGTGGGCGTGCTCGGCCGCATCAGCAGTCCGATTCGCGTGGGCGGCACGGGCGAGATCATTTTCTCGCAAGAAGGCACTCGCCAAACCTGCGGCGCTCGCAGCGAAGCCGGCGAGGAGCTGACCAAAGGAACGGAAGTCATCATTACGCGATACGAACACGGCATCGCCTACGTACGAAGGTGGGAAGAAATGGTGGAAAAGCAAACGGCCAACATTTAGCCATAATGCGGCCCTGCAGTAATAACTACGTCGATCGAGGATTCTATGGTTGATCTATCTATCTCTGAAGGAAACCTGCTGCTGCATGTTCGCGGAGCCGACAAACTGTGGGCGTTCAAAAGTTCCCTGGAGATTCCCTTGCAGCACGTTGCCGCTATTCGGGCTGACCCTGAGGTCGCGCGGGGTTGGTGGCACGGATGGAGAGCGCCGGGAACTAGTCTTCCTGGCGTAATAACTGCCGGCACGTTTTATCAAGACGGGAACCGCGTCTTCTGGGATGTTCACAATCCAGAAAACACGGTCGTCATCGACTTGCACGACGAACGCTACAACCAGCTCATTGTTGAAGTTGCAGATCCTGCAGCCGCGGTTGCACTGATACATAGCTAGCTTGCTCATTTGCGAGTTGCTGCCTTGAAGGAGGCTTATGCCGCACATACCAACTGAAGCGTTAATCATTGCCTGGACAGCAGTAGCCGCCATCATCCTGTTGATGGCCGTCTTTGCCAAGCTGTACCGCAAGGCTGGACCGCACGAAGCACTGGTGGTCTACGGCTTTCGCGGCACGCGCGTGGTCAAAGGACACGGCACCGTCATTCTGCCCATGGTGGAAAACTGTCGTGAACTGTCGTTGGAGCTGATGTCGTTCGACGTCGCCCCGCAGCAGGATCTCTACACCAAGCAAGGCGTCGCCGTCACGGTTGAGGCGGTGGCGCAGATCAAAGTGAAGTCCGACCCCGAGTCCATCCTGACGGCTTCGGAGCAGTTCCTCACCAAGACTCCGCCGGATCGCGAGGCCCTCATTCGTCTCGTGATGGAAGGCCATCTGCGCGGCATCATCGGCCAGCTCACGGTAGAAGAAATCGTGAAGCAGCCCGAGATGGTTGCCGATCGCATGCGCTCCACCTGCGCTGACGACATGAACAAGATGGGCCTGGAGGTGATCTCGTTCACCATCAAGGAAGTCCGCGACAAGAACGAGTACATCACCAACATGGGCCGTCCTGACATTGCGCGCATCAAGCGCGACGCCGACGTGGCCACCGCCGAAGCCGATCGCGACACTGCCATCAAGCGTGCTATCGCACTGCGCGAGTCGGCAACCGCCAAAGCTCAGGCGGACCAGGAACGGGTTGCGGCAGAAACCGCTTCTCTTGCCCGTCAGGCTGAGGCGCAACGCGATCTCGAAGTGAAGCGGGCGACTTATAACGAGTTGGTAAAACGCCAACAGGCCCAGGCCGACAAAGCGTACGAGATCCAGACCAACGTCATGCAGCAGCAGGTCATCGCTGAATCCGTAAAGGTGCAGCAAATCGAGAAGGAGGCGCAGGTCAAGGTGCAGGAGGCCGAGATCAACCGCCGAGAGAAGGAGTTGATCGCGACCGTGCTGAAGCAGGCCGAAATCGAGCGTCAGCGCATTGAGACGCTAGCCAACGCCGAGCGGTCCAGAACCATGGTGGAAGCCGAAGGCCGCGCTAGCGCCATCCGCGCACAGGGCGAAGCAGAAGCCGAGATCATCTTCAAGAAGGGTGACGCTGAAGCTCGTGCCATGAACGTCAAGGCCGAAGCCTTCCAGGAGTACAACCAGGCCGCGGTCGTTGACAAGCTGATCACCGGATTGCCGGACATCGTGAAAGCGCTGGCCAGTCCCTTGTCGAATGTCGACAAGATTACCATCGTCTCTACCGGTAACGGCAGTTCGGCCGGCATGCACAAGATCACGGGCGACATCACCGAGATGGCCGCTCAAGTGCCCGCGCTATTTGAGGCGCTGTCCGGCATGCGGATGTCGGATCTGCTCGGCAAGATCAGGACCATAGGCGACAAGTCGCCCAAACCTGATCAGTTGCCGCCGTCAGATGATGATGGCAAAGCGAAAGCCGCGGGTGCTGGAAAGTAAGAGTGGTCACAAAGACCCACTCATTCGGAAACCGCGAATGAGTGGGGCACCCGGCAATAGGTAAGACACGTGAAAACCTTAGCGAGACTTATATGTATTCCGAAAACGACAGTACGCGGTTTGTAGTGAATCTGGGACTGATCGGAACATTGTTGGGAGTTATGGTGCGCTTCATCACCCACTCCAACATTGCCGTTCCTATCGGCGCCTTGGGTGGCCTGCTCGTCGCTTTCCTATTGGGCACGGTTCGCGGCGAGCAATTCTGATTTGAAGTTTAGCTGAGAGCTGACGGCCGACAGCCGACAGCCGAAAGGGAGTCTGTTATGGCATTACTTGATCGTGTTGCAACTCTGGTTCGGGCCAATCTCAATGATCTGGTGGATAAGGCCGAAAATCCGGAGAAGATGTTGAAGCAGGTGATTATCGACATGGAAAACCAGTTCATCCAGGTAAAGACGCAGGTGGCCATCGCTCTGGCCGATCTGCATTTGCTGGAGAAGAAGAAGAAAGAGAACGCCGACAAACATGCCGAGTGGATACGCAAGGCGGAGTTGGCCGTGGACAAGAAAGATGATGAACTAGCACGGGCCGCGCTGGAGCGGGCCATGAGTTTTCAGCAACTCACCGACAGCTTCGATCAGCAGATTGCCGATCAGGAAGTCCAGGTGGAATCGTTGAAGTCGGCGCTGAAGAAGCTGGAGCTGAAGCTCTCGGAGGCGAAAGGCAAAGCCGATCTGCTGATCGCACAGCATCGCCGCTCGCGGGCCGTAAGCCGGGCCGCCGACGCACAGCTTACTCCCGATGGCGAGAACCGCACCTTCGATCGCATGCGTACGAAAGTTGCGCGTGAGGAAGCATTGGGCCGAGCCAAGGGGGAGATCATGGGCGACGACATCGATGGCCGGCTCGATGCCCTGGAGCGCGAGCAGAAGATCGACACGCTGCTGGAGGAGATCAAGGCCAAAAAGCGGCTCAGCGCGTAGCTATCGAGCGCGGTCACTCATAACTTGTCATCCTGAGCGGAGCACCCGCCTGTCTTTCCGACCCGCTGTTTTCGCGGGTCGGGCGGGCGCGCAGCCGAAGGACCTGCTGTTCCGCTCATAAGTCGGCCTGCTGTTTGCGGTCGTCGGTAAGGCGCCTCACTTTCCCTGGCCCTCGCGTTACAATACCCCGATGGCCGACTCGCTCTATCTCAGCATTTGGTTTCCCAGCTTCCGCGAAGGCGAGATGATGGCGCGCACCGTCGGGGTTCTGCGGCAGTTCCCTTTTTCCGCGTTGCATGAGGGCATTACCTACCTCTCGGTACACCCCGTGGCCTGGTCGGAGCCCACCGTGCTGGAGCGCCGCTTCAACCCCGGCATTTCGCCTGAAGAAGCCGTTGAAGTAGCCAGTGAGTTCGCTCACGACGACTTCGCCTTCGTCTTCGAAGCCTTCTGGGACATCTGGGTTCCCAGCGATGACGAGCACGGCGACAGCTGGGTGCAGCGACCGGTCGCGGTGCGCTTTCTGGTTCACGGTTTGCAGTTCGACGAAGGCATTTATACCGACGATGGCCACATCGAGGTCGACTTCGGGCTCGACTCTTCCTTCGTCTATGAAGGGCCACACATCTCGCCGGCGATCGAGAAACATCTGCGCGCCAACATTGCCAAGCTTGTTGCCTTCTCTGCCGCCGTCGAGAAGAACTGCGCGGTCAGCGGACGCGTACTGTGGTCGGAATCGGAAGAGAATCTGGCCCAGAAGCTGATTGCCAAGCTGCAACAAACGCAGTGAGGCAGTCGCCAGTAATCAGTGGTCAGTAGCCGGCATCTGGCAGAAGAACGCGGATACAGCGCCAGTTGCTGTGGGCGAGCGTGCTGCCCCTTGACCTTCGTAGCGCCAATCTTCGATATTTCCGGCTCATCGGATTTTCCTTACCGACAGCAAAACAGTGCTCGGAGATGCATGTCACTGACACACATGACCGGTCTGTGTAATGTGAGGTTATGGCAAAAGCACAACCTGGCCTTCATGACTTGACCGCTCGAAAGACATTGCTAGAGCAGAGGATCGCCGGCTACCAGGCCAGCTTGTCCACCGTCACCGGCCCGTGCAGCAAATCGTCTTTGCGCCGGCAATTAGTAGAGTGCGAGATGGCACTCGAGCAGGTTCGCTCGGAGCTGGGAGAAATCTAGCTCTTAACCTCAACCAGCCCGATGGGACTCGTCTGGATCGCGACGATGTGAAAAGCAAAGGCCCGGCAATGGCCGAGCCTTCAGTGCTGATAACAGACTACCGGCGACCGGCAGCTACTTGGTTCGGCCACCTTCGATCTTCAATTCAGCGCTGGCACCCGCCTGTGCGGCCGCCAGTCGTGCCGTGAGAACGCGGAACGGCGAGCAGGACACATAGGTGAATCCGAGCTGCGCGCAGAACTCGACCGACGAGGGATCGCCGCCGTGCTCGCCGCAGATACCGATCTTGATGGTAGGTCGAGTCGCGCGCCCCTTCTCGGTTCCGATCTTCATCAATTCTCCGACGCCCTCACGATCTAGAACTGCAAACGGATCCTGCTTCAAGATGCCTTCCGCCAGATAGGCCGTCAGAATTTTTCCCACGTCGTCGCGGGAGAATCCGTAAGTGGTTTGGGTGAGATCGTTGGTACCAAAGCTGAAAAATTCGGCTTCCTTTGCGATCTCATCCGCAACCAAAGCGGCACGCGGCAGCTCGATCATCGTGCCCACCAGGTACTCGACCTTCTGCTCTTTCTCGGCGAACACCTCTTCCGCAACTCGCCTCACGATGGCTGCCTGGTTCGCCATTTCTTTCAATCCGGTGGTGAGCGGAATCATGACTTCCGGCTTCACCTTCACGCCTTCTTTGGCGACCTTGACTGCGGCCTCGAAAATGGCGCGCACCTGCATTTCGGTGATCTCGGGATAGGTGATGCCCAGCCGGCATCCGCGCAGGCCGAGCATGGGATTGACTTCGTGCAACTGCTCAACCCGATTGAGCAGCGTGCGCAGCTCTTTCAGCTTGGGCGATTTGGGCTTGGTTATCTCGAGCTTGGCGATTTCGACCATCAAGTCCTCGCGACGCGGCAGGAATTCGTGCAGCGGCGGATCGAGGGTGCGGATGGTGACCGGAAAACCGTCCATGGAGCGGAAGATGCCAACAAAATCGTTGCGCTGGTAAGGCAGTAGTTTGCGCAACGCGGTGCGGCGATCTTTTTCGTTGTTCGCCAGGATCATGGCGCGCATGTGCGGCAGGCGATCTTCGGCAAAGAACATGTGTTCGGTACGGCACAGCCCGATGCCTTCTGCGCCGAAGGCCCGCGCGTGCAGAGCGTCTCGCGGAATGTCGGCGTTGGCGCGAACTCCCATGCGGCGGAACGGCTCAGCCCATCCCATCAGCTTCAGGAGCTCGGGGTCGTCCGGCTTGGCCGGTACGGTGTTGAGTTTGCCATTGATCACGCGTCCCGTGGTTCCGTCGAGTGAGATCCAGTCGCCTTCTTTCAGCGTCTTGCCGTGGACGTGAATCACGCCGGCTTTTTCATCGACTTCGATGTCGCCGGCTCCGGCAACGCAGCACTTGCCCATGCCGCGGGTAACCACTGCCGCGTGACTGGTCATGCCGCCACGCGACGTAAGAATGCCCGCGGCAACTTCCATGCCGGCTATGTCTTCGGGCGTAGTTTCGCTGCGCACCAGGATCAGCTTGGCGCTCTTATCCTTGTGGAACTTCTCTACTGCGTCGTCGGCAGTGAAGACGACCTGACCAACGGCCGCTCCCGGCGAGGCCGGCAGCCCGGTGGCAAGAACTTCAATGTCTTTGCCCTTTTCATCGAGACTGGGAACGAGGAAGTCGTAAAGCTGGTTAGGCTCGACGCGGAAGATCGCTTCTTCCTTGCTAATCAGTCCTTCTTCCACCATCTGGATGGCAACCCGGACTGCGGCGCGCCCGGTGCGCTTGCCGTTGCGCGTCTGCAACATGTACAGGCGTCCATCCTGAATGGTGAACTCGAAGTCCTGCATGTCGCGATAATGTTTTTCCAGACGCGTCGTGATCTCACGCAGCTGGTTGTACACGTCGGGCATGATCTTCTCGAGTTCGGAAATGTGTACCGGAGTACGAATGCCGGCAACAACGTCTTCGCCCTGCGCGTTCATCAGAAACTCGCCATAAAACTCTTTGACGCCAGTCGCAGGGTTGCGGGTAAAGCCTACGCCTGTGCCGCTGGTCTCACCCAGATTGCCGAAGACCATGGCTTGCACGTTGACCGCGGTGCCCAGCATGTCGTCAATGTTGTTAATGCGGCGATAGGTCTTGGCGCGGTCATTCAGCCACGACCGGAACACGGCATCGCGCGCCATGACGAGTTGTTCGTGCGGATCCTGCGGGAACTCGCGCTTGGTGTGCTTCTGCACCACCTTCTTGTAATCGGCAATGACTTCCTGCAGCGCCTTGGCATCGAGGTCGGTGTCGAGCTTGGCCTTCTTCTGTTTCTTCTTGCCGTCGAACACTTCTTCAAAGGCATGCTTGGGGATATCGAGCACGACTGAGCCGAACATCTGGATGAGGCGGCGATAGGAGTCGTAGGCAAAACGCGGATTGTTGCTGCGCTTGGCCAGGCCCTCGACCGACTTGTCGTTCAAGCCGAGGTTGAGGATGGTATCCATCATGCCCGGCATGGAAAACTTCGCGCCCGAGCGCACGCTGACCAGCAACGGATTATCGGCACCGCCCAGCTTCTGGCCTTGCAACTGCTCGAGGCGGCGCAGCGCCTCGTCCATCTGGCGATTGACTTCGGCGGAAACCGCATTGCTCTTCATGTACTCGCGGCAGGCTTCGGTCTGGATGGTGAAGCCAGGAGGCACGGGAAGTCCGGCGTTGGTCATCTCGGCCAATCCGGCGCCTTTGCCGCCGAGCTCGTCCTTCATCTTGCCGTGACCTTCGGCGCGTCCGTCACCAAAGAAGTAAACGTATTTCACGGCTTTCGAATTGGCTGCCGCATTTTCAAGTTCCGTAGTCGAAGTGCTCATGATGAGTCCTTTGCTGGTTGCGATCAGGTAGTAAGTAATCGTACGCCCTTACAAGTTCTTCTTCATGAAATTGTCATTACGAGCGCCCGCATTTGGCGCGAGGAATCTGCTTTTCGCCAGCAGCGGCGCAAAAGCAGATCCCTCGCTACCTGGTGATGACAATTCATTTCAGTGCCTCTGAGGCACACGGTTAAGCTGTCTTGCCTTCGGTAACAATTTCGCTGAAATCGGCGATGGTTGAATAGTTCATAGCAAGCAGCTGAAGAAATCCGAGCCTGTTGTCTCTCAGGCCCGCATCCTCAGTCATGACCATGACATGATCGAAGAAGGCGTCAATTGGGCGTCGCAGCTTAGCCATCTCGGCAAGCGCAGGGCCGTACTCGCCGCCGAGGCGATGCCGCAGGAACTCTTCGCCTATCTCTGAAATCGCGGTTTGCAATGCCAGCTCGCTTTCCTCGACCAACAGCTTCAAATCGTATTGTTCCGGAATCTCTATTCCCCGCTCGCGCGCCTGACGCAGGATATTCTTGATCCGTTTAAACGCCACCGAGATCGATGCGAAATCTTCCGAGCCTCGAACTTCGCTGACGGCTTGGGCGCGCGCGATTGCGTCGACTACGTCATCGCTTCCGGCGGCCAGTACAGCGTTCACCACGTCGTAGGCGAAACCACGCACGTCTCGCAGATAGAACTCCAGGCGCTCGCACATGAAGTTCGCAATCGACTCCTCGAAATTCACGTCGCGAGAGAAGCGCTGCTCGGCTTCGGAGCCCTTATATTCCGCACGCGCATCCGAGAACAGCTTGCTGACCGGCAACGGCAGCTTGTGTTCGGTGATGATCTTCACGATGCCATTAGCGGCGCGGCGCAACGCAAAGGGGTCTTTCGATCCCGTCGGCTGCAGGCCCAGCGCAAACATTCCGGCGATGCTGTCAGCCTTGTCGGCAATCGCCAGCACGGCACCTTCAACGCTGCGCGGAACGCTGTCGTCCATTGACTCCGGCTTGTACTGATCGTAGATGGCGTCGCCGATTGCCTCTACCGTGGCCCGGGGCAGAATAGGATCGAGCGTCTGCGCCTTGGCATACAGACCGCCAATGATGCCTTGCAGCTCGGTAAACTCCTTCACCAATTCGGTGGTGAGATCGGTCTTGCACAGCAACGCGGCCTTGAAGGTGATTCCGGGACGCACCGGCCTGCCCGCATTCCGCAAGGCCTCCGATACCAGGCTGCCCAGCTTCTGCACCCGGCGGGTCTTGTCGTAGTAACTGCCCAGATCCTTCTGGAAGGTGACCGACTTCAGCATCTCAACCCGGTCGCGCAAGGGAATTTTCTGGTCGGTCTGCCAGAAGAAGCGAGCATCGTTGAAGCGAGCGCGCAGCACGCGCTCGTTGCCGTGGCGAATCAGCCCATCGGGATCGCCGGCCGTATTCAGCACAGCCAGAAAGTGCGGCAGCAGTTTGCCGTCAGCGTCTTCGAGCGCAAAATATTTCTGGTGATCGCGCATCACGGTCACCAAAACCTCATCGGCGAGCGAAAGGAATTCGGGATCGAAGTTGCCCAAAACCACCGAGGGGAACTCGGTAAGGTTCACGACCGTATCCAGCAGCATCTTGTCTTCGCGCCAGCGCGCGCCAGGGATGGTCCGAGTCGCCGAATCGAGCGCCTTGCGGATGCGTTGCTCGCGCTCAGCAGAAGTGGCAATAACCGAGCCCTGAGCAAGGGTCGCGGCGTACTCCGCCGGCTGCTTGATCGACAGCGTCGCAGGCGACAGGATGCGGTGGCCTTCGGTTTCGTGCCCAGCACGAATGCCGGCAAACTCCAGCGGCACCACTTCCCCGTCCAGCAGCGTGACCAGCCAGCGCACTGGACGCACAAAGCGCTCCGCTGACTTGCCGCGCCAGTACATGCTCTTGGCCCAGTAGATTCCGGCAATCTCCTTAGGCAGCGATGCGGCAAGAATCTCGGCGGCCGGTCGGCCTTTCTTCTGGACGGTCGCGGCGAGATATTCGCCTTTGCCGGTCGTGATCTTCTCCAGCGCATCGACGGGGACGTTTACTTTGCGCGCGAAGGCTTCGGCCGCGGCAGTAGGCGCTCCATCTTTATAGGCGACTTTAATGGAAGGTCCGGTCACCTGCTCGCGAACGTCAGGTTGCGCGGGCGCAACACCAGAAGCCAGCACGGCCAGCCGTCGCGGCGTGGAATAGGACTGCACCTCGGGCGCATCACCCAGCCGCTCGCGCTGGAGCAAGTCCGTCAGACGGCGAGCCAGTTCCTCGCGCGCGCTGTCAATCATGCGAGCGGGAATTTCTTCGGTACCGATTTCAAGCAGGAAGTCAGGCATAGAGAAGCAGCACTTAGCATTTAGCCATTAGCAATTAGCAAGATCGCACGAACAACCATTTTGACGAACTCGCGGGGATGTCGATGTGATTCGAGTCACAGGTAAACGGCGATTAAAGTCTCACGCCATCAAAATTGTCATCCCGAGCGATCTGCGTTTTGCCAGCGACGCGTTGGTGTTCGGGTAGCCTACGACCGGCTCGCCGCCAGTTGTTCAGTCTTCGACACACCGGGTTCCTCCGAGATAGACGCGCTCTCGGATTCGGCCTTCTGCTGATCGACATAAGCCTTGGCAACGCCCACGGCCAGCGCCCTGATGCGGGCGATCACGCCCACTCGTTCGGTCACGCTGATCGCACCCCGCGCGTCAAGAATGTTGAACAAGTGCGAACACTTCAGGCACAAATCAAAAGCCGCCAGCACCGGAAAGCGACGACGGTCCGCCGAGCGCTCTTGGCCGGAAGCCCGCTCTTCGCTTTTCGCCTTTTGCTTTTCGCCGGAACCTTTCTTTTGAGATTTTTCGGCGCGGCCGAAGCTCGCGTTGTAGTTATCCAACAATGCCCGGCATTCCGCCTCGTACAGTTCAAGATGCTTCCAGGCTTTCTCCACATCGCCGAGCTCAAAGTTATAAACGGAAAACTGTAGCTCGTCCTGCAGACGGATCTCGGCGTACTTCACCGCGCGTCCATCCGGATCGACGACCCAGGTGATGTCGTAAATACTGTCCACATCCTGAAGGAAGGCGGCAATGCGCTCCAGGCCGTAAGTCAGCTCGGCCGAGATGGGATCGAGATCTAGGCCACCGCATTGCTGGAAATAGGTAAACTGCGTGATCTCCAGCCCGTCGAGCATTACCTGCCAGCCGATGCCCCAGGCACCCAGTGTGGGCGATTCCCAGTTGTCTTCTTCAAACTTAATGTCATGCTTGAGTAGATCAATGCCAATCGCCTTCAATGACGCAAGATAAAGATCTTGCGCATTGGCCGGTGGCGGCTTCAAAATCACCTGAAGCTGAAGGTGCTTGAACAGGCGATTGGGATTCTCGCCGTAACGGCCATCAGCCGGCCGGCGCGATGGCTGCGTATAGGCGACGCGATACGGCTTGGGACCGAGCACGCGCAGGAAGGTCTCGGGCGCCATCGTTCCGGCGCCGACCTCAACGTCGTAGGGTTGTTGCAGGACACAGCCCTGCTCGGCCCAGTAACTTTGCAGGCGAAGCACTAGTTCCTGGAACGTCAGCGGATTTGGCGAAGATGGCAAAAAGATCGTCCTGTTAATGAGCGGGCTGAAGCCCCATAACTTTCAAGAGCTAGACGCGGACCTGAAGGTCTGCTCTACCCTTGTCCTACAGCTTCGCCAGCATGCTGGCGGTTATCAGCTTTCGCTCGATGTGACGCTCCATGATCTGCAGCAGAAAGCGCCTCAGGTCCGCGTATTGGCCTGCCGCCCATGGCTCCTCAGCGAAACTTTCCACCGAAGCGCGAAACATCTGTGCCGCCAAGTCTCGCGATTCTGAAGCCAATTTCGACGATGCCAGCCGCTTGTGTTGCACGCACATCAGGCCGTCAGCAAGCCCGTGATAATACGCTTGACTGCCGTTCAGCGCTGCGCCGCACGCCAGACATTCA
>Ga0210398_10003412_pt1 | contig 15244 bp, 13 predicted proteins | sample IncBWC4OmetaG_FD_161047 | JGI IMG/M metagenome (GOLD analysis project Ga0210398, IMG submission 161047) | Forest soil microbial communities from Barre Woods Harvard Forest LTER site, Petersham, Massachusetts, United States - Inc-BW-C-4-O | ecosystem: Environmental > Terrestrial > Soil >...
ATAGTTGAACGAGGGCGTTTGTACCTCGCCCTGCGCACGACCTGGCACAAGATTTTCTAGTCAGCCGACAGGCAAAGCAGAGGCAACCCGGACGGATGGCCGCAGACGTCAGCAAGCATTTGGACCGCGCCAAGCGATTCCTTGAAAAGAACCGCGTCGAGGACGCCATCGAAGCCTATCTGGCGGTGCTCGATGACGCGCCGCAGCACCAGGAGGCGACCCAGGCGCTGGGGGATCTTTACGCGCGCATGGATCAACCAGAGCGCGCCGCCGTCTATTACGGGCTCCTTTTCGATTTGCTGATCGATCCGCGCGACGAAACCAAAGCCCTGGCAATCTATAATCGTTTTCTACGCAGCGGGTCCACCGCGCAGCCGCCGGAGCGCATCACCCGCTACGCATTCTTGCAGCAAAAACAGAATCATCCTGAAGAAGCGATCGATCAGTACAGCAAGGCCGGGGAATTATTTGCGAGCGTGGGACGCCATGAAGATGCGCTTTTTTGCTGGGAGCGAATCGCGCAGCTGGATCCGGAGAATCTCAGCCGGCAGCTGCGGCTGGCCGAAGCGGCGGAGAGCATCGGGAAGAGCGCACTGGCAGCGCGGACTTTTCTCCGGGCAGGCCAACTTGCATCGGCGGGGGGCGCCGAAGTGGATGCACTCAAGCTGCTCGGTCGGGCTTACAAGCTTGCGCCGCAAGAGCGGAGCGTCGCGCTGCTCTACGCGCAAGCAAAACTGCGCAGCGATGAAGCCGCGGAAGCCGCCACACTTCTCGAGCCGTTCGCGGGAACAGAGAGCGACGCGGTCTTTCTCGAGACGTTCGGCGACGCCTTGATTCGCGGCGGGAATCTCGACCGAGCGCGCGAGATTCTCGAAAAGTTGCTGCGGGAAAAAAACGCTGGCGTAGAGCGGCTTTTCGAACTTGCCGATGCCTATGCGGCCTCTGCGCAGACCATGAAAGGCGTGGACGTGCTGCAGGCCCTCAAACGGCGCATGTTCGCGGACAAGCGCCAAAATGATTTCGCCACGCAGTTAGACGCGGTCGCCGCAAAGCACCCGCACTCGCAAGCCATGATGGAGTTCTGGGCCACGGTTTACAACGAGCTGAACCGCGAATCACAGTATTTCGAAATCCTCGTAAAACTATTCGATGTGTATTTCAATGCCGGCGATTTCCGAAAGGCGTGCGATTCCCTCGAGCGGCTGGTGGATATCGATGCCTACGACTACCGGAATCAAGAGCGGATGGAGAAGCTTCGCGGACACGTTGACGAAGCGTTTTTGAAACGCGTGGGAAGCCGAGTGGCAAAGTCCATGGGCACGGCGCCGCCGTCGGGCGCCGGAGCGGGAGCAAGCGTCTCGCAAGGACCGCCAAGCACGGAGGAAGGGCGGCATGCGCAAGCGCTTGAGGATCTGATCGTGCAAACGGAAATCTTCCTGCAGTATTCATTACAGGCCAAGGCGCTCGAACGGTTGCAAAAGATCGCGATCATGTTTCCCGGGGAGGAAGACCGCAACGCGCGTTTGCAAAATCTCTATCAGATGGCGAATTGGTGGCCACCCGGCGCAGCGAAACCCAACGCAGAGGTTGCCGCGCCTCCCGCTCCTCCGCCGGCGCCCGTCGTCGAGGCGCAGCCGGTGCAAGTCACTACGCGGACGGGTGTGTACAGCGCCGAGACGCTGCGCGATCTGTCCAAGATTTCCGAAATCAACCAAAAGATTTTCCGACAACAGACGCCGCGGGCAATGCTGAACACGGCTGTAAGCGAGGTGGGTTCTCACCTGCGCGTTACGCGGTGTATCGCCGTCGTTGGCGCACCCGGCCGGCCTCCGGAGATGTCCGCGGAGTTTTGCAGCCAGAGCAGCAAGCCCGCACCGGGAGCCCAGGTGGTTCTGCTGCTCGCCCAGATGGAGAAGGCCGAACCGGATGAGCTGGGCGGTTTGGTAGTCGACGCCACGGAAGGATCGATTCTCAGCGAGCTAGGTCTGGCAACGGCACTGGGCGTGATGATCACCGATAAAGAAACGCAAGCGCCCGCCGGAATGTTGATTGTAGGCCAGGCTGAGCTGCATAAGTGGAAGCCGAACGAGGCCTATTTTTTGCAGGCGATCGGCGACCAGATGCTGATGAGCGTAAGCCACACCCGGCTGCGCTCACTGGTACGCCGCATGGGCGTCTCCGATGAACGCACGGGCTTGCTCAGCCGCAGCTCATACCAGAGCTGCCTGCTGACGGAAGCGGACCGGGCGCGCAGCCAGGGGACGCCGCTGGCGCTTGCGATCTTGCAAATTGACCGCGGCGCGGAAATACTCCGGCAGCAGGGTGAATCGCCACTCGAGCGGTTTTTGGAGCAGCTGGCGCGTTCACTCCAGCCGATTGTGCGGCAGAACGACGTGGCGGTGAAATACACATCGTGGTCGCTGGCGTTTATTTTGCCGGACACAACCCTCGCTGGGGCGCAGATTCTTGCCGATAAATTGCGCCGCGCAGCTTCAGGATTGCGGCCCCCCTGGGACACGACGCAGATCACCCTGAGCGCGGGGATTGTCGAAGCGGTCGCGAAGCATGAATACGACAGCGAAGACATCGTGACGGATTTGATCAATCGCGCGGAGTTTAGCGTCGAGGAAGCTCGAAAAAAAGGCGGGGATACAGTGGTCACGCTTGATACGCCGAAGGTTTGAGGACCGTTAACCGTTGGGTCGCCGCTTCCTAGATGGAGATGAATAAGCTCGCGCGAAAAACCTTCGAGCGTTGCCATGGTCCAGAGATGCTCAAGGGAAAGTCTAATTTCGCGCCGGGAGGTTCTGATACGGCCACAGGAGTTTCACTCGAGAGACTTGAATTCTCGAAAACTGGGTATATCGAGGTTGCACGGACCGTGGCGGACCCGGTCATTCCCGGGCATATGGTCTCAACTTGCCAAGCAAGGAGAGACGATGCGGCGGGCCGGCATGCCACGAGTATCTCCCTGGTTTCTCGATTTAGGGACCAACCTAATTTCGGGTGAGATGGTGTTGCCAGCCTCAATGGTAGTCCAGCCGATCACTCCGGAAATTTGCGGTGCTGGCAACTCAGTTGCCGTCCAGCTATGCAAGCGATCCTTATGACCGGCGGAAGGGGCCACCGCACTTGCCGAGGGGATAGCGCTCGTGAGGAAGGACCGGGGCATTCGGAGCAGTAAGCAAATCAAGACCATCGGATAGAACGAGACCGCCGGGAATGTTGCACGGGCCGCTGAGGACTGTCGGTTTCCGTGTTTTAAGGTGGAGCGGTAGACTATTGAATGGCAATTCCTGAAAAGTGAGGAAGGTATGTTTCCAACGGATGTGGTGATTGTGGCGGGGGCGCGGACGCCGATGGCGCGGTATAACGGGACGTTTTCGGATGTGAGCGCGATTGAGTTAGCGGCACATGCTTCGAAAGAGGCGATTCGGCGTTCCGGCGCCGATCCCGGCGATTTCGACCACGCGATCTTTGGCAATGTGATGCAGACGAGCGCGGACGCGATTTATGGCGCGCGCCACGTGGGATTAAAGGCGGGGCTGAAGACTGAGACGCCGGCGGTGACCGTGAACCGTCTTTGTGGATCCGGTATCGAAGCTGTGGCGCAAGCAGCGCAGCGGCTCTTGCTGGGCGAAGTGACGATGGTGCTTGCAGGCGGCATGGAGAATATGACGCAGGCTCCGTTTGTGATTCGCGGGGCGCGAACTGGATTGAAGCTCGGAGGCGGGGCGCTCGAGGATTCGCTGTTTGTCGGATTGACGGACAGCTATTGCGGATTGCCGATGGCCATGACCGCGGAAAAATTGGCGGCGCAACACGGGATCACGCGGAGGGATGCCGATACCTATGCGTTGCGCAGCCAGCAAGCGGCGGATGCGGCGTACAAAGCGTGCAGGATCAGGGAGGAATTGGTGCCCGTGGAAGTAAAGCAGGGTAAGAAAACGGTTGTGTTCAACGAGGACGATCACCGGCGGCCGGAAACGACGCTGGACACGCTCGAAAAATTGCCGGCTTCCTTCAAAAAGGATGGCATCGTGACCGCCGGTAACGCGAGCGGCATCGTGGATGGTGCGGCGGCAGTGGTGGTCACGCGAGAAAAGACGGCGAAAGAGCGCGGGCTAAAGCCGTTGGGACGAATTGTGGCGTGGGCCACGGCGGGAGTCGATCCGAGCATTATGGGGATTGGGCCGGTGCCTTCTTCGCAAAAAGCGCTGCAGCTGGCGGGGCTTACGGTTGAGCAGATGGATCGTGTTGAAGTGAATGAAGCGTTCGCGGCGCAGTATCTGGCGGTGGAAAAGGCCCTGGGCTTGAGCCGCGACAAGACGAATGTGAACGGAGGAGCGATTGCTCTGGGGCATCCGCTGGGCGCGAGCGGGACGCGTTTGCTGATCACCATCTTGAACGAATTGCGGCGCAATCATTTGCGGTATGGTCTGGCGACGGCTTGTATTGGCGGCGGGCAGGGAATTGCGATGATCGTGGAAGCTCTGGCAAATTAAGCTCAACTGCGCCTTGGATGAAAATCGAAACTAAATACGCTAGAGACGCAGAGTCCGCTGAGGTGTAGAGAGCATAAGAGCGCTTAGCAAAGTGCGGAATAGGGAGTTTCTGCTAGACTTGCGTCTCGCTCCGCGCATGGAATTGTCGAAGTCGTCCGTTAATTCAGCGAGGATAAAGCATGGCGATTCAAAAAGTGGGAGTCGTGGGGTGTGGTTTGATGGGGTCGGGGATTGCGCAGGTGTGCGCGGCGTCGGGGTTTACAACCGTGGTGCGGGAAGTGAGCCCGGAAGTTGTCGAGAAAGGGCTCGGGAGTATTGCGAAAAATTTGGCCCGGCTAGTAGAGAAAGGAACGATCACCGCCGCGGTTCAAGGTGAAATTCGCGGGCGACTACGCGGGACTACGGCGCTCGAGGATTTGAAGGATTGCGACTTGATCGTCGAGGCCATCATCGAACAGTTGCCGGCGAAGCGCGAGCTTTTTTCGGCTTTGGATGCGCTTTGCCTGCCTGCCACCATTTTTGCGAGTAACACTTCGTCACTGACGATCACGGAGATTTCCGCGGCGACCAAGCGGCCGCAGCGGTTTGTGGGTTTGCATTTTTTTAATCCCGTGCCGGTGATGAAGCTCGTGGAAGTGGTGCGGACGATTGCCACGGACCAGGAGGTGTATGAAGAGATGGTGGCGTTTGGGGCGAAGCTCGGAAAGACGCCCGTGCGCGCGCACGATTCGGCCGGATTTATTGTGAATCGGCTGCTTGTGCCGTACTTGCTGGATGCGATTCGTGCGCTGGAAGAAGGTGTGGGTTCGATCGAGGACATTGATAATTCCATGAAGCTGGGTTGCGGACATCCCATGGGGCCGCTGACTCTGCTGGATTTTGTGGGATTGGATACGACGTATTACATTTCGCAGATTATGTTTGAGGAGTTCCATGAGCGGCGATTTGCGTCGCCGCCGCTTTTGAAGCGGATGGTTTTGGCGGGCTGGAACGGGCGGAAGGCGGGACGGGGATTTTATGATTATTCAGATCCTGCGAAACCGAAGGCCATGAGATTTTAGGAAAAAAAGGAAAGAATTTACACCGAGGACGCGGAGAACACGGAGAAGAGAGACTAAAGCGCGATGGGCTACGAAAATATTTTGTACGAGAAGAGAGACGAGATAGCCTTCATCACCTTCAACCGGCCGAAGGTTTTGAATGCGCTGAACCGCAAGACCATGGAAGAGTTCGAGCAAGTGCTATTGGATGCGCGCGCGGACGAGGCCGTGCGGGTATTAATTCTCACTGGCGCGGGAGGAAAGTCATTCGTTGCGGGAGCGGACATTGGCGAACTTTCGCAGCAGACGCCGGTCGAGGGGAAAGAGTTTTCGCTGTATGGACAGGGAGTGATTCACTTGCTGGAAACGATGGGCAAGCCGTCCATCTGCGCGATCAATGGTTTTGCGCTAGGGGGCGGGTGTGAGGTGGCGCTGGCGTGCACCATTCGAATTTCGAGCAAGACGGCGAAGCTCGGGCAGCCGGAAGTGAAACTGGGCATTCTGCCTGGATACGGCGGAACGCAGAGGTTGGCGCGGCTTTGCGGCAAGGGAGTGGCTCACGAACTTTGCCTGGCCGGGGAAATGATTGGCGCCGACGAAGCGCTGCATGTCGGGCTTGTGAATCATGTATACGAGCCGGCGGAGCTTTTGCCTGCGGCCGAGGCATTGGCGAAGAAGATCATTGCCAACGCGCCGGTTGCGGTGCGCTACGCGATGGAAGCGATCGAGCGGGGCGTCGAAATGCCTCAGGAGGAAGGACTGTTCTTGGAAGCCACCTTTTTGGTTTGGCTTGTGCGACCGAAGACATGCGTGAAGGGACAAAGGCGTTTTTGGAGAAGCGGGCGGCGAAATTTGTCGGGAAATAAAGGACACAAAAGAAATAAGTGAATCTGGAAGAGAGAGCGGCCGAGACCACCGATGGCGGAAAAATTATACCCAGGAAAAATTGACGGCGGACTGACTGCCGCGGGGTTGCGTTTTGGAATTGTCGTGAGCCGCTTCAACAGTTTTATCACCGAGCGGCTGCTGGCGGCGGCGGTGGATGCGCTGGAGCGGGCGGGGGCCGCAAGCAAGGACGTGGACGTCGTGCGAGTACCTGGCTCCTTCGAACTGCCGCTGACAGCGAAAAAACTTGCCATGACCGGACGCTACGATGCGCTGATCGCCATCGGATGCGTGATTCGCGGCGAAACTTCGCACTACGATTACGTGTGCTCGGAGACGGCGCGAGGCTTGCAGCTTGCGCAGATGGACTCGGGCGTGCCCATCATGTTTTGCGTGCTGACTTGCGACACGCTGGAACAGGCCATTGACCGCGCGGGGCTGAAGGGCGGCAACAAGGGATTCGAAGCGGGCCTGTCGGCGATTGAGATGGCGAATTTATCGCGCAAATTGCGTGCAGCGGCAGTGAAGCCGCTCGCCGGCGGGAAGTCGAGGCGCGCATAACGTGTCGTTGCGCACAAAATCCCGCGAGTTCGCGATGCAGATGCTATTCCAGTGGGACATGAGCGAGCAAGAGCCGGCAAAACTGGAAGCAAAATTCTGGCGAGCGGCGAAGGCGACCGAGCCCACGCGCGCGTTTGCGAACCGGCTGTTTGAAGGGGCCGCGAAAGACACGACGGCGATCGACGAACTGATCGTTCGGCAAGCAGAGAATTGGCGCCTGGAGCGGCTCGCAGTGATCGACCGCGCGATTTTGCGTCTGGCGATTTACGAACTGCGAACCACGGACACTCCGCCGAAGGTAATCCTGAACGAAGCGGTAGAGCTGGCCAAGAAATTTTCTTCTGAAGAAGCCGGGTCGTTTGTGAACGGAATTCTCGACGCGGTGCATAAGTTTTTGGCAAATAAGTAGTTGGGTTTACTTGACGGGTGTGGTGCCCCCTCCCGATCCGGTTGCCGCAAATTTTTCCGAAACTTTCTTCCTTTCCTGGTGTTTCTGAATCTCAAATCCGGACAGGTCCCGGAAGTTTTCTTCAGGAGAGAAAACCATGTGTGTCTATGAATTGATTCGCGGAAGTACGCTCGGACTGCTGGGGAGTCTTTGTCAGGCTAGACTCGGATGGTGCCTTCAAAAACTTTTACGGCAGCGCCGCTGACGCGAGGCACCAGCTTTTTGCCCCTTTGCGTGACTTCCACTTCGATGTGGCTCGGACGGCCCATTTCTTCACCTTGCAAGATGGTCAGGGTGTGCCCAGCTGAGAGCTTTCCATGACGCACTAAGTACGCGCCGAGCGAGCCGGCGGCGGAGCCCGTTGCGGGGTCTTCGTAAATCTCCCAGGGGAGCATGCCTCGAGAGGAAACTTTGCCGTTGCCTCCGGATGCGAAGCAGTAGGCCATGGTGGCATTTTTTCCGAGCAGCTTGCGAAGCTCAAACATATTCATGCTGATTTTTGCGAGCCCTGCGCGATTCCTGAGTGGCACCATGAGATTGAAGATGCCAGTCGAAACGCACTCGGGATCTAGATGAGGATCGAAATCCTTCGGGGACAGGCCCAGCGATTTGGCCAGAGCAGTTTTCTTAAACTTGATTGGACGGAATGCGGCTTCCGTCTGCGTCATGGTGACTCGCTGTGGCCGGCCATCCTTGAAACGAATTTCGACGGGAAGGACGCCGGCACCCGTTTCCTGCATCACGTGTACGCCGCCTTCTTGTGCCGGAACGACGCCCAGTTCGGCGAGAAGAAACCATGTGCCAACGACCGGGTGGCCAGCAAGTTTCAACTCTTCGCGCGTGGTGAAGATGCGCAAGCGGGCCAGTGCACGTTCATCGGTCGGTTTTTGAACGAAGACCGTTTCCGCGAGATTCATTTCGCGCGCGATGGCTTGCATCTGATCGTTCGAAAGGCTGTCGCCGTCAGTGAAGACCGCGACGGGATTGCCTTGGAATCGCGTGGTGGTGAAAACATCGAGAGTGTGAAAACGGTGTTCCATTGGATTTTGAGCCGTGGCCGGAGCGGGTTCGGGAAATCAGATTCGCTCAAGCTGGACGACGGTCCTTTCGTTGGTGATGTTTCCGGTATTGCGTGTGGACTTCGGTTCAATCAAAACGATGTGCACTTCTTCGTCCGCCACGGGGCAGTGCTCCAGGCCGCGCGGGACAATTACGAACTCACCTTCGCGAACGACAGCTTCCCGATCGCGGAACTTCATGCGCAACGTTCCTTTGACGACCAGGAACAACTCGTCTTCGTTGTCGTGATGATGCCAGATAAATTCGCCTTTTAGTTTCACGGCTTTAACCTGGCAGTCGTTCACTTCGCCAATGACGCGAGGATTCGAGTAGTCCGAGAAGAGACTGAATTTGTTCTTGAGATTGATCGTTTGCATGATTGTACCTACAAGCCCTGGACCAGTTTGGCCACGGCATCGAGAACGCGCTGCGTCGCTTGTTGATTCGATGTCTCGCAATAAACGCGAAGAAGATTTTCCGTGCCGGAAGCGCGAACCAGCAGCCAGCCAATTTCGCCGAGATAGACTTTGATGCCGTCCAGGTCTTCGCGGCGCGGGATGGGCCAGTCCAGAAAGCGAGTTAGCTTGCTGTCGGAGAAGTATGTGACGGCTTTTTGTTTTTGATCCGGCGTGACATCCAGATCCACACGACCGTAATGGAATTCGCCGAACTCGGCGTAAAGCGTGCGCAGCATATCGCCGAGCGATTTGCCGTGCCAGGCCATCAGTTCGGCAAGAAATAGCCCGCAAACCGTGGCGTCGCGCTCGGGCAGGTAGAGGCTCGTGCCGATTCCGCCGCTCTCTTCGCCGCCGACCAAAATGTCGTGCTCCAGCATAAGTTCGCAAATGTATTTGAAGCCTATGGGCACTTCGTGGAGTTTGCGGTTGAATTTGGCGGCAAGTTTGTCGATGAGCTTGGTGACGGAAAAGGTTTTTGCGATGTCACCGGGAAGATTGCGAGTACCTGCGAGGTGCCAGACCAGAAGCGCAAAAATCTGATGTGGGTTGACAAACGAGCCGTCGCCATCAACCGCCCCGATACGGTCTCCATCGCCATCCGCGCACAGACCTGCATCGTATTTGCCCGCGAGCACGGCCTCTTGGAGAGGCGCGATGTGCGGCGGAATCGGTTCCGGGTGCACGCCACCGAAGCGCGGGTCGCGGGTGCTCCGAATTTCGTCGCAGGCGATGCCGTTGCGCCGAAACAGCGCCGGCAGCAGACCGCTTGCGGAGCCATGCATGGGGTCCGAGACAAACCGTAGCTTTCGGTCGTCGAACCGCTTCCAGTCGATCAGTTTCTCGACGGTGTCGAGGTAAGGAGCCCGCGGCTCAAGCGATTGAATCAATTCTTTCCGGGCAGGGAGGGGCGTTACGGCGTTCTTTTGAACTTCGGCAAGTTCGATCTCGATTTCGGCGACGATGGACGGCAGCGCGCTGCTGCCGTAGCTCGCTTTGTACTTGATGCCGTTCCATTGGTAGGGGTTGTGGCTCGCCGTGATGAGGATGCCGCCGGCAGCCGCGCGCTGGCGAACGAGCAATGAAATTGCGGGAGTTGGACAGGGTTTGTCCGCAAGCCATACCGGCGTGCCAGTCGCGGCGATCACTTCAGCGACCGCTGCTGCCACGCTGTCGGAAGCAAAGCGGTGGTCGTAGCCTACCAGCACGCCTTTGCGCGCGTCCTCGTGGCGCACGACATATCGGGCAATGCCCTGGGCCACAATGCGCGCGTTGGCAAAAGTGAAGTCTTCGGCGATAACGTCGCGCCAGCCGTCAGTTCCAAATTTAATCGCGGTCATAGGAAGCAAAGGAAGTATACGCGAAGCGACATAACCGCCAAACAGCCGGATTGGACTTAGATGTCTAGAAAACGCCGTTACAAAAGCTTGGAAAGCTTTCGCTCTTCAAGAAACTTTACGATTGTAGCGACGTCCTGGGCCCGATCGCGGGGGACGATGAGGAGGGCGTCGGGAGTTTCGACGACAATCAGGTCGCGGACGCCAATGGCGGCGACGAATTTCGTAGGGCTATACAGGAAATTACCGGAAGCGTCGTGAGTGTGCCCGGGGCCAGCCAAGACGTTTTCGCCGGATTGTTCGGCAAGGAGTTCGTAGACGGCGGCCCACGAGCCGATGTCGCTCCAGCCAACTTCCGCGGGAATGACGAAGACGCGCGGCGGACCTTCCTGGCGCGTGGCATTTTCGAGAATGGCGTAGTCGACAGAAATGTTTTCGAGTTTGGGATAGACGGCTCGCAGGCGGCGCTCGTAGGTTTTTTTGCCGATAAGCTCGGCGAGAGATTCGAGAGCTTCGTGCGTTCGCGGAAGGAAGCGCTTCAAATTCTCGAGAAACGTGGAAACGCGCCAGAAAAACATCCCGGCGTTCCAGTGATAGTCGCGCGAGGCGAGGTATTGCTTGGCGAGTTCGAGCGCCGGTTTTTCCGCAAAGCGGCGAACCGCGAATGCGGGGAAGCCGACGGGTCCGACCGCCTCGCCGTAGCCCTCGACGTAGCCGAAGCCGGTGTCCGGTCGCGTCGGAGGAATGCCCAGAACGATCAGGTGTCCGGGCTCGCGTGCCAGTTCGAGTGCGGCGCCGACGATCTTCGAGTATTTGTCCGGTTGCGCGATGAAATGGTCGGCAGGCAGTACGGCCATCAGCGCATCGCCCGTTGCGGCGTGGCGCACGTGAACGGCGGCGAGAGCGATGGCGGCAGCCGTGTTGCGACCGATCGGCTCGGTCAAAACGCGTTTGCGCGCAGGGGCCGGAAGCTGTTTTTTGACCGCAGCGGTTTGCTCGGCGTTGGTGACGGTCCAAATGCGGCCGGACGGCACAAGCGCGCGCAAGCGTGCGACCGTCTGCCGAAGCATACTGTCTTCGCCGATGATGTTGAGAAGCTGTTTGGGCGTGCGCATTCGGCTGCGCGGCCAAAAGCGCGTGCCGCGCCCTCCAGCCAGGATGACGGCGTGAGTTTCGAGTTTTTCGCTCGGCATCGGAATTCTACTTTCCCGACTCATTTTTCGGGTTGCTGGGGGAGGCTACCAGCAAGCGCGTTTTCGAATTCGGATAGTAGCCGCGGCTCCCGCATTCCGGCGGGATGAACCAACACTCTCCCTGCTTGTATGAGAACTGGCCCACGAGGCTTTTTCCAGTCACCTCATGCGGAGCGGAACACCAACCGATCCCTCCTTCGCCCTCTAGAAACACCCACAAACTGAATCGCTCGGAAGGCTTCGGAATCATTCTCATGTGGATTCGCTGGCCGAATTCAAACGTCGAAGCAGAGAAGTACGGGCAGTCGACTAGGAATTCGCCAACCTTCTTCTTACGGATTAGCAGCGGGCGAGGCGCTACCTTTCCGCCAGCATCAGAGTTGAAGTTCATAACATCCAAAGCCTTTCGGACGTGCAGCTCACGTGGCCTACCGTTGCCGTCGCGGCGATCGTAGTCGTAGATACGATAGGTGAGGTCGGAATACTCCTGCACTTCGCAAATCACCATTTGGGGGCCGATGGTATGCGGCATTCCGGCGGGAATGAAGAAAGTATCGCCCGCGTGAGCTCCGTGCGATTGAAAGAGACCTTCAAGCGTGTGATCAGCAAGCGCAGCGAGAAGCTTCTCTTTGGTTGCACCTAGTTTTAGGCCTGCGAGCAATCGCGCGCCAGGCTGGGCTGAAACGACATACCACATCTCCGTCTTCCCGCGACCGCCGGCGGCTGCTTCGTGCGCCGCGGCGTAGGTGTCATCTGGATGAACTTGGATGGAAAGCTTGTCGGCAGGGAAAATAAATTTTAGGAGAAGCGGGAAATCCAATTCGCCCGCAAATTCTGAGCCGCGCCACCCGATGGGCATTTCTTTCCAGGCCTGGCCGAGCGTCTGTCCGGTGAACGGGCCGTTAGCGATTCGGCAATCAATGCCCGTGAGCCAGGCTTCACCAATCAGCGGATTGAGGTCGTGCATTTCCGGGAAAAGTGGCGCCAGGGAGCGCGAGCCCCACAAGCGCTCGGAAAAGACCGGCTCGATGCGAAAGGGCTCAGGGTTTACCGGAGGAGCGGGCACCATCTAGGCCGCAGCTTCGACGCGGGTGAAAAAGCGCTCGAGACGGCGCAGTCCTTCGTCAATGCGTTCGATGGACGTCGCGTAGGAGAGGCGCAGATAACCGGGCGCGCCGAACCCCTCGCCCGCGACCAATGCAACGCGCGCCTGAGCGAGCAGCAGCTTGGCAAGTTCCGCGGTATCTTTCGCGACGGCGTGGCCGCTTTCGCCGTTTGAAAGATGCGCCGCGACATTCGGGAAGGCATAGAACGCGCCGCCCGGCATTTCGCATTTCACTCCGGGAATGGCGTTCAAGCCTTCCACGATGCGCTTTCTGCGCCGGTCATATTCGGCGAGCATGGCCGGCACCGAGTCCATCGAGCCGCGCATTGCCTCGAGCGCTGCATACTGCGCAATCGAAGTTGGGTTCGAAGTGGACTGGCTCTGCAATTTGGTCAAAGCCTGAATGAGCTCCGCAGGCGCCAGCGCGTAGCCGATCCGCCAACCGGTCATCGCAAATGTTTTTGAGACCGAGCCGATAATAATCACATGGTTCTTCGATTCCGGCGCGCTGGCGATCGAGAACGGTTTGTGGGGCTCATAAGTAAAATGCGAATAACACTCGTCGCCCATCAACCAGACGTTGTGCTTTTTGCACACGGCCAGGATGCGCGCGTACTCATCAGGAGGAACGACGCCCCCGGTCGGATTGCTGGGCGAATTGAGGATCAAGAGTTTGGTCTTCGGGGTCATGGCCTTTTCAATGGCAGCCGCTTTGACGCTGAAACCGTCTTCCGGCCGCGTCTCGACGTACACCGGCGTGCCTCCCGTGTACTTGACGATGTCCGGAAAACTCACCCAGTACGGCGCGGGAATAATGACCTCGTCACCCGCCTCTACCAGCACGCTCATCACGTTAAATATCCCGTGCTTGCCGCCGACGGTGACGATCGATTCCTTCGCGGCGTAGTCTGAGCCCAGCTCCCTCTTGTGCCAAGCGCAAATCGCTTCGCGCAGCGGCATGATTCCACCCGTAGGCGTGTATTTGGTTTTGTTACCCTCGATGGCCGCAATCGCCGCCTTCTTGATGTGATCCGGAGTCGGAAAATCCGGCTCGCCCGGCCCGAAATCAACGATGTCCACGCCCTGCGATTTCAACCGGTCAGCTTCAGCAATGACCGCCGCGGTCGGCGAGATTTGTATGCGGTTGATGCGTTCGGTGAGTTGCACTGCTTTCTCCTAGTGGGACAGGCATTAGCCTGTCTCTTTCGTTAGCTTGTGTCGCCCGTCTCCTGGCCGCCAATCTGAGCGCACAAACTTGTTTACAAAACTTTCGCCCGCAACCGCTGCTCTACTTCCGGCGGCACGAGATCTTTCAAGGACCCGCCAAGCTGCGCGATCTCCCGCACCAGCTTCGAGCTCAAGTAACTAAACGATTCGCCAGGCAGCATGAATACCGTCTCCAGGCGCGGTTCAAGTTTCCGGTTCATCAAAGCCATCTGCAGCTCGAATTCGTAATCGGAGATCGCGCGAATCCCGCGCAGAATCACTCCCGCGCCGCGCTTGCGCGCATAATCAACAAGCAACCCGTGGAAAAGGTCCACTTCCACTCCCGGCCATTTCTGCGTCACTTCGCGCAGCATCTCGACTCGTTCCGGCACCGAAAACAGCGGCTGCTTCTCGGCGTTGTTCAACACCGCGACTATCACCAGGTCAAACATCTTCTCCCCGCGTTCGATCAAGTCGAGGTGGCCGTTCGTAACCGGATCAAAAGACCCGGGATAGATGGCGATAGATGTCTTCATGGACGCCCGATCAATTTCCTTATTCTAACTCACCCCGGAAACGGGTGCGCCCGAAAGTTTGTCTCCCCCGGCACTGCTGAATCTCGCCCTCGAGATTTTCGCTTCGCACCAGAGAGTGACTGTGACAGTATCCTCCTTGCCGCACTTTGGGCGAAGCGATCCCGGATTGTTTTTCCTTGCCATTTCAAAAGGAGTCTCGAAAACATGCTTTCTGGCCCCTCGATGCGAGGTCTCTGTTTGTTGGGTGTTTTAATGTCATCTCCACTGCTTGTCAATGCACAGGAACAGCCTCCCCTCAACCTGATGCCCGTTCCCGCCAGCGTCCAAATTGGCACGGGCCGGCTTCCGGTGGACTCCAAATTTTCCGTGGCGTCCACGGGTTACACGGAGCCCCGACTGGATCGCGCCATCGAGCGCTTTCTCCTCCAGCTCTCCCGGCAGACGGCTATTCCGCTCTCGCGGAAGCCTGGCGATTCCTCGAAAGCCAGCCTGGTCATCCATACCGAGCACGCCGGCAAGGAAATTCAGGAACTGGGTGAGGATGAGTCCTACCTCCTCGAAGTAACCGCCACCGGCGCAAAACTCAGCGCTCTTACTCCGCTCGGCACCCTGCACGGCCTCGAGACTTTTCTTCAACTGGTGGAAGTGTCGCCCGATGGATTTGCCGCTCCGGCCGTCACCATCAACGACAAACCGCGGTTTCCTTGGCGCGGGCTGATGATCGATTCCGCGCGCCACTTCGTGCCTCTCGATGTGCTCAAAAGAAATATCGACGGCCTCGAAGCCGTGAAAATGAACGTCTTCCACTGGCACCTCTCCGAAAACCAGGGCTTCCGCGTCGAAAGCAAAAAATTTCCAAAGCTCCACGAAGCTGGTTCCGACGGCCTCTACTACACGCAGGAGGAAGTCCATGA
>Ga0210398_10003414_pt1 | contig 15242 bp, 11 predicted proteins | sample IncBWC4OmetaG_FD_161047 | JGI IMG/M metagenome (GOLD analysis project Ga0210398, IMG submission 161047) | Forest soil microbial communities from Barre Woods Harvard Forest LTER site, Petersham, Massachusetts, United States - Inc-BW-C-4-O | ecosystem: Environmental > Terrestrial > Soil >...
CGCCGCGCTCAGCAGGTAGAACAGCGTTGACTCCGAACGATGCGCGGGCCGCAGCGCATAAGTCTCCACGTGGCAGAAGAGGCAGGCGAAGAACAACTCGGCGAGGAAGAAGGCAATACTGATCTGGATCGGCACTGTCACGTCGGTCTTCGACAGCATCCACGCGAGCGCTGCCAGCAGGACGATCAACAGGCGTGCCACGATCCAGATGAATCGGAGAGGCGGCGCTTCGAAGGCAATGATGAACGTCAGCAGATAAACGCCCAGCGGCAGAACCCAAAGCAGCGGTATCGCGGCGATGTTCTGGCTCAGATGGCCGGTAACCGCGCACAACTGGATCGCGGCTCCCGCCGGAAGCAGAAACCATAGCAAACGAGCGCGGAACGTGGAGCGGGGCCCCTCCTTCGCCGGCGCCGGCTCTGCGGCCAGCCCGGCTCCCTTTGCCCGCGATTGCCACCCGATCACCGCGCAAATCACCGCATACAACCCGAATCCGGCCCCCCAGGCTTTTCGCTGCAGAGTCAGCGCAAGATGGGGCTCAATCACGGTGGGGTAAAGCACCAGCGCGAGCAGAGATCCGGCGTTCGATAGCGCAAACAGCTTCCACGGCACGCCGCTCTGCTGCCCGCGCGCCAGCCACAACTGCAGCAGAGGACTGGTCGACCCGAGAAGCAGGAACGGCAATCCGATGGTCAGCGTCAGCGTCAGGAAGATCGCCGCCAGCGGATGGTCCGCGGCGCGGCTGAGATCGGGCTGCGCCACCAGCACCAGCAGGGCGCTGGCCAGCACCAACAGCACAATGTGCAGAACCACAGCCGTGCGTGCCGAACGCCGCCGTCCCAGCCAGTGCGCGTACAGATAGCCGAGCAGCAGGGCTGTCTGGAAGAACACGAGGCAGGTGATCCACACGGCGGACGATCCGCCCAGCGCCGGCAGCAACTGTTTCGCCGCCATCGGTTCGACTGCAAAGAGCAGAAAAGCCCCAAGGAAAATGGCACTGCCGTACAGAATTCGCATCGCAGGAGGTGAACGTGTCCCGATAAAAACGCTACCATGCAGATCCCTCGCTGCACGCGCTCCAGGAGATTCCGTCCGGATTTCCACGCGATCGGCGCGAGTGAATTCTCGTAAACTGGAGCCAATGAGAATCGGCATCGACTTCGGAACGACGCGCGTTGTTGTTGCTTCGGTCGATCGGGGCAACTTCCCGCTGGTAAATTTTGAAACTCCGGATGGCCAGGCATGCGACTGGTTTCCGCCGGTGATCGCGGTTCGCGGCCACGCGCGCCTGTACGGATGGCAGGCAGTCGCCGCGCAGGAAGATGACAGCTGGACCGTTCTGCGCTCCCTCAAGCGCTGTCTGCGCAAAGCTGGCCCGCAAACCGAGCTCCATGCCGCCGGTCAGACGCTGCCGCTGCGCCTCCTGCTCGGCGAAATGATGGTTGCGTTGCGGACCCAGCTGCTGGAACACTCGAACCTCGGGGCGCGGCCGGGCGAACCTCTTGAAGTGGTTCTCGGCGTCCCCGCCAATGCCAACAGCAATCAGCGCTTCCTCACCGAAGAGGCCGCGCAGAGCGCCGGTTTCACGGTCCTGGGCCTGATGAACGAACCATCAGCCGCGGCCATCGAGTACGCCTACCGCAACAGCGCGGAACGGCGCAGCCGCACGGGCAGCGGCCTGCTGGTGTACGACATGGGCGGCGGCACGTTTGACGTCTCCCTGGTCACGCTGGGAGAAACCGAGCACACCGTCGAGGCTTCGGACGGGATTGCCAATCTCGGCGGCGACGACTTCGATCAGATCCTCGCCGATCTCGCCCTCGAAACCGCTGGCCAGGACGCCGATCTTACCCCTGCCGAACGGCACCATCTGCTCGAAGAGTGCCGCGAGAAGAAGGAATCGCTCAATCCCAACACGCGCAAGGTGACCATCGACCTCGAACGCGTGCGGCCCGGCTGGTCGCAGGTGACGATTCCTGTCGACACCTATTACGAGCGTTGCCGGCCGTTAATCGAATCCACGCGCGAAGTCGTCGAGAGTCTGTTCGCCGCGCATCCCGGCCTGCAACTCGACACGCTCTACGTTACGGGTGGCGGATCGGAGTTACCCCCGGTCTCGCGCATTTTGCGCGAAAGCTTCGGACGCAAAGTGCGGCGCTCGGCGTACATGCGCTCGGCCAGCGCGGTCGGCCTCGCGATTCGCGCCTCCGCTCAGGCCGACACCCTGCGCGATCAGTTCAACCAGTACTTCGGCATCTGGCGCGAGGCCGACTCGGGTGGAACCATCGTCTTCGACCTCATTTTTCCTCGCGGCTCCCGGTTGCCGGGGCCGGGCGAACCCGCGCTCTCCAGCGAGCGCGTCTATCACCCCGCGCATAACGTCGGCCACTTCCGTTATCTCGAGTGCTCGCGCCTCGACGAACGCGGCCAGCCGTTAGGCGAGATCACCAACTGGGAGCAGATCCGCTTCCCCTTCGATCCCCGGCTGCAGCGCGATCTCGATTTGTCTTCCTATCCGGTGCAACGGCTCACGGATCAACACAACCTGACCGTCCATGAAAAGTACACCTGCGATGCCAACGGCAACCTGCAGGTGAAAATCTCTGCCGATCCCACCGGGTTCACACGCAAGTTTGTGATCGGGCAATCGGTGGCCGGTGCGCCCGGCCCGGAATCGCTGCATTCCGCAACCGGGTGAGAGCGCGCCTCTCGCAGGCGCCCGCGCATCTGGAGAACGCTCCGACCAACCGGCTGTGCGCGCTCGTCGCCGCGCCAGAGGCCCTTCAGCCTGGCGTCGCCGCTGTGCTACAGTGATCCAACTCCCTCGCTCCTTTACCCAGACCGTGAGCAATTGTTATGGCGAGTCCGATTCAGTCCGCCCCCTCCGTGGATACCCTGGACCTGCAGCAGGAAATTGTTCGTCTCCAGGCGCTGCTTGAAACCTCGCGCCAGGTGCACTCCACTATCAAACTTGAGGATGTGCTGAAGACCGTGCTGCGCATCGTCGTCCGCGAACTCGAATTGCCCGGGGCGCTCGTCACCGAGCCGCGTATGAGTTACGGCGAAATGCCCGCCGAGCCCTGGCAGGGCTGCTTCCATTTCCCCCTGCAGAGCAAGGACGGGCATCCTCTCACCGAGTTCGTCGTGGCCACGCCCGATGGTCGCGCACTCACCATCTATGAAGAAGATTTCCTCGAACGCATCGCGTTGCAGGCCGCAGTCGCCGTGGAAAACGCGCGCTATTACGAACGCAGCCTCGCATGGGCCCGCGTCGAGCAGGATCTCCACGCAGCGCGCGCCATCCAGCGCAGCCTCGTGCCCCAGGAGATGCCGGAAATTCAGGGCTACTCGGTCGCGGTTCGCTACAGCGCATGCTACGAAGTGGGCGGCGACTGTGTCGACATCATCACTCTGCCCGACGGCGTCCAGGTGATGGCGGTCGCCGATGTCGCCGGCAAGGGTCTCGCCTCGGCGATTGTGAGCACCGCATTTCGCTCTGCCTTTCGCGCCAGCGTGGGCGCGGGCCTTCCGCTGCCGGAACTCGTCGGCCGTCTCAACCACCAGCACTGCGCTGAGGGAGCCGAGACCCGCAAACGCTACGTCACCGGCATCTTCCTGAAGCTCGATCCCAGGACGCACCAGCTCGAAGTCGTAAACGCCGGGCACAATCCAGGTTTCCTCGTGCGGCCCGACAAGACGACCCACACACTCCGGGCAAGCGCCACGCCCATCGGCATTCTGCCGGTCGTCCAGTACCACTCCGAATTTGTGGACTTCCTGCCGGGAACGCGGCTGCTTTTCTACACCGACGGCCTCACTGAAGTCTTCCGCGGCGATGAGGAATTTGGCACTGAACGCCTGCTCGCCTCATTTCTTGAGTGCAACTCGCCGGACTGTACTGCTATCCTCGATACGCTGTGGCGGGAACTGCGCAGCTTTGCTGGACCAGAGTCCCAACAGCAGGATGACGATATGACGGCGCTGGCTCTGATGCGGATGAGCGCGTAACGGGAGAATTCCGATGACTGAAACCGCGAGTACGTCGGTAGAGGTACGGATACCGTCGCGGCTGGGGTTTGAAAAAGTCGCCATGGCAACCGCGGCCAGCGTTGCCAAGCTCAGAGGGTTTTCCAACGAACGCATCGAGGACCTCAAGACCGCCGTCGCCGAAGCCTGCATCAACGCCATCGAACATGGCAATAAGCTCAACGAAAAACTCTCTGTGGGAGTCATCCTTTCCGCCAGCGACCACGAGCTCGAGGTCAAGGTCGTCGACAACGGCGCGGGCATCTCAAAGCTGCCGTCGAAACCCGATATCGACCGCAAGGTGCACGGCGAAGAGGATCCGCGTGGCATGGGCATGTTCCTCATTCAGGCTCTTGTCGATGAGGCCGAATGGGTTCACGACAGTAAGGGCACCAACAGCTACGTACGGCTGGTCATCCGGCTGGACAAGGAGAACGAATAGTGCAGGCCGAGACCAAAACCACCATCGATCGCATCTCCGGCACGAATGGATCGCCAATCGCGGTGCTGCGCTTCACGGGCGACATCTCCAGCGCCTCGAAGGAATCGGTGATCGGCGCCTGGCAAACCGTGAATAAAGGCGGTCCAGTGCTTCTCGATTTCTCCAAAGTCGACTACATCAACTCCAGCGGCATCGCCCTCATCATTCAGATGTTGATCGAGGCCGACAAAACCGGCCAGAAAGTCGCCGCCTTTGGCCTCACGCCGCACTTTCAGAAGGTCTTCGCCATGGTCGGCATCTCGAAATACGCTGGCCTCTATCAGGACGAAAAAACCGCCGCATCCTCTCTGTAAACATAAGCAAATATTCGGCTTAATCTGGATTAGCTGAGCAGGCCTCTTGCGCAATTCTCGTCTTTCGCGATAAAAACTAAATCATTAGTTACTTTTGCTACCCGTCGTGCGTCGAATAAATTGAAAGGGGAATCTCCCGCCGTGCCGCGTAAGACATCCCAGACCCTGACCGAAGCCGAGCTCCGCATCATGCAGGTGCTGTGGCAAAAGGGTCCCGGCACCGTGCAGCAGATTCTGGATATTCTCCCCGATCGGCCCTCCCTGGCGTACAACACCGTCCTCACCACGATCCGCATTCTGGAACGCAAAGGCTACGTCGAGCACGCCAAAGACGGACGTGCCCACGTGTACAACCCGCTGGTCGCGGAAGGGGAAGCCAGCCGCTCGGAGATCCGGCATCTGGTCGGCCGCTTCTTCCGCAACTCTCATGAAGATTTGGTGCTGAATATTCTCGAGGATCGGGGAATCGATCCAAGCGAATTGGATCGCCTGCGGAAGATGCTGGAGCGGAGCGACGATGATTCCGTCCGACGCGACAGTGCAGACCGGAGCGACAAGCGATGATGACCTTCGCCCAGCTTGCCGTGGAGCGAGTGGTGAACTCGCTGCCCGAAGGACTGTTGATCGCCTTCGGCGCATGGCTGCTGCTGCGCCTCATGGGCCGCCAGAATTCCGGTACTCGTTTCGCAGTCTGGCTCGTCGCGCTCGCCGGCGTGGTCGCGGTGCCCATCCTGAGCGGTCTGGGTTTCGACTCGGGGCGCCAGGATCTCCCCACTCTCATCCCGCACGCTCATCCTGCAGTCGCCATCCCCGCGTTTTGGGCTACTACGTTCTTCGTCCTTTGGATCGCCATCGCCGTCGTCGCGCTGGCTCGCGTTGCGGCCGGTATCTGGCAGGTTCGCCAGATTCGCCGGAATTGCACCGCAATCCCCGATGTGAGCCTCGACCCCACTTTGCGCGAGCTCATGAGTGAGACGAAGCGGCCGGTCCGGCTTTTGACTTCAGAAAAGGCCCGCGTCCCCGCGGCGCTCGGTTTCCGCAACCCAGCCATCGTTCTGCCGGCCTGGGCGCTGCGCGACCTGAGCGTTGACGAATTAAGGCCCATCCTCATCCACGAATTGGCGCATCTGCGCCGTCACGACGACTGGACCAATCTCGCGCAGAAGGCCATTCGCGCCGTTCTGTTTTTCCATCCCGCCGTTTGGTGGATCGATGCACGACTCTCTATGGAGCGTGAGATGGCCTGCGACGATGCCGTCCTCGCCACCACCGGCAATCCCCGCGCCTATGCCGGATGCCTGATCGATTTACTGGAAAAGGGTTGTGCTCGTCGTGGCTGGTCGATGGCGCAGGCCGCCGTCGCCCACGCTCGCGACGCCTCAGTGCGCATCGCGCGGATTCTGCGCGTCGGTTCCGCGGCAACCACGCGCCTCGGTCGTGCCGCACTCGGTGTTGCGACGGCTCTCTCGATCGCCGGCGCGGGCGTCGCGCTTTGCACGCCGCAGTTTGTGGGCTTCGTTCCCATGGAGCCCAGCTCCGCGGCTCACGTCACGAAGCCACTCACGGATGGCGGACTTGGGATTCAGGCGCCGGCAATGATTCCCGCGGCATTTTATCCAGCCCGGAAACCGGCCGTGAACCTCCCCGTGCCGGCGCATTGCAATCGGCCCCCGCACAGAGCTGCCGTCCGGCAAATCGCGGCACCCAGGATCCACACAGTGGCGAACCCGTTTGTGATGGCCAAATTCACGGCGCCGAGTCCGAGCGATGAAGCTGCGCTTGAGCCGGTCCTGCTGGTCTTCGAGACAAGGGATGCAGGCGACGCGCCGAACAAGACTGCCCGGCTTCAGACTGCAAGCCTGACGCAACGGCCTTCCGCCGGTCAGCCGTCGCCAGCCGGCGCGCGGCAGCCGCAAAACAGGGAAGACCCGGCGGTGCAGATTCAGATGTTCGAGATGATCGATCCCGCGGGAAACCGGATCCAGGTTGTTCGCGTGGTGTTGCTCGTCCCGCAGGAGACTGGATCGGCTTCGCAGTCAATTTAAAAAATTTTGCCCGTATCAACTAATTCGTTAGTTCTAAAACAGGAGAAGCAAACCAATGAAACTCGAGAAAGTGAAATCGTTGCTCACGCGCCGCGCGGCCGTCACCGCCGTCGTCGCCGGAGCCTTAATCGCCGCTGGAGGGTGGGCGCTTGCTCGTCCCGCTGCGGCGGCGGCATCGCCCGCGCCCGCATCGGCTCCGCTCGACGAGAGCAGTGTTTCATCGTTGATCGCGCTCGATCAGGCCATGGAAGCGCTCACCGCGCGCGTTCGGCCCGCAGTTGTCAACGTCAGCGTCACCTCCAAACTGAGCCAGCATCAGCTATCGGAAGAAGAGGGAGAGGACGGACAGGAACAGGGACAACAGCAACAGCAGTTCCAGCAGTTCTTCGGTCCCGGCTCGCCCTTCGGCCAGTTCTTTCAGGGCCCGATGCAACAACAGCAGCAGCCCAGCATTGAGCACGGTCTGGGCAGCGGCGTCATCATCTCGCCCGACGGCTACATCGTGACCAACAATCACGTCATCGCCGGCGCCATCAACATCAGCGTCACCATGAGCAACCGCGACATCTATCCCGCCAAACTCATCGGTGCCGATCCCCTCACCGATCTCGCGGTCATCAAGATCGAAGGCCACGACTTCCCCAGTATCCCGTGGGGTGATTCGACCAAGCTCGAGCCCGGACAGACTGTCCTCGCCTTCGGCAATCCGTACGGCTTCCGCTTCAGCGTGACCCGCGGCATCATCAGCGCGCTGAACCGCAGCAATCTGGACTCCGACCGTCGCAAGCCCGGTGAATTCATCCAGACCGATGCGGCCATCAATCCCGGCAACTCGGGCGGCGCGCTCGTCGACGCCCGCGGTCAGCTGATCGGCATCAACACCCTGCTCTATTCGCCCACCGGCTCGTTCTCCGGAATGGGTTTTGCGATCCCCGCTGAGATCGCCCAGCCTACCGTGAATACCCTCATCCGCGACGGCAAAGTCAACCACGGCTACATCGGCATCTCCATTGAAGACGTCACGCCCGACAGCGCGAAGTTCTTCGATGTGAAGAAGGCCGTCGGCGCGGTCGTCTCCGACGTGACACCGGATTCGCCCGGCAGCAAAGCCGGCCTCAAAACCGGCGACGTCATCACCGAGTTCGACGGCAAGCCCGTCTCCGACGCCGGTCAGCTGCAGGTGGAAACCAGCCAGAAGCAGCCAGGCAACACCATCAACCTCCAGGTGATGCGCGATGGCAAATCGCTTGAACTGCCTGTCACCCTGGGATCGTTCGGCAACGGCCATGACCAGGTGGTCGCGCAGAACGGCAACGGCAAAGGCCGGTGGGGCATCGGTCTTGCGGACCTCTCGCCGGATGTCAGGCAGCAGATCCAGGCGCCGGAAAGCGTGCACGGCGCGGTGGTTGAGAGTGTCCGTTCCGGCAGCCCCGCGGATGATGCGGGTCTCCAGCGCGGCGACATCATCGTCTCCGTCAATCGCAAACCGACAGCGACCGCGTCCGATGTAGCGCAGCAGCTTTCCGCCGTCCCGGCGGGCCAGGATGCGCTCGTGCTGGTGTGGTCGAACGGCGGCAACACCTTCCGCGTTCTTCATCCTTCCGAGGGTTGAGTCGTTGGTGTCTCACCCATTGTAGGCACGTGCTATCCGCCGGCTGCTTTTTTTTTGAATTTCTGAGCGCGCAAGTTTTGAACGGGCACGGCTTCCCACTGATCGAAATCTTTCAGTGCCCAGGCCGCGCCTGCTGCCCGATCACCCATTGCACGAATTCCTTCCCGGCGGCGAAGTTGTCATACTCCGCCGGCAGCTTTCTGCCATCGGTGTACTCGTTATAGAGCCACGGATCGGTCACCGCGAACACCATCCCTTTCCCGTATCTCCCGTAGGCCATCAGCAATTCCCCCGCCTTGTCTTTCAGCAGGGGAGCTGCATCCCCGGACAGCGTGAGCGAACAGGTGTCCTTCATATAGAGCACGTGGGGATGCGTAAACGGCAGACTCGGCATGGACAGATCGATGCGTCCCATCTCGTAGTTGTCCCCTTCCACGTGATGCACCAGAACATTGTTGAAGTGCAGACCAAACTTGTCCGCCAGCAGGTCCATGTGTTCGATGTCGGCGTTCGCCGGATCGTTTTCCATCATCAGCAGCACGCCGCCGGCCCGTACCCACTGCACAATTTGTTCAGCATCTTCCGCCGTCATGAAATGCGGGTTCGGATTCTTCGCGGGATTGTCCGGCGACACGACGATGTAGTACTGCGCACCCTTTAGCTTCTCCCATGTCGGCGCGGTCATCAGCGTCTTCGTCGCCACACCATCACTGCGCCAGATGTGTCCGAACAGCGAAAACCCCGAATTCGACAAATCGTCCCACTTGTAGTGAAACAGCTCCGTCTGCCCCGCCGCGTTCTTCCGCGTCTGGCTGTTGAACCAGCCATCGACCAGTACGGTCTGGCCCAACCCTGCCGTCACTTTGTTCGCCGTCTCCATCTCGCTCGCCGCCAGCAGAAACGCTCCCACTCCTTTCGGATCGTTATTCACCACCGCTTGCGCAACGTAGTACGCGTAGCTGCCGTCGCGATGCTCCGCTCCGCCGAGCCCGGCCACTTTCACCGTTCCGGTCAGAGTCACGCTGCCATCGTTGCCGGTCTGGACAAACTGCTTCTGAATGCCGCTCCATCCGCGCGCCGCATTCCTCTCATACGTCCGCGGCAAATATCCCAGCCGCACGCCCTTCGCCAGCGCATACGTGAACATGCATGACGCGGACGCCTCGAAGTAATTGCCTTTGGCCCCAGGTTTGTCCAGCACCTGCCACCACAACCCGCTCTGCTCGTCCTGAACCCGCACCACCGCCGCAGCCGTGCGCTTGAGAATCGCCAGCAACTCCGCGCGCCCTGCATCATGCTCCGGATACCACGGCAGCGCATCCACCAGCGCCATCATGTACCAGCCCATCGCGCGCCCCCAGAAATTCGGCGAGTCACCCGTCTCCTGATTCGCCCAGGCCTGCTCCTTCGCTTCATCCCACCCGTGATACAGCAGCCCCGTCTTCGCATCGCGCGCGTGCTGATCGATCAGCGCGAACTGACGCGTGATTTCCGCGAAATCCTGCTGCTCCTTAAATTCCGCCGCATACTGCGCGTAGAACGGCTCCGCCATATACAGCCCGTCCAGCCACATCTGGTTCGGGTAGATTTTCTTATGCCAGAATCCCCCCGAAGCGTTCTTCGGCTGCTGCGCCAGCTGCTGCCGCAACAGGGTCGCCGCTTTGTAATAGCGCTTGTCCTGCGTCACGTCGTAAAGCAGCAGCAGTTGCCGCCCCAGCAGAATGCTGTCCAGCTGATCCTCATCCGCGTTGTAGGTCGAAATCGTGCCGTCTGATGTTACAAATTGATCCACCGACGCCTTCACATAGCGGTAGTACTCGCCCTTCGCTGACCCGTACCAGACCGTATCCATCCCTTCCAGCAGCGTTCCCAGTTCGTAATTCCAACGCCACGGTGCGCCCGGGGAAGCAAAGCGGCCCTCCGGCCACCGTTGCATGGTTGAGTCCGCCATGCGCTGCGACCAGGGCGTCTGGGCGTGGAGAATCGGCTCAAGCCAAACCGGCAGTAACAGCATGGCGAGGGCAGGGAAGAGGATTCCGTTTCGGAGCTTCATCGGCATCGTCAATGCGGTACGTCCTGTGTGTACCAGAATCTGTGCCCCCATGCCGCCATAACCTGTCGACGCTGTACCGTTCTGCGAAATTGCCCGTTCGTCACTTTTCCCGCTCTCCTATTGCATTCCCATAAGAACCAGGCGTATATCTATGGGTCACCCATAGGAGAAGCACCGCAATGTCCGACAAGACGGATATCTGGCAGGGCACCCTGGCCCTCATGGTTCTCAAAACCCTCGAAACGATGGGCCCGCAGCACGGGTACGGCATCGCTCGCCGCATCGAGCAGACGAGCGGCGACCGGCTCTCGCTCAATTACGGCACGCTCTATCCCGCACTCCTCAAGCTCGAACAGGAAGGCGCCATCGCCTCCGAGTGGGGTATGTCCGACAACAACCGCAAGGCCAAGTTCTACCGCCTGACGCGCGTCGGGCGAAGGCAGCTTGAACAGGAAACGCGCAGCTGGGAGCAGGCAACCGCCATCGTGGCCCGCTTTCTCTCGCCCGCTGAGGAGACGTAATGCGCCGCCTGATACCACATTCTCCGACGCGCAACCTCAGAGCATTCTGGATTCGCCTGCTTGGGCTCTTCGGCGCACGCCGCTCTCACCACGAAATCGCCGCCGAGCTCGACAGCCATCTGCAGATGCACATCGACGATAACCTCCGCGCCGGTATGACCCAGAAAGAAGCCCGCCGCCAGGCCCTGATCCAGCTCGGAGGCATGGAGCAGACGCAACAAACACTGCGCGAACGCAACACTCTGCCCTGGGCCGAAACCCTGGCGCAGGATCTCCGCTTCGCGGTCCGCCAGTTGCGCAAATCGCCCGGTTTTGCCGCGGTCGTCATCACTACCCTGGCGCTCGGCATCGGCGTCAACACCGCGCTGTTCTCCATCGTCAACACGGTGCTTCTCCACCCCATCGCGCTCCCGCGTCCCGCCGAACTGGTCGCCGTCGATGCCTCCAAGCCCAACTTCGAGCGTGGTTCCATTTCCTATCCCAACTTCCGCGACTGGCAGCGCGACAACCGCAGCTTCTCCGCGCTCGCCGTATTCCGTCATCACGGCTTTCTTCTCACCGGCACCGGCGAGTCCGAGCGCCTCCATGGCGAATATGTTTCGTCCAGCCTTTTCCCTCTGCTCGAAGTGAAGCCGGTTCTCGGAAGACTCTTTGCTCCGGATGAAGATGAAATCGGGCGTGGGCCGGTGGTGCTGATTGGGCAGGGTCTTTGGGCGCGCAAATTCGGTCCGATCCCAGGATCCTCGGCCGCACGCTGACCCTGGATGGCGGCAACTACAGCATCGTCGGCGTCATTCCCGCAGCATTCGATCTGAAGTTCAGCACGTTTGCGACGGAAGACATCTATGTTCCGATCGGCCAGTGGCCCGACAGCGCTCTGAAAGACCGCGGCGCCGGCCTCGGCATCCACGGCGTTGCCCGCCTCAAGCCAGGCGTCACCCTCGCCCAGGCCCGCACCGACATGAACGCCGTCTCCGATCACCTCGCCGCGGTCTATCCCGAGGATGATCACGGTCTCCGCGCGAGTCTCAGGCCCCTGCGCGACGCCATCGTCGGCAATGTTCAGCCTGTTCTGCTGGTTCTGCTCGCTGCCGTCGGGTTTGTGCTGCTCATCGCCTGCGTCAACGTCGCCAACCTGCTCCTCGCCCGCTCCAATGCCCGCGCGCAGGAGTTCGCGGTGCGGCTCGCACTCGGCGCGTCGCGTAAGCGCATCGTCCGCCAGCTGCTCACCGAAAGCACACTGCTCGCCCTGGCCGGCGGAGCGCTCGGACTGGCCCTCGCCGCCTGGGGAACCGGCGCGTCGCTCAAGCTCGTTCCCGCCGCGCTGCCCCGCGCTGCGCAGATCCACCTCAGCCCGCTGGTCCTCTGCTTCACATTCCTCATCTCGCTGGCCGTCGGTATCTTCTTCGGCCTGTTCCCCGCATGGCGAGTGGCCGCCCAGCAGCCGCAGAACACGCTGAAAGAGGGCGGCCGCGGCATGAGCGGAGCCCGCCATCGCGCGCAGGACTGGCTCGTCGTCTTCGAGATGGCCGCCGCTCTCGTTCTCCTCGTAGGCGCCGGCCTCACGATTCGCAGCCTCATCGCGCTCTCTCGCGCCGATCCTGGATTTCAGTCGCAGGGCGTTCTTACCTTTAGTCTTGCTGTGCCATACTCACCCGCGACCTCAACGGAGGAGGGCGCCTTCGATTACCTGCACGAACTGGATCGCCGCATGGACGGCGTTCCCGGCGTGCATGCGGTTTCGCTGATGGCCGACGGCGGAGTCCCTCTGACCGGCGATGACGATGAAGAGCTCTTCTGGCTGCAGAACGAACCCAGGCCCTCGGACCAAAATGACATGCACTGGGCTCTGCGCTACATCGTCGAGCCTGACTATCTGAAGGTCATGCGCATCCCGCTCCTGCGCGGGCGTTTCTTCACCGACGCAGACCTCCCCAATACGCCGCCGGTCGTGGTGATCGATGAAGACTTCGCCCATCAATTCTTCGGCGACCGGGATCCTGTCGGGCAGGTCCTCAACCTCACCGATCCCGATCAGAAGGCCACCATCGTCGGCGTCGTCGGGCACGTCATGCAGTGGGGTCTCGACAATGACGCAGGCTTTCCGCTGCGCTCCCAGATTTATCGTTCCGTCACGCAGGGCAATGGCGACGGGGGAATTCCTGTCGCGGGATTCACCTCCGACATCGTCATCCGCGCCGACAATCCCGACACCGTTTTCCCTGACATCCGGAGCGCTGTGCGTCGCATGAATGCGCAACAGGTAGCCTACGGCCCGAAAACCATGGACCAGATTATCGCCGACACCCTCGCCGCGCGCCGTTTCTCCATGATCCTGCTCGGTGCCTTCGCCGCGCTCGCGCTTTTGCTCGCCACGGTCGGCCTCTACGGCGTCATCTCGTACCTGGTCGGCCAGCGCACGCAGGAGATGGCTATCCGCATGGCGCTCGGCGCCGATCGCGCCAACGTTCTTCGCTGGGTGCTTCGGCGCGGCGCCACGCTCGCCGGCATCGGTGTCGGCGCAGGCACCATTGCTGCACTGCTCGTCACGCGCCTGATGGCGAACATCTCCCTCGCGAAATCGTCGCTCATCTATGGCGTTCGTCCCTGGGATCCCGTCACCATGTTCGGTGTCATCGTCGTGCTCATGGTGGTCGCGCTGGCCGCCTGTTATGTTCCCGCTCGCCGAGCTGCTTCCGTCGACCCTGTGCGCGCGCTGCGCTCGGAGTAGAGAGATGAAAAAACTGAGAGCACTCTGGCTTCGGCTCCACGGACTCTTTGGCTCCCAACGCCATGCCGGCGACATCGACGCCGAGCTGCAGAGTCATCTGGCCATGCACATCGACGACAATATCCGCTCCGGCATGACGCCGCAGGAAGCTCGCCGCCAGGCCCTGATCCAGCTCGGCGGCCTCGAGCAAACCAGGCAGGCTCATCGCGACCGGCGCACCCTGCCCTCCGTCGAATCGCTGATACGCGACGTCCGTTATGGTTTGCGAACCCTGACGCGCACGCCAGGATTCACGATCATCGCCATCCTCATCATGGCTCTCGGCATCGGCGCCAACGTTGCGCTCTTTACCGTCGTGCGCAGCATGCTGCTCAATCCACTGCCCTACCGGGACTCGGGCCGGCTGGTCAGCTTGTACGAGAGAGAAGAGGGCAATCACCACACGGAATATCACCAGTATCTTCCCGTGGATGCGGGCAGCTTTTTCGAATGGCAACACGCCGCCCAGGACATGGCGGAAATGGCCATGGTCTCGCCCTGGCAGAACTACAACGTCTCCGCCGACGGCGGGAAGCTGCCGGAAAGAGTCGACGCGGGCTGGGTTTCGTGGAACTTCTTCCCGCTCCTCGGCGTGCAGCCTGCACTCGGCCGCACCTTCAGCGCGGAGGATGACCGGCCCGACGCCCAGGCTACGGTCCTGCTCAGCTATTCGTTATGGAAACGACGCTACGCCGCCGATCCCGGCATTGTGGGTAAGACCATTCTGCTGGATGCCAGGCCCTACACCGCCATCGGTGTGCTCCCTGCATCGTTCGTCTACACCAGCAATATGGGCGGCAACACAATTCAGGTCTGGACCCCGGTTCGCCACGAAGCCCCGCACTGGCTGCTGACAACCTACCAGGATCACGAGTTCCTGGTCCTTGCGCGGCTCAGAAAGGGCGCAGGTTTACCCAGACTCATCGAGCGTCTGGCTGCGCTGCAAAAACAAATCATCGCCGCCCATGCGAGTCCGTCCGTTCACGGCGGAGTGCAGGGGCGATCGATGCTGGACGATGTAGTCGCGAACTATAAAACCCCCCTCTATGCGCTGCTGGTCGCGACCGGCTGCGTCCTGCTGATCGCGTGCATGAACGTCGCCAGCCTGCTCGTCGCCCGGACCGCGTCACGGAGCAGGGAACTCGCGATTCGCGCCGCGCTTGGTGGCAGCCGAATGCGGCTGTTGCGGGAGCGCATGGTCGAGACCCTGTTACTCTCGGCGGCTGGAGGCGCGTTGGGGTTGATGTTCGCCTGGGCCGCGTTGCAATGGCTGATGTCCGCACGAAGCACCATGAATCGCATCGAGGCCATCCACGTCGATGGTGTCGTAACGGCCTTCACTGTGGCCATCGTTGCCCTCTGCGCGCTGTTTTCCGGCCTCATCTCCGCCATGGGTTCGGGAGGCCACGACATCCTCTCG
>Ga0210398_10003416_pt1 | contig 15228 bp, 13 predicted proteins | sample IncBWC4OmetaG_FD_161047 | JGI IMG/M metagenome (GOLD analysis project Ga0210398, IMG submission 161047) | Forest soil microbial communities from Barre Woods Harvard Forest LTER site, Petersham, Massachusetts, United States - Inc-BW-C-4-O | ecosystem: Environmental > Terrestrial > Soil >...
AAAAAGCGCAGGCTGTATTTTCAAGAATCCGCCGGGCGGGTCCGCCGGGCGCATGATCGATGAGCTGGGCCTGAAGGGCCACTCGGTCGGCGACGCGCGCGTCAGCGACCGCCACGCCAATTTTTTCATCAACGCCGGACACGCCACCCAGGCCGACATGCTCGAGCTGATCGACGACGTGCGCAAGCGCGTGCGCGAGCGCTACGGCGTCGAACTGGAAGAAGAAGTGATCGTGTGGAAGGGCTGAGGTGGGCCGGGATGAGGCCTCGACGAAGCCCGATGAGAGAACGTTGAGAAAATCATGAGCGCGGAACCCGATTATCTTCCCACCGATGCGCTGGCCGAGGACGAGCCGAAGTATCTCCGCCGGCAAAAGCCGGTGGAGATTCGCAAGCGCAAGTTCAGCCGCAAGGCCTGGCCGCTGTACCGGCGCGTCCTGGTGGGCGCGGCTGCTGCGCTGGCAGTGGGATTCGTCGTGTACGAGGCGGTGACGTACCTGCTCTATTCACCCGGTGTGGCGCTGGTAAGCGCGGCGCAGATCGACATCGAGGGCAACCGGTTTGTTCCGGCTGACGCCATCGGCGAAAAATTTTCGGCGGACCTCGGGCGCAGCGTGATGCGCGTTCCGCTGGCGGAGCGCCGCGCGGCGATCGAGTCGCTTCCGTGGGTGGAGGAGGCGCAGGTGCAGCGCGTGCTGCCCAACCGCATTCGCGTGGGAATCACCGAGCGCGCGCCGGTGGCCTTTCTGCGCGCGGGCAGCGAGCTTGCCCTGGTGGACGCGCACGGCGTAATCCTGGACCGTCCCGCGGAAGGCGAGTTTCATTTTCCGGTGGTCGGCGGATTCGGCGAATCCATGCCGCGCGCGGACCGCGAGCAGCGCATGAATTTATTCGTCCAGTTCCTGCAGGAGATTGAAAAGACGCAGCCCGGCGCCGACGATCACGTCAGCGAAGCGGACCTTTCCTACGCCTCGGATTTGCGCGCGACTCTCACCGGCATGGGAGTGCAGGCGGGCAGCGCGCCGCCGGTGCTGGTGCACTTCGGCGATTCCGATTTCGGCAACCGCTTCCATCTGCTGGCGGAGAATATCGACCAGTGGCGGGCCAGCGCGGGAAGCGTCGATTCGGTGGATTTGCGGTTCGCGCGGCAGGTGGTGGTGAATCCGGAGGCGAAAACGGTGGCGGTGGCAGCCAACGTGAAGACGAGCGCGCATCCGGTGGCGATTCATCACGCAGTGGTAGTGAAGAAGAAGCACTGAGTGGCGCCCGCGTTTGTTTTCAGGCGGGCACTTTGTGCGTGGCCCTGGTTATGGGCTGGGATTCCAGACTGGCCAACCTAAAGGTTGGCCACTACAGCGAGCTTGTCGGGAGCGGCGGCCTTGACGAAAAAAGAGAAATATCTGGTCGCACTGGATGTGGGCAGCACGAAGACGTGCTGCGTTATCAGCGAGCTGAGCGATACGGGCGCGAAGTTTCTGGCCATGGGCGCGGCGGAATCGAAGGGCCTGCGCAAGGGGCTGATCGCCAACATCGGCGCGGCGGCGACATCTGTGCGGCGCGCCATTGAAGAGGCGGAGACTGTCGCGGGCGTTCCGGTTGAGCGGGTGATCGCCGGAGTGGCCGGAAGCCACGTGCGCGGCGTGAACAGCCGCGGTGGGATCACGCTGGGGCACCGCGCGCGGGACATCAACCGCGACGACGTGCACCACGCCGTAGATGCGGCGCGCAACATCACGCTTCCCGAAGACCGCGTGGTGCTGCACGTCCTTCCACAGGAATTTCTCCTGGACTCCCATGATAATATCCGCGATCCGCTGGGGATGATCGGCGGCCGCCTCGAAGTGAACGTTCATCTCGTTACCTCGTCGGCGTCGGCGATGCAGAACCTTGTGATCGCCATCAACCAGGCGGGCGTCGAGGTAGCGGACACGGTGCTCGAGCCTTTGGCCTCGGCGGAATCCTGCCTCACGCAGGACGAGCGCGAACTGGGCTGCTGCCTGCTGGATATCGGCGGCGGGACGACGGAACTGGTGGTGTACGTGAACGGAATGCTGCGGCACGCTGCCGCCATCCCCGTAGGCGGCGATCACTTCACCAACGACCTCGCGGTCGGCCTGCGCACGCCGATCCCTGAGGCGGAAAACATCAAGCGCGCGCACGGCTGCGCCTTCAAGGAGTTGATTGTGGAGGACAGCGCGATTGAAATCGCCAGCGTCGGCGACCGCCCGCCGCGCACAGTGTTCACGCGCATGCTCAACGAAATTGTGGAACCGCGCGCGCAGGAGCTGCTGTCGCTCGTGCGTGACGAATTGCAGCGCGGCGGTTTCGCATCGCTGATCCCTGCCGGCTTGGTGTTTGCCGGTGGCGGAGCGCATCTGCAGGGGCTTGTGGAGTTGGCCGAGGGCATGTTCCATCTGCCCGCGCGCGTGGCCGCTCCGCGCGGCCTGGAGCGGATGCCCGAGCAACTGATCCGGCCCGAATACGCAACCGTGGTTGGCTTGCTTCTGTACGGCGCGCGAGCCCGGCGCCAGGCGCCGCAGCGGGCGGCCACGTTTGTCGGGAAACTGAAAAGCATGTTTGCCGGGGCGTGATGCGTAAAGCGCCTCCGGAGCAGGGCCACTTTTTTGTTGGAGGAACAGAAATGACTCCAAAAGATGCAGGAATCCGGATTTCATTCAGTGAAGAGAGCAATCTGCAGGGCGCCAAGATCAAGGTGATCGGCGTGGGCGGCGGCGGTTGCAACGCCGTCAACCGCATGATTCGCGCCAAGGTCGAGGGCGTCGAGTTCATCGCGGCGAACACCGACTTGCAGGCGCTCAAGCTGTCGCAGGCGCCGGTGAAATTGCAGCTGGGCGCGAAGCTCACCAAGGGGCTGGGCGCGGGCGCGAACCCCGAAGTCGGGCGCAAGGCCGCGCTCGAGGACACCGACAAGATCATCGAGGCGCTCGAAGGCTCGGACATGATTTTTCTCACCACCGGGCTCGGCGGAGGCACAGGCAGCGGCGCGGCTCCCGTGGTGGCTTCGCTTGCGAGCGAGCTTGGCGCGCTGACCGTCGCCGTGGTGACCAAGCCCTTCTTGTTTGAAGGCAAGCGCCGGCAGCAGCAGGCCGAGCAGGCGCTCTCCGAGCTGATCGGCAGCGTCGATACCGTGATCGTCATCCCCAACGAACGGCTGCTCGAAACCGTGGAGGCCGGCACGAGTTTCTTCGAGGCGTTTCGCATCGCTGACGACGTCCTGCGCCAGGCGGTGCAGGGCATCAGCGATATCATCACCATTCCCGGCATCATCAACCGCGACTTTGCCGACGTGCGCACCATCATGGCGGGGCAGGGTTACGCGGTGATGGGCACGGCGGTGGCTTCCGGCGCAAACCGCGCGGTGGACGCAGCCACGCGGGCCATTAACAGCCCACTGCTCGAAGACAATTCGATTCAGGGCGCGCAGGGAATTCTCATCAACGTGTGCGGCTCGTCCAGCCTCACTCTGAGCGAAGTGCACGAGGCTTCCTCGGTGATCGAAAAGGCCGCGCACGAGAATGCCAACATTATTTTCGGCGCCGTGCTCGACGAGAACATGAAGGAGCAGGTGAAAATCACCGTGATCGCCGCGGGCTTCCGAGAGGCCGCGCGCCGCCAGCCGCACCAGCGGCCGTCCTACCTGCCGAAAACGTGGAAGGCCGGGCGCGAGGAGGAGGCGGAAGTGGTGCCGCAGGAGATTCCGCAGGAGGCGCCGCGTCCCGTGGTGAATGAAGTGATTCACCAGGAGAATACCCAGGCTGCGGACGACCTCGACGTGCCCACGTTCCTGCGGCGCGCCGCGCAAAAGGCGTAAGTAGGACAGGTTTATTTACCCTGAGCATGCGAAGGGCAGCCTGCCTCTGTGTGAAGCAGCAGGGTCGGTTGTGCTCGCACCAACCCTTCCAGCCTCTCTCTGTGTGCTGCAGCAGGTCGATTGTGCCCTAACAAACCCGACAGGCTGCAAGCCTGTCCTACTTGAGCCCCAACATTCCCAAACTCGAGATAGGCAAAGCCTGCTTTGCGGCGTTATCAATTGGGCGTTTTTTGCCCACCATTTCGGCTGCGCAGGTCACTACATCGGTTCCGTACATCCCGCAACATCTTTGTTTCCCGCCGACTAAACTCATTCGGTGCGCGACTTGATTTGGCACCCGGTTTGCCTTGGACACAGAGTTCGTTCGCGTTTCGCGCAAGCGCATAAAGTTTCGCTGCAAGCCGCCGATGAGCTTCTTAAGCGGAGATAAGTGCAAAGGGGTCGGAGCAATTTGAGAGTTTTGGGAGAGGTGTAGCGATGTCCCTTATCGGAATTTTAGCCAGCAACTTATTTGCCTCGGGCGCGGCCCAGAATCCGCAGAACGCTCAGAACCCGCAGAGCGCCACTGGAACTCCGTCGAATTTCCAGCAGCTCAAGACGGAATTTCAGCAGCTCGGGCAGGACCTGCAGTCCGGTAATTTGACGCAGGCGCAGCAGGATTATGCCACCCTGTCGCAGAACGTGCCGAGCAGCGGCGCAACTGCCGCGAATCCGGCGTTACAAGCGTTCTCGCAACTGGGACAGGACCTGCAGGCAGGGAATTTGCAGGCCGCTCAGCAGGACTACGCCACAGTGCAGCAGGACGCCCAGCAGCAAGCCGCGCAGGTGACCGGGCACCACGGTCGCCATCACCATCACTCTGAGAGCTCGCAGTCCTCTTCCGCTTCTTCTTCTTCTTCAAACAATTCAATTAACCAGGCGTTCGCAACGCTCGGCCAGGACTTGCAGGCGGGAAATCTCTCCGGCGCGCAGACGGCCTTCGCCACGCTGCAAAACGATCTCCAGCAGATCGGCGGATTCCTCCCGGCCGGGTCGGGGAATTCCGGCAGTGCCAATGGCGCTGTCGCAGCGCCAGGCGCCGCCACGCTGAACGTCAGCGCCTAATCCCGAAACGCGTCCGCACGTTCACGCCAGATCGGCGGGTGCCCCATCCTTCGCGGGTTTCGCGAAGGGTCCGGCTCTTACTCTGTTTGCGGTCCACGCTGAGGTACACTCGAGCGCATGGCCGATTCGGTGCGAGTGCGCCGCGAGATTCTGGACGAAATGCTGGCACACGCGCGCCGCGAGCCGCACATCGAATGCTGCGGCCTGCTCGCCGGGCGCGACGGCGTGATCACCGCGATCTTCCCGGCGACCAACGCTGTGGCCAGCCCGACGCGCTACGAAATCGCTCCGCGCGAATTGTTCGAGCTGTTTCGGACATTTCGCGATCTGGGCCTGACGCATCTCGGCCAGTATCATTCGCACCTTGCCAGCGAAAACGTTCCCTCCCCAACCGACATCGAGCAAGCCGGCTATCCCGATCAGGCCTACTTCATCGTGTCACCGCAGCCGGAAGCGCCAAATCCCGTCCGCGCTTTTGCCATCCGCGACGGCAGCGTCCAGGAGATCGCGGTTATAGCCGCATGAATGAGAAGAGTGACCTTGCGTCAGGCGGAGGCTTTCACCGGCTCGCGGGCTACGACTGAGCGGTACACTTCGCGCACCTGCTCTGCGGAACGCTCCCACGAATAGCGCTGCACGAGTTCGTAGCCGCGGCGCACCAGCGTCTCGCGCAGGACGTCTTCAGTGAGGATCTGGCGGATGCCGCGCGCGATTTCAAAGATGTTTTCCGGGTTGGCGAGCAGCGCGGCCTGCGAAAACACTTCGGGCAGCGACGAGACGCTGGAGGTCAGCACGGGCGTCCCGTGCGCCATGGCCTCGAGCGGGGGAAGGCCGAAGCCTTCGTACAGCGAGGGGAAAAGAAACGCGCTGGCGCGCGAATAAAAAACCCGCAGCACCGGATGAGGCACGAATCCTAGAAATCGCACGTCCGCCTGCACTCGCGAGCGCAGCACGGCGCGGCGCAGGTCGGAATGTTCCTCCGCGGAATCGCCGATTAAGAGCAGTTTAAGGCTGGAATACTTAGGGTGATCGCGCAGCTCGCCCTTGGCCACCGCGAAAGCTTCGATCAGGCGCGGCAGATTTTTCTGCGGCTTGATGTTACCCGCATAGAGCACGAACGGATCTGTGACCGCGAGGCGCTCGAGGATGCGCTCGGCGCCTTCAGACATGGGCTCGCGCACGAATCGCTCGTCAAGTGCGTTGTACACCACGTCGATTTTTTCTTCCGGCACGTCGAAGGTGCGCGAGAGATCGCGCTTCGAGGAATGAGACACGGCCATGATTCTGTCGGCGCGCGCCAGGGCGCGCCGCGCGAAGTACAGCCGCCCGGCCTGGAACGGCGCCGAAATGCCCGGCGGCGGAGTCAGAATGTCGGTCAGGTCGTGGACGGTAATGACCAGGCGCGACGGCACGATGGCCGGCGCGTAAAACCACGGCATGTGCAGCAGATCGACGTTCCGCTTGTGCAGGAGGAAGGGTAAGTGCAAGTGAGTGTGAAACGAGCCTGGGTCCGAGGGGTATTCGAGCAGGGTGAAATTTTCCGGCAACGGATCGAATTGCTGGACGTGCGACTGCTGGCCGATCAGCAGGTATTCCGTATCGCTGTCCGAGCGCGCGAATTGATTGATGATGTTGCGGATGTACGTGCCGATTCCGAAATCACCGGCGCGCCGGATATCGATGGCGACACGCATCGCTGGCCGCGCTCAGCGCGCGGAGCCGCGGCTCCCGGCCAGCGAAGGCGCCAGGTCCCAGCGCCGGGTGTAGAGCGGGAACTGCGCGGCGAATTCGGCGACCTCGGCGCGGATGCGCCGTTCGCGTTCCGCATCGCCCATGTGCGACAGCACGTCGGCGATCCATGCGGCGATGCGCGCCATTTCGGGCTCGAGCATCCCGCGCGTGGTTACGGCGGGCGTGCCGAGGCGGATGCCGCCGCCGGTCATGGGCGGAGTGGGATCGAAGGGGATGGAATTTTTATTTACGGTGATGCCCGCGCGGTCGAGCGCCGGCTGCGCGTCCTTTCCCGTGATCCCGCGCGAGTACAAATCGATTAAGAAGAGATGGTTGTCCGTGCCGCCGCTGACGATGCGGAATCCCGCCGCGGCGATTTCAGCGGCGAGCTTCTTGGCGTTGGCCACGATTTGGCGCGCGTAGTCGCGGAAGCCCGGCTCGGCGGCTTCCTTCAGGCACACCGCCTTGGCGGCGATGATGTGCATGAGCGGGCCGCCCTGCGTGCCCGGAAACGTGATGCGGTCGAGCTCCTTGGCAAATTGCGCTTTGCACATCACCAGGCCGCCGCGCGGGCCGCGCAGCGTCTTGTGCGTGGTGGTGGAGACGAAATCGGCGTGCGGCACCGGGCTCGGGTGCATGCCACCGGCGACGAGGCCGGCGATGTGCGCCATGTCCACGAAAAACAGCGCGCCTACGGAGCGCGCGATTTCCGCCATGCGCGGGAAATCGATGATGCGTGAGTAGGCGCTGGCGCCCGCGACGATCATCTTCGGCTTGTGCTCTTGGGCCAGGCGGGCGAGCTCGTCGTAGTCGATGGTCTCGGTTTCCTTGCTCACGCCGTACGGCACAAACTTGTACATCTTCCCGGAAAAATTGAGGGGGTGGCCGTGCGTCAGGTGGCCGCCATGGGAAAGATTCATGCCCAGGACGGTGTCGCCCGCCTGCAGCGCGGCCATGTACACGGAAACGTTGGCCTGCGTTCCGGAATGGCTTTGCACGTTGGCGTGCTCGGCGCCGAAGAGGGCCTTGGCGCGATCGATGGCCAACTGCTCGGCGCGATCGGCGAATTCGCAGCCGCCGTAGTACCGCTTTCCCGGGTAACCTTCGGCATACTTGTTGGTGAGCACCGAACCCATCGCTTCGAGCACCGCTTCGGAGACGAAATTCTCCGAGGGGATCAGCTCAAGGCCGGTGCCCTGGCGGCGCCCTTCCTCGAGGAGGATCTCGGCGATTTCGGGATCAGTCTCCTGCAGCGAACGATTCATGCGCTGTGCGCTTTTGGTTTCCATTAGGTGATGGTTTCCTTCGCGCAAACTTCCGCGTGGTCAGAACCCACGGCGAGGCGCGGCGTAGAGGAGGAATCAGCCAAGGAATTTTTCCTTCTGCGATTCTAGCGGAATGCGCAAAGGAATTCCATTTCAGAAGGAGATGGGGCAGCCTGGAGGCCGCCGCATCGCGCATTTCATTTGATTGACAGCTGGGGCGTCTTGAGCACATTCTCTGCGGTGAAACAGCCCTCCAGGCGCGCGCTCTTCGGAATCTATGACGACGCGGTCTAAGCTACGGCTGGTCGAACAAGCCCGTAGACGGGGATGACGGACACTGAGATCCTTCGCGCGGTCCTCGAAGGGGAATTCGGGAACCATCGAAGAGAGTTGGTAGTTGAGTGGAGCCAGTTCCTTAGGTCTGACCGTTATCGACGCTTTGCCGAGCGCCCACCCGCCGAGGAAACGGGGCGAGAAAGGCCTCCTGATACAGATCCGGAAAATACTTCTGCCAAAACTTAGCGTCATCAGAGGATCGCCGTGCGAATTTGCGCACCTCTGCAACCCTCCTGCGCCGGGGCATCGCTTTGTACTTTTCAGAAATTGCCTGAATCAGATGCTTTTCGGACATCGGTTTGCTCCGAAACAGAAGCATGCAGCGGATTTGACTTGGTGACAAGACCTGCGGACTCCAACATGTCTGAACTCATCACCGACAACTAAAATCAGCAGGCTTCATTGCCGATTGGCTCTTCCGCCCATGAGAAATCAAACCTCTGGAAATTGCCGGCAATCAGGCGTACAAGTGGCTCATAGGTTCCTGCCCTTTCCCAGTTGGTCCAGGCCATGTCCCGGCAACAAGGAGGAGAGATGAATTCCATGCCGACTCCAGTCGCTCCGAGAAGAGGGGAGCGCGTCTCGACGACTCAGCAAGAGGGTGTGTACGAGGTGGCCGACATCAATTCCCTGATGCAAACGGCCAATCTCAAATCGACGGACGGTCAGGGGCGCATTACGAGGAATGTGCCCTGGACGTCGCTGAAGCCCGCCAAGTAGCAGCGGCGTCCAGTTCGGAAACCTTCTAGAGGCTATCTTCCAGGTAGGAGCGAAGATTCCTCGACCTGGAGGGGTGTCGCAACTTGCGCAGCGCTTTGGCCTCGATCTGGCGGATGCGCTCGCGCGTCACCGCGAAGGACTGTCCCACTTCCTCCAGGGTATGTTCGGATCCATCTTCCAGACCAAAACGCATCTTGATCACGCGCTCTTCGCGCGGCGTCAGCGTCTTCAGCATGGCATCGGTCTGTTCCTGCAAGCTGTTGCTGATGGCGGCGTCGGACGGCGAAAGAGAAGCCTTGTCCTCGATGAACTCGCCGAGGTGGGAGTCTTCCTCCTCGCCGATGGGGGTCTCGAGGGAAATGGGCTGCTGCGCGATTTCCTTGGTCTTGCGCACTTTTTCGACGGGAACGCCTAGCCGCTGCGCGATTTCCTCGGCGCGCGGCTCGCGGCCGAGCTCCTGCACCAGCTGGCGGCTGGTGCGCACCTGTTTGTTGATCGTTTCGATCATGTGCACCGGCACGCGAATGGTGCGCGCCTGGTCGGCGATGGCGCGCGTGACCGCCTGGCGGATCCACCAGGTTGCGTAGGTGGAGAATTTGTAGCCGCGGCGCCATTCAAACTTGTCCGCGCCCTTCATCAGGCCGATGTTGCCTTCCTGAATCAGATCCAGGAACTGCAATCCGCGATTGGTGTATTTCTTGGCGATGGAAACCACCAGGCGCAGGTTGGCCTCGACCATTTCCTTCTTGGCCTGATTGGCTTCGGCTTCCCCGCGCAGCACCACCTGCAGCATGCGCTTCAGGTCGAGCAGACCCGTTTCGCCGGAGAGCTCGATTTCGCGCAGCTCCGCACGGCGGGCGCGCAGTTCCTTGCGCACTTCCGCGGCGTGCTCGCCCTTGGAAGCTTCGGCGCGGCGCTCCAGCTTGGCGATGTCGCGCTCGAGCACTTGTGCGCGCTCCACGGTGTGGCGAAGGATGTCGATGAGCCGCTTGCGCTCCAGGGCATGAAAATCGATCGAGCGGACCTGGCGGGACATCTCCACACGCGTGCGCGCCAGGCGATAGCGGCTGCGCAGATAGGCGCGCTTGCCGGATTTCGGCGTCTTCTCCAGTTGCGCGGCCTGTTTGCGCGCCAGGGCATACAGCTGTTCGATCTTCGCGATGGTGCGAAGCACGGCGCGCATCCGGCTTTCAGTTTCCTCGTCGGTCAGCTCTTCCTGCTCGAACTGCACGATTTTCTTGATGGACAGAGTGCCGGCGCGCAGCTCTTTTCCGGCGGCAATCAGTTCCTTCAGGATGATGGGCGAGCGGGAAATCGTTTTCAGCACCACCAGGTGCCCCCGCTCCATGCGCTTGGCGATGGCCACTTCGTCGTGGCGCTTCAGCAGGGGGACGGTGCCCATCTCGCGCAGGTAGAGCCGCACGGGGTCGTTATTCTTGTCTAGAGCGCCGGGCGTGAGGTCCAGATCGGAGTCCTGGGCGAGAGGACCCGCCTCCGCGTCGAATGCACCGGACGCAGAGTGCGCGGCGTCGTGCGCGGAGTCGTGTGCGTCGGGCGACACGGCTTCCTCGTCGCCGGCCGGCTCGAAGTTCGAGAACGGTTCGCTTTCCTCTGCCTGCGGCTCAGCCTTGGCGACCGGCAACACCCCTTCGTCTTCATCGGGAAGCAGGTACTTGCGTTCCTTGCCGATGCCGATGATGCTGCGAACCTCTTCGCCCGCTTCTTGGTTGTTCAGAGACAAGAAGTTATCCCCCTAAAAATCAAACGGATACGACTGTTACGGCTTACCCCCGCGCCCGCGCTGACACAGTTTGATGCAAAAACGGTACAACCGACTCTGTAATATTAGAGTCATCTACAGGCACTAAGTAACACGGCTTGAGCCAATTCCGCCCCAATTACTAAAACCCTTATTTTCAACTATATACGGCGTGGCAAGACGCGGGGCGAGTCTGGGATCTTCGATCCGCACCTTCACAGCGTAGGCCAACCACTTCGACGGAAGATAACGAAAAAAGTGTGCTCAGAGGCTTTGCCAGGGCCGCCGAGCCCCCCTACGGACGACGGATACAATCCTTCCAGACTCATTATAGCGCAACTTCGCCTTTCACGAAAGCGAGTTCGATGCCGCTGGTTCCATATTTTGAGTAGAACGGCGCTTCATTCCTATTGCAGAATGTCAGGCCATGCCCTTCGACCGTATTCTGGAAGGCCTGCAGCAGTTTCAAAAAAAGGTCTTTCCCAAGCAGAAAGATCTGTTTCACAAGCTGGCGCACCAGCAGAGGCCGGCGGCACTGTTTATCACCTGTGCCGATTCGCGCATCGATCCTTGCCTGCTGACGCAGACCAAGCCCGGCGAGCTATTCATCTGCCGGGTGATCGGCAACGTGGTGCCGCCCTACCCGCAGACCATCGGCGGCGTCTCCGCGACGATTGAGTATGCCGTCAGCGTGCTGGGCGTGCCGGACGTGATCGTGTGCGGGCACACCGATTGCGGAGTGATGAAGGGCGTGCTCGATCCGCAGTCGCTGGAGCCGCTGGCCAGCGTGAGCGCGTGGCTGCGCCACGCGCGACCGGCCCGCGAGGCCGTGGAGGAATTCAGAGGCAGGCTGAATGACGCGGAATTCTTCCATGCGCTCACCGAGCGGAACGTCGTAGAGCAGCTCAATAACCTGAAGACGCACCCATCCGTGGCGGCCCGGCTGGAGCAGAAAAACCTGGAATTGCATGGCTGGGTGTACGACATCGCCCGGGGCACCGTGGCGGCCTACGATCCCGCAGCGGGCCGCTTCCTCCCGGTCGGCGCAGGAAAATAGCGCCGTCGCGTTGGTTGACACCTCTTGCGCGCCTCGGCTACGCTGGTTCGCTTTGACTCACGTTATTTGAGCCTATTAAGGATCGTTGCGCATGGCGGATCAGAAGCTTCCATCTCGGGCGGAAGATTTCTCGGAGTGGTACAACCAACTGGTGCTGCGGGCGGAACTGGCCGACTACGCGCCGGTGCGCGGCTGCATGATTGTGCGGCCCTATGGCTGGGCTCTGTGGGAGAACATCACCGCGGCGCTGGACCGGCGGTTCAAGGCGACCGGGCACGTGAACGCGGCGTTTCCCTTGCTGATTCCGCAAAGCTTTATCAGCAAGGAGCAATCCCACGTGGCGGGGTTTTCTCCCGAATTGGCCGTGGTAACGCACGGCGGTGGCGAAAAGCTGGAGGAGCCGCTGGTGATCCGGCCGACTTCGGAGACGATCATCGGCCACTCCTATGCCAAGTGGATCCAGTCTTACCGCGACTTGCCGGTGCTGATCAACCAGTGGAATAGCGTGGTGCGCTGGGAATTGCGCACCAAGCTGTTTCTGCGCACGCTGGAATTTTTCTGGCAGGAAGGGCACACCGCGCACGCCACCTACGAAGAAGCCCAGGCGGAAACGCGCCAGATGCTGGACATCTACACCGATTTCGCGGTGAATGAGGCTGCTATTCCAGTGATTCCCGGGCGCAAGTCGGATTCGGAGAAGTTTGCGGGCGCCGATATTACATATTCAATTGAAGCGATGATGGGCGACGGGAAGGCCTTGCAGGCGGGCACTTCGCACAACCTGGGCCAGAACTTCGCCAAGGCCTTTGAGATTCGCTACCTGGACCAGGCGGGCGTGCTGCAGCACTGCTGGACGACCTCGTGGGGGCTCTCCACGCGATTCGTCGGCGCAATCATCATGGTGCACGGCGACGATCAGGGATTAATTCTGCCTCCGCGGCTTGCGCCCTACCAAGTGGTGATCGTACCGATCTTCAAGAGCGATGAAGAGAAGGCACAGGTGCTTGAAGCGGCCAAGAAAATCCGCGAGGTGTTGGTGAAGGCGGGCATCCGCGTCAAGTTGGACGAGCGCGAAGGGCAAAGCCCGGGCTTCAAGTTCAACGACTGGGAGATGCGCGGCGTGCCGCTGCGCATGGAGATCGGTCCGAAGGACGTGGCCAAGGGCAGTGTGGTGCTGGCGCGGCGCGACCGCCCGGGCAAGGAAGGGAAGAGCTTCGTGCCGCAGGAAGGAATTGCGGACGCGGTCAGCCAGCAGTTGGAGTCGATCCACAAGGCGCTGTTCGAGCGCGCACTGGCGTTCCGCAACACGCATACCTTCGAGCCCAAGAACGCGCAGGAATTTGCCGCCGCCGTCGAGCAGGGATTCGCGCGCTCGTACTGGTGCGGCGACGCCAAGTGCGAGGAGCAAATCAAGGAGACCACCAAGGCCACCCTGCGCTGCATTCCCTTGGAGCAGCCGGGCGGCACAGGGACGTGCCTGCACTGCGGAAAAACGTCCAAAGAAATGGCGATTTTTGGGAAGGCGTACTAGCGTCTTTTGCCGCGCGCTCATTTCTGTCCAACCCATTTATAATCAGCTCGTTGCGGAAAGTGCCTGTGCCGAAACCGGGCTCCGACTCACTCTCGACACTCCTGTGGGCCGATGCTAGCATTTTAAAATATGGAGTTTTGTCTGTTCCCGAGTCTTTCCGGAACGGGTGCGTCCCGGCGACGCGCCCTTCGCGCGCAGTCGCGCGCCGTTTCGGGAAAGTGCGCTCGCGCGACACGCAACGCCGAGCGCGGCGCGGGAAACCTTAAGGCCATCATCTGGACGGCAGTGCTGGTGGCGTTTGTGTACACTGGAGTGCTAGTGATTCCGGTTCTGATCAATGAATACGAATTCCAGGACAGCCTGCAGAACATCGCGCGGTTTGCCAGCGTGAATCGCAGGACCAACGAGCAGGTGAAGCAGGCGGTGCTGGACGAAGCGCAGAAAGAAGATTTGCCGGTGCAAGCGGAAGACGTGAAGGTGGAGGGCGCCCAGGGTAACGTCCACATTAACGTGGCCTATTCCGTTACTGTGGACCTGAAGGTGTACCAGTGGACGCTTAATTTCCACCCCGAAGCCAGCAATCAACCACTGTTCTAGCGAGCGAGAACGGGTGGGGTTCTCGCCCGCGCCGGTCCCCAGCCCGTCGCGCGTAAAGGTCCGACACCCGCGGGGCGCCTTGTCCCGAAGGGCCCTGGAATCGAAAGTGGCTGTTCAGGATGGGAAGCATTCCCCGGCAGCCCTGAGGCGCATCTAAGTACTTTAGGGGATGTGAACGCGGATGCGTGGAGATTAGGGTACTAAAGTCTTATGGTCTTTCGCGGCGGAGCGGAGAGCTACCTTGCGTATTCGAATTGCCCGGGGTAATTGGGGATCCCGGATCGGTCTGATCCTCCTTGGGGCTTTTGTTTTCCTTCTCGTGGTCGGGGCTGGGATTGGGACGTATTACTGGATTTCCTACGGCCGCATGATCGACCTGCGGCTTTCCGGCCACATTCAGCAAACCACCGCCAAGATTTATGCTGCGCCCCTGCGAATTTACGCCGGTGAGCCGTTCACCGTTCAGGAGATGGCCGATCACCTGCAATTGGCCGGATACAGTGAACTGGACGTTTCCGGGACGCCGGGCCGCTATATATTGCACGGCAATGAAATCGAAATCCGGCCGTCCAGCGAGTCGTATTTCGGAGGCCAGAACCGGCTGGTGGTGGACTTCAGCGGCGGCTCGATCCAAAAGATTCGCTCGATGGACAACGGCGCGGCCCTGCAATCTGCCGACGTGGAGCCGGAGCTTCTGACGGCGCTGTTTGACAGCTCGCGCGAGAAGCGCCGGTCCCTCAACTACAACGACATTCCCAAGGTGTTGCGCGACGCGGTGCTTTCCGTGGAAGACCGGCGGTTCTTCGAGCATCCCGGGTTCGACCCGGTGCGCATTCTCGGCGCGGCCTGGGCGGACCTGCGGCACGGGGCGCGCGTGCAGGGCGGCAGCACCATCTCGATGCAGGTGGCGCGCAGCTTCTTCTTCAATACCGACCGGACGCTGCGGCGCAAGATGGCCGAAACCGTCGTGGCGCTGGAGCTGGAGCACCGCTTCAACAAGCAGCAGATTTTCGAGCTATACGCCAACGAGATTTATCTGGGCAACCGCGGCAGCTTCGCGATTCACGGGTTCGGCGAGGCGTCGCTGGCGTATTTCAACAAGGACCTGCGCGAAGTGACCCTGCCGGAAGCCGCGTTTCTGGCGGGGATCATCCACGCGCCGAATCGCTACTCGACGTCGGAGCGGCGGCCGGAGCGAGCCGTGGAAGCACGCGACCGCGCGCTGCTGGCGATGACCGAGAACAACGTGATTACTCCGCCGCAGGCAGCGGCGGCGAAGAAACTTCAGCTGCAAATC
>Ga0210398_10003418_pt1 | contig 15224 bp, 17 predicted proteins | sample IncBWC4OmetaG_FD_161047 | JGI IMG/M metagenome (GOLD analysis project Ga0210398, IMG submission 161047) | Forest soil microbial communities from Barre Woods Harvard Forest LTER site, Petersham, Massachusetts, United States - Inc-BW-C-4-O | ecosystem: Environmental > Terrestrial > Soil >...
TCGATTCCGGCTGCCTTGATCGCAGCCATGGTACGGATCACTTCGCCATAGGCGACCTGCTCATCGGCCCGGATGAACACCTGGAGGTCGGGCCGCGTATGCGAAATAGCTTCCAGCTTGTCGGTCAGCTCGGCGGGCTGGAGCTTGGCGTCATTGAGGTAGGTATCGCCGTCGCGCGTTATCGAAACCACGAACTCCTGTTCGTTGCTCTTGAGGGCGGCTGCTTTGACCTTGGGGATCGATACCTCGACGCCCTGTTGGATGATGGGCGCGGTCACCATAAAAATGATCAATAGCACCAGCATCACGTCGACCAGTGGCGTCACATTGATTTGCGAAACGGGCTTGCCGCGTTGTCCTGCTTCGAAGGCCATTGGCGTTAGGAGAAGAAGTGACGTTCCGCGATGTTGAGGAACTCGCTGATGAAGTTTTCCATGTCGATGGCGACCACCTGAACCCGTCCGGTGAGGTAGTTGTAAAAGACTTGCGCCGGAATCGCCGCGACGAGGCCGATTGCGGTGGTGATGAGCGCCTCGGCGATACCGGGGGCGACCGCCTGGATGCTCGATGAATGCGCGGCCGACAGCCCCAGGAACGCCGTCATGATGCCCCATACGGTGCCGAACAAACCCACGAATGGGCTGGTGGAACCGGTAGTCGCGAGGAACGTCAACCCATACTCGAGCTTGGTCATCTCGACGTTCTGCTGACGCTTCATCGAACGCGTCACGTTCTCGATACCGCCAAAGTCCGTACTCATGCGATCCTCACCGCCGACCACCTGGCGCTTGGCGCGGGTGAGTTGGAGCAGCTCCTGGTATCCGGCGCGGAAAACCTGCGCCACCGGAGAATGCACCAACCCGATGCTTGCGGTATTTATCGCGGCGAGATTTTTCGATTCCCAGAAAATCGTGGTGAAACGATCGGACTCGCGGCGCGCGCGCGAGGTCTGCAGAAGCTTGTAGATGATAATCCCCCAGCTTCCGACCGAGAACGCCACCAGGATCACGATGACAGCCTGAACGACCGGCCCCGTGCCGAGCAGGAGCCCCACCACACTCATTCCACCATCACCACCCATAGGTTCTCCAAGGTCCCCCGCCTGCGGGGGGTAGGGTATGATACCAACATCTTCAACCCTCCTGGATTCTATACCGGTTTCGCGCGGGCCAAAACCGTGCGCAGCAACGCCGGTAACTCGCCCTCTTCTCATAGAACGTTCCGCAACCCGTATCGTTGCGGATATTATGTTAGTTTTCCCTTAAGCTCGGACTTGGGTTATTAAGAGGCTCCGGCATCGACGAATCGACTAGGAGGTCAGAACGTGGCGATCAGGGTAGGAATTAATGGATTTGGCCGAATTGGCAGAATGTTTTACCGCGCTGCCCTGCATCATAAGGATGCGCTCGAGATCGTCGCCGTCAACGACATCACCGATGCGGCCACGCTGGCTCATCTACTGAAATATGACTCGATTCATCGCACCCTCAGTCACGATATCCGCGCCGAAGGCACCGGCATCGTTATCGACGGGAAGACGCTCAAGGTGCTGGCCGAGCGCGACCCCGCCAAACTTCCCTGGAAAGACCTGGGCGTGCAGGTGGTGGTCGAGTCGACCGGCCTCTTCACTTCGAAGGAAGCCGCCTCCAAGCACATCGGAGCGGGTGCGAAGAAGGTCGTCATCAGCGCTCCCGCCGACGGCGCCGATGTGACGCTGTGCATGGGCGTCAATCAGGAGACCTTCGACCCCGCGAAGCACGACATTATTTCCAACGCCTCATGCACCACCAACTGCCTCGCGCCGGTGGCGAAGGTGCTGAACGACACCTTCGGCATCCAACACGGCCTGATGACGACGGTGCACAGCTACACCTCGGATCAGAATCTGCAGGACGGTCCGCATAAGGATTTGCGCCGCGCGCGCGGTGCGGCGTTGTCGATGATCCCGACCTCGACCGGCGCGGCAAAGGCAATCGGCCTGGTGTTGCCGGCGCTCAAGGGCAAGCTTGACGGCATCGCGATCCGCGTCCCCACGCCCAATGTGTCGGTGGTCGATCTAACCTCGGTGGTCATGAAAGATGCCGACGAGAAATCCGTTAACGCCGCGATGAAGGCGGCGGCCGAGGGTCCGCTGAAGGGCATCCTCGAGTACTCAGAAGCCCCCTTGGTCTCGGTCGATTTGAACGGCAATCCACATTCGTCGATTTTCGACTCCCCGCTGACCAAGGTCCTCGACCAGCGGCTGGTGAAAATCTTTTCCTGGTATGACAATGAATGGGGCTACTCGAATCGGCTGGCCGACGTGACTGCGTACGTCGCCAAGCGGCTCTAGCTAGCTCACCGCGGCAGGATTCCAATGCCCCTCCATCCAATCACCGACCTCCAGCTCGCGGGCAAGAAGGTGCTCGTACGATGCGATTTCAATGTGCCGCTTGAGGAGGGAAAGATCACCGACCCGGCGCGCATCGATGCCAGCCTCGACACCATCCGCTACATCCTCAAACAGAATGGCATCGCGGTTTTGTGCTCGCATCTTGGGCGGCCCAAAGAGCGCTCGGCCGACCTGAGCCTCAAGCCCATCGCCGAATACCTTACCGGCGTCCTCGGGCAGAAAGTCGGCTTGGCGCCCGATTGCATTGGCGACGTGACCGGCAGAATGGTCGCGGCGCTCAAGCCTGGCGAGGCGATGCTGCTGGAGAATCTGCGCTTTCATAAAGAGGAAGAGGCCAACGACCGCGATTTTTCGCATGAGCTGGCGCGCGCGAAAGACGCTTACGTAAACGACGCGTTTGGCACCGCGCATCGCGCGCATGCGTCGACCGCCGGCGTCACCCGCTTCATCGCCGAGCGCGCGGCCGGTTTCCTGATGATGCGCGAGCTCGAAGCGCTGCGCGCGGTGACCGAGAATCCCGCGCGCCCGGCTATCGCAATCCTCGGCGGCGCCAAAGTCTCCGACAAGATTGCCGTCATTCGCAATCTGTTCACCAAGGTCGATACGATCCTGATCGGCGGAGCGATGGCATATACCTTCCTTAAGGCTGCCGGAGTTCCGGTCGGCGCCTCGCGCGTCGAAGATGACAAGCTCAACCTCGCGCGCGAGCTGACCGCCGAAGCAGAAAAACACAACGTGCAGTTCTGTCTGCCGATCGATCACGTTGTCGCCACCGCGCCTGATCAGCCGGAGACATTGCAGATCGTCGCCGAAATTCCGCCCGAGATGATGGGGCTCGACATCGGGCCGCGCACCGTCGAGGATTTCATCGAGCGGCTCGCGCACGCGAAGACCGTGATCTGGAACGGGCCGCTGGGGTTCTTCGAGCACGAGGAATTTGCCCATGGCACCATGCGCGTCGGCGAGGCGCTGGCAAATTTGTCGGGCGCAAAAACCATCATTGGCGGCGGCGACACCGCTGCCGCAGTCGGGCATCAGCCATGGTCGTCGCGCTTCACGCACATCTCGACCGGCGGTGGCGCGACGCTGGAATATCTCGAGGGCAAAGTATTGCCTGGCGTGAAAGCGCTGGAGGTTTGAATGCGTCGCAAGCTGATCGCGGGAAACTGGAAGATGAATCTCGGCCCCAACGATGCGCGCGCGATGGTTGCCCAGCTTCGCCAGCACATCGATCCGCTCGCGGCGAACCTGGCCAAGGAACGCGATCTGCTCCTCGCACCCGCGACGGTAGTGATTCCCGCGGTCGCGCAGGCGCTCGCCGGATCGTCGTTCGCACTTGGCGCGCAGAACATGCATTGGGAGGATAGCGGCGCATTCACCGGCGAGGTCTCGGCGCCGATGCTGAAGTCATTCGGCGTCACCCACGTCATCATCGGGCATTCGGAGCGCCGCCACGTCTTCTTCGAAACCGACGCCTTCGTTAACAAGAAAATGGCGGCGGCATTGAAGCACCGCCTCATCCCCATCATGTGCGTCGGTGAGACTCTGCAGGAGCATGAGGCGGGCAAAGCGCTCGAAGTAGTGATGCGCCAGACCGAGACCGGCCTGTCAGGGATTGCGGCCGAAGCTGGCGCGACAGTTGTCATCGCGTACGAGCCGGTATGGGCTATCGGAACTGGCAAGACTGCGACGCCCGAACAGGCGCAGTTGGTTCACGCCTCGATTCGCGAATTCCTCGACGATTTTTGGGGGAAAACTGCGGCCGCGGAAACCCGCATCCTGTATGGCGGCAGCGTCACCGCTGACAATATTGACTCCTTGCTCGCGAAACCCGATATTGACGGGGCTTTGGTCGGCGGGGCATCCTTAAAGGCTGACTCGTGCGCCAAAATCTTTTGCGCGGGGCTTAGGAACAATTAGCCAATGGTTCAGGCTGTCGTCGGAGTTCACGTACTCGTATGCATCACGCTGGTGATTCTGATCCTCCTCCAGCAGGGGAAGGGCGCCGAGGTCGGCGCGGTTTTCGGAGGCTCCAGTAATACCGTTTTCGGCGCGAGCGGCGCGGGCAATGTCCTGACGCGCACCACCAGCGCGCTGGCGGTCGTGTTTTTCGCGACCTCGCTGTATCTTGCGTATGCGTCGTCGCAGCGCGCCTCCGGCAGCATTTTCGGGAGCGGCTCGAGCGTGATGTCGAAGCATGTGGCACCGGCCAAAGCGCCCTTGGTGCCGAATGCGACCGGGACCAACGTGGCGCCGAACTCGAACCCATTGGTGCCCAATGCGGAGCCTAACTCCGGAGCGCCGAATCCGTTGGCGCCACCGGCGAGCAATTAGCCCTCGTCAGCGCGAGCTGACTTTCTCGATCGCGTGCGCGGGTGGTGGAATGGCAGACACGCCAGTTTGAGGGGCTGGTGGTAGTGATACCGTGCGGGTTCAAGTCCCGCCCCGCGCACCACCTCCGAAATTTCCGATTACAGTTTTAACCCTGGCTCGACCCAATCCCTGGCGGCCTGCTCGACGCGCGCAGTTGCCTTGGCCGGGTCGTCGTCGAAGTTCACCATCACCGGAACCTCGCTGACTCCCAAATCGCGATAGCGCTTCAGATCATCGGTCGTGATCTTCTTAGTGTAGGGCGAGACGATCAGCTCGACGTCGCTCAGCTTCCGGCCGTTTTGTTTCAGCAGCTCTGCGAGCTTGCCGATGCGCTCTTTCGCCTCGACCGGATCGAGGTTGAAGCCGAACCATCCGTCACCATACTCGGCGGTGCGCCGCAGCGCGGGATTGCTCTCGCCGCCGAAAATCACCGGCAGCTTGGCTCCCTGCGGCGGCTTCGGATAGCTGCCTGCCTGGTCGAAGTTGACGAACTCACCGTGATGCGTCGCGACGCCGTCGCTCCACAGTTTGCGCATCACGTCGATATACTCCCGGGTGCGCTGCGCCCGGCGCTCGAATGGTACCCCGATCGCGGCGAACTCTTCCGCCTGCCATCCGATGCCGACGCCCAGCGCGAAGCGCCCCTTCGCGAGTTTATCGAGGCTCGCGATCACCTTCGCGAGCACCACGGGATTGTGCTCGGGGACCAGACAGATTCCCGTCGCGAGGCGGACCTTGCTGGTCACCGCGGCGGCGAAGCTGAGCGCGATAAACGGATCGAGCCAGTCGGCGTTGGCTGCGAGTGGAAACTTGCCGCTATCGGAGTAGGGATACTTCGAATCATGATGGTCGAAGAGCACGACGTGCTCGGGCGCCCACACGGTGCCGAATCCGGTGCGATCCGCGGCTTCGGCCGCTTTGCGAATGACGTCGGGATTGGCGCCGGCGCCGATTCCAAGGGTGAACAATCCAATCTTCATAGCCATGCCCTTATTGAGAGGTCACTGCGGTTTGACGAATTTCAGCATGAAGCGGTCGGTCTCGCCGCGCTTCTTGAAAACGTTCCAGGTGCGATCGTCGTCGGGATGGCGCAGCGCGCTGGAGGCGGCGGCCAGCTTGAATCCGGCCTTTTCGATATCGGCGATGAGGAATTTTTCGTCGATGCGATGCAGCGAAACATTGGTAGTGCCGCTGCCATCCTTAGCGCTGTGATCGACGATGCAATAAAACCCGCCCGGCTTGAGCGCTCGCATGATCGACGCATTGAGCGATGCGCGATCCAGTTTGAGCAGCACCAGGTCATGATAGTTCATGTTCATGATGACGAGGTCGAGCGAGCCCGGCGTGATCTTGGCCAGGGTGTGCACCGCGACCACGTTTCGCAGCGCGGGATTTTTAAGCCGCGCCTCCCAGGCATCGCCAATCTTTTTGTATTTGGGCGGAAAGACCGGATTCTGTGAGTAGACCGTGCCGCGCGGTCCCACGATGCTCGAGAGCAATTCGGTCGTGTAACCGCCGCCGGCAAAAATATCGGCGACTTTCATTCCCGGCGCGACGCCGAAAAATGCCAGCATCTGATCGGGCTTGCGACCGGCGTCCAGCTGCAAATCATCGGCGGGGCGATCGGGTGAGGCGACCGCGGCCTTGATCGGCGGCGGAATCTGGTCGGGAGGAATCGGCGCCGATTCCTGCACCGTCGCCATCAATGCGGGCGTCATCTGCGCGTGGATGGAAATCGCAAGCGCCAGAATCGCGATGGCTGCCGAAACGACCCCGAGCCCAATTGATCGTCGAATCATTCGAATCCTCTTTGCTTGAAAGTTTTGCGCCGCGCTAACTATTCGCTTTCTGCGCCCGGCCGCGTTCCATGACCCGTTGGCGGCGCGTATCCATGTCGCCCAGATCGCGGCTGAGGCTATGCGCGCGGGAGAAATCCTGCTCGAGGCGCAACCCGTCGCCCACGCTCGCGCGCGAGGTCAGGTCATAGAGTCGCTTAATCTGCCGCACCATCAATGGATCACAACTGAGGATCTGCGCGGCAAGTTCCCGCGCGACCGCCATCAGCTTGTCCTGGGGCACCACGCGATTCACCAGGCCGAGCTTTTCGGCCTCCTGCGCGGTGAGATAGTTGCCGGTGAGCGAAAGCTCCCGGGCCTTGCGAATGCCGACTGCTTGTGGAAGCCGCGCGGTCATCCCGCCGCCCGGCATCACGCCGACGCGCGCATGGGTATCGGCGAACTGCGCGGTCTCGGCCGCGAGCATCATGTCGCAGGCGAGCGCCAGCTCGAATCCTCCGGTCACCGCGAAACCGTTCACCGCCGCGATGACCGGAACCTCCATCTCCTCGATGACCGAGATGAAGTTGGCGCCGCCCATCTCGCGAACTTGCGCGGTGGATAGTTCCCGCAGATCGAGGCCGGCGCAAAACGCGCGGCCCGCGCCGGTGATGATCACGCACCCGACCTCGGGGTCGGCGCGGAGTTTTTGCATCGTCGCGCAGAAGGTCGTGCGCAGTTCCGCGTTGAGGGCGTTGAGCTTCTCGGGACGGTTCAGGGTGACCGTCGCGAGGCGATTATCTTTCGATACCAGAACTACCGGCTGACTCATGCAGGGACAGCTAACACACGAAGCATCGCGTGAGCAAAACGGTTTTTTTGGAGACTATTTCAGACGGGGGTACAGGCGGGTGGGATTTTCGTGCAGGATGCGGCGTCGATCCGCAGCCGCAAACTCGGGACGGTCGGCGGTCAATTTCACCGTATTTGGAAACCGGCCATCAAAGTGCGGATAGTCCGAGGCATACAAGATGTGATCGCTTCCCACCACTTTGGCGACATAGGGCAGGGTCGCCTCATCGGGATCGCAGGAGATGAAAAAATTCTCCGAGCGGATCACCTCCGAGGGCTTGCGATGCAGAAACGGCACGTATTCGGGCATCAGCTCGTAATGCTCATCGAGCCGCTCCATCCAGAACGGCAGCCATCCGACCCCGGCCTCCAGCATCGCCACCCGCAGGCGCGGATACAGATCGAGCACGCCGCCGCCGATGAGCGAAGCGATCGCGCGCATCACCTCGAACGGGTTGGTCGCCGAATGCTGGATGAAAAGATTGTTGCCGAACTCGAAGGTGCCGCATCCGTAGGGCGGCCGCGCGGTGCCGCCGTGAAAGCATGCGGGCAGATCCTCATCCTGGCAGGCCTGCCAGATCGGACGGAAATCGGGATGGTCGAGGAGCTTGTCATCCATATGCCCCGAGAGATAAATGCCCACGCACCACGGCGCTTTCGCCACGCGATGGATTTCGCTCGCGGCGAGGTCGGGCGCGCGCATCGGAACCACGGCGACGCCCTTGATGCGACTCGGGTAGGCGGCGCAGTAGTCGGCGAGCCATCGATGGTACGCGCGAATCATCGCGAGCTCGAAAGCGACCGTCTTCAGCGCGCAGAAACTCGACACCACGGTCGCGAAAACCACCGCGACATCGATGCCCTCGCGATCCATATCCTTGATCCGAAGGTGCGGGTCGAAACCTCCGCGCGGGTTGGGTTGCTCACCTTCAGGTTGGCGTCCCCCGCGCACCAGCGGCTTGTCGACCTGGGCGATACCGAGCGGGCGTCCGGTGTTGAGCTGATGGAAATATCCGAAGAACCATTTCGAGGGGCGGGTCGCGGCGAATTTCTTCAGCTCCTCGAGGTCGGGCTTGAATTTGTTCTCCAGGTATTGGTCATAGAGCTCGTTAGGCTCCATCACGTGCCCGTCGGCATCGATGACTTTGATTCCGTTGAACATGAACAGGCGCGCCCCCCGCTGCGGCTAGCAAAGATTTTCTCCGATCGCGCTGCGCAAACTCAAGGTGCAGCCGCGCGATGCTCTGCCCGCTTGAGTTTGGGCAAAGCCTTGAGGGATTTTCCTACTTTCCGCCGGGCGAGGCGCAGTTCGTAGAGGCTCTGCAAATTCAACCAGAACTCGGCGCTGGTGCCAAAGAAATGCGCCAGGCGCAACGCGGTATCTCCAGTGATGGCGCGTTGTCCGTTCAAAATTCCGGTCACGCGGTTGGTCGGCACCTCAAGCTTGCGCGCCAATTCAGCGGCGCTCATGCGAAGTTCTTTCAGTTCCTCGGCGAGCTGCTGGCCGGGGGTGATCGCAATTACAGCCATGTCGAATCCTCCTTAGTGGTAATCAACGATTTCAACATTCAGCGGTCCCGGCGATTGCTCCGGCCACTCGCAGCAAACTCGCCACTGGTCGTTGATTCGAATGCTGTACTGACCTTTGCGTTTGCCGCTTGGAGCCTCAAAACGATTGCCGGGCAATGCTGCGAGGTCTCTCAGCGCGGTCGCTGCCTCGAGACGATCGAGCTTCATGCGCGCGGGGCGGGCAATACCGGCAAGCGCTTTGACGCGCTTCCCAGCCGCGAAGTCCTTGGTCCGATTGTCCCGATAACCCAGTATCACCGCGAAATTGTAACGGCGTTTATGCGTTACGTAAAGCATATTCACCGGAAAATGTAGCTAGTTGATTGGAGTGTCGGGTTTCGCTCGGGAGCAAAACGGCGCCGGCGCGTGGAATCGTCAAGTCACATGGAATAAAACACTCGCCCAATGGCCACCGCGAATGTTCCGGCGAGGCCGGCCGCGCCGATTCGTCCGATGACGTCGCGCGAGGCCGCGCATACACTGTTCGCGAGCTTCCTCGGATGGACGCTCGATGCCTTCGATTTTTTCGTGCTGGTGTTCGTGCTGCCGAAAATCGGCGCCGAGTTCCATCGCTCGGTGGCGGATATCGCGTTTGCCATCACGTTGACGCTGGCGATGCGTCCGGTCGGCGCCGCGATCTTCGGGTGGCTCGCCGATCGCTACGGGCGCCGCGTTCCCCTGATGATCGACGTGCTGCTGTATTCGGTGGTCGAGGTGCTGAGCGGCCTGGCGCCGAGCTATGGATGGTTTCTTTTTTTGCGCGCGCTCTACGGAATCGGCATGGGCGGCGAATGGGGCGTCGGCGCATCGCTGGCGATGGAAGCGGTGGCGCCGCAGTGGCGCGGATTTTTTTCCGGCCTGCTCCAGGAAGGATATGCGGTGGGATACCTGCTCGCGGCGGCCGCGTATTTTTTCGTGTACCCGCTGTTCGGATGGCGCGCGATGTTTTTCATTGGCGGCGCGCCGGCGCTGCTGACGCTCTACATCCGCGCGAAGGTGCCGGAGTCCGAGGCCTGGCAGCGCACGCGACCGGATCGCGCGGCCATTTTTCGCGCGCTGAGGAAAAATTTCCCGATGTTCGCCTACCTGTGCGTGTTCCTCGCCGCGATGAGTTTCGTATCCCATGGCACCCAGGACCTGTATCCCACCTTCCTCGAGAAGCAGCGCGGGCTGGGGCCACATCATGTGGCCGAAATCGCGATCATCTACAACGTCGGCGCGGTGCTGGGCGGCGTGTTCTTCGGCTATATCTCGGACAGCTGGGGACGGCGGCGCAGCATCGCGACCGCCCTGATCCTCGCGATTTTCATCATCCCGCTATGGATCGGCGCGCGTTCCATCGCGCTGCTGACCACGGGCGCCTTCCTGATGCAGTTCATGGTGCAGGGCGCTTTCGGCGTAATACCGGCGCACTTGAGCGAGTTGTCCCCGCCGGAAGTGCGTGGGCTCTTTTCCGGCATGGCGTACCAGGTGGGCGTGCTGTTGGCAGCTAATGCCGCATTTCTGGAAGCGTTGCTGGCGCAGCGATGGAATTACGCGAACGCGATGGGACTGGTGGCAGTCACTGCGTTTGTGCTCGGCACCGTGATTGTGCTGCTCGGGCGCGAGCGCGCCGGCGGCAGCCTGCACGCGGAATGACTATTTGGCCGAGATCATCACCGATGGTTCGACCATAACATTGGCCAGCAGTGTGTCGTTGTGCGCGTTGGCGGTCTTCAACTCAGCGCGCGAAATTCCGAGGCTGCGCAAGGTCGACAGCACCACGCCTTCCATGAATTGCCGGGCCGTGATGCCGCCGCCGCCAATCTTCAACCGTTCATGGTAACGCGGAATGAGGCCGTCACCCGGCATCTTGAAGTTTGCGAGCACGTGCGCGAAGTCGCAGATGGTTGCCTCGCGATCGGCGCCCATCTCGATTTCGACCACCTTGCGATAGAATCCGGCGTGCGCGGCCTCGTCGCTGGCGACATTGGTGAAAATGGCCTTCAGCACCGGATCGCCTTCCGCTTCGGCTTTGTCCTTTTGCAGCTTGTAGGCCGAGTAGGTGGCGCCTTCCTGGAGGGCGCCATAGCAAGCCATCTGGCGTATGGTCGGGAACGGCGGCAACCAATTGCCCGCGAAGACCATGTCTTCCAGCGACTCGATTTCCCCGCCCGAGCGCAGTCCCGAGCGAGATAGATATTCCCGGAACGCGAGAGCGTGACGGGATTCCTCGAAGCTCCAGCGCGCCTGGAACCACGCCGCGCCGAAAATGTCGCGCGTTATCCGGCATCCATGCGAGGTGTAGTCGGGCAGGTACATCTCCTCCGCGCAGTAGGTCTCGATGCACACCGCCTTCTGGTCGGAGTGCTGGCCGCCGGCGATTTTTTCCCACGGGATATCGTCGAACAGCTTCCAGTCGCGTTTCCGTTCCGCGATCTCGAGGTAGTCCAAGGTGGCTTGATAATACTGCGCGCGCTTGTTGCTATCAGCAGTCATTCCAAGCCTCCCGCAGACAGCGGGGAGGTCTGAGGTAATGAAGGTGTCTGATTTGTGGCATTCCTAGGTAACGGTATTCCCATTCGACCCAATAGTCCATCGAAAATTGTTATCGTCAGTTATATTTATTTATCTGCGGAGACATACAGACGATAATAGGTTATAAAAGTCCCATCAGGACTAACATCCTACGAAGAGAGCCTGTTTGGATTTCCCCCGTCCCCGACTGCGATCCTATTCGTTGCGCCTTGCAATTGCGAGTTCCGAGACGCGTAGGCCGCAGCGTCTCACGCAGCGCAAAAAATGAGTGGTGTTAGTCTCATCTTTCAGACGCCCGCGAATGAGCGCGCGATGCGCCGCGCGTCACTTTCATTCTTCGAGGGAGATTGCTAAACGATCGGTATGCGGAGGGTACCCTAAAATGAAATTTGGACTCTTCTATGAAATCTCGGTCCCGCGTCCATGGAATGCGGACACCGAAAAAAAGGTCTACGATAACTGCCTCGAACAAGTGAAACTTGCCGACGAGCTGGGATTCGAATCCGTTTTCGCCGTCGAGCATCATTTCCTCGAGGAATATTCTCATTGCCCCGCGCCGGAATTTTTCCTGACCCCTTGCGCGATGATCACCAAGCGCATCCGCGTCGGACACGGAATTATCGTATGCGTTCCGGAGTTCAATCATCCGATCAAAATCGCGGAGCGCACCGCCGTGCTTGACATTCTGTCAGGCGGCCGCCTCGAAGTCGGCACCGGCCGTTCGGCGACCTGGACCGAGCTCGGGGGATTTCGCGCCAATCCCGACGAGACCAAGAAGACCTGGGATGAGTTCGTGCGATGCCTCCCGCAGATGTGGACCCAGGAACGCTATTCCTACCAGGGCCGCTCCTGGTCGATGCCGCAGCGCACCATCATTCCAAAGCCCTACCAGAAGCCGCATCCTCCGATGTGGGTAGCAGTGACCAGCCCGGGCACCGAGATCGACGCGGCCGAGCGCGGCATGGGATCGCTGGGACTGACCTTCGGCGGTTTCAAGGAACAGGAGCTGAAGGTCAACAATTATCGCAAGATCATCCGCAACTGCGAGCCGGTAGGAAAATTCGTCAATGAGAAGGTTGCCACCGTCAACTTCCTCTTCTGCCATAGTGATGACGAAGTCGGCGTCAAAACCGGATTGCGGCTGACGGGAACTTTCAACTATCTCGCCTCGCAACTGCTGGCCGCGCGCGAAGCCTATCCGACCAAGTCCTATCCCTCGCTCGGGTTGCTGCCCTCGCTGCGCCAGGAAGCGTCGGGCCCCGGCGACGCATCGGGCGCGCCCGAGGGAATCGCAATCGGCAATCCCGCGCGGGTCATCAAGGCGATCAAGGCGTGGGAATCGACCGGTGCCGATCAGGTCAACTTCCTGCTCAACGCGCTGGAAACGGTTCCGCAGGAGCAGGTGCTCGCGAGCCTGCGCCTGTTTGCAAAAGAAGTTATGCCGCACTTCCAGAAGAGCGGCGAATCGGCCACGGCCGCCGCGGGAGGTCGTTGATGCCTCCGCGTTTCGGAACTTTGGATTTGGCAAAGTTTGGCAAGTCGGTTTCGACCATCGACGGCTACAAGACCGAGCCGCTGACGCTCAAGGGTGCGCAGATCCTCGAGCTGCACATGGAGATCGATGACGATCCCGCGATCGCGTTGCTGCCTGCGACGATGCATCCGGCGATCCCGCAGTACGCGGTGCTGAACTTCGTGCATGCGCCCAACAGCGAATGGGGTCCGTTCACGATCGCCGAGGTTCGCGTCGCGGGGCGCACTGGAGTTCGGCCTCGTGGCTTCGTTCTGCGCAGTTACGTCGACAACGACAACGCCGCGAAGGCGCTATCCTCACGATGGGGTTTCCCGGTCGCGAAGGCCGATGTGACATTGCGCGTCCTCCATGATCGCGTCGTCGGGCGGGTCAAGCTGGGCGGTAAAACCGTTTACGAGATCGAGGAGCAGGATCGCGAATCGATCGGCGGCGGCGACATCCAGTACGTCGCCAGCATGCATCTGGCGCGCAACAAGGCGGATGACAAGCTGGTGCTGGTGCAGGTCGATCCGGAATATGTTTTCAGCAAGGCGGAGCGCGGAAAGCCGCGGGTGGTTGCGCTGGACCCCGAAGCATTCGGTGCGACCGCGTCATCGCTCAACGTGATGAGCCCGATCATGGCATGCTTCACGACGGCGGACATGACGCTGCCGAAAATCCGCTACATCTGCAATCCGGAATTGCCGGCGATGCAGGGGACGACTAAAGTCGCCGCGTAGCGAAATCGTACAGAAAGTCGGAAGGGGCCGCGCTCGCGAGGGTGCGGCCCCTTCATTTTTGCGAATCGAGTAGGTCGCGCGCCTGATACAGCCCGGCGATCGTCTTCGCATCGATGATCTCGCCACTGCGAATCATCCGCATCGCCTCGGCGAACGAGCGCTTCTCGACGCGTATCACTTCATCGATATCGAGCGTTCCCGTAGTCGCTTGGAGCTCGCGCGCCAGGTACAGATCGATGCGCTCGTCGCAGAAACTCGGGATGGTCACGATGGTGCCCAGGTGATCCCATCGGCGCGCGGCAAGGCCCGCTTCTTCCGCGAGCTCGCGATTCGCGCATTGCAGCGGCGTCTCGCCGGCATTCCGGCATCCAGCCGGAATCTCCCACAGATAGCCGCCGATCGCATGTCGATACTGATGCAGCATTGCGAGGTTGCCCGCGTCGTCGAGCGCGACGATCGCCGCCGCACCCGGATGACGAATCACCGCGAGGTCGATCTCGACGCCATTTGGAAGTGACGCGTGCTCGACGCCCAGATCTACCACCCCCAGTTTCAGTACTTGCCGCCGATTGGATTCCATCCGATCAAAGATGCCAGAATTCGAGGTCGATGGAACGCGTCATCATACCGATCTACTTCGATTACGCCTCGACCCTGTGCTACATCGCGTGGCGCATCGTCAGCGAACTCGAAAGCGAACTCGGCTTCGAGTCGCTGTGGAAAGGCGTGCCTATCTCCATCCGCGATTTCAAGGCGCGCGCCGGCCGCGAACTGGGGCCGCGCGAATATCAGAAGGTGATCATGGTGGCCGCCGAGACCGGCATTCGCGTCGCCCCGCCGAAGACCTGGATCAACTCCGATGCGGCGTTGATGGGCGCCGAGCTGGCGCGCGAAGCAAAAGTTTTCCCCACTTATCACGCGGCGGTTTTTCGCGGCGCTTTCGACCAGGGCCTCGACATTTCCAGCCGCGAGGTGCTGGCCGATATCGCGGGGCGCGCGGGCATGGATCGCGAGCGTTTCGTTGCCGACCTGGAAAGCGAGCGCATGGCCTCCCGCATCACCGACAACAAGCGCGAGGCCGACGGGCAATCCGCGCTGGGCTATCCGACTTTCATCCTGGGCGAGTTTCCGCTCATTGGAATCCAGCCCAAGGATACGATGCGCTTGATCTTCGCGCGGTACATGCGCCAGCGCGAAGAGAACCCGGGAAATTGAAGAGCGCGAAACAAGCCAGTCGAAGCACCGTTTTGTCTGGCGCTTCTCTTCTTCTTCACCGCGACATGAACACCGGGCAAGTCGAATTTCTCAGCACATACTCGGTGGTCGACCCCAGCACCATCTCGATGATCCGGCTGTGCCCGTATGCGCCGATGAACAGGCAGTCACCTTCCTGCTCCTTGATGAACTTGATGATTTCCTCATTGGCGTGACCCGCCAGCAACCGGAATTCGGCCTTGGGGGTGAAATGCTCGAAGTACTTGCGCGCCTCCTCG
>Ga0210398_10003419_pt1 | contig 15224 bp, 18 predicted proteins | sample IncBWC4OmetaG_FD_161047 | JGI IMG/M metagenome (GOLD analysis project Ga0210398, IMG submission 161047) | Forest soil microbial communities from Barre Woods Harvard Forest LTER site, Petersham, Massachusetts, United States - Inc-BW-C-4-O | ecosystem: Environmental > Terrestrial > Soil >...
GTCGACCCGCTCGAACCCTGAAGCCAGCGCGCGGGCCGTGGCGTTGAGCGCCGCCAGGTCGGGATGCTTGACGCGCCAGCGCCCGGACATCTGCTCGACCACCAGCTTGGAATCCATCGACACCGCGACCTCGGTGGCCTTCAGCTTCGCCGCCTCTTCCAAACCGGCTATCAGGCCCCGATATTCGGCGACGTTGTTGGTGGCATAGCCGATCGCCTGCTTGCTCTCAGCCAAAACGGTCGACCGATCCGCTGTCCAGACCACCGACCCGTAGCCCGCCGGCCCCGGATTACCGCGCGACCCGCCATCGGCTTCGATAATTACCTTCAACACCATCACTGACCAACGCCTTTGACACGCAACAAGATTGCGCCGCACTCGGGACACCGCAGCACATCATCTTCTGCGGCCGACGAGATCCTGGACAACTCGCCGCGGTCGATCTCGATCCGGCAGGCTCCGCAACGACGGCCCAGGAGTGGCCCTGCACCGGGGCCGCCGCCGGCACGCTGTCGTTCGTAAAGCGCGATCAGCTCGGGATCCAACGCGGCGGTGAGCTCGTCGCGCCGCGTTGCGTGAACCCCGCGATTTTGGTCGATTTCGTCGAGTGCGCCGTCGAGCGCCTGCTGCGCGGCGGCCAAATCGGCTTGCAGCGTTTCAATCGCCGCCGCCTCAGCGGTCTGTTGCGACTGCAACTGCTCGCGCTGTTCCATCACCTCCAACAGCGAATCCTCCAAGCTGGACTGGCGGCGTTGCAGGGTATCCAGCTCGTGCTGCAACTCCGATAATTGCTTGGCGTCTGCTACCGATTGGAGCAACGAACGGTCGCGGTCCTCACGCTGGCGCACCGCGTCGATCTCCGACTCGAACCGTGACACCTGAGCGTCCATGTCTTCCAACGCGATTTGCAGAGCGCCCAGCCGGTCATTGGCCGCGGCCTGGTCAGTTTGCATTCGGTCAATATCTTGACGCTCAGGCAGGTGGCTGGCACGGTGCGCGATCCTGGACAGTTCAGCGTCCAGCTCCGCAATTTCCAGCAGCGAGCGCTGTTGCGTGACTGCGGCTTTCACCGCTACTCACCCCCGTTGTCGTTGTCGACGTTCCACGGATCGGTGCGGATGGAGCACACCCGCACCGTAAGGGCGGCACCGAAAGCCGACCGCAGGACATCGCCGGCCTGTGCACACCAAGGGTATTCGCTGGCCCAATGCGCGACATCGATCAAGGCCACATCGGAAGCGCGACGGTGCTCGTCGGCGGGGTGATGGCGCAAGTCGGCGGTGACATAAGCCTGCACGCCGGCGGACGACGCGGTGTCCAGCAGCGAGTCGCCGGCACCTCCGCAAACCGCGACGCGGGACACGGTTGTGTCTGGATCGCCCGCGGCCCGCACTCCCCACGACGTTCGCGGCAGGCTTGCCTTGACACGGGAGACGAACGCGCTCAACGACTCTGGCTGAATCAACGAGCCTATTCGCCCTAACCCGACGTCGGCGGGCGGCGGCGCCAGCGCGACGATGTCAAACGCCGGCTCCTCGTAGGGATGCGCCGCGCGCATCGCCGCGAGCACCTCCCGCCGTGCCCCCGCAGGTGCGATCACTTCGACTCGGTCCTCGACGACTCGCTCCGCGGTGCCGACGCTGCCGATAGCGGGAGACGCCCCGTCCTCCGGCAAAAACTGGCCGGTGCCGGTGACGCTCCAACTGCAGTGGGAATAGTCGCCGATTCTGCCGGCCCCGGCCGCGAAAACCGCCTCCCGCACCGCCTCCGCATTCTCCGGCGGGACGAATATCACCCACTTGTCCAGATCGGGCACCGCGGGCGACGGTTCCAGCACCGACTCGACGGTCAACCCGAGCGCTTGCGCCAATGCGTCGGACACGCCCGGCGATGCCGAGTCGGCGTTGGTGTGCGCGGTGAACAGCGAGCGGCCGGAACGGATCAGCCGGTGCACCAACGCACCTTTGACCGTACTGGCCGCCACCGTGTCCACCCCGCGCAACAGCAGCGGATGGTGAGCCAGCAGCAGTCCACCGTCGGGAACCTCGTCGACCACCGCAGCCGTGGCGTCGACTGCGATCGTCACCGAGCTCAGCACGTCGTCGGGATCGCCGCAGACCAGGCCAACCGAATCCCACGACTGGGCAAGCCGAGGCGGGTAGGCCGCGTCCAGCACATCGATGACCTCGGCCAGCCGCACAGTCATCGAAGTACCCCACTCTTGGCCATGTCGGCGATCGCCTCGACGAGCACGGGCCACTCCGGTCGGACCGCGGCCCGCAGATATCGGCCGTCCAAGCCGACGAACGTATCACATCGCCGCACCGCAATTCCGTTGGCGTGCAGGTGCTTTCGCACTAATTCGGCATCCGGAACGGTGAACAGGACGAATGGTGCACAGCCATCGACTGGTTCGACACCCGCTGATCCGAGGCCGGACACCATCTCGGTGCGCAGCGCCGCGATCCGCCGGGCGTCCGCCGCGGCTTCGGCCACGGCGTCGGGCGCACAACACGCCGCGATGGCCGTCAGTTGCAGCGTGCCCACCGGCCAGTGGGCGCGTTGAGCGGTCAGCCGGGCCAGCAGCTCGGGCGCACCCAATGCGTAGCCCACCCGCAGCCCCGCCAGCGACCACGTCTTGGTCAGGCTGCGCAATACCAGCACGTCGGGCCGCGGGTCGTCGGCCAGTGATGCCGGCTCGCCGGGAACCGAATCGGCGAACGCCTCGTCCACCACGACTATCCGCCCGGGTCGGCGTAACGCGAGGATCTGCTCGCGGGAGTGCAGCACCGACGTCGGGTTTGTGGGGTTGCCTACCACGACGAGATCGGCATCGTCGGGCACCTGCGCGCCGGCCAGGCCGAACGGCCGATCGAGCACGACGTGGTGCACGCGGACACCGGCCGACCTCAGCGCCACCGCCGGCTCGGTGAACGACGGCGCAATCACTGCCGCCAGCCTCGGGCGCAGGTTGGGAAGTAACGCAAATCCCTCGGCGGCCCCGGTCAACAGCGCGACCTCGTCGCGTTCACGAACGTGACGGTCCGCGACGGCCTGTATCGCCGCGCGCTCGTCGTCGGTGCCGGGGTAACGCGCCAGATCCGGCAACCGTGCGGCCAGCCGTTCCACCAGCCAGGCCGGCGGTTGCGGGTGACGGACGTTGACGGCGAAATCGAGCATGCCCGGTTCGGCGGCTTGATCGCCGTGGTAGCGCGCCGCTGCGAGCGCACTCGCCGCGCTCGGATCCAGACTCGCCACGTCTGAAACACTAACGACTTCGCGACGAGGGCAGGTATCGGGACATGGTCAAGGGCAGGTCGCACCATCTTGGACAATAGGAACGTGACAAGCAGGATTTCGGCGGAGCCAAATTGGCCGCCCGCACAGCACGCCGCTTCGCGGCGCGCATCGTCACCGGCGGAGCCAAATTGGCCGCCTCCTCAGCCCACCGCTTCGCGGCGCGCATCGTCACCGGCCGCCGCAAAGCCGCAGCTAGTGATCTTCGACCTAGACGGCACGCTGACCGACTCCGCTGACGGCATCGTGTCCAGCTTTCGCCACGCGCTCGGCCAGATCGGCGCTGCCGTGCCCGAGGGTGATCTGACCAGCCGGATCGTCGGCCCGCCGATGCACCACACCTTCTCTGCGATGGGGCTGGGCGAGCACACCGATGCCGCGATTGCCGCCTACCGTGCCGACTACACCACCCGCGGCTGGGCGATCAACAGCCTCTTCGACGGGATCGGCCCCCTGCTGGCCGACCTGCGGGCGGCGGGCATCCGGCTCGCCGTGGCCACTTCCAAGGCGGAGCCGACCGCACGGCGGATTCTCGCGCATTTCGGGCTTGACGAGCACTTCGAGGTCGTCGCGGGAGCCAGCGTCGACGGCACCCGTGCCACCAAGGCTGACGTGCTGGGGCACGCGCTGGCACAACTGCAGCCGCTTCCGGAACGGGTGCTCATGGTGGGCGACCGCCTGCACGATGTCGAAGGCGCGGCCGCACATGGCCTCGATGTAGTCGTGGTCGGTTGGGGATATGGCCAAGCCGACTTCGCCGATGCCACCGACACGAGCGGTGCGGTGCACGTCGCGACGGTCGCCGAACTGCGGAGGGCGTTAGGTGTCTGAGTCTGATCGCCCAACTCCTCCTCAGGCCCAGACGGGCCTGCATCGTCGTCAGGCTGAGTACAAGCTGCACATCACGTTCGTCTGCACCGGCAACATCTGCCGGTCACCGATGGCCGAGAAGATGTTCGCCCACCAGATCTGCCAGCGCGGTCTGCACGACACGGTGCGGGTGACCAGTGCGGGAACCGCCGGCTGGCATGTGGGCAAGTCCGCCGACGAGCGCGCCAACCGCGTCCTGCGCGCGCACGGCTACCCCACCGACCACCGCGCGGCGCAAATCGGCATCGATCACATCGAAGCCGACCTGGTGGTCGCGCTGGCCCGCAACCACGTCTGGCTTCTCGAGCAGCTTGGTGTCGTGGCCGACCGCATCCGGATGCTGCGATCCTTCGACCCTCGGTCCGGCGCTTATGTTCTCGACGTCGATGACCCCTATTACGGCGACCACGACGACTTCGAAGCGGTTTTCGCCGCCATCGAGGCCTCTTTGCCGGGTCTGCACAACTGGGTCGACGAGCGACTTACCCAACACGGACCTCCCTGATGCGTCGGCTCTTGTTTCTCCTGCGGCCGGGCTGGGTGGCGCTGGCGGTGGTGGTCATCGCGTTCACGTACTTGTGTTTCAGCGTGCTTGCGCCGTGGCAGCTCGGGAAAAACACCAAGACGTCTCGGGAGAACAACCAGATCCAGCAATCCCTGACGACCGCACCGGCGCCGCTGAAAACCCTGTTGCCGCAGCAAGATTCATCTGCGCCCGACGCGCAGTGGCGCAGGGTGACGGCAACTGGCCACTACCTGCCGGATAAGCAGCTGGTGGCCCGGCTGCGGGTGGCCGACGGGGAGCCGGCGCTGGAGGTGCTGGTGCCTTTCATGGTCGACGGCGGCCCCAGCGTCTTGGTCGACCGCGGCTACGTGCGGCCCGCGCCGGGGTCGCGGCTACCATCGACCCCCCCGCTTCCGCGTGAGACGGTGACCATTACAGCGCGGCTGCGCGACTCCGAGCGGCCGGTGCTGGACAAGGAGTCCTTTATCAGTGGCGGTGTGCGGCAGGTGTATTCGATCGATGTCAGCCAGATAGCGACGCTGATCGGAGTCCCGCTGGCCGGGTCATATCTGCAATTGGTGGACAACCAGCCCGGCGGGCTCGGCGTGATCGGCCTCCCCCACCTTGACGCGGGGCCGTTTCTGTCCTACGGCATCCAGTGGATCACGTTCGGCGTCGTCGCACCGATCCTGCTGGGCTATTTCGTGTACGCCGAGATCCGGGCCCGCCGCCTCGAGAAGAGTCAGACACCGCCGACGGAGCCCACTAGGCCCGCGACCGTCGAGGAGAAGCTCACCGACCGCTACGGACGGCGGCGCTGACGGCAAGGCACAGCAACGTGGCGCCCGCCTGCACCGCCCGCGAGAGCCGCACCGCGCGGCGCAGGTCGGCCACCGATGGCGGGATTCCCTCGCCGAGGGTGGGCCGGATCTGCAATTCGTACTGGTACTGCGTGGGCCCGCCGAGGCGTACGCCCAGCGCCCCCGCGAATGCCGCCTCCACGACGCCGGCGTTGGGGCTGGGATGACGGGCGGCGTCACGACGCCAGGCACGCACGGCACCCGATGGCGATCCGTCGACGACCGGTGCGCACAACACCACCAGCGCCGCGGTCACCCGCGCGGCGACATAGTTCGCCGCGTCATCCAGGCGAGCTGCGGCCCAACCGAATCGGACATAGCGCGGCGAGCGGTGGCCGACCATCGAGTCGAGTGTGTTGACGGCGCGGTATCCAAGGACCGCGGGCGCGCCGCCCACCGTCGCCCACAGCAGCGGCGCGACGTGGGCGTCCGAGGTGTTCTCGGCAACCGACTCCAGCGATGCCCGCGTCAGACCGGCGGCGTCGAGCTGCGCCGGGTCACGCCCGCACAGCGAGGGCAACAGCCTTTTGGCGCCGTCCACATCGTCGCGGCTCAAGAGCTCGCCCATTGCCAAGCCGGTGCGCGTCAGGGACGTTCCGCCCAGCGCTATCCACGTCGCCACCGCGGTCGCGGCGACTGCCCACCGCGGACCGCGCCGTCGAGCATCCCGCTGCACCGCGGCGCCGAGCAGGCTCACCGCGCCCACCAGCACGCCGACGTGGGCGGCGCCGGCGATCCGGGTATCGCGGTAGATGACCCGCTCCACCGTCGCTGCGGCGGCACCGAATCCTGCGACTGGATGCCCCGCCCGCGGGTCGGCCAGTACGAGGTCGGCCAGGCAGCCGGCCAGCACACCGGCAAGCCTGGGATGCCGCGTCGGCCCAAACATTCCGGCAGCGTCTCACACGTGGTCTACTCGGTTGATGGAGCCTTCTGGTAGGCACGGGCCGCGATGAAGCGGCACACCACCCGGGTCGCCGACTTGCTGAACCCCGCGGCGGTGTTGCTGCCGGCCGCGAATGTGATCATGCAGCTGTCGTTGCCGGGTGTCGGCTATGGCGTGTTGGAAAGCCCGGTCGACAGCGGCAACGTCTACAAGCATCCGTTCAAACGGGCGCGTACCACCGGGACGTATCTGGCCGTGGCAACTATCGGCACCGATGCGGACCGCGAACTGATCCGCGCTGCAGTCGACACCGCTCACCGGCAGGTGCGGTCGACGTCGTCAAGCCCAGTGCCCTACAACGCATTCGATCCCGCGCTGCAGTTATGGGTGGCCGCCTGCCTGTATCGCTATTTCGTCGACCAGCACGAGTTTCTGTACGGCCCCTTGGACGAGGCCACCGCGGATGCCGTCTACCAGGACGCCAAGCGGCTGGGCACTACCCTTCAAGTGCGCGACGGCATGTGGCCATCGGACCGGGTCGCATTCGACGACTACTGGAAGCGCTCCCTGGAAGACCTGCGCATCGATCCTCCGGTGCGCGAGCATCTGCACGGGGTGGCGACGATGGCGTTCTTACCGCGGCCGCTGCACGCCCTCGCCGGATCGTTCAACCTGTTCGCGACGACGGGCTTTTTGGTCCCCGAGTTCCGCGCGATGATGCGGCTGGAGTGGGCCGAGTCCCAGCAGCGCCGGTTCGAATGGTTGCTGGCCGCGCTGCGGCTGGCCGACCGGCTGATTCCACATCAAGCGTGGATTCTGGGATATCGGCTCTACCTGTGGGATATGCGGTTTCGCGCCCGGCGCGGCTGGCGAATCGTGTAACGGCTAGCCGGTTGCGACGACCAACACGATGGCAACCATGCTCAGTATCGCCATCAAAAACCACGGCTGCAGCAACAAGGGGCGCTCGCGGGCTTCATCGGTCTTCGCCGGAGTGGAGGTCGTGCGTTCGGGCGTCAGCTGTGAAGTCATATAGCAAGCATGACTAATTAGTCGACCGAAGTAAATGTGGCGCTCGCCTCATCGATCCCGCATTGCGACCTAGATCACACTATGGAGGTCTGAAATGCTCAGAAGGGAGCAGACCCGTGGCTTTCCCCGGACTCAACCACGTCGCGATCACCGTGCGCGACATGAAAATCAGCGGCCCGTGGTACCGGACGCTGTTCGACGCCGACCCGGTGCTCGACGAGCACACCGACGCCGGATTCCGGCACCTGGTTTGGCTGCTTGACGGCGGCACGGTATTCGGAATCCACCAGCACGAGCTTTCGGCCCCCGACGAGCGATTCAGCGAGTTCCGGGTGGGCCTGGACCACGTCGGTTTCGGCTGCGGCGACCGCGCCGAGCTGGAAACCTGGATGGCCCGACTCAACGGGCTCGGCGTCCAGCACGGCGGGATCGTCGACGCACCCTACGGCTCGGGATTGAGCTTCCGTGACCCAGACGGCGTCGCGCTCGAGTTCTTCGCCCCACCGGGCTGAGCCTCGGCGAACGCGACCATCCCCTCGGCCAGCCGTGTCGCGCTCGCCGGCTTGTAGAGGTGGTGGATAACGATCCCCCCGGCATCAGCGCGATGAACAGGTCGGCGATTGGACCCGCCTGCAATGCAGCACCCGTCCAGCGGCTAACGCAATACGCACAAAAGAGACGTGCCACATTCCCGTCGCGATGTGACAGCATTGCGACGTGAGCGCGCGCCAAATTGCAAATTTCCTGGCCGCCGCGGTGGTGACCATCTGGGTGGCGCTGCTGAGCGCACCGATCAACCTCGCCCCCGCGTCCGCCGCTCCGTGCCCCGACGTTGAGGTGACGTTCGCCCGCGCCACCACCGAACCGCCCGGTGTCGGCGTGGTAGGACGGGAATTCGTCGATGCACTGCGGTCACAGGTTGGTGGCAGGTCCGTCGGGGTGTATGCGGTCAACTACCCCGCCTCAGAGGATTTCGTGCCATCCGTCAACGCGGGCACTAGTGATGCGAGCGCGCACGTCGAGTCCATGATCGCGAACTGCCCCAACACCAAGATGGTGCTCGGCGGATACTCCCAGGGCGCGATGGTGATCGATCAGATCACCATCGCCCAATTCCCGATTGCGGGCTTCGTCCCCGCGACGCTTACGGCGGACCAGGCCGATCACGTCTCTGCGCTCGCCCTCTTCGGGAATCCAGCCGACAGATATCTGGGAGCACCGGTAAGCACGGCCAGCCCGTGGTATGGGGCCAAGGCCATCGACATGTGTGCGCCCGGCGATGCCATCTGCACCCCGGGCGGGGCTCTGGCGGCGCCCACGCACGACGAGGAGTTCTCCGCGGCACACCTGTCCTATCCGAGTTCCGGAATGCCGGCTCAGGCGGCGGCCTTCGCGGCAAGTCACCTGTAGCCGATGCGCGCAGTCGTCATCACCAAGCACGGCCCTCCGTCGGTGCTCAAGGTGCAGGACCGCCCCGATCCCCCGCCGCCTTCGGCGGGCCAGGTGCGGGTTTCGGTGCGCGCGGCGGGAGTGAACTTCGCCGACCACCTCGCTCGCGTCGGGTTGTACCCCGACGCGCCGAAGGTGCCGAGTGTGATCGGCTATGAGGTAGCCGGGACGATCGAAGCCGTCGGAGACGGCGTCGATCCGGCACGCGTCGGCGAGCGCGTCTTGGCCGGAACACGTTTCGGCGGCTACGCCGAAATCGTCAACGCCGCCGCGGACGACACCGTGGTGCTTCCGGAGTCGATGAGCTTCGAGCAGGGCGCCGCGGTCCCGGTCAACTACGCGACGGCGTGGGCAGCGCTGCACGGTTACGGCTCGCTGCGCGCCGGCGAGCGAGTGCTGGTGCACGCCGCGGCCGGAGGCGTCGGCATCGCGGCCGTTCAGCTCGCCAAGGCCGCGGGTGCAATCGTGGACGGCACCGCATCACCCGGCAAGCACAGCCAACTCGCTGCACTGGGCATCGACCGGGCCATCGACTACCGCCGCGACGGGTGGTGGAAAGGCCTGGAGCCGTACGACATCGTGCTGGACGCGCTCGGCGGCACGTCGTTGCGGCGGTCATTCGACCTGCTGCGCCCGGGCGGACGGCTGGTGGCCTACGGTCTCTCGTCGTTGCAGCAGGGCGAAAAGCGATCGCTGCGGCGGGCGGCACCACAGGCGCTGGCGATGGTGCGCGGGTTCAACCTGATCAATCAGCTCAACGACTCCAAGACCGTCATCGGCCTCAACATGCTGCGCTTGTGGGACGACCGCGGCACGCTTGAACCCTGGATAGAGCCGCTGTCAGCTGCCCTGTCCGACGGCACCGCGGCTCCGATCGTGCACGCGGCCGTGCCGTTCGCCGACGCGCCGGAAGCGCATCGAATCCTTGCTGCCCGAGAGAACGTCGGCAAAGTTGTGCTGGTGCCGTGAGGTGATCGGCGGGAGCTCGATCACACCGACGTGATCGACCGTCCGCGCGAAAAGGGTGCGCACCACGGCGAGATCGGTTTGCTCTCCTTGGGAAAGTGGGGACGCAGCGCGGCGGCGAGGACGCGGTCGATTGTCCGATCGGACAGGATGCGCGTTAAGCGGGTGATCAACGCGGCGTCGCGCCCGATGGTGTAGCGAGTGCGCGGCTTGCGCGCCGTCACCGCCTTGGCGATCACCTTGGCCGCGGCGTCAGCGGGCAGGCCCGAGTTGGTGTGCGACGCGGCCTGCGCGGTGATGGCGTGTACTAGCCCGGCGTAGCGCTGATTCTGCTCGGCCGTCATCGTCGACGCCAGCTGATGGGCGCTACTGATCGCCCGGCCGGGCATTTCCGTACGCACGGCGCCCGGTTCGACCACGACCACGTGGACGCCGAACGGAGCGATTTCACGTCGCAAGGAATCACTGACCGCTTCGAGCGCGAATTTCGTGCCCGCGTAAGGCCCGTAGGTGGCCATGGCGATCTTGCCGCCCACTGAGCTGATGTTGACTACGCGACCCTTGCTGCGGATCAGGGCCGGCAGGAGTGCTTGGGTCACGGCGATGTGACCGAAGAAGTTGACCTCGAACAGGCGTCGCCACTCATCGATCGCGAAGGCCTCGACCGGCACGTTGACACCGATTCCGGCGTTGTTTACCAGCGCCCGCACCGCCCGTCCCTGCGGGTCCCCGTGCACTCGAGTAGCCAGCGCCCGGATGTGGTCCGGGTTGGTGATATCAACGATCAGCGGCTCGATGCCCGGCCCCCGGATTGCGTCGGCGTCCCGGTCGCGCCGGACACCCGCAAGCACGTGAAACCCACGCCGGGCCAGTTCGTGTGCCGTCGCCGCGCCAATGCCGGTAGACGCACCGGTGATCACGGCGATCTCTTGGATTTGAGGTGACGCTGTCATCTCACCGAAGTTACCGTGGGCGCGGACGGTATCGAACCGCCGACCAGGATGGACCGCCTGGCCCAATCACCTGATCGCAAAACTCATCGGGGCACACGCAAAGCGAGGTAGTACTGGTGCTGTCGGGCGTTGTCGACGGTATAGCCGATCGCCCTGGTGACGCCGTCACTGTCGTAGTCCAGCCAGCGCTCGGTGCGTTGGAGCTCAAATTCGCTCCAGGATGCGACGGTGAACCTCTCGAGGAAGATGTCGGGTTGCCCGACGCTGTGATACAGCCGCCAACTGTGGCCGCCCGTCCGTAGCCGCGATCGCCGGACATCGCCCATCGCGGTGACAAACTTTTCGAGGTTCTCGGCCGACACCCGGTAGCGGACGGCAACCAGCACCGGCCCGTCCCGAGGACGTGGCTCAAACATGAGCGTCGGTGTCGGCCACGCGTTGGAAACCTCGACGTTGATCTTCCCGGTGGCCGGCCGCAGCGGCAGCACGGCAACGCTGAGGACAACGACGCCCAGCCCCGCCGCCGACCCGAGCAGCGCAACGTCGACTCCCGCCCCCGTCGCGAAGGCGCCCCAGACGTAGGAGCCGATCGCCTGAGAACCGGTGGCGACCAAGAGATACACCGACAATCCACGGGCCCGAACCCAGCGCGGCAGCGTCAGTTGGGCTGCTGCGTTCAACGTTGTCAGCGTGATCAGCCAGGCCATCCCCGAGATCACCAGGAAAGGTAACGCCGCGGCGAACGGCAGCCAGGCTACGGCCACTATTGCCACACCGTAGGCGGCGGCCGACGCCGCTAGCTGCAGGTTGTCAGACAGCCGCAGGCGTATCAATCCGGCAACTGTGACAGCGAGCACGGCACCCAAACCGACGGCCGCCACCGAAACGCCGTACCCACTGGCTCCCAGGTGCCACCTGCGGGCGGCGACCACCGGCAGCAGTGCCAAGAGGGCGGAGGCGGGGAACAGGAAAAGCGCTGCGTGCAAGAGGATCCTGCGAAATATCGGGGCGTTGCTAACGAATGCCAGTCCGGTGATGATGGCTTGGCCGAAGTGTTCCCGTTCGAGTGGCGCGATTTGCCTGGGTCGTTTCCACACCAGCAGGGCAACGATGATTCCCGCGAACGAAATTGCGTTGATCGCGAAGACCGCTGCGGGTCCGGACACTGCCAGGATCACGCCGCCGATCGCCGGCCCGATCGCGCGGGCGGCATTTCCCGAGACGCTGCCCAACGTCGAGACGGCCGGTATCTGCTCGCGCGGGACCACCTCGGGCTGAATCGCCTGCCAGGCCGGGGCCGCCAGCGCGGAAGCACAGCCAATGGCCAAGGTGAACATCAACAGGGATGTCGGGCCAACCCGACCCAGGTAGGTCAGCAGCGCCAGCGCTGTCGCCACCAGCACCGCGTACGTCTGCAGAACGATCAGTAAGCGTCGCCGGTCGAACAGATCGGCCAGCACGCCGGCGAACAATGCGAAAAGCAGCGTCGGCCCAAGACTGGCCGTCTGCACCAGTGCGATGACGGTGTCACTGCTGTGCTTTTCCACCAAAAACCATTGGGCCGCCACGCTTTGCATCCACGTCCCGATGTTGGAGACGAACGACGCGATGAACAGGTTGCGATAAATGGGATTGTGTAACGGTGCCCATGGCGACGGTTGTTCGGCGTCGGCGTGCTCCTGGGTCTGAGTCACGGCCGACGCCCTTTCGCGCTGCACAGGGATAGAATTCTAAGACATGCGCAACCGGCGCGCGCACCACGGATCATCACCCTGACAATGTCCTTGTAAGCCCTTGTAAGCCCTTGTAAACGATGAATGATCGATGAGTTGGCGTCGGCGAACCGACAAAATGGGCTCTGAAATGGGGCGGGCGGGGTTCGAACCCGCGACCAACGGATTAGCAATCCTTAGATCCTGACAGTCCCTGTTATTGCCTGTTTCTCATTGTGCGTCAACCGGATTGACTGTCTCGGGCCCCCGATGGCAACCGGGCAATTCCGGTCGGTTCCGGGTCATTGGCGGTGAATAAACGGTGACCGCCGGCCCGCCTGTGACCGCTCCACCAAGACACCGCCGCCGCCGCGCGACCCTGACCCCCAGACTGCCAGGAGCGGGCAGACTCCGTGACCAGGCAAGATGGTGAGCACAAGGACGATCGGGTGCAGCCCGGCCGACCGAACTGGCTGATCTCCTGAGCGGTCATCTGGTGCGAACCTTCGCCGGCGATCAGGATCAGCCGACGGTCCGGAGCACCGATGGCGGCGCCGAAAGCCGCCGGAGTCGCCCAACCGATCGACGCGCAAAGGGTTTGGTTGTGAAACTCCGCCACTTTGGGACCAACGGCAACAGGCTGGCGGCCAGCATGGTGATTCACCGGCGTTGTCCACCGCGTCACCGGATCCGGGTCCGCCGTTGTTGTTGCAGGCCAACTGATTTCAGCTGGTGCTGTAAGCCCAATAGTCATACGGGCCGGGCACCGGGCACAGGTCATCGTATGCGGCCAGCACGAAATGAACCGCTTGGTCGTCGGTCAGCTGTGGATGGTCGCGCACCAGGCCCGCGGCCACCTGACTACTTTCTCCCGATCTAGCCGGGGCATGGAGTCATGAGTTATGGCAGCAGCGAGATGTGACCTTCGGGTGGCGCCGGTGCGGGCTGCTGCGCGCCACCACCGCTGCTGCCACCACCGTCGACGCCGCTACCCGTGCCACCCTTTCCCTGGCCTCCCTGCGACCCCTCAGAGGGCGGGGGGACCACCTCAGGAGGCGGCGGGGGCTTCTGCTGCGGCGGCGGGTTCTGCTTGGGCTTGGCCACCACGACTGGTGGCGTCATGCGGGCATGGGCCACATCCGGTACATCCGCCAACTGTGGGGGCGGTGACGGCACGTCCTGTCCGGTGAGCACAATCCGGTAGCCACCGTGGTAAGCCGCACCGCCAGCGTGGCCGGGGCAGAATGCCTGCGACGACACCCGGACGAACACCACCATGGTGCGCTGGTACCGATCCAGCGGCGCACGCGACGGGTTCTCTGCGTAGGCCCAGTGAGCCAGCTGATCAGCGATGGCCGAAGGCGACTCTCCACCACCCAGTGCATCGCACACTTTGTGACCATACGAAATGACACCGGGAATGCCGTCGGCGGCAGGGATGCCCGCCGCCGACAGCATGGCCAGGAAGTTGTCGTCCGAGCCGTCAGCGTTGGCGGTCGGTGCCAGTGCAATGGCAGCGGCGGTGGCACAGGCCGTTGTTACTCCTCTGCTCTCCATGTTTGCTACGCTTCTTTCTTCCGATCTTTTTGCCAGGCCTGGAACACAGATGCATCCCTGGTCACGACGTTTTGCTCCCTTCTTCCAGATTGTTTGCTAGACACCCTCACAGCTACCTGCTCTATCGAATAGGCGACGTAGTTACGAAATGACGGCTCCAGCGGCACCGACGAGGAACTTTGCATCACGAGAGATCCCGCTGTTTGCCTAGCGTTTACCTTAATGATGCTCATAGTTCATATCTAGAACATCTGGACTTAATGTTGCCTGTGTACTAGGTGAGGTCTTCCTGTCCGTTGTGCGTGCCGGTTCGCAACGGTCACACGCCTCGCCGGCATGGCCACCAGATCCACGGCGCGAAAAGGGATTTCAGTCGCAGGATGGTCGGCGCGCCGGTTCCAGGCTGAGTTTTTGTTCACCATCGTTTTATCGGTGCACCATCGGTTTCCCTTTGGTTAACGTGTCGCCGTGCGAAGCCGACGTCACGGACCGATGTCCGCCGCGGACCGCCAGCAGGCTCGTTACTTCGACGAGCTGCTTGGCTGTCATCGGGCGAAGCTGGACCAGCGGATCGACGGTCTATCCGCGCAGGTGTCCAAGATGGACCGTATAGGCGGCGACGCGAGAGTTAGCCGCCGTACGCAACGGACTATCCGAGCACTTGAGAGGGACGTTCGCAGGATTGATCGGATGCGGGACGCCTTGAGGCTTCGGCTTGAGATTCTGAGCATTGGGGCTTGATTCGGCGTCGCATGCTGTAGCTACAAACGTCTGACCAGCACGAAACACAATCCGGCGATAGGACTTCCGACTCCCCCACAACCTGCACTGCCACGTCGGCAATGGGAACGCCGATGCTCACACTCGGCTTGACGCAACTCCGCAACCGGCATCATCGCAACGACTTGGGCAGTACCTCTCCCCACCTGCACGACGTTATCGGAGATGAACCCCACCATGACTTGGGGTTGACCGAATGAGGACGACTACCGCGCCAGCATGGGCACGGTGACGCCCGGCGGCACATCGCCGGTCCGTTCAGCAACCGCCGGGCTCACTATCTGCGCTTCTATTTGGCTGCATTCATTGGTATGCACGGTGACGGTCATAACTCCGCGCATCGAGCCCTGCGGTTGC
>Ga0210398_10003420_pt1 | contig 15221 bp, 10 predicted proteins | sample IncBWC4OmetaG_FD_161047 | JGI IMG/M metagenome (GOLD analysis project Ga0210398, IMG submission 161047) | Forest soil microbial communities from Barre Woods Harvard Forest LTER site, Petersham, Massachusetts, United States - Inc-BW-C-4-O | ecosystem: Environmental > Terrestrial > Soil >...
AAGGAACCGACGGCGGAGGAGGTCCGGAAGAAAGACGAGGCGAATTTCTGCGATCACTTCAAGCCCAAGGCCGGCGCCTATGTGGCGAAGAACGAGGCGGAGCTGGCGAAGTCCAAGTCCGCCCTGGACGATCTATTTAGAAAGTGACCTTTGTCTTGTCGACTAGGACTTGATGCAGTACTCCAGCATCCTTTGTTGGCGCGGATGGTTCCAATCACCGATGTAACGCGCTACCCAGCCATGTGCATCACCAAACTCTGACATCTGTTTCTGGGTGTACGCGAATCCCGCATGGGGATGCGAGCGCTCCGGGTTCTTTACTGGATCGTCCGTTTCAAAAAAAGTCACATAGAATCGAGTGCCGGGTTTCGCGACTTCCCGCAGATTCTACTATTTCTTGTCCGGGCGGCCCTATTGAACCAACGCGTTTGAGCACGAACCGCGTTCGCGCTAAGCTCCATCAGACTCGAACGGTTTTGATGGCTTGACGAACGGTCAATGAGAAGACGAGAGCGGGACAATGGACAGCCCCCAAAAAATGGATGTCGCCGATTGGCAGGACTCCCCTCCGCCAGTCATCCTGAAAAGAAACGCCGCTGCAATCGGGAAATGCGGCTTTTGATGAGGCTCTATCGAGAGTAGTCTGGGGCAACAACCCGCCACCCATACCCCCGCAATAGAAGGTGCCGCTGGATCTTAAAATCGTTGAAGTGTTATCGCAGGTTATCAGAGGTATGTCTTTCGAGAACTTTATATTAAGCGCACGTATAACGGGGATTGTGATGAACTTTCCCTTGTATGACGGAGGCGTAAGTCAGAAGGCGCGTCGCTTGATTGCTGATGGGCGCCTTGCTGCCGCACTTGAGGAATACCAACGCCTCGCTGCAACGGGGTCGGCAGCTGCGAAATGCGTTCTCGCCTATTTGCATCTACGGGGTCTTCCGGGCGCGCCGCATAATGTGGAAGCCTCAAAAGTCTTGGCGACCGCCGCGCTGAGTCGGGAGCCTGGATACGCGAACTTTATACTGTCGTATGTTGCTTACTTCGAGAATGACTCCAAAAAAGCTATCGACCTGATGGCCGCCTCGTACCGAGCACACTTTGCGCCCGCCGCAAGCGCGCTTGCATTGATTTTTGCAGCAGGGTACGGGGTTGCCAAGCATCCAAGAGAGGCAGAGACGTTTCTTCTCCGCGCTATTAGAAGCGGACATATCCCGTCAACTGTAGTGCTTTGCAGATTCTATAAGCGAGGTCAGCGTGGCTTTCTCAAAAGTGTTCTCGGCCAACTACTGTTTCCCTTCGCCTGGCTTTATGTGTGGATCACCACCCGGTTCATGATTTTTTCCATTCGGACGTTCCGGCATGTCCATGTCAAAGTTCCACCGATGTTTAATGAACGTGCGCTTCGATAGGTCAGGCAATCGCATTGCAAGTGCTGGTGAACGCGATGAGCGTAGCGCGCTGACGCTGCTCAGCCGTAGGAACGCTCAGGCCCGATAAGCCTTTGCGGGCGTTTTGCCACATCCACAAGGGCTACTAAAAATCGCGTTGCTATGTTGCGCGATAATGCTGCTGACGTAGTCGATGTGTCTATGTGTCGTCATTTGCGCCAGGTAACAGTTGGGTTTACCGCACGATTGAGTTCATACTCTCTCAAACACCACATGGACGTCATCCGCTTCACACGCGGCGCAACCCACCCCTTCAAAGGCTTCGATTCCCCCGGCGCGTCTTTTCTCGCTCTCGAGAGTCTGTGGGTCCATGCTGATGCGGATTTTGTCTCTCTGCAGCACCAGCGATCTCAGTGCCCCGGCGGCTGACCAACCCACGTCCAGTCTTTGCTGGATGCCCGGCATCCTCCTCCCGACGCACCGGTCCAGGCGCGTCCGCGCAGCACGCGGCCGGTGGATGCTCCCGTGGGCTGTCCGTCCTTCAGGGCCAGTGCGCCGTTGATGAAGACATCGGTGACGCCGGTGGCGTACTGCATCGGCTTCTCATAAGTCGAATGGTCTTGAAAGCTCTTGGGGTCAAATATCACCACGTCCGCAAATGCGCCGGACCGCAGCCGGCCGCGGTCCTTCAAGGACAGATTGTCTGCCGGCAATGAGGTGAGTTTGCGCACGGCTTCCTCCACGGGCATCAGGTGCTCATCGCGCACGTACTTGGCGAAAATTCGCGCGAAATTCCCGTAGGCGCGTGGATGGGTCGAGGAGAGCAAAAATACGCCTTCCGGCGCGCTGGATTCCGCATCCGAGGCGAAGCTGACCCAGGGCAGGACGATTTCCCGCGCGATATTGGCCTCACTGATGAAGGTATAAGCCGCCCCTATGCCGGCATCATCCTCGATCACGAGATCGATGATGGCATCCTCCGGACTGACGCCGCGGCTCTTCGCCACCTGGGCAATGGTTTTGCCGATGAGCGGCTTCAGTGCGGCGTGCTTGACGGCTAAGATCAACATGCCGTCGGCACCGGCTTGGTGGAACAGATTCTCCCAGTCCTTGGGATGCTTTTCCCGCATGGCCGCAATCACCTTGGCGCGAACTTCCGGATTTTTCAGCCGTGCCACCATCGCTTCCTGCCCGCCATCATGAACCCACGGCGGCATCGAGGCGTCCAGCGATGTTCCGCCGGCCGTATAGGTGTACATATCCGCGGTGATGCGCAGCCCCGAGGCGCGCGCGGCGTCGATCATGCCAACCACCTTGTCGAGCTTGCCCCAATTTTCGCGGCCCATGAGCTTCAAGTGGTGGATCTCGGCGGGTGCGCCGCTCTCCTTGGCGATCTCGATGGTCTCCTGCACGGCCTCTTGGATATGGTCACCCTCACTGCGCATATGCGCCGTGTAGATGCCGCCGCAACGGGCCGATTCTTTCGCCATGGCGATGAGTTCCGCCGTTTTGGCGTAGTTGTTGGGAGCGTAAATCAAGGCGGTGGTCACGCCCAGCGCGCCTTCCTCCATGGCCTCGTGAACCAGCGTGCGCATGGCGGCAAGTTGTTCCGGAGTCGGTGCCACGTCCGCTTCGCCGAGCACATTCACCCGGACCTCTCCCTCCCCGACGAAGCTCGCCACATTGGGCGAGATGCCATGCTGTTGCAGGTGCTCCAGATATTGACCGAGGGTTCTCCAGGTCACAGGATATTTCAGATCTCCCTCACGTTCGGCCATCTGCCGGGCCATTTCGGGGGATAGCGGGCCTTTGGTATTTTCATCGAAAATATCCAGAGTGACCCCTTGCTTCAGCCCGCTCACCGCTCGCCCATCGATCAACAAAGACTCCTCGGAATGCCCCATCATGTCGATGAATCCCGGCGAGACCGCCTGGCCGTGCGCATCGATTTCGCTGCGGCCTTTGAGCGCGCGGGCCGGGCCCACATAGGCGATGCGATCACCGTCAATCGCCACCTCGCCGGGATAGGGCTTTTCGCCGGAGCCGTCATAGATCACGGCATTGTGGATGACCACGTCATGAACCTCCGGGCCGGCGGCCCAGGCGCTCGCGCTTCCAACCAGGGCAGCAGCTATCACGACGCCATAATGGATGCAGCGGTGCGGCGATCGGTGGACCATGTCATTCCCCTCAAAAAGATTCATTGAGAAACCCTGCGCGCAGCCCGCTCGGTGGCGGACGGCATCACATTTTGAATCTGACTCCCAAGTAGAACATACGACCGACGACGTCATACAGCGTGGGATTGGTCTGGATGTTGGCGAAGAATTCCACCGGATCGATCGGCGGAGCCTTGTTCAACAGGTTATTAACTTTGATGAAATATTGCAGATTTTGCAGACCTGATGTCTTGGCCGTGTACTGCACCCCTAAGTTCACGTAATCAATGCTGGGGATCCGATTGACGTTGTAAGAGGTCGGGTTGAGGTTGTCGAAGGTACCTGCGCCGATGAAGCGATCTTGGAGATCGACTGCCAGCGGGCCATTTTCGAAGGTGATGTTCAGGTTCGCGCGCCATTTCGGCAAGCCGTAGGGATTGTTCCCGCCGACGTCCCCGGCAAAATCGGCGGTCGTGGCGCCATTGAATTGCTTCAGCGTCTGGACATTGTTCACCAGTGCTCTGAATCGCAGCGAGCCACCCGATGCCAGTCCGAGGTTGGACAGCGGCAATAAATAGGAGCTCTCGATGTCGACGCCGGTTTCCTTGAGTTCTGCCGCGTTGATGCTGGTCAGATTGACCGCGGTGGGCGTCGTGCCGTTGTAGGTCAGCAAATTACAATAGGTGGTATTTCCGGCATAACACAGGTTGACGACGGTCTGTGGCTGCAATGTGGTGATCGCGCCTGAAATGTTGATGTCGTAGTAGTCGACCGAGGTGCGAAAACCCGGCACTTCCGTCGGGGTCAGGACCACGCCCGCGGTAAAGGTCTGCGCGGTCTCAGGCTTCAAGTTGGTATTGCCCCCGGTGAGCTCATGAATCGTGACATTCTCTCCCGTCGTGGGGATGATCACGGGAGAAAACGTTTCAAATCGGGTCGTATACAACTCATCGAGATTCGGTGCCCGGATATCCTGCGATCGCGTGGCGCGAAACTTGACATCATCCGTCGCGGCCCAGGTCAACCCAAGTTTCCACGTCCTGACGGTGCCGCTGAGTTCGTAGTCGGTTTCGCGGACCGCGCCGTTGAAATCCAGCGTCTTCACCAGGAACAGGTTTCGAAGCAGCGGCACCAAGACTTCGGCAAAGGCTTCCTTCTCCGAGAGCTCGCCCGCAATGGGCTGTGGGTTGCCGATCAGGAAGTTCTGCTCCTGCGAGTTCTGATCCGAATTGGCATGAACGCTTTGGCCCCGGTACTCCACGCCGGTGGCGATGGAGACCGGTTCCCCATAGAGGCTGAACAGATCCCCGGTGAGGTTGGCGGCGACATCGTGTTCGTAGGTGTCCGAAACGATGTCCTGCGTGGCCGTGAAGTAATTGATCGCCGCTCGGCTCGGCGAGCCGATACCAAATAGATTGACGGGAACACAGCCGGGAGCCCCATTGGGGGTGGCCAGCGTGGCGGCGCAGACCGGCTGTCCATTCGGTCCCATGACGGCGTTTACGGAATTGTTGAAGTTATTGACGAGGACATTGTTGCCGATGATCGACTCATAGTTGTTTCGGCCATACTCGGCGTAGACGTTCCACTTCCAGTTCCTGCCGAACTTTCCCTCGACGCCGACCAGCAGGCGATCCGTCGCGTTCGAATCATCCGCCGTGAGGTAGCCCATGTCGGTGCTATAGCGGCCCATCGTAAAGGAGGTTTGCCCGGCCGCCGCCAGTTGCGCGGCGAGGGTCGGATAATTGCTGGTGAAATACGGGTTATTGCTGTTGATCGTGATGTTGCCAAAGTTGAACGGCGGCACCAAAAAGGGGTTGGTGGCATCGGAATGCGCGTGCGACAACTGGTAGAAAAACGTCACGCCGTTCAGATCGTAATCGCCCTTTGAGAACAGCGAGTAGCGATTGATCGCCACGGAAAGCTCCTCATAGTCACTCCCGCGGATGCCGTTGCCGCCCAGCTGGTAGAAGCCGTCGCCAGGTTTGTAGTTGAACTGATAGGGTGTCCCGCCGGCTCCAAAGGCCGTTCCCATGAGGGCACCGGAGGTGATCAGCCCTCCGAGCGTGGCTTGTGATAACTGGGCGTTGGGTGCGATCAGGAAGGTCGGTTGTCCGGGCGCTTGATTCGGGTTGCCGACCACGTTATAGCCTTGGCTCGCCCAAGGGCGAGTAGTTTGCTGCCCGACACCGCCTTCTTTGTCGCCTTCTCCCGCAATGACGAAATGCCCATTGCCGTCGGCAAAGCTCGTCCCCCAGACGAGCGAGCCCTTGTAGGTTTTATTGTCGCCATACGTGCTGATGCCCGGCTGGAAATCACCGGAAAAACCATTCAAGTCTTTCTTCAAGATGATGTTCACCACGCCCGCTACCGCGTCCGAGCCATACGCCGCGGACGCGCCCCCGGTAACCACCTCGAGCCGGTCGATCAGTGAGCTCGGGATCACGTTCGTATCGATGAGTCCGCCTGACGTCGAGGGGACAAATCGGCGGCCATCCACCAGAACGAGCGTTTCCACGGCACCGAGGCCGCGCAGGTTGAGGTTGTTCTGGCCGGCATATTGCGAGGACACGGTGGTGCTGGCCGGTGTATTCGTCGCTTGGAACTCCGGCAATTCATTGACCAGCTGACCGATATTGGGCGCTGCGGCGCGCTCGATCTGCGCGTTGTCCAAGACCGTGGTCGGGGTGGGGGCGTTGAATCCGCTGCGCTCGATTCGAGAGCCGGTGACGACAATCTCGTCCAACGGTTGATCTGCGGAGGCAGCGGGCTTCGTGTCCTGTGCCTGTGCCCATGCCGATCCGACGGGGCCTAAGACCGAGAGGGCGATAATTCCCGACAAGACCGCAGAGCGGGCGCCGTTTGACGAAAAAGATGCGATCATTATGTCTCCCCGACGTAATTTTACTGACTTGGGTAAATTTTTTCTGATACTGAAACATTTAACGTATAATTGCAATGATAATGTGCGGGGTGTTTCAAGCATCGACGCAGGGGATTTGAATTCACAATGTGCTGCCTTCTACCCGGGCAGCCGTTCCTTTGGCGCAACAGGCGGGGTCGACACATGGATAGTCAAACGTTAAAATTCTGCAATGGTTAGTCTAAAGTTGGCGAACGAGATAAATCAGAGTGGCCGATCAACTGCCCATCCCGGCAGCATTCTGAAATCGATTCGCGTCGAGCGGGGTTGGACCTTGGCGCAAGTGAGCCAGCTCACGGACCTGCCGATCGCGACGCTTTCCAAAATCGAAAATGACAAGATCTCGCTGAGCTACGACAAGCTGGTGCGGATCAGCCAAGGACTCGGCATCGATATCGGTCGCCTGTTCGGTGCGGTGCCGGCCGGAGGGGCCGAAACGCCGGGAATCGTGCTGAGTGGCCGGCGCAGCATCACCCGCAGCGGCGAAGGCAGCGCCATAGAGACCAAGACATACTCGCACCTCTATCCGGCGGCGGATCTCTTGAATAAGCAGATCGTGCCCATCATGGCGGAGTGCAAAGCGCGCAGCCTGGCGGAATTCGGTCCGCTGATCCGTCACGGCGGCGAAGAGTATGCGATCGTTCTCGATGGTGTCGTGGAATTCCACACCGATCTGTACGCCCCGGTGCTCCTGAATAAAGGCGATTCCATCTATTTCGACAGCAGCATGGCGCACGGTTATATCGCGGCTTGCGATGGACTGTGTCGGGTGCTGTCGATTTGTTCGTCGGCGGATCTGTCGGACGTTTGTGGTGCCGAGGAGGTGCCGCCGCGGGCAGCACCGGAAAAGCCGACGATTTTGCGTTCGGCTTGAGCCCAAGCGACGTGGCCCCTTAAGACACGCCCAGCCCCCTAAGGTTGTAGCCGGCGGGGCATCATATCGGCGGCTTCCACGCCGAAGTCGGCGATGGCTTGAGGAATCGTCCGCTCGCAGGCGAGCGCCGCAGCCACCAGCGCGAGCGCCGGCGCAGTCTGCACGCCATAACCACCTTGACCGGCCAGCCAGAAAAAGCCTGGTGCCGCCGGGTCGAAACCCACCACCGGCGTGCGATCAGCCGCAAAGGTACGCAGTCCCGCCCACCGGTGACGGATTTGGCGCACCTCGAGATCCGTGGCGGCGGTGACCCGGTCGACGGCCACGGCGATATCCCACTCGTCGGGCTGTGCATCGCCGGGATCGACGAGGGTTTCGTCGGCCGGCGATAGCAGAAGCCGTCCGGCATCCGGCTTGAAATAAAAGCTTTCATCCGCGGCGATGACCAGCGGCCATGCACTGATCGAGTGGCCCACGGGCGCATCGACCAGGATGGCTGTCCTGCGCAGGGGGCGCAGCCCGAGAGGCGCCACCGAGGCGAGCAAGGCGATCTGATCCGCCCAGGCGCCGGCCGCATTGATGAGAACCGGCGAGACGAAAGTTTCCTGGTCGGCGCGCACGACCCAGGCGCCGGCCGAACGGCTGATGGCATCCACGCGTCTTGACCTCATGAGATGCCCGCCGCGTTCGCGCAGCTGACGCAAATAGGCCTGGTGCAAGCCGTGAACATCGATGTCGCAGGCATTCGGTTCGTGAAGTCCGGCAACGACGTAGTCCGATCGAAGCACCGGGCATAAGGCCCGCGTCGCCGCGGCGTTCAGCTCCTGCGTCAGGCGGCGAACATCCTCCTGTTCGGCCATGTCGCGCAATTGACCAACTTGCTCATGGTTCGCGATGAATAAGGCCCCGCGCGGCGTCGTCCAGGGGCGCGACGCAAAAGTCGGCGACGGTTCGAACATCTGGCGACGGCTCGCGCGCGATAGGCTGCGCACGACGCGGTTGCCGTACATCTCGGAAAAAAGCGCCGCCGAGCGACCGGTGGAGTGGTATCCCGGTTGAGCTTCCGCCTCGAGCAAACACACGGAATGCTTTTCGGACAGTTCAGCGGCGACCGAAGCCCCCGCAATGCCCGCACCGATGACGACAAAGTCACACGCGGTCATGCCGGTGCACACTCGAGCCGGGGTGGTGGGTGCTCGATCCTTGAAATCGTTCCTGACGCCTTCGCATAGATTTACTATTTAAGATATTATTTTTCTGATGTGGTAAACTCTACCACTAATAGGTGAAGGTTTTTAGACAGTACGCTGGCGCGATTGATGGGGGAGCTGTCATGGTAGAAAGAGGCCCGCGGAGAGCCCTGCTGGAGTCTTCAAGGCGCCGCATTTTCGGCGTGGCCGTGGCCGCCGCGCTCTTCGCCGGCGCGGCCGGTGGCTGTCGAGCCGCCGATAAGCCTGTGGGAGTGCCGCAATACCGGGTGGACACCGAGTGGCCGAAGCTGCCGCTGCCCAACAAGTGGGCGATTGGCGAGCTCGGGGGTTTGTTCGTTGATGCGCACGATAACGTGTGGATCGTGCAGCGGCCCGGGACCCTCGAGTCCTATGAGAAGGCCGCGGCGCTCAAACCACCGACCGCGAATTGCTGCTTCCCCGCCCCGCCGGTGATTGAGTTCGATCGCCAGGGCAATGTCCTGCGCGCCTGGGGTGGGCCGGGCAAGGGCTACGACTGGCCGACGAGCGAACACGGCATTACCGTCGATTTCAAGGGCAACGTCTGGATCGGCGGCAACGCGACGCGGCCCGGCCGCAACGGCGAGCCCGCCGACGGCATGGTGCTCAAGTTCTCCCCCGAGGGGAAATTCCTGCTGCAAATCGGCCATGCCGGTCCGTCAAAAGGCAGTCTCGACAAGACGCAACTCTCCGGAGCCGCCGATGTGGCGGTCGACCCTCAGACCAATGAGGCCTTCGTGGCGGACGGCTACGGAAATCATCGGGTCATCGTGTTCGACGCCGATACGGGTGCGTACAAGCGGATGTGGGGCGCCTATGGCAAACCGCCCACCGATGAACCGGCCGGCGCCTATGATCCAGCCGCACCCGTGGCGCAGCAGTTTCGCAACTTGCATTGCGTGAAGCTCTCCCATGATGGCCTCGTGTATGTATGCGATCGCGACAACGATCGCCTGCAGATCTTCAAGCGCGACGGGACTTTCGTGGCCGAGCACCTGTACGGCCGGGAAACGTATCCGCCGGGGACGGTGGGTCACGTGGATTTCTGGCCCGATCAGGCGCAGAGCATGTTGGTCGTCGCCGATCTGGGAAATTTCCAACTGCGCCTCGTGAACCGGGCGAGCGGCGATGTCTTGAGTACCTTCGGGCACTTCGGCAACTACGCCGGCCAGTTCAATCGCCTGCATCAAGTGGCGTTCGACTCGCAGGGCACGCTGTACACCGCCGAGGCGGCCGGCCGCCGCGTTCAGAGATGGGTCATCGCGAATGGAGCGCATCCTTAAGTTGAAGACCGTCTGCATGATGAGGACCGCCTGCGCGCTGCTCGTCGGGCTGGCCGGTGTCGGCGCAGGCGCTGCGCCGGCATCCGCCGAGACCCGAAGCTTCGTCGTCAGCTGGTTCTCTCAGGCGACCTACTCGAATGACCATGATTGCTCGGGCGGCGTGCATCCGGTGATCGAAGAGATCTACCTGCGCTACGCGCAGCGACTCGGTGTGAGTCCGGAAAAGATCGAGTTGTGGCGCAAGGAATTTGCGACCGGCGAAGATGACCGGGAGTTGCAGGAATTCGTCGGCATGCGCGGGCGCATCGACGGTCAACCCGTGAATCCCTTTTCGAACCCCGCATCGGTCATCGACCTGCACATGCCGGGGCTGGACGGGAAATACGCCTATGGTTTCAATCTCGACGGCAAGGGCACCGACGACCCCAACGCCTTCGAGGATCCGGAAACCCATGAACGCGGGGTGGAGCATCAGCTGTATCGAGCGCTCGGCTGCGCGCGTGCGTTTCGCGGCTCGCTCGAGGGGCGCCCGACCTATTGGGCCTGGGCGTGGGGACAGCTGAAGGAATCGCAGCCCGCCTGGTTGATCACCATCACCGGCCAGAACCTCAATCAAGACGGCCCGGTGAGCATTGCGCTCGAGCGCGCGCTCGAGCACCTGCGCTCCAACAGCGACGGCAGCCCGCGCCAGGACATGGCCTATCGGATCGATCCGGATCCGCGCTCGCGAAACGTCTTTCGCGGCGAGATCAAAGGCGGCGTCGTCACGGTGAGCCAGCACGGTGATCTGCGCTTGCTGCAGAACCCGCTGGTTGCCCCCGAGCTTGATTTGAAGAACTTCCACCTGCGCTTGAAGTTGAATCCCGACGGTCTTTCCAAGGGATTCATGGGCGGCTATCAGCCCTGGCATGCCATTTATTTTGGATTTGCCGGCGTCGGTCTCGGTGGGGAACAGCAGGTCATGGGCGACATACCGGGGTCTTACTACCTGATGAAGCGCTACGCAGACGCCGATCCGGATCCGAAAACGGGCCAGAACATGCGGATATCGGTCACGTACTACATCGAGGCGGTGAACGCCTTCGTGGCACCGGCGGCCGCGCTCAAAGATCGGCAGACGGCCAACCGGTGAGGAGCGCGGCATGCACGATCCTTCGTTGAGAAAAAATCCCCTGCGCCGTTCGCGGCTGCTGTGGGGTTCCGCCCTGGCGGTGGTGGCGTGCGGAGTCATCGTGACTCTGCTCGCCCTGAAGCCTCATCACGGCAAAGCGACGCCCGGTCCGGCGGTCACGCGTCGGCTCACCGCGGAGCAATTTCAGAACATCATCGCGGATGTGTTCGGCGAGGACATCGATCTTGGCGGACGTCTCGAGCCGGATCTTCGGGTGGACGGTCTGCTGGCCGTCGGCGCCAGCCAGGTCAGCATCTCGCCCGCCGGCATGGAGCAGTACGACGCCATGGGCCGAGCGGTCGCCGAACAGATCGTCGATGCGCGCCATCGTGACCAAGCATTGCCCTGCAAACCCGCTGCCGCCGCGGATTTCGTCGAGCCCTGTGCGCGCGAGTTTCTGTCCAAGGTGGGGCGCCTGCTTTACCGTCGTCCGCTGACCGATTCGCAATTGCAGGCCTACGTCACGGCGGCGCGCATCGGCACGGAAACCGCCAAGAGCTTCTACGAAGGTGTGGCGCTCAGCGTTGCCGGCATGTTGTCTTCTCCCGAATTTCTGTTTCGCGAGGAAATCGTCGAGCCGGACCCCGATCGTCCCGGACAGTATCGTCTGGACGCCTATTCCAAGGCCTCGCAGTTGAGTTTCTTCCTGTGGAATTCGGCGCCCGATTTGAAGCTTCTGGCGGCGGCGGGCGCCGGCGAGTTGCAGACGAAAAGGGGACTGGCACGCCAGGTCGACCGGATGATGGCCTCGCCCCGCCTCGAGAGCGGCATCCGCGCATTCTTCGTCGATGACTTTCGGTTCGACGAATTCGAGACCCTCGCCAAGGATTCGACGCTGTTTCCGAAGTTCAGCGCGCAGGTCGCCGCCGAGGCGCGCGAGCAGACCTTGCGTACCATCGTCGACGTGGTGCTCGAGCGCAACGCCGATTATCGCGAGATCTTTACCACCAAGAAGACGTTCATGACCCCGGAGCTGGGAAGCATCTATCGCGTGCCCGTCTTCAACGACGCGCCGAACGGATCGCCTGACGCATGGCAGCCCTACGAGTTTCCGGCGCAGGACCCGCGCGGCGGCGTGCTCATTCAAGTGGCCTTTACGGCGCTGCATTCTCCGGCGGGGCGCAGTTCCCCGACCATCCGAGGCAAGGCGCTGCGCGAAATCATGCTGTGTCAGAAAGTCCCGTCGCCGCCGGGCGATGTGGACTTCACGAAGTTCGAACTCGCCAGCGCTCGCGGCGAAACGACGGCGCGGCAACGCCTGGCGGTGCATGCCACGGCGCCGGCCTGCGCGGGGTGCCACAAGATCATGGATCCGGTCGGCCTCTCCCTCGAGCACTTCGACGGGGCGGGCGAATTTCGCACCACGGATCATGGCCTGCCGATCGATGCCAGCGGCAGCCTCGACGCGATGAAGTACACGGACTCGAGCGGCCTGGCCAAGGCAGTAGCGGAAAATCCGGCGACACCGGCCTGCCTGGTCGATCGACTGGCGGCACAAGCGCTGGGCCGGGTGAACTCATCCGGCGAACGCGCCTGGGTCAAGGACCTGAAGCAATCCTTTGCGGCGAGCGGCTATCGCATGAAGCCATTGATTCGCGACATCGCGCTGAGCGACGCGCTCTATACCGTTTCGGCGCCGGCGCCGCGGTCGGGCAACACGCAGGAGATTGGACAATGAATGCAAAATTGACTCGCAGGTCGGTGCTTCGCGGTGTGTTCAACGGCGCTGCCGTTTCGCTCAGCCTGCCCTTCCTCGACTGCTTTCTCGATGAACACGGCACCGCGCTCGCCTCGGGCGCTGCACTTCCGCCGGTTTTCGGCTCCTGGTTTCAGAACCTGGGCCTAAACCCCGGGCGCTGGAAGCCGGATCGTGTCGGCGCGGGTTTCAAGAACAACGTGGAACTGCAGATTCTCGATCCGTTCCGGGATCGCCTGAACGTCATCAGCGGGGCGAAATATTTCTTGGATGGGCGGCCCTTGGAGACGCATGTCAGCGGCGTGCAGATCGCCACCATGGGCTCGCTGCCCTTGGGCACGACCTTTGATCCCAGTCTGGATACCTTCATTGCCGACGCGATCGGATCGAAGACGCGCTTTCGCTCGGTGGAGATTTCCTTGACCGGCGGCCGGCAAAGCTTGAGCCGCAGCAAAGGCGGCGCCATCAATACGTCCGAGCCGTCGCCCGCCGCGCTGTACGCGCGCCTGTTTGGCGCCGATTTCAGGGATCCCAATGCCACGCAGTTCACGCCGGATCCGCTGGTGATGGCGCGCCGCAGTGTGCTGTCCTCGCTGACCGACGAGCGCCTCAAGATCATGTCGCGAGTGGGTGCGTCCGATCGTGCTCGCTTGGACGCGTACTTCACCTCGGTGCGACAGATCGAACAGCAACTCGATATTGCGTTGACGGCGCCGTCACCGATCGAAACCTGCAGCGTGCCGGCGGCCGGCGTGCAGGAGGAGCCCGGCCGCACGGTCGCCGCGGTGGAGAAGAACAACAAGCTGTTCGGCGCGCTCATGGCGCATGCCATCGCCTGCGATCAGACCCGCGTCTTCAATATCAACTTCGGCACCCAAGGGCTGCGTACGCCGGGGGGCTTGAGAGATTGGCATAGCCTGACGCACGAAGAACCGATCGACCCCAAGCTGGGGTATCAGCGCGAAGTCACCTGGTTCATCAATTTCGCCACCGGCACCTTCGCACAGTTCCTGGCGCAACTCGACGGCTATCGGGAAGGCTCGGGCACCGTGCTCGATCGCTCGTTGATCCTCTGGCAGACCGATCATGGCTACGCGCGCACCCACACCATGGATGACCTGCCGATCTTGACCGTCGGCCGCGCCGGCGGACGTCTCAAGACCGGACTGCATGTGGTGATGAACGGTGATCCGAGTACGCGCGTTGGATTGACGGTTCAGCAGGCCATGGGTGTGTCGGTCAATTCCTGGGGCAAGCTGTCCAACCAAACCTCCAAGCCGCTGACCGATATTCTGGCGTAGTACAGCAGGAATCGCGTGAAGCGCAGGACAGTAATTTATGGAGCGGTGAGCGCGGGACTCCTCGCCGCGGTCGGCTTCGCCGCCTGGCGCAACTTTGGATCCGTCCAGGCCCGATCGGATGCGGCTCCGCTGGTCACGCCGCAAGGGGTCACATTGCAGCCGCTCGGCAGGGCGCAAGGCTACGATCTGGGAAAAACGACGGCCTCCATCATCGCGCGCGACCAGATCGCCTATACGAACAGCCGCGGCCTGACGCTCTATACCTGGGATCAGGATCCTCCGGGCCAGTCGACCTGCGTTGACGCCTGCGCGGAAATATTTGCGCCGTTTCTTGCGCCCGCGGACCGCAAGACCGTGGGCGATTGGTCGGTCATCAGGCGCAACGATGGCGCGAAGCAATGGGCGCTTAGGGCCAAGCCCCTGTATACCTATGCGAAGGATATCGATCCGGGCTCCGTGGCGGGCTTGAGTCCCGCGGATTCGGGCGCGCCTCGCAAGAACGCGCTCGGCGTCATGGTCGGGGGCGGCAACCGCGGCGAGTTCAAGGATGCCAAGCTCAAAAACGAGCCGCTCCCGGACGGGTGGAAGCCCGCGTTGCTCTATCCCATCGAAGGCATGAAGCTGCCGGCGGGTATCGCCGTCAAGGAGCTGCCGGACGCTGCGGTGTTTGCGCTGGTCGATCGCGGCGGTTACACGCTGTACGCCTTTGGCGGCGGGAACGTGGGTGAAGCGCAGCGCTGCGCCGCCACCACCTGCAAGAAGTGGCAGCCGCTCAAGGCTCCGCAGCTCGACGTGGCGGTTGGAGATTTCTCCATCGTCGAACGGGACGATGGCATCCGGCAATGGGCCTATCAGGGGGGCCTCCTCTACAAATACGCGGACGACCTGGCCCCCGGCTACGCGGAAGGTGTGGGCGTCGATCCGCGATGGACCGTGGCGGCGGTGATTCGCTACTACATGCCACCGACGGTGAGCATCCGTAAGACGCCGGGCTTGGGTAGCGTGTTGGCGACGGCCAATGGCATGACGCTCTACCGGCGCGACGGGTACATCCTGCAATCCGGCGGTGGCCATAGCCTGCGGCGCGGCCAGCCGCCGCGTCCGGCCGTCGGGCGAGATATCGGTACCGATCCGCGCTGCGGAGCGGAATGCGAAAAAATGTGGCACCCCTTTCGGGCACCGGCCGCCGCTGAA
>Ga0210398_10003421_pt1 | contig 15213 bp, 13 predicted proteins | sample IncBWC4OmetaG_FD_161047 | JGI IMG/M metagenome (GOLD analysis project Ga0210398, IMG submission 161047) | Forest soil microbial communities from Barre Woods Harvard Forest LTER site, Petersham, Massachusetts, United States - Inc-BW-C-4-O | ecosystem: Environmental > Terrestrial > Soil >...
CGCATCACAAGCTGCACAAAGACATCGATGACTTCATCAATGCGGGGTATACGCACTAAATATTGCGCCCTTCGGCCTGATTCGGCCTACAGCGGAACTAGACTCGCATAGCAGAAGTGCGGCAACATGGCGTCTGTGCTCTCCTTCGAGGTGGCCAACAAAAAGCTCAAGCCCAGAGAGAAGCCTCTGCCCAAACTTCGGCCGGGATGGGCGCTGATTCGTGTCCGGCTGGCAGGCATCTGCAATACCGACGTCGAGATACTACGCGGCTATCACGCTTTTCGTGGGACGCCGGGGCACGAATTCGTCGGCGAAGTTGCCGAGGTCGACGGTGTTTCCGCGTCGCTTGAGAAAAAATGGCTGGGGCGGCGTGTCGTTGGCGAAATCAATGTGTCTTGTTCGGCCTACGGCTATCGGCCTGTTTGTGTCTTTTGCCGGCGCGGCGAGACGACGCATTGCGCGCGGCGCACCGTGCTGGGCATCGTGGCGCACGACGGCGCGTTCGCGGAATATCTGACGCTGCCGCTCGAAAATCTACACCTCGTTCCTGACTCCGTCAGCGACGAACACGCTGTGTTTGTCGAGCCTCTTGCCGCGGCTTGCGAGATTCTTGACCAGGTGAACGCCAAACAATTCCTGGAAGCGGCGGTGCTTGGCGACGGCAAGCTCGCGCAATTGATCGCGCTCGTTCTCCAAACCGCCGTGCCTCGCGTCATCCTGTACGGCAAGCATGAGACGAAACTCGCTCTCGCCCGCAGCGCCGGAATTGAAACGAAAAAAGTGCGTGGCGATACATCTGACCTAAAACGCGTCGAGAAAAGTTATGGCTTCTTGGTAGAAGCGACTGGTTCGCCCGACGGGTTCCGACTCGCCCTGGAGATGACGGAACCGCGCGGCACACTCGTTTTGAAATCCACGTTTCACGGCGCCGCTTCCCTTCGAACCTGGCCCATAGTGGTCAAGGAACTCACGGTAGTCGGTTCGCGTTGCGGCCCGTTCCCCAGAGCAATGGCGCTTCTACGTTCGGGCAAGGTTGTCCCCGCGCCGCTTATTACCAGGACTTTTTCAATGAGCGAAGCGCCCCAAGCAATGCGTTTCGCTCAAAAACCCGGTGTGATGAAGGTTTTATTGAAAGCTTGAGAGCTCGGACTAATAAACCTTCTTCGTGTATGAAGCATTTTCTTGTTTCGTCGCAGGCCAAGTTCGTTTGTGGCGGTTGGGAGAGGAGGATCTCAAAACCGGTTGATACAGGACGCCACGCAGGCCGCGCCAAAACCGTTGTCGATGTTCACGACAGTCACATTCGATGCGCAGGAATTGAGCATGCCCAGCAGTGCAGCCACGCCGCCAAAACTGGCTCCATAGCCAACACTGGTGGGAACCGCAATCACCGGCGCCGCAACCAGCCCGCCCACGACGCTCGGCAGCGCGCCTTCCATGCCTGCAACACAAACAATCACGCGAGCCGCGGTCAATTTTTCGCGATACTCGAGAAGCCGGTGAATGCCCGCCACGCCGACGTCATACAAAGGCTCGGCTCGATTGCCCATCATTTGCGCTGTAAGCAACGCTTCTTCCGCCACCGGAATGTCGCTAGTCCCTGCGGAAACGACGAGAATCGTTCCCTTTCCAGTTATTTCAAGGGTTCGCTCGATCGAAACCACTCCGGACCTTAGGTGGAACTTCGCCCTCCGGTCGACGCGTTTCACTGCCCGAAAGATGCTGGCATCCGCTCGGGTGATCAAGATGTTCTGCCCAGAAACCTTCTGCCGCAGCATGGCGCGAACGATTTCCGCCACCTGCGCCGGTGTTTTGCCTTTGCCGAACACCACTTCCGCGTAGCCCTGTCGCAGAGCGCGGTGATGATCGACCTTGGCAAAGCCGAGGTCTTCAAACGGCAGATGTTTTAGACGCTTCAGAGCTTGCTCGGAGGAAACCTTACCTCTCCGCACAGCCTCGAGCAGTTCCTGAACATGCTTTTCTGTCATAGATCTCAAGAGGCGTCGTTTCGCGCCTAAGGCGTGGCATCACCGATCAATTTACGCAGCGGCTGATTGTCCGCGTAAACATGCCACTCGGCAATTAAATTGCCGCGAACGACAGCGCGCCATGCCGCGGGCACTTCCCAGAAATTCTCCGTACCCGCGTTTCCATGGTGGGCGCACATGCCACTGGCACTTCCAAAAACGGCAAATACTTGATCGGTTTGAAAAAACTCGTCGGCTCGAATGCGATAGCCGGCGACGAGTTTGAAATATTGCTTCCATCCTTCGGTCATTTTGTCGCGTCCCACGAACCGTTTTCCCAGAGCATCCTGGAACACATGATCTTCCGTCATCAGTTCACGGAGCGCGCCGGCACTGCCGGCGTTAATGCGTTTGATGAATTCCATTACCACGTCGAGCGCTTTGGTGTTGACCATCGGGCCTCTCCTCCTGGCCGGAGCCCAATTATAAGCACAAGCGGCGGCGGAAGAGGCGGTGTCCTTGACTTCGGTAGGTGCGGCTGCGAGACTGATTCTATCCGCACGCACAACATGGCTGACACACAAAAACAGATCGTCACCGTAGGTGTGACCGGGGCAAGCGGCGCCGTTCTCGCGCAGAAGACCTTGTGCGTACTTGAACAGGACGCGCGTGTCGAGCGGATCCACCTGGTGGTCACCGAGGCAGGTCAGCGGCTGTTCTCCGAAGAACTGGGAATCACCTCCGGCGACTTGAAACAGCTTCCGAGCCGGCTTCTCAGCCGGTCCACAGCGAAAATCGAAGTTCTCCCGAACAAAGACATCGGCGCGGCCATCGCCTCCGGCAGCTATCGAGTGGATTCCATGATCGTCGTTCCGTGCTCCATGGGCACGCTGGCTGCGATTGCCAGCGGCGTGAGCGACGATCTCGTCTCTCGCGCTGCCGATGTCATGCTCAAGGAAGGGCGCAAGCTTGTTCTTTCGATACGCGACACTCCCTTCAACCGCATCCATCTGGAAAACATGCTGCGCGCGCAGCAAGCCGGCGCGGTGATCATGCCGGCGATTCCGGCGTTCTATCATCATCCGCAGACGATCGACGACCTGGTCACGCAGTATATTTATCGCCTTCTCGCGCAGATCCATCTTCCCCAGGAAAATATGTATCGCTGGACGGGCCAGACCAGCGCGAAAAAGGCGGAGGCGTAATTTCCCATGGCTAGCCGCATCCGCACCGTGCTCGAGATGATCAAGTTCGAGCACTCTGTTTTTGCCCTGCCATTTGCGTTAACCGGAGCGCTGCTCGCCGCTCGCGCTACGCATCAACCGCCCAGAGGCTGGCCGACCTTGCGCCAGACCATCTGGATCATTATCGCCATGGTCGCAGCACGGTCCGCGGCCATGACCATGAACCGCATCGCGGACCTGCGTTACGACCGGGAAAATCCGCGGACAAAGCAGCGCGCGCTCGCCACCGGCGCGCTTTCGCTCGAATTTGCCTGGCTGTTCACGCTCGCAGCGGTAGGTTTGTTCTTCCTCGCGGCCGGGCAGCTCAATTCCTTCGCGCTGGAGCTGGCCCCGCTGGCCATCGCCATTCTCTTTTTCTATTCCTTCACAAAACGTTTCACCAATTGGTCGCACATTTTTCTCGGCTTTGCCCTCGGCATTTCTCCCGCGGCCGCGTGGATCGCTGTCACCGGCAGCCTGGATTGGCGCATCGTGATCCTTTGCGCCGCAGTCACCTTCTGGGTCGGCGGCTTTGACGTGCTCTACGCTTGCCAGGACATCGAATACGACCGCCGCGCGGGCCTCTATTCCGTTCCCAAGAAGTTCGGCATTTCGGGTGCTCTGCAGATCGCACGCATGATGCACGTAGGCGTCGTCGCGCTGCTTTCCTGGCTCGCTTATAGCTTTGTGCTTCCCTGGCCGGCATGGGCGGGAATCGTGGTGGTTGCCGGGCTTCTGGCTTACGAGCATTCTCTTGTCAAAGCGGGGGATCTCAGCAAGCTTGACGCTGCGTTTTTCGCCGTGAACGGTTATATTAGTTTATTGTTCCTGTTGTTCTGGGGCGCTGCGGCAGCGGTTTGGCGCGTTTGAAATTTTCAGCGGATTCAAAATGAGCGAACTCACAATCACCGACCAGCGGTTAAAGCCTGTGGCCGACAAAGTTCTCGCGGGCGAGCGCTTGAGCATGGATGACGGCATCGCGCTTTACCGTTCGCCGGATCTTCTGGCCGTCGGCTGGCTCGCGAACCACGTTCGTGAAAAGCGCCACGGAAACATTACGTATTACAACGTCAATCGCCACATCAACCCGACCAACGTATGCGTCGCTCATTGCAAACTCTGCGCTTTTGGCCGCGATCCGAACGCGCCGGGTGCTTACACGTTTGCACTCGAGGAAATCTACCAACGCGCGGAACAGGGCGTTCGCGAAGGGGCAACGGAGTTTCACATCGTCGGGGGCTTGCATCCGGATCTGACCTTTGATCATTACCTGGAACTGGTCCGCGGCCTCAAACAACGCTGCCCCAGCGTGCATATTAAGGCCTTCACGATGGTTGAAGTTCATTACTTCGCGCGCATCGCCAAGCTTCCGATCGAAGAAGTGTTGCACAAAATGAAGGAAGCGGGAGTGGACTCCTGCCCCGGCGGAGGCGCGGAAATATTTCATCCGCGCGTGCGAAAAATCATCTGCGACCACAAAACCAGCGGCCAGATGTGGCTGAGTACCGCGAAGAAAACGCACGAAGCGGGCCTGCGTTCCAACGCCACCATGCTTTATGGCCACGTCGAAACCGAGGAGGAGCGCGTCGACCACCTCGTCAAGCTTCGCGAGCTACAAGATGAAACGCACGGTTTTGTGGCCTTCATTCCGCTGGCGTTTCATCCGGATAACACCGCGCTTTCGCACATTCCGAAACCCACGGGTTACGCCGACCTTCGCAACATCGCCGTTGCGCGCCTGCTTCTTGATAATTTTGATCACATCAAGGCGTACTGGATCATGCTCTCGCCGAGCATCGCGCAGATTGCTCTGCGTTTTGGCGCGAACGACTTGGATGGCACCGTTGTTGAAGAAAAGATCTATCACGACGCCGGCGCGAAAACGTCGGAGTTCACGCCGCGCGCCGAGCTCGAGCGCCTCATCCGCGCCGCGGGCCGCGTGCCCGTGGAACGCGACACGCTCTATCGCCCCGTCGACCGCTCCAAGATGCCCCCGATTCCGCCGACATCGCGGCCGGACCTCGTGTCCCTCACTTTAAACGTTTAGTTCTCGGGGCCGGCCGTCAGCGGATGGTCGCGGCTTTGGCCGTCACTTTGGCAAGCAGGTCTTCGGGCAATGGCGAGTAGCCCTGTTCCTCGGCGAGCTTCTCGCCGGCCGAGTATACCCATCGCAAATACTCTGCGACGGCGCGGCCTCGCTCGGAGTCCTTGGCAACCGCCGGAACGTAAAACCAGGTGAAACTGCTGATGGGATAGCTATCTTTTCCAGGCGCATTCGTGAGCGAAATACGGAAATCGTCGGTTGTCCTGCTCGTGAGTGTTTTGGCCGCAGCGGCAATCGAACGAGCCGATGGCCTTATGAATTCACCTTCCGCGTTTCGTATACTGGCCATCCGCAGGGAAACTTTCTCCGCTATATTCAATTCCGTGTAGCCGATAGCTCCCAACGTCGCCCCTACTTTTTCGGCCATGTCCTGGGATCTGCCGGCCGTCGCCCCCACCGGCCAGTTCGGCGATTCGCTGCGGCCCACGCGCGAGAGAAATTCCGGGCTGGCCTTCGACAAGAAATCGGAAAGAATGTAGCTCGAGCCTTTCCCCGCCGGCCGGTGCAGCACTTGGATCGGGATTGCCGGAAGTTTTGTGTCGGGATTCAGCTTGACCAGCGCGGGATCGTTCCAGGCGGTGATCTTTCCGAGGAATATGCTTGCCAGGACGGCACCGGAAAGATGTAGTTCGCCGGTTGTGCTAGGCAAATTGTAAACCACGACGATTCCAATCAACACCGTGGGAAGCTCGATCACCTTGTTGGTGGCCGCCTTTAACTCTTTCTCCGGAATTGGCGCGTCACCACCGGCGAAATCTCCCGCGCCTGTCAAGACGCGGCTGGCGCCCACGCCGCTGCCTTCCGGCAGATAGCGGATCTGCACACTGGTGTGCTGCTTGTGATATTCGTCGTTCCACAGCGCATACAGCGGCTCCGGCATGCTCGAGCCGGTAACCACGAGCACTGTCGATCCTTGCCCGTCCGCGGCAACCGGCAGCAAGACCGCCAGCGCCAAGAGCAGCGCACCTACGTCTCTAACCATCCGCCCCAAGTGATCCTCCACAATTTAGATAGTCCCGATACCGAAACTGATGAAAGAAGCGAAACTACCTTGCTTCGGTTACTCTAGCCGAATTCCTCCTGCCGGAGGGACTGCCGCGAGTGCCGTTGTGCGGAATCTGGCATTAGGAACAAGGCAACAGTCGAGACCTGGCAAAGGCCTGCTGGCCTCGGGCGTCCATGGTTGGTTGAAGGGGCTGCGCCGCAATCGCCGGAGCGTCGTGGGATTCTCGATGTAGGCAGGCCGGTTTGCATCTTCCGTCAGGAAGGCCGCGGGTTAGGAAGAACACTTCCAGGAGAGAAAACGGGAACACATGAGAACCATTATTCTGCTTACCATTTCGAACATCTTCATGACTTTTGCCTGGTATGGCCACCTGAAGTACCGCACCTCCGCTCTCTGGAAAGTGATCCTCGTGAGCTGGGGCATCGCTTTTTTTGAGTACTGCTTCCAGGTTCCGGCGAACCGCATTGGCTCATATGAATTCAGCGCGGCGCAGCTCAAGACCATTCAGGAGGTCATCACTCTCTCGGTCTTTTCCGTTTTCTCCGTGTTTTATCTCGGCGAAAAAATAAAATGGAATTACGCCGCGGGCTTTGCCTGCATCGCTCTGGCGGTGTTTTTTGTTTTCTACAAGTGGTAGGGGCGCCAAGGCGAAAATCAGCGCGTCAGCCGTTCTGGCTGCCATACCACTACATCCTGGCGCTTCGAAAAATGAAGCAGCGGCTGTTCCGCGGGCAGCGCGAATCCTGCGGCCTCGGCCATCGTATTCTTCCTCAGTTCGGCCTTGGCAGCCTGGAGCGACCACGACGCGTGATGAATGTCTGCCCTGAGGACGCCGCCATCACGAGCAGCGGTGTACAGGCAGTAGCGTTCCGTCAGGAAATGCTCCAGCGATCCGGGTGCGGGAGAAAATACCTCGCCAACAGGACCATAGTGCCCATGCCAGGCACCGCTCGCGGCCCCGCGGTGCGTGCGCTCGCTCGCGTACGCGATCCAGCCATGCCGTTCTTCGCATGACATGCGCGCCCGGAAATACGGCAGATGAAACCACGCTCGCGCCATGGCCACGGCGATGGCGTTCCCGGCGTCCAAGCTGAAGAACCACACTCCAGGTTTTCCATCGGCCACGACGTAGGTTCGAACGTTCAGCTCCGGAAACGCCGAAAGCCAGGGAACCGCCGGCGTTCCTCGCAACCGTACTCCGGACATCCGAAACGGCACGACACCCAGCCAGCCTTGTCCGTCAAACGTGTCGATGGCGAGTTCGGCTGGAATGCGCGGACGCAGGATCGCCTCTGGCACCGGCCAGTGTGCAAAAAGCAGGTCGTGCCAGATCTGCGCCATGACCCAGCCGCCGCTAGGCAACGGCCACGGCCGATGTGCGACCTGTTCGATATTTGTGCTCATCAAAATTCGCCTGCCACTCGACAGGAATCACTCCGCCAATATACCCTTCTCTCTCACCGGGGAATCGAATTCTCGGGATTCAAATCAGTCAAACCCTCAAAACAGCGCAAAAGGAGCGGCATCATGCAACGCAAAGCATCGGCGGTATGGCAAGGCGGCCTGAAAGACGGTAAAGGCTCGATTTCCACCGACAGTGGCGTCCTTAAACAGACGCAATATTCCTTCAGCACGCGTTTTGAAAACGGCGTCGGCACCAACCCGGAGGAGCTGCTGGCAGCAGCCCACGCGGGATGTTTCACCATGGCGCTTTCGGCGCAGCTCGGCGGCGCCGGAATGACCGCGCAAAAACTGGAAACCACCGCCACGATCACGCTCGATAAAGTCGGCGAGGGCTTCTCCATTACCAAGAGCCACCTCGACCTCGTTGCCACCATCCCGGGCGCGGACAAAGCAAAATTTGATGCCGCCGTGAAAGCCGCCGAGACCGGCTGCCCCGTTTCAAAACTTTTCAAAGCGGAGATCAGCGTCAGCGCGCATCTCAATTCCTGATGGCGCTGCCGCTCTTCGATCGCACGACGAAACGGGTACAATGCACCAAATGATTCCAGCGCCAGGTGCCTTCCTTGCGGGCGTGGCGATCTTTCTGATCGTCTTGTGGGACGCCTTTGAGGCCATCATTCTGCCTCGACGCGTCACGCGCAAGTTCCGCTTGGCGCGCCTCTTCTACAAGAGTACCTGGCAACTGTGGAAATTCTCTGCCAGCCTGGTCTCGTCTCGCAAAGGAAGAGAAGCGTTCCTGGGCTTTTACGGTCCGCTCTCACTTCTCGTCCTAGTGGGTGTTTGGGCCGTCGGCCTGGTTTTTGGTTTTGGCCTCATGCAATACGGAGCTGGTTCGGCCGTGGTCATGACCGGTGGCCAAACCAGTTTCCTCACGGACATTTATCTGAGTGGCACAACGTTTTTCACACTCGGCCTCGGCGACGTCATTCCTCGATCGGGCCTGGCCCGCGCCCTGGTTGTTACCGAAGCTGGATTCGGTTTCGGCTTCCTTGCCGCGGTGATCGGGTACCTGCCTTTTATCTACGGCTCGTTTTCAAAACGCGAAGTGGACATTTCCCTGCTGGATTCCCGCGCAGGCACGCCTCCGACGGCCGGCGAACTACTTCGCCGCCACAGCTATCCCCGCGGTCAGGATGCCTTGCGCGAACTCCTGAAAGATTGGGAGCGCTGGTCGGCCGAGTTAATGGAGAGCCACCTCTCTTATCCGGTTCTGGCCTATTTCCGCTCACAGCATGACAACCAATCCTGGATCGCGTCGCTCACCGCCATCCTGGATGCTTCGGCGCTAGTGATGGTCGGCATCGAAGGAGCCTGCGAAAAACAAGCCGAGCTTACGTTCGCCATTGCGCGCCACGCCGTCGCCGATCTTTCTCAAGTCTTCGGGACAGCGCCAGCTTCATTGCCCGACGACCGACTGCCCGCTGAGCAATTGCGCCACATCCGCGACATCCTCGCCCAGCACGGCTTGAAACTTCGCGATAGCGAGGAAGCCGACCGCCGCCTCAACGAGCTCCGCCGCATGTATGAGCCGTACATTCACGCGCTAGGCGCCTATTTGAAGCAAACGCTGCCCCCCTGGATCCCCGTGAAAAAAGGCAAAGACAATTGGCAGACTACAGGCTGGGCCCAGTCGATCGGCTTCGTCGAAAAGGAACAGGAGACGTCCCATGCACACGTGGACGATCATTTTTAGGAGATGCGCGATGTCGCCGGAACCAATGTCGCCAAATATGGCTTTGTAGCGGCGCCCCCAGCATGGCTAGACGCTCCACCCGAGCGCGAAAGCCAGAAGCGCGATCGAATGGCGAAATGAAAGCAGCTCGAGAAGAACCGGAGGCCAAAAAAATGAAAGCAATCCTAGTTCACGAATTCGGCGGTCCCGAAGTCCTTAAGCTCGAAGAAATCCCCACACCCAAACCCGCCGCGGGACAAGTCCTGGTGCGCGTTCACGGGGTAGGCGTGAACCCCTACGACACCTACATGCGCAACGGCACCTACGCGGTAAAGCCGCCGTTGCCCTACACGCCCGGATCCGACGGCGCCGGCACGGTCGAAGCCGTCGGCACCGGCATTACCAAGGTAAAGCCCGGCGACCGCGTGTACATGGCCAAGAGCGTCACGGGCGCCTACGCCGAATACGCCATCGCCCTAGAAAGCCAAGTGCACCGGCTTCCAGAAAAAGCCAGCTTCAGTCAAGGCGCCGGCGTCTGGGTCCCCTACGGAACTGCCTATCATGCCCTCTATCATTCTGCACAAGCTCACGCCTCGGAAACTGTCCTGATTCACGGCGCTAGCGGCGGTGTAGGCATCGCCGGAGTGCAGATCGCCCGAGCCATGGGACTTACCGTCTTCGGCACAGCCAGCAGCCAGAAAGGCCTCGACCTGGCAACGCGCGAAGGCGCGCATGTAGTCTTCGATCACAGCAAACCCGGCTATCTCGATGAAATCATGAAAGCCAGCGGCGGCCGCGGCGTGGATATCGTTCTCGAGATGCTGGCCAATGTGAATCTCGCAAATGACACGAAGCTCCTGGCCACCAACGGCCGCGTCATCGTGATCGGAAATCGCGGGGAAATCACCATCAACCCTCGTGAACTCATGGGACGCCGCGCCTCCATTCGCGCGTTCACGCTCTGGGCCCTCACCGCTGCCGAAGAAGCCGATATCCACGCCGGACTGATCGCTGGCCTTGAAAATGGCGCGCTTCGTCCGGTCATCGGCAAAGAACTGCCCCTGGCCGAAGCCGCCCGGGCCCACAAGGAGATTCTCGAACCTGGCGCCGCCGGAAAAATAGTCCTGATCCCGTAGGCCGAGCTACCCATCCTGAACCAACGTGTGCGAGTGGTCTTCGACCGGTGATAGGGCGACGCGTTACCGAATTTTTCAAATAGGGACTAGAACGAAATCCTCGCGCTCAGTTGTATTTCGCGCCCCGGCGTCATAGCCATGGTGATCGTTCCGAATTGCGGCTCGTTCACATAGCGGTTCGGCGTCCCCAGATTCACCTTGTTCAGCGCGTTAAAGGCCTCCGCGCGGAACTGAAAATTGGCATTTTCGGTGAGGCGAAACGTGCGTCCAAGAGCAAGATCCATGGTCTGGAGAGGTGGACCATAGACGGAGTTCCTGCCAACGTCGCCGTAGGTGAAGGCGGCTGGCGCGGCGAACGCCGCGGGATTAAACCACTCCGCTGCCGTGCGCGTGCCGGGACTGAATATCGGCTGTCCGGTAGCGTTGGCTCGGATAGGATTCTCGCCGAGAACCGTCCCCGAATTCGCCGTATCGCCGAACACAGAGATGGTAAACGGCATTCCGGATTCAGCCTGATAGATGGTCGAGAAATGCCAGTTCTCGGTCACCCATTGTGCCCACGCGCGACCCCGGTAGGCCGGAATATCGTACACGCTGCTAAGGGCGAAACGATGCCGGACGTCACACCCTGGTCCCTTTTCCGCATTTAGATCGTTGTTGTTTTGCGGGATGGCGGACTCGTCCATGGGCGAACGGAAGTCGGGCGCGTTGGTTAGATTCTTGGCAAACGTGTAGTTGGCCAGAAGGCTGAGCCCATGAGAATACCGGCGGCGTACGTTGATGTACCCCGCGTCGTACCAGCTTTGAGCGGAGTTCTCCAGCAGGTTGATGGTGCTAACCGGGAACGTCAGGCTTTGCACAACCGCGTCGGTGCTGCTGGGCGTCAACACGGTGCCGGGCACAAAGGTGATCGTCTTGAAGGGCCGACGCGGCCCAAGAGGGCCCGGCCCGGGCAGAGTATTGTTGATCAAGTGCGCGCGCTGGAGGTGAAAACCACGAGATCCCAGGTAGCCCATTTCAACAGACGTGTTCGGCCCGAAACTTTTCCCCACCGAACCGTTCCACTGCTGAACGTACTGTGCTGGCGAATGAGGATCGAATGCCGTGAAACTCACGGTCGTGGGGGGCAAGGCCCCGGCGCCAAGCACCGGCGCCGCGAAATTCAATCCACTGGCAAAGAGCGCAGCCGGAGGAGTGAAGTTATCCGCTTGCTGCGTTTCCGGGAAGACGTACGGGACGTTGTGGCGCTGGTTGCACCACGTGTTTAGATCCACGGGCGTATAGAAAATTCCGTAAGCCGCTCGAAAAACCAGGCCGCGGCCGGGAAGGTTCTTCGCGATTCCGAACCTTGGCGCAAAGTTGTGCTTATTGGCGTACATCAGCCCCTTCGGGTATCCCAGCTCGCCGCCCACAAATGCGGAGGGTGTCCCGTTCTGAAAAATCAGATTCGAGTTGGTGTTCTCCGTGTCGTAGAGAGGACTGGAATACTCGTAGCGAACGCCGAAATTGAGTGTGGTCGTGGAGCTAACCTGCCAGCTATCTTCGGCGAAGCCCGCCATTCCCCACGCGCGCAAGTCCATCTGGGGGATTCCCGCCTGCCGTTGTTTCACCGTGGGCAGGCTCAGCAGCATGCTGGCCAGCCCGGAACCAGAGCCATCGTTGAAACCAAACTCGGTGGTGTAGCCGTTGGTGTATTGGTAGTAGCCGCGATTCTGGAAGAAACCCCACATGGGCCAGAAATAACGGTGAATATCCCCGCCAAATTTTATCCCGTGGCGCCCCCGCTGCCAGGAATAGGCGTCCCGGACTTCTCCCGTGGTGTCCCAGGCATGCATGGGTGTTGCGGCAAAGGTGTCGCCGATCCCGGTGTAGCCTTGTGCGGCAAACCAGGGGGCGCCCCAGGCGTTCTTTCCGCCAAAACCGACTCCTTGTATGCCCAACTGGCCAACGATGTCGTTTACCCCGTCATTCTGTGAAGTGCGGTCCATCGAGAGGCGCGAAACCGCAACCGAGACGGTGTTGACTATGCTGCTCGAAAAAATGTGATTCCAAGAGCCCACCCCCTGCTGGGACAGATTGTCGAAATTCGCGCCGAACCCCGGAAGATTTTCCGTCGTGGAGGTCGTCCCGCTGCTCGGCGAGAATCCGTTTTCTCCTCCGGCCGAATAGCGCACCAGCAGCGTGTCGCCACTAGAAAAGTTATGATCCACGCGCAGCGTTCCCTGATTCTCGAAATGCGATTCGTTCCGAACATCGAGATAGTTGTTCGAGTCTGGAGCCCCCGGCGTCATCATCATGTTCGGTTGCGGCAGGTATTGGAGCAGGAAGGCTTCGAGCAGCGGATTGATCCTGTTGATCGGGATCTGATTGTTGGGAAACTGGCTGCGCGTGTAGGGGAAGTTGGCCGCGCCCGTCGGCAGGCTCGGATTGTAATTCGGATTCTGAACGGCGGTGGTCGGATCATAGATTTTGACGCCGCTCATGCTGAAATCGCCCTGGATTTCGGCCTTGGTCGGCACGGTCAAGATCTGAGCGTCTGCTTGAGCGAGCCGCAATCCTTCATAATTGAGAAAGAAAAACGTTTTCTTGCCCAAGAACGGGCCGCCAAAGGAACCTCCGAAATTATTTTGCACCAGGTGATTGTTGCCCATGGATTCGAAGGTGCTCGCATCCATCGCCCCGTTGCGAAGAAATTCGTAAGCGGTGCCGTGGAATTGGCTCGATCCGGAATGAGTGACGATGTTGATCTGGCCGCCGCCGGCGCCTCCCATGTCCGCGGTGTAGCTGCTGGTTTCCACTTGAAATTCTCTGACGGCGTCGGGAGCGGGGCTCAAATTCTGCGTGTTGAAGGTGGGATCGGTGTTCGTGGCCCCATCGAGCAGGAAGAAGTTCGCGTTCGGCCGGCTGCCCCCTATGACCACCGCCGATCGTTGGCCGGGGCGCCAGTAAAGAGGATTGGTGGATCCCGTTTGTGCGCCAAAACCCACATGGGCGCCTGGAACGGTGAGCACCAAGTCAATCAACATCCGGCCGTTGAGCGGCAGTTCGCGGATGGATTGCGCTTCGACGACTTCGCCGACGCTGGCATCCGTTGTCCGCAGGACCTCGCTGCGGGCCGTGACTTTCACGCCCTCGGCGACTCCAGCGACCTTCAAGCTGATTTCAACAGCTATTTTCTGCCCCACCTCCAGCCGCAGCGATTGCGTCTGCGGAGCAAAACCGGACGCCTCGGCACGTACTTCGTAATCATCCGGCAGAAGCGCCGGGACGTCGAAGAGGCCGTGTTGATCGGTCACAGCGCGGCGGATGGCGCCAGTGCTCGAAGCTGTTAGCTGGATGGTCGCTCCCACAATGGCCAGATGCTGCACATCGGTCACCAGGCCTGTAACAGTCCCATAATTGCTCTGGCCAAACACAGGCAACGCAAGCCCCAAGAAAAGAAATAAGGCGAAAAGTTTTTTCACTGCGTTGTCTCCCCTGAAGAATCCGTTTGGAGCAGATTTTCGAGACCTGTGGGATTCGGGGAACCCCTGCTCCGACACCCCTCGGTGAGTCCCCATGCAGCGTGTCGGCCACTCTAGTGGGGAAAAATGGGGTCATCAATACTAGGAAAGCACTAGAGGCAGGGTGCCTTTGCTAGGCTTCAAAAAACGGGCGGCGCACTTGACCTTATTGGGACCCTCTTCCCGCCTTTGCATGGCGGTGCTTCCGCCTTATAATCATATCGCGACAATACAGCCTAAGCGCATCACCAGCGAGCAACGGGAATTGTCTCCAACGTGCAAACCCTTCTCTCCATCGCAACAGTGCTCACGGCGCAAACCTCGCTCGGCCATTACTGGCACAAGCTGACGGACCGTACTTTCACAAGCGTCTATCACGCCAATGCCTTCGACCTCGCGATGATGATTCCCTACTTCCTGGTCCTTTTCGTCCTCGCTGCCTACGGCCTCCACCGCTACTGGCTCGTCTACGATTATTACGTGTATTCGAAAAACGTCCCTGGTCCGCCGGCCGAAGTCAGCGCTTGGCCCCGGGTCACCGTCCAGCTTCCCATCTTCAACGAGCGCTACGTGATCGAACGCCTGGTGGAAGCCGTTTCACGCTTCGACTACCCCCGCGAACTGCTGGACGTTCAGGTCCTTGACGATTCCACCGACGAAACCTGCGAGGTCGCCAGCGCGTGCGTCGAACGCCATGCCGCGCAAGGCGTACCCATCGTCTATATCCATCGTTCCAAACGCGAAGGCTATAAAGCCGGCGCTCTTGAAAACGGCCTCAAGACTTCCAAAGGCGAATACATCGCCATCTTCGACGCGGATTTCATTCCCGAGCCCGATTTTTTAAAGCGCACCATACCGTATTTCGTCGATCCCGCCGACGGCTCCAAAATCGGAATGGTCCAGACTCGTTGGACCTACCTGAATCGTGATTACTCACTCCTTACGCAGGTCGAAACCATCCTTCTCGACGGCCACTTCGTCGTCGAACATGGCGCGCGTTCCCGCCGCGGTACCTTCTTCAATTTCAACGGCACGGCGGGCGTCTGGCGCCGCAAGGCCATCGAAGAAGCCGGAGGCTGGGAGCACGACACGCTCACCGAAGACACCGATCTTTCCTATCGCGCGCAGCTCAAGGGCT
>Ga0210398_10003422_pt1 | contig 15213 bp, 14 predicted proteins | sample IncBWC4OmetaG_FD_161047 | JGI IMG/M metagenome (GOLD analysis project Ga0210398, IMG submission 161047) | Forest soil microbial communities from Barre Woods Harvard Forest LTER site, Petersham, Massachusetts, United States - Inc-BW-C-4-O | ecosystem: Environmental > Terrestrial > Soil >...
GCGGCGACATGGAACTTGCAGTCGACCCGGTCAGCGATCCCTATTTTTTCAGTGGAACCATGGCAGAGGCGCAGATGGCCGGTGGCACGCCGCGCTCCCAAGAGAAAGACGTGGTTTCGGCGGACTACGCCCCCGACGGCAAGACGCTGGCTCTTGTGCGTCTCGCGAACCGTAAAGTGCAACTGGAGTATCCGGCGGGAAAAGTAATCTATACAACCGCCGGTTACCTCGATTATGTCCGCGTGTCTCCCTCCGGCAAGGAAGTCGCATTCGCGGAACATCCGGTATACGCCGATGACCGGGGCTGGGTATCCGTTGTCGATGTAGCCGGCAACCGCAAACAGTTGACCAAGGAATACGCCACCGTGCAGGGGCTGGCGTGGTCGCGAAATGGTTCGGAGATATGGTTCACCGCTTCCGATTCCACCGATCGGCAGATCTATGGAGTAACCCTGGCGGGCAAGCAGCGGGAAATCCTCACCACTCCACTAGGGACGCGCATCCTCGATATCGCAGCCGACGGTCGCGTGCTTCTCGCAAGTGAGCAGCACCGCTCGGAGATCACCGGAATCGACCCGGCCACCGGCAAGGAGCGGCATGGGCTGGAATGGTTCGACGGGTCCATGGTGGGAGATATTTTGCCCGATGGCAAAGCCTTCGTGTTCCTGGAGTGGGGAGGACCGGCAGGGCCGTTGTACCTGACGGTTTACCGAAAACTGGACGGTTCCGCGCCGGTGGCGCTGGGCCCCGGAGCTGTCCCGAGATTCTCACCGGACGGAACCATGGTTGCAACCAGAATTGTGACCCGGCCCCCGGAAGTAGGCCTGAACCCGATTGGAACCGGTGAAAGCCGGCGGTTGCCGGTCGGAGACATCACCAGTCTGGGAAATGTCATGTGGTTTCCCGACGGCAAGCATCTGTTGCTAACCGGTGCCACCGAGGGCAAACCGATGCGGTCCTACGAGATGGATCTCGAAGGCGGGAAGCCTCAACCCTTAGGGCCACCCGATTTTATCGGCAGCGCCGTGGCTTACGACGGAAAACGGATCGCCGGGCGAAATGCTGCTGCGCAGGCCGTGGTATTCGATCGTGAAACGCAGAACCTGCAAGTGATCCCGGGAGTCGAACCCCAAGATCAATTTCAAAAATGGACGGCCGACGGCAACGGCCTGTTGGTGGTTTCGGCAACACCGTGGGACGTTCGGGTCTACAAGTTGGAACTTGCAACCGGAAAGCGAACGCTACTTCAAACCGTGGAACCCACAGACAAAGCGGGTTCAAGTCAGAGCCTGAGGCTGGCATACGCCGAGGACAGCAAAACGTATGTCTACAGCACCGTGCGGATTCTTGGGACCTTGTATGTAGTCGAAGGATTGGAGTAAAGCAGTGCCCAGTATTGCAAGTTACTCACCCGCGTAGTTTCTTCCCAATCTCCCGCACCAACTTCGCATCCGTCACCTCATATTGATCCTCTGGCGGATGCAGCGTCCCTCCAAACGTCACCTCGGGACGCGCGTGCGTCGACGAATCCCTCGCCGTGGTCCACGCCGTCAGATGCACTTGACGACAACCAGTCCGCTCAACAATCTCGCGCATGTTGAATGGACGAAGCCCACCCCCTCCAGGCAGGATCTCGATCCGTTTGCCTGCCCGCTCAACCAGCTTCGCGATCAGTTCCGCTCCCTCCGGCACCGTGTCTTTCTGTCCGCTGGTCAAGACTCGCGTGATCCCAAGGTCCACCAGTTGTTCCAGAGCGTCGAAAGGATCAGGCGTTACGTCAAATGCCCGATGAAAAACCGCCTGCCGCTTGCCAATCAACTGCCGCATTCGTTTCGTCCGCCGCATATCAATCTTGCCGTCATTCTGCAATATCCCGAACACCACGCCATCGGCTCCACTCTCGATCGACACCTCCGCGTCACGCTCCATCGTGGCCATCTCAGCCTCGGTGTAACAGAACCCGCCGCCCCGCGGACGCACCATGGCCATCACCGGAATCTTGAGCTGCCTCTTCGCTTCCTGAATGGTCCCAATCGACGGCGTCAGCCCGCCCAGAAACAGCGCCGAGCACAACTCCACCCGGTCCGTACCACCTTTCTCGGCCTGGATCGCATCATCAATCGACCCGCAACAAATCTCCAATAAAATGTTCTTCATGAATCACCGATTTTTCTTCACGACCTTAGCGAAACACTTTGCGCCCTTTGCGGTCAAAGCTCCTGACCGCCAAGTATGCCAAATTCATTCCCTTCGCCACGTAACACGCTATCATGTCAGCCAACCATCATGCGCGCGCTTTCAGTCATCTTTCTCTCTGCTTCTCTCTTCTCCCAAACTTCTACCATTCAGACCTCCCACACCGCCGAAAATCTCCGCGGTATCAGCACTCCCGCGACTAACGTTGCCTGGGCCAGCGGCACTCATGGCACCTACCTGCGCACTATCGACGGCGGGAGTACTTGGAACGTAGCCCAAGTTCCCGGCGCCGAATCTCTCGACTTTCGCGATGTAGAAGCATTTAGCGCCGATCTAGCTTACCTGCTCGCAGCCGGGCCCGGCGACCAATCCCGCATCTACAAAACCACCGACGCCGGCCACACCTGGTCCCTCCAATTCACTAATAAAGATCCCAAGGGATTTTTCGATTGCATGGCATTCTGGAATCCCAAGCACGGCATCGCCGTGGGCGACCCCATAAACAATAAGTTTGAGCTGGTCTCGACCGAAGACGGTGGCAAGAACTGGAAACCGATCCCGCCCGAAAACCTCCCACCAGCCATTGCGGGCGAAGGTGCCTTCGCCGCGAGCGGAACCTGCATCGCAGTTCAGGGGGAGAAAAATGTCTGGTTTGCTACCGGAGGAAAAGCCGCTCGCGTATTTCATTCCAGCGATGCGAGTAAGAGTTGGACCGTCGCCGAAACTCCCATCGTCCACGGAGCCGACTCCACCGGCATCTTCTCCATCGCCTTCCGCGATTCGAAGCATGGCGTGATAGCGGGCGGCGACTACCAGCATCCGGAAGCAGATGGCCCCAACCTTGGCGTTTCCAACGACGGTGGCCGTACCTGGGTTCTCTCCCCCGTCTCACCGCAGTGGTATTTCTCTGTTGTAGCCTTCACCACAAACCACGAGGGGAAAGAAGTCTTTGCTCTCGGCACCGCTCACGCCGCCTGCGCCAGCACAACCGCAACCCAGTGGCAGAAAATCTGGGATCTTAACCTCAACGCCGTCAGCCCCTCAGGAGAAATCTTCGCCGTTGGTCCCAAGGGGCTGATCGTCCGGTTTGCTCCAACTCACTGAGTGCTCGCTAGTACTTCGCCGCAAACCCGGTATTGTTTTGGCCACCAGTCGGCCGATACGAACCCACGATCACGTGATGGTCGTTGATCCCGTAACCCCACGTTCTGTCACCCTTTGGCTCTTCGAAATTGTAAAACTTATCTGCATGCAGCACCGCGCCATAGTAATTGTCGCTCGAATCTTCCCAGGAAAACACAATGTCATTGTCATTGCTGATCGCCCCCGCGGACGAGCTTTCTGCCCCCGGTACGTTAATAGTAGTGAAGGTCGTACCGTTATAGACAGAGGATTCCGAGTTTCCTTCCGAGTCAATCCACACCTCGGTCAGAATACCCGCGTTGTTAATTCCGCCGCCCAGTGTAAATGCGGCTCCTGGTACATCGATCGTCGTGTATGTACCATTGCTAAAAAGAAATCCGTGGCCGCCGCCGTTCGCGTCGCTGTAATTGCCGTTAATCTCTCCGCTGTCGTTGATTCCAAGCCCCTGCGATCCCACCGCCCCCGCTGGGCCAATGTCGGTGAAGGTTCCGTTCTGGTAGAGGAACGCCTGCGCACTAAAGTTCGAAGTCGTGTAATAGCCAACGATCGCACCCAGGTTGTTGATCCCGAAGCAATAGGTGCTCGAGCCATTCGGGTCGTCAATGGTCGTTACTTTCCCGCCGCTGGCCATGAATCCGTGGCGGACGCCGTGACTATCCACATAGGACCCCACTCCGACCATGGAATTATTCACTCCAAAAATATCCGTCTCGATTGCTCCCGGAATGCTTTCAGTGCGGAACTTGAAAGGTGACGCCGGCCCTGCCGCCATCGCGACCACCGAAAGCAGCCCAACAAACAGAAACAACCGTCCGATGTCTGAGCACCAGTTTTTCATGAGTTCCCTCCCAAAAAGAGTTCTTTCCCGACGCCGCCCCACGCCAAAACTGGCTTCGATAGCGGATTCGTAGGCATTGGGAAAGTAAAGCGCAGGAACTATATAGCAAACTAGGGTAGTGTCAAGAGCAGGGCGGCATCTATCCCACTTCACCATTTAAAGTTCCCGATTTCGTGTGGGCAGAAGGAGTTAGATGTCAGCTGATGTCCCACTGATAGCTTCTGTGATTCGTAACGTTCATGATTCACGTGGGACTGGGAGCCAGGGACTGACAAAAGCTGGGTGTACGTCCGAGAGGAATTTTCTCCCACTTTCACACCCGGAATTGCTGCTTAAGCCTAAGTACATAGAATTTCTAGGGCGCTCATCTCCCACTGAGTAACTCGCGTGATTCCTAGCTCGTGTGGTTCTCTGGGATCCGAGCCTTTCCGTGGCACGCTAACATCGTGCTTCGCCTATCGTCTATACTCCGTCTCCCAGATCAGGGGACGTCCGACACATCTCGACGGAGGATTCCGTGAACTCCAAGTCATCCAGAAGCGCCGTATTGATCTCCGTCATCGTTATTTCCCTGATCGCCTCGGCTTCCCCACGGCCCAAACCCGAGACCACCGATTCCCAGCTCGCCGCCCGCATCCAGCGAGTCGAGAACGGCATACCTCCCATCTCTCTGGGGCCGAATGAAGCACCGCTCCAACTCAACCTGGCAGAGCTGATGAAGATCTACAAAGTCCCGGGTTTGAGTGTGGCAGTGATCGACAATTTCAAGATCGCCTGGGCCAAGGCTTACGGTGTGACCGAAGCGGGCTCAGCCACGCCTGTCACCGTCCATACTCTTTTTCAAGCGGGCTCGATCAGTAAGCCCGTGGCTGCAACCGGGGCGCTGTATCTGGTCGAGCACGGAAAGCTGTCACTCGACGAGAACGTGAATGACAAACTGAAGACCTGGCAAGTACCCGACAATGAATTCACCAAGGACCAGAAAGTCACGCTGCGGCGCCTGCTGAGTCACAGCGCCGGGCTCACGGTGCATGGTTTTCCTGGCTACGAGGTGGGCACTCCGATCCCAACGCTGGTGCAGATATTTAACGGCGAGAAACCGGCCAACACCGCGCCCATCCGTGTGGACTTCGTTCCCGGCACCAAGTTCCGTTACTCCGGCGGCGGCATCACCATTGAGCAGCAGCTGATCATCGACGTGACCGGGGAGCCATTTCCACAATTCATGCGTGAAACCGTCTTCGCCAAGATCGGCATGAGTGACAGCACTTATGAACAACCGCTGCCGCCCGCTCGCGCGGCAATGGCGGCTACAGCGTCACACGTCGACGGCATGGTTGTCCCCGGCAAGTGGCACATCTATCCCGAGATGGCGGCGGCTGGCTTGTGGACCACGCCTAGCGATCTGGCGAAATTTGGCATTGAGACCGCACTCTCGAAACAGGGCAAAGCCAACCATGTGCTTTCTGAGGCCATGACGCGTGAGAGGCTTAAGCCGCAGATTGAGAACGTTGGTTTGGGATTCTTTCTCGGGGATGGCGGCAATCCGGCAGAGTTCGGCCACGACGGCGATGACGAAGGCTTTCAGGCGCGCCTGATCATGTTTGCGGATTCCGGCAAGGGTGTGGCCATGATGGCGAATTCGGACGCAGGCCTGGCAATGGCGAGTTTTCTGGAGGAAAGCATCGCTAAAGAATACGGCTGGCACTATGCCATGCAGCAGAACCTGGCCGACGTCTTGTGGCTGGTGGCCAATGCCCGGGGCGCAGCGGCTGCAATCCAGAAGTATGAAGATCTCAAGAAGTCTTCTGCGAAAGGGCTGGATGAAAACACCCTGCTCCAGGTTGCGTATCAGATTTTGTTCGCAGGGAAAACTGACGACGCCATTCAGGTCTTCAAGCTGCAAGTGCAGGACTATCCGAAGTACTGGAACTCGTATGACAGCATTGGCGAAGCCTACATGAAAGCTGGGCAAAAAGAGCTGGCAATCGCAAACTACGAAAAGTCGATCGAGCTGAAGCCCGACAATCAAAACGGGATCGATATGCTGAAGAAGCTGAAACAGCAGCCGTGAGGCCCAGAACGCGGCCATGGATTCTCACGGATAAAACCTTTTCCCGATTCCGTGGACCCTGTGAATCCGGGCTGTTGGCTTACTGCAATGGCTCTGACGTGTGGTCGTGCACGATCAGCCATTTGCCGTCTTCTTTTTGCCAGACGACGGTCCAGCGGAAGGCGCCCATATCGTGCTTGCCGGATTTGTGCACCATGTCGTAGTTCACCGTGGCTGTGCCCCAGGCGATCTGGCCCGCGTTATGCACCTGGGCGTCGTCGTTTACTGTGCAGGTGGCTGACTTGAAATCGGCCAGCACTCCGACCACGCCTTTTTTGTAATCTTCCCAACTGTTGTACTTCAGCGGAGCAATGTCATAGAAGGTGTGCGAACCGGCGGCGTAGAACTGATCCACGTTGGCAGGGTCGAGCGTGCACCAGCCCGCCCAGATCTTCTGCATGAGAGCCTTGTCCGGGATGGGGCTAGCGAAAGTTGAAAGAGCCAGAGCGAGAATGCAGAGAAAAAGTGTAAGACTGCGTTTGATCATGGATGCGCCTCCAAGCGGCGAGAATTCTCGCATAGGGTGGGGGAAAGTGCAAAACGGGGCGCTTCCGTTTGACCCTTTACTACGCCACAGGCTAGAATAGTTGAGTTTGCCTGTACTTGCGGCTCCGTTCTGGGGCCGTCCGCTAAGGCTCGGGAAAAGCGCCGAGGCGGAAAGCAGCAAGCAAAGAAATCCAGAGATTCCACTCCTTGCACCTGGTGCGAGGGCACGTTTTTGACGGAGGCATAAGTATGTACGCGGTCATCCGCGCCGGTGGGAAACAGTACCGGGTGGCGCCCGGCGATGTAATTCGAGTGGAGAGCCAGGGCACCGGCACCGACGGCAAGATTGAATTCAGCGACGTGCTGGCAGTCTCGGCCGAGGCTGGCCAGATCAGCGTGCCCAAGGATGGCGCGCAGGTGACGGGCGAAATCGTCGAGCACGGCCGCGAGAAAAAAATCCTGGTCTTCCATTACAAACGCAAGAAACAGTATAAGAAGCTGCGCGGACATCGGCAGAACTACACGGCGGTGCGGATCGTGGAGATCGCATTTGACGGCCAGAAGTTCAAGGCACCCGAGTTGGAGAAAAAGGCGCCGAAAGTGAAGAAAGCGGCTCCGGCTGAGACGGCCGAAGTGAAGACGGGAAGAACACCGGCGGCGCACAAGAAGGCTGCGGCGAAGAAATCGGCGCACAAGCCAGTGCATAAGAAGGCAGCGCCAAAGAAAAAGAAGTAGGGGGCAAGATGCCCTCGCGACAGCCGGCAGGTCGCCGGTGCTACAAGTGATAGATCGAGGAACTTATGGCACATAAAAAAGGGCAGGGCACATCACGCAATGGCCGCGACTCGAATTCGCAGCGGCTGGGATTCAAGGCGTTCGGCGGACAGCTGGTTCCGGGCGGCACAATCATCGTGCGGCAGCGAGGCACACGGGTGAAGCCGGGCCTGAATGTCGGCCGCGGCAAAGACGATACTTTGTTTGCCAAGATCACTGGCCGCATCAAGTTCATGGACCGGGGCCAGATGGGCAAGTTTGTGACGGTCGAGCCGGTCGAAGCGAAGTAAACGCGGGCGAGGGCGCCCGCGCCACACCAGCCTCGCGATGCGAGGCTTTTGTTTTTTGTGGTTCTCTGTGAACCTCCGTGTCCCCCTGTGGTTATGGTTTTAAAATCTTAACCATAGAGGGCAAGGGGTTCACAGAGGTTAGCAGACCAAATGTTTATCGATGAAGCCACAATTCGGGTGAAGGCGGGCGACGGCGGCAATGGCTGTATGGCGTTCCGGCGGGAGAAGTTTGTCCCGCGCGGAGGGCCTTCGGGCGGCGATGGCGGCAATGGTGGCGACGTCATCATGGAATCGAGCGAACGACATAACACGCTGGTGCATTTCCGCTTCAATCCTGAATACAAAGCGCAGCGTGGGCGGCATGGGGAGGGTTCCAACAAAAGCGGGCGGCAGGGCGAGGATGTGCTGCTGAAAGTTCCGGTCGGGACGATTGTCTACGACGCTGACACCGGCGACAAAGTGCACGATTTCTCGCATGCGGATGAGCGGGTGATCATTGCCCGCGGCGGACGCGGTGGCCGCGGCAATGCGCGCTTTGCGACGTCCACTCACCAGGCGCCCCGCGAGCACGAGGATGGACGGCCCGGCGAAGAACGCACGTTTCGACTCGAGCTGAAATTGTTGGCAGATGTCGGCCTGGTGGGATTTCCGAACGTGGGCAAGTCGACGTTGATCTCGCGGATTTCGGCGGCGCGGCCAAAGATCGCCGACTATCCCTTCACTACGCTACAGCCGAACTTGGGCGTCGTGGCTGTGGGCGACATCGCTGGAGAGCGCAGCTTCGTGGTGGCAGACATTCCTGGACTGATCGAGGGCGCACACACTGGAGCAGGGCTCGGCACGCAGTTTCTCAGGCACATTGAGCGCACGCGATTGCTGGTTCATATGGTGGATGTGTCGGACGCCAGCGGCCGCCCGGATCCGGTGAAGGATGTGGAAGTGATCCAGGGTGAGCTGAAGAGCTTCGGGGCAAAGTTAGAGGAAAAGCCGATGTTGATGGTGGCGTCGAAGATTGACGTTGCCAACAAAGACAAGCTGGCCAAGCTGAAAGCCTACTGCAAGAAGAAAAAGTTGGAGCTGTTTCCCGTCTCGGCGGTCACGGGGAAAGGCATTGAGGAACTGAAGTTCGCGATGGCGGACAAAGTGGATGAAGCCAGGTTGCAGGTTGCAGACTCCGGGCTTCAGAACAAAGTTTTAACCACAGAGTAGCCCGCCTACGCCTGCGGCATCTGCGGGCCGTGATGGAAGTGATATTGCAGAATCTTTGCAGCAAGTGCCGGACTCATTGCGGGAGTTTCCCCGGCGACCGAACGCACCACCTCGCCTCGGCATACCACCTCGGCGGACGCCAGTCCGGCGATCTCAGCCGGTAACACCAGATAAATCTCCACCTGGACGCTGGGTGAAATCGGCTCCTCTCCTCGAAACAGCATTCCGGAACGGCTGATATTTTCCGTGGTTCCTGCGCGCCAATCGGGCTCTCCCAGCGGCCGATACTTCAAGGGCAAATGCAGATTAAAACGCTGAGCGCGGAACGGAGACAACCTTCCGCCGGCGGCGGATTTCTGACTCGAACGAGCGGACATAGCATCCTCCGAAATTAGGGTATCCAATGCTTCACGCACTTTCGCTTTGAGCGCAGGGAGCGTAAAGGGTTTCTGCAACAAGTTGACGTTGACGTCGAGAGTGCCATTGTGTCCGATGACGTTCTCGGTGTAGCCAGACATGTAAAGCACTCGAGTCTCCGGACGTGCCGAGATAATGGCCTGGGCCAGTTGGCGGCCATTCATCCCGGGCATAACGACATCGGTGAACAACAGGTGAATCGGACCGGCGTGAGAATTTGAAATCTGAACCGCCGTCGCCGGGTCGGCGGCTTCGAGCACGGTATATCCCTGGCCCTGCAAATAGTGGCGGGTGAGCTGGCGAACATTGGTCTCATCTTCCACCAGCAGGATGGTTTCGTGACCCGGAAAGACCTCAACGATGGGAACGGACGGTTGCGGAGTGGTGAATTCTCCAGATGCTGTCACCCGAGGCAGATAGACTTTGAACGAAGTACCCCGCCGAGGTTCGCTGTACACCCAGATGTAGCCGCCGCTCTGTTTGACGATACCGTAAACGGTCGAGAGACCGAGGCCGGTGCCTTTAATTCCCTTGGTGGTAAAAAAGGGCTCGAAGATATGGCTCTGGGTTTCGGCGTCCATGCCCATGCCGGTATCGGTGATGGCCAGCATTACGTACTGTCCCGGTTCCGCTGGAGCGTGCAGGCGGGCATAACTTTCGTCGAGTGAAACATTGATGGTCTCGATGGTGAGTTTGCCGCCCTGCGGCATGGCATCGCGGGCGTTGACTGCAAGATTCATGATCACTTGTTCGATTTGGCTGGGATCGGCGCGCACCGCACCCAACTCCGTCCCCGGAATCATTACCAGCTCGATGTCTTCTCCAATCAGCCGGGTAAGCAATTTCAGGTTTTCCGTGACCACCGCGTTCAAATCGAGAACTTTGGGCGCGAGCATTTGCTTGCGGCTGAAGGCGAGGAGCTGCCGGGTGAGGGCGGTGGCCCGGTTGGCGGCGCGGGCAATTTCCTGAGCCGGCCCGCGTACTGTGGGTTCGGATCCAATGCGGTCCAGCAGAAACTCGGCGTAGCCGGAGATGACCATCAGCAGATTGTTGAAGTCATGGGCAATGCCTCCGGCGAGGCGACCGACGGCTTCCATCTTTTGAGCCTGCCGGAGCTGCTGCTCAAGTGTGCGTTGCTCGCTGACGTCCTCCGCGAAGAGCTCAAAAAAGACAGCATTATCTTCGTCGCGAATGGTGCGTCCGGAAAGACGTACGGTTACCGTGCCACGGTTCTTGCGGATCCAATCCGAAGACAACCCATGGAATTGACGCTCGGCGCGGAAGTGATCGGCGATGGTGAACCACTGTTGAGGATCGGCATGCAGCATCACCAGGTTGTGCCCCACCAACTCTGCCTCTGAAGCATAGCCAAGGAGACTGACCAGGGCAGGGTTGGCGCTAAGCAGCACCCCGTCGGCGTCACAACGGCAAATACCATAAGGGGCGTTGGTCACTAACGAACGGAAGTTGACTTCGGAGCGGCGCAGGCCTTCCTGGGCCGAACGCAGTGCGGCGTTGAAGGAGCAAATCAGCACCGCCACGAAAACAAACAATATGAGATGTATGATGGCGTTGCGATATTCGGATGGCGATCGTCCTGCAGCCAGTGAGAAATAGGCGCTTACTGTGAGGGCGAATGAGGTCGCGACCAGGCCGGGCTTCCAGCCGCCATACCAGGCGCTGACCATGATGGCGACCGCGAATACTACCAAGCGGCTTTCCACCACGTCGGAAAGCATCCAGGCCGGTATCAGAGCAAGGGTAATGCTGAGGATGGCGACGCCGTACCGGAGGATGGGCGCCCGAGCCGGGGGAATGTAGCGCGCGCGTAGAAGGGGGAGCTTCAATCGCATGCAGTCCAAATCTAGTTCCACAATGGGAACTGTGCGAGTTACGGGAGTACATGGTTTTGACGTTGTGACGCTAGAGAGACGTTGGCCAGGAGGACATGGTTAGCATATATGAACATCGGCCTTTTCAGCGGAACATTTGACCCCATTCATCGTGGCCACCTGGCTCTGGCGCAAGCGGCGCAGAAAAGTTTTTCCCTGGGACGCATCTACTTTGTGCCGACGGGGAATCCGCCACACAAAAAGCAGCCACTGGCGACGTTTGCTGATCGCTATGCCATGGTGGTGCTGGCGACCATGGAGGAGAAGATGTTTGTCCCATCGTTGCTGGAAGGATCGGGAACTTCGGGGTCAGCCGAAGCGAGCGGAAAAAAGGTTACCTCGATACCATATGTGAACTACAGCATTGACACGGTTAGGCGGTTGAAGCAGACGTTAAAGAAGGCCGACCGACTGTTTTTCCTGATCGGTATTGACGCGTTTAACGATATTGCCAAATGGCACCAGCCGGAGGCCCTGTTTCGGGAGTGTCCATTCATAGTTGCCAGCCGTCCCGGATATTCCTTGGCCGATGTAGCCAATGCTTTGCCGGAGCGACTACGCCCGAAAGCGGCCGTGACCAAGCCGTTCGCCAAGCAGCCGGCAAAAGGAGATCTGGTGCTGCCAGGGGTGACGTTACATTTGCTGGATGGGGTGCAGCAAAATGTCTCAGCCACAGCGATCCGGGAGGCGGTCGGCGGCGAGCGTTCGCTGGCCAAGTTTGTGGATCCGGCGGTGGGAGAGTACATCAGGAAGATGGGGTTATATCAGGCCCGCGGGTAGTAGATCCTTGGCAGGTGCGGTATCGGCTAGAATGGGAGTACGGACTGTCCAAACACCGATCCGCCAAAGACTGCATGAAGAAAAACGACGTGAAACGCCAAGTCGCCGAAGCCATTTCCGCCTGCCAGGACAAAAAGGCGGACGAAATCACAATTCTAGAACTGGAAAAGGGATCGGGAGCCTTCACCGACTATTTCGTGGTGTGCAACGGCAGCAACCCTCGCCAGGTGCAGGCGATTGCCGACGAAGTGGAACTCCGGCTCAAGAAAGCTGGAATGCACCCCAACAATATTGAAGGCTACAAGCAGGCGGAATGGGTGTTGATCGATTACTTTGATTTCGTGGTGCATGTGTTCTCGGAGAAAGCGCGCCGGTTCTATGACCTGGAGCGGCTGTGGAAGTCGGCAAAGAAGTTGGAGCCGGCGGAGTTGATGGGGCGGGCGAAAAGCAAACGCGCGCCCGCGCGGAGTCTAGCTCGCAAGGGAGCCTAGACTAACGCGGTTTAGATCTTTCCTATGAATGCCTCTAGTAAACCGGACTGGGGTTCTTCTTATCGGCTGATCGCCGCCGATAAATGGAAGGCCAAGTCGGCCGCCATGGGGCGGGACGTCACGCAAGCGCTGGTGGACTATGCGCAGCCCCGCGCAGGGATGAAGATCTTGGATCTGGCCAGCGGTACTGGCGAGCCCGCCATTAGCCTGGCTTCGCGGGTTGAGCCGGGCGGACAGGTCACGGCTTTAGATCTCAGCGCCGAGCTTCTGGAAATTGCCGCTGAGCGTGCGCGCGAGCGAAAGCTGACGAATCTTACAATCAAGCAAGCAGATGCACACGAACTTCCTTTTCCGGACAATAGCTTTGATCTGGTGACCTCACGATTCGGGGTGATGTTCTTTGAAACGAAGGCGCTGCAAGAGGCGCTTCGCGTGCTGAGAACGGGGTCCCGCGCATGTTTCTTGGCCTGGGGACCGTTCGAGCAGCCCTTTTGGTTGAGCATGATGGGTGTGGCGCATAAATATGCGGGTGGGGAGCGGACGCCGCCGGGGCAATATCCTTGCCGCTACGGACAGCCGGGGAGCCTTTCGGCCGCGCTTCGCGAAGCGGGGTTTCAGCAGGTTGAAGAAGCCACGAAGACATTGCCCTGGACCTGGCCCGGTCCGGCGGAGGAAGTTTGGGAACAGGCGCAGGTAATGTCGACGCCCTTCTTGCCCATGATCAAGCGGGTTCCAGCGGAGAAATGGGAGCAAATGAACCGCGAGGTGCTGGAGTCGTTGGGGCGATATGCTGACGGCGGAAGCATAAAGTTTGGCGCGACGGTTGTGCTGGCTTCGGGGACTAAAACCTAAACCACAGAGGAACACAGGGGAAACCAAAAATCACTTTGTGTTCCTCTGCGCTCTCTGTGGTTAAATCCTTCTCGTGAAACTCAAGATTGCATGGATCGGCAAGACCAAGGCGACCGCGATCCAGTCATTGACCGATGAATACCTGAAACGGCTAAAGCACTACGCTGAGGTCGAAGGCGTCGGTTTAAAAGACGAAGCCAGTCTGTTGAAGCTGTGCAAACCGGGAGCGCGTCCCGTCAGGCATTCGCTGGTGCTGCTTGATAGCCTTGGCAAGCAGCTTTCCTCCGAAGAGTTCGCCAGATGGCTCGGGGAATACCAAGACCGCAATTCATCGCCACTGATGTTCGCCATCGGCGCGGCGGATGGTTTCAGCGACGAAACCCGGCGGTCTGCGGCTCTGATGCTATCACTGGGCAAAATGACCCTGGCACATGAGTTGGCGCGGGTAGTCTTGCTAGAACAGCTGTATCGGGCATTCACCATCCTGAAGGGACATCCCTACCACCTGGGGCACTGATGGCCCCCGAACAGGTACAATCGTGATTCACCTACAATGACAGACGTTCGCCGAGGTTTGATCATCGTCAATACCGGTCCTGGCAAGGGCAAGACCACGGCGGCTATGGGCACTGCGTTAAGAGCGGTAGGCCAGGGAATGCGGGTGCTGATGCTCCAGTTTTTGAAAGGCTCGTGGCATTACGGCGAACTGGACGCGGTACAGGCCTTCGGCGACAAGTTCATTATGAAGCAACTGGGCCGCGGCTTTGTAAAGGTTGGCACGGAAAAGCCAGATCCGGAAGACGTTCGCATGGTTGAGGAAGCCTGGGCTGAGAGCCAGCAGGCGATTCAGTCGGGAACCTGGGATTTGGTCATACTCGATGAGATCAATTACGCCATCAGCTACGGCATGCTCGATCCGGCCAAGGTGGTCGAAAGCCTCAAGAAAAAGCCGGAAATGGTGCATGTGATCTTGACGGGGCGGAACGCCCATCCGACAATTGTCGAACTGGCGGACACCGTGACCGAAATGCGCCAAGTAAAGCACGCCTACGAGAAGGGCGTGATGGCGCAGAGGGGAATTGAGTACTGAAATGGAGTAATTTGGGGATTGAGTAATCGGGTAATTGAAATCCGAGGCGCAAAATTACCCAATTACGAAATTGCTCAATTAACAAAATTATCTATGGCCTGGTTCAAACGAGAAGCCGGTGAGCTGGACACCTCGGGCGAGAAGAAAGTTCGCACCGAGGGGCTGTGGGTGAAGTGTGAGGGCTGCCGGCAGATCATCTGGAAAAAGGACCTGGAAGACAACCTCCAGGTTTGTCCCAAGTGTGACAAGCACTTCCGCATCGACGCTCGCACCCGGCTGGCGCTGCTCCTGGATGGCGATCAGTACGACACCTTTGCCGACAACCTGAGTTCAACCGATCCTTTGCAATTCTCCGACTTGAAGTCCTACTCCTCGCGCCTGGAAGTAGCGCAAACGGAAACCGGGCTGACGGACGCCGTCATCAATGCTCGCGGCAAGCTGAACGGAAAGCCCGTGATCGTGAGCTCGATGGAGTACGCGTTTATCGGCGGTAGTATGGGTGCGGTGGTAGGTGAGGTGATCACGCGGGCCGTCGAAGAGGCGCAGAAGACCCGGACGCCGCTCATCATTGTTTCGGCTTCCGGCGGGGCGCGCATGATGGAAGGCGTGGTCAGCCTGATGCAGTTGGCAAAGATTTCCGCG
>Ga0210398_10003425_pt1 | contig 15209 bp, 9 predicted proteins | sample IncBWC4OmetaG_FD_161047 | JGI IMG/M metagenome (GOLD analysis project Ga0210398, IMG submission 161047) | Forest soil microbial communities from Barre Woods Harvard Forest LTER site, Petersham, Massachusetts, United States - Inc-BW-C-4-O | ecosystem: Environmental > Terrestrial > Soil >...
CGTCATCCCGGCCGGTGGCTTAGCTACGTCGATCCAAGCAGTCCACGCCATGGCTCCTGATTTCGTCAACCCGGTCGCTCATCAGATTGAATTGACCGTCGAGCGGCAGTTGCCGGGACGCATGAGTTTTTCAGCCACCTACCTGTTGACGCGCGCAAATCACCTGCCTGCGGATTGGGACGTGAACGTTGCGCCCGCCACCCAGACCGCGACGTACGACGTTCTGGCCGGCTCCTCTGCCGGAGCCGCAACCCTGCTGACCGCGACGGTTCCATTCTATACGTCGCGCATCGACAACAATTCGGGGCTCATGCTTACGCAGTTCAGTGTGGTCAACTCCTGGTACAACGGCCTGGTGTTGACCCTGAAGAAGCCGATGAGCCACGACGTCGAATTGCTGTTCAACTACACCTACAGCAAGGCGCTTGACGACGGCCAAACGTCCGGCACGAACGGGACGTTCTTTGGGACCGACGACGTGCTCGACCCCTATAACCTCAAGCGCGACTATGGGCATTCGGACCTTGACCAGCGGCAGCGGGTCGTCGGAAGCATCCTGTGGCGGCCGACGTATGCGAAGGGAATGTCCAGCGCGGTCGCGCGGCAGGTGCTCAACGGCTGGACGGCATCGGCGATCATCTCCGCTTCAACCGGTCAGCCCTACGCGGCTAACGTCAGCAACTCCGTGATCACGCCACCGGGATTGACTGCGGGCTCTGGGCCTGTTGATGGCGGGCTAACAGGCGCCGAAGTCAGCACATTCGCGTCGCCGGTAGGAGGACGAGTGTCCTGGCTGCCGCGCAATCCCTATAACCTCCCTGACCTCAAGGACATCGATTTCCGACTGGGCCGGGGCATCACGTTCAAGGAAAAATATAAGCTCGACTTTTCAGCCGATGCCTTCAACTTGTTCAACAGCACCGAAGTAACCGCAGCGAATACGAGCGCATACTCGTACCTCAAGCCTGGATCGGGCGCGTGCACCGGCCACACGAATGGCTGCCTTGCCCCGATCTCTACGTTCGGGGCACCCACGACGACCACCAGTCTTCTCCTCGGCCCGCGCCAACTGCAGATCAACGCGCGGTTCGAGTTCTAGCCTCGTCGACAGAAGATTAAAACCATTAACCTGGCGGCGTTCCGGCTTCACCGGAACGCCGCTTCTATTTTATGGCTGGCAAAAAACCTAACAGGCTCAGAGTCCAGAAAAAACGGATCCCTCACCCACTCGCGAAGACGCGAGTGGGTTCGGGATGACAGGGTCGGCGTTTTCCCAGAGGCTGAAGCCTGTTCTACTGGACCCAGTCGGCGATGAAGATATTCGTTTCGTGCGGGGCTTTGCCGTTGCGGTTGGAGGCCCACACCAGGCGCTTGCCGTTGGAGGTGAACATGGGGAAGGCGTCGAAATCGGGGTGATAGGTGATCTGCTCGAGGCCGGTGCCGTCCACGTTGATGGCGTAGAGGTCGAAGCCGCTGGGGTCCTTCTGGTTGGCCACATTCGAGGCAAAAATGATGCGCTTGCCGCCGGGGAAAAAGTACGGGGCGAAATTGGCAGCGCCATTGTGCGTGACCTGGCGCTTGTTGCTGCCGTCGGCGTCCATCACCCAGATTTCGAGGTTTCCGGGACGGATCAAGCCGCGCGAGAGCAGATCCTTGTAGTCGGCGATTTGCTCAGGCGTTTTGGGCTGTTCGGAGCGATACACAATTTTCTTGCCGTCGTCGGAAAAGAATGCGCCGCCGTCGTAGCCCAACTCGTGCGTGAGCTGGCGGACGTCGGTGCCGTCGGCGTTCATGGTGAAGATGTCGAGGTCGCCGTTGCGCGTGGAGGTGAAGACGATCTTCTTGCCGTCGCGGGTCATGGTCGATTCCGCGTTGTAGCTATTTGGGGAATGGGTCAGCGGGCGCAGATCGCTGCCGTCCGGCTTGGCGGTGTAAATTTCGTAGGAGTTGTAGATCGGCCAGACGTAGCCGCGGGAATAGTCAGGGCGCGGCGGGCAGGCGGCGCTCGTGGCGTGCGTCGAGGAAAACAGGATGCGATCGCCCGCAGGGAAAAAGTAGCCGCAGGTCGTGCGTCCCTGGCCCGTACTCACCAGCTTGGGAACCGCGGGTTTGCCGTCGGGCGTGTCCACGGGCATGGTGTACATCTGGTCGCACGGGACGCCTTCGCCGGAGTGCATGAAGATCAGGTATTTGTCATCCGCCGAAAAATAAGCCTCGGCGTTGGTGCCGCCGAAGGTCAGCTGGCGGACATTGCCCAGGTGCTTTTCGCCGGGCACGGTAAGCGAGTTGGTTGCTGCTTTCTCAGGGGCTGGCGACTGAGAGAAGGTCGCCACACACGCGCTCGCGGCGATCAGCAACACGGAAAGAGCGGGCAGCGCGATTTTCGATTTGGGCATAACGTTCCTGTTCTGCTCTAGCCCGCGTCTTCAGACGCGGGGGGATTTCCGCCAATACGCGGAGAGGCCTTCCTGCTTGACTCGTCCTCGGCCCGCGAAAAATCCTCGCCTCTGAAGAGGCGAGCTACAGCTACTTCCTTTGCTCCAGCGTTACAGAAGCCTTCACGGGCTTGCCGTCGCGCAGGACCTGCACTTCCACTACGTCGCCGACCTTGCTGCGCCGCAGCGCGTCGGTGAAATCGTACAAATTGTGAATGGGCATGTCCCCGAACTGAACGAGGACATCGCCGGCCTTGAAGCCGGCTTTCGCCGCAGGGGATCCCGGCCGCACATCGGAAAATTTAACGCCGTTTTCTTCCTGGCCGAAATCGGGAATCGAGCCAAAGTAAGGCCCGTAACCGCTCCCTCCGCCGCTCGCGGCCTGCCCGCTCGGATGCTCTTCCGGCACGGCGACGAAGGCGACGCGTTGGTTGTCGGCATCGATTTTCAGCGCAATGTCCTCGATGAAATCCAACAGTTTGGCCGCGTCAGGCGCGTCGATTTTGTCCCATGTGTCGGACGGCTTGTGATAATCCGCATGCAGCCCCGAGAAAAAGAAAAGCACCGGGATTTTTTTGCCCACAAACGACGTGTGATCGCTCGCCCCGTAGCCGCTTTCGGAATAGTCGAAATGGAACGGGAATTTTGTCTTTTCCTCGTCGAGCAGATTCTTGAAATCGGCGCCCGTCCCCGTCCCGCCGATGAAAACTTTTTCGTCTTTGACCCGGCCGATCATATCCATGTTGATCATAGCGTCGGCCTTGTCGAGCGGCAGCGTCGGTTCCTTCACCCACTCCGCGGAGCCGAGCAGGCCAAGCTCTTCGCCCGCAAAGTCGGCGAAAAGAATTCCGCGTGGGAGCTGGCCCTTGCGCGGCGCGAGGAGGCGCGCCAGTTCGAGAACGCCCGCGGTGCCGGAGGCGTTGTCGTCGGCGCCGGGATGAATCTGCCCGATTTGCGAGGGCGCGAGCGAGTCGACTTCGCCGTAGCCGAGGTGGTCATAATGCGCGCCGATGATGATGTACTGATCGGTCTTGCCGGGAAGATAGGCGAGCACATTCTTCACCGTGGCGCGCGTTTTCTCAATTTGGACAGCGAGCGAGACTTGCATCGAACCGGGAAACGCGAAAGACGCCGGAGCCGAAGAGGTGTTGATCTGATTTTGCACCGCGGCAAGCGATTTGCCGGAGGCTGCAAACCATGCGCCGGCGGCGTCATTTTTCGCCTGCACCATCGCGACGCCAACGTTCTCCGGCCCGTCGACGCTGCCGAATTTTAGAAGCTGATCCTCTTTCCCTTCGACGATGCCGTTGAGGACGATCACCGCTCGGGCGCCATGATTGCGCGCATTGATCCCCTTGGTGATGAACTCCGCGTGCCGTGTGAGAGCTGAAGTTCCACTCTTTGTGGCAAAGCTCGCGGGCTCGTAGCGCAGGACCACCACGATCTTGTCCTTGACGTCCAGGTGCGCGTAATCGTCGTAGCCGAATTCCGGCGCGGTTACGCCGTAACCGGCGAAGACAGCGGGGCCCGTAGCTTCGGCGGAAGCAGAGAAACTGAAAGGAACATAATCCTGATTGAGTTTCAGTTCCCGCTTGGCTTTGCCGTCATCCACCGACAAGCGGTTGCCTTCGAGCAATTTCGCACCGGTGATCACGGTGAAGGGCTGAAAGTAGGAATTGGTGCCGGCGGGCTGAATTCCCAGGGCGCGATAGCGCTGCTCGATCATTTCCGCGGCGCGCTCGATGCCCTTGGTGCCCGCGCCACGGCCTTCCATTTCGGGAGAGGCGAGGGTTTTGATGTCCTGCAGGTAGCGTGTGGGATCGGCGGAGTTGGTGTCGGCGGCGATGCGCAGTGCGAGCAGTGCGAATCCGGCAGCCATGGCTGCGACGCACCAGCGCGCGGTACCGCTTCGAATTGTAACGCTTGGGCTTTTCATTCGAATGAATTGCAGCATGAAGAATCGTATGCCGCGACCGATAGTGTGTCAAATGCGCCCGCTAGAATCCGAATTTCAGGCGGGCGCTGACGCTAGCCGGAGGAGCCACTGCCGTACCGGAAAACAGGCCGGCGAAATTGATGACGTTTACTTTGTCGGTCAGGTTGTGGCCCTCGATTTCAACTGTGACGTCTTTTCCCTCTTTGTGGAACAGGGTAGCTCCGGCAGCCGCGTCGAGCGAAAAATTAGGGCGTACGCGGCCGGCGGGGAAATTCACCTCATTCAGGATAGCGGGGCCGTACTGTTGCAGCCAAAGCGCGAGTTGGGTTGCGTCGGGAGGGCTATCGAGGTCCACGGGTAAGCCGCTGCCGTACTCGGCGGATGTGGCGAGCCACAGGCGCTCCGTGGCCTGGTAGCGCACGCGGGCGCGCAGCGTATTTCTCTGATCCTGGGAGACCGGAAACTTGCTGGTATCCGAAATGCCCTGGGCTTCGTCACCGAGGAACAGGCCGCCGGTGATGGGGCCCTGGCCGATGCCCGTTTGATTGGAGTAGCTCAAAACGCCGGAAAAGCGGCCCCAGCGCGGAACGGCGATTTGGATCTCCTCACCGTGAATCTCGGCTGAAGAAAACGCAATGGGAAAGCTTACGCCGGTGTCGAGCAACACGTCGTCGTCGGAGTAGTTGCGGAAATCGCGGCGGAACACATTGCCGTCGATCCTCAGCTTGCCGGCCACAGCCTTCGTAAATCCGACCTCATAGTAGTTCGCCCGCGCGGGAAGCACAGGCAGCCTGACGACCAGGTCGCTCACGGAATTCAATTGCGGCGAGCTGGCGAGCAGCAGATTTTCCATCGCGGGGGTTTGAAACACACGGTCGTAAGAACCGTGCAGCACCAGATTGAGCGAAGAAATGAATCGCGACACACCGATGCGCGGGCTCCAGGCCGATTCGTTCACCACGAATCCGTAGTGATCGAAGCGCAATCCGGCGCTGACGTTCCATTTACCGAGGCGAATCCGGTCCTCGGCGTAGACCGAAGGCTCGAGGTCCCAACGGTGATCGGAAAAGGGGGGATTGAGCGCCACCGCCGTTCCGGGATCGAATTGTTTGGGGTCGGTGACTTGATATTGCAAGTTCTCGTTCACCGAACTGGCGATTCCATCGACCCCGATCTTCCATTCGTGGCGCCCGTGGTGGCCCGCAAGGTCGGCGCGCGCGTAGCCTTCGCGGTAGCCGCGATTCTGGCTGACGATGACGGGTGTGGAGTCCGCGTTGGAATCGAGCAGCGCGAACGCGTCGCGCACGCTTCCCGCAGCGCTGAACAGGACATCCGATGAAAAGGCGTGAGTGTAACGAAGCTGGCCGGAGGTTTCCTTCTGCTCGGAATTTTGGAGTTGTCCCGCTTGCTGTTGGACCAACTCATTCGGCACTTCATAGCGAACAGAATGTTGCGTGAACGATGCGAACAATCGGTCGCCGTTGGAAAACTCGCGCTCGTAAGACATCGCAAATCCACCGGCGTTGCCGATGTTCGTGTAATTCTGCAGAACCGGGGGGTCCAGATACCGGTCAGAGTGAAACGCGTCCCCAGTGAGCGAAAATCGGTTTCCTCCAGAGGAATAGAAGAGAGAACCGCTTCCCGAAGCCGTGGAAAAGCTGCCGCCCTCGGCTTCCAATTCGCCGTGCAGACCGGCGGGATTATTTTGCGGCGACGTTACCTCAACCACCCCTCCGAGTTTGCGCCCGTATTCGGCTGGAAAGCCGGCGGTCATCACGCGCATGGACTCGACATCGCTCGAATCGATGGGTGGAGCAAACGCCGGGGAGCGATTCTCGGTCATGGGAATGCCGTCCATGACGAACTGCACGTCATACTCCGAGCCGCGCGGGTGCAGGATGCCATTGGCTTCGTAAAGCCAACCGGGCTGCTCGTCCACGGCGTCGAGAACGCCGCGCCCCGGTTGCGACGAAATCTGCTCGCCGATAGTTTGCGAGCCGATCGTGTACACAGTGCCGGTGCGCGATGTATCGACCAGGGTTTCTGTCTCGCTGACTTGCACCTGCGTTTCCACCGGCTTCAATCCAAGCGTGAGGGAGAGATGCTGCGGAACCACGGAGCGGATTTCGACGAGTTGAGCGGCGGGAACAAATCCCGAGTGCAAGACGCTGACGCGATACACGCCGAAGGCCAGGTCGCGCGCGTCAAAGTGGCCGTCGTCGCCCACGGCAAAATCCAGATGGAATTGATTGGCTTCGCTGACGAGTTCGCCGGTGGCGCTGAGCGCCGCTCCCTGCTGGTCGCGCACGTCGATTTGCAGCTCTCCGCGGTCCCGCTGCGCGGCAGCGGGCATCGCGTAGAACCACACGCACGCCACTACGCCGAGAATCCGGGGGAAACGCGCCATGTGGTTTGGACGTGGCGCCGGGGGCAGCGAGTTGCACTTCGCGTCCGCAATTCTCGCGCCGCCAGGCACGATGCACCTGTTGTAAGGATAGCCTAAATAGTTCAGGCGCACGTTCAAGAATTCGAGGGCGGTGGGAAGCAAGAAAACAGGGCCTGCGGATCGAGGTGGACGCGGGTTAGCGGGTGGCCTCCCGCTCCAGCGCTTTGCGGTCCCAGCGAGCCAGATCGGCGGCAGCCTCGTAGGTGCTCTGGCAAAAATCGAGCAGGGCGTCGCGCGGGGACGGGGAGTTGCGCACGTCGTCGTACATCAGCAGAAATTCGCCGAGTTGTGTATTGTAAGCCGCTGCCGCCGGGCGCGCGATTCGCTCGCGAAAGCCGGGAGGCTCGGGCGCGCCATAGGCGTAGAATGCCGCTCCTTGCACGTCGCCGCCGCCCGGCCAGAAGCCGACACTACTGAGCTCGTGCGAGTACGCTTCGCGCGTAATCCGGTCCGCTCCGGGGCGTTCCGGAGCGCGGCGACCCGAAAAGCGCGAGATCGCGAGGTCGAAGCTTCCCCAGAAGAAATGTACCGGACTGACCTTGCCGATGAAGCGGGAGCGGAATTCCTTGAAGATGGAATCCACCGTCACCAGAATGCGCCAGAACGAGTGCGCGTAGTTCGCGTCGTAAGAAGCGTGCACCCGGTCCTGTTCGAAGCGAATGGGATTGGGGATTTCCGACGGCACGCTCCAGATTTTGACTTCGATTCCCATGGACTTGAGGATGGCAAGAAACTCGGCATAGAAATCGGCGACCGAGCGCGGCGCGAGGCGCATGCTCTTCGTTTCGCCTCCGCACTTGGCGACTTCCAACCGGTGATCGACGAAATTGAATTCAATTTCAAATGCGTCCCTGCCGCATGGAATCGGCGAAGTTGTTAAGCCCCGCGCGCTGACGTAGAGAGGGACCTCCCACCAGTGGTTGACGTGCGGGGAAAGCGCCATGCGCACCTTGCCCACGATCTGCGTCCACATGTGCAATGTCGCGTAGGTATCCGCCCAGGCAGAAAGCGGCAGTGGCGGCCAAGCTTCCGAGGAGTCCACCACAGTTCTGGCAACGGGCATGATTCCCTCCCCGAAACGACTGCGATCTTTGCGGGCGGCCTATCCCACCGGCAGGCGGGCTTCAGCCGCGACATAACAGCGGCGGGTCAGGGGTTTTAACCCCTCGTCAGGGCAAAACTACAACCCTGTCATCCCGAACTCACTCGCGTCTTCGCGAGTGGGTGAGGGACCTGCTTTTCTGTTATGGCGCAGACTTCAGTCCGTCGGTTTCCGTCACCTGTCCCCGACCATGCCCGATAGCCGCTACACTTCTCAAAAATTTCATCCCTGCCAAGATCATGTGGAACCCCACAGACTGAAGTCTGTGTTACCTAAATCAGTCCAGCATGATTTCGTCCACGTAGCACCAGCGCCAGTCTTCTCCCGGCTCGATCGATTGCACGATGGGATGCTTGCTGCGGTGAAAATGCTTGGTAGCGTGCTTGTTCTTGGAAGAATCGCAGCAGCCGACGTGGCCGCAAATGAGGCACATTCGCAGGTGGACCCAAGTGTCCCCCGACTTCAGGCACTCTTCGCACCCGTTCGTGTTGGGCTTCACATCCTTGATTTCTTTGACGTGCGGACATCCTTCTATCATGGCCATGATGCCCCCTTAATTACGATCTCCCTTGTACCACATCCGGTGAGTGAGGCGCATTAATCGGCCATGATGGTTGAGACTTCTCCGCGCCGATTTACACTCGTAGCTTCTTTGGGCCGCTGACAAAGGGGCTACCACTCTCGTAAAAACGAAAGAGCCGCTCAACGTCGCGGGTGATGCCGATTCGAACGGAAACGCCGATGGGGCCGGCCGGCCGGACTTCGTCTCCCAGCCACAGCTTGCCGCCGTTGTAGAGGCTCACGCCGTCGAGGCGCTTGTCGATGTCCATGGCCCGCGCCAGGCGGCCGGGACCGCGGGCGAGGTCGAGGAGGCGCGTGGTGCTGCGGCGGCGCTGCATGAACGCGATCCCTGCCAGCGGCTCAACGGCGCGAATCAGGACGCCGGCCCCGGTGCCTTCGATCTCGCTCGAGACATTCATCATGAAGCAGGAACCGTAGGTGAAATAGACGTAGGCGTGGCCGTGCGGGAGAAACAGCGAGCGCCGGCTGGTCGTGAGGCCGCCATAGGCGTGGCCGGCACGATCGCCGACCGGGTACGCCTCGGTCTCGACTATGCGTCCGGCAATCCGCACGCGCGGCAAATCGTGAACCAGGGTTTTGCCCACAAGGTATCGCGCCAGTTCCAGCGTGTCGGTAGGTAGTTCCGCGCGCCGTAGGCGCCGAATGCGCAAGGATGTCTCTGCGTGTTTCTCACGCATCTCGTAAGATCCGCCAGGTAAAAAATTATTCTAGAACAAGCAGGAGATCTTTGGCTTCGACTTTGTCGCCCACATTAGCAAGCTTTTTGGCCACCGTTCCGTCCACGGGCGCGTACACCGTGGATTGCATTTTCATGGCTTCGAGCACCAGCAGGCGGTCGCCCTTTTTCACTTGCTCGCCGATTTCCACCACGATGCTGGAAATGGCTCCCGGAATCGGCGAACCAACTTGTCCCGGAACGGACGGGTCGGCTTTGGTTCGGCTCTGCACTGTGGCTTGCAGCGACTGGTCGCGGACGGTCACCTCGCGCGGCTGGCCGTTCAGCTCGAAGAAAATGGTGCGCGTTCCGTCAGGATGCGGATCGCTTACGGTGAGCAGCTTGATGACCAGAACTTTGCCCGCTTCAAGTTCGACCGCGATTTCCGGGCCACGCTCCAATCCATAAAAAAACTGCGGCGTGGGCAGGATTTCGAGATTCCCGTACGCCGTGCGCGCCGCAGCGAACTTCAGGTACACGTCCGGATACATCAGGTAGCTCATCAGATCGGCGTCGGAAACCTTTTGCTCGGTTTTCTTCTCGACCGCCCTCCGGGTAATTTCCAAATCCACCGGCGCGAGATGCTCGCCCGGCCTTCCGGTGGCAGGCTTCGCGCCGCGCAGAATGACGGACTGAATTTTCGGCGGCCAGCCGCCTTCGGGCTCGCCCAGCGCTCCTCCAAACATCTCCACCACGGAATTCGGCAGCGTCAGGTTGTGATTCGGTCCCAGACGCTCCAGGTCCTTCACCGTCATGTCATGGCTCACCAGGAAAATCGCGGTGTCTCCGACCACCTTGCTCGAAGGCGTGACCTTGATGATGTCGCCGAAGGCGAAATTCAGTTCCGCGTAGGTGCGCGCGATCTCCTGCCAGCGCAACCCGAGGCCCATGGATTCAGCCTGCTCGCGCAGATTGGTGTATTGCCCACCGGGCATTTCGTGCAAATACACTTCGGCCGTGCCCGCGGGAGGCGCGTTGTCAAACGGGCGGTACCAGGTGCGCACCGTTTCCCAGTAATCGGCGCAGGTGTTGAGCGCCTCGAGGTCGAGACCCGTGTCGCGCTCGGTGTGCTGCAGCGCTGCCACCACGGAGTTCAGGTTGGGCTGGCTGGTGGTGCCGCTCATCGAGGCGATGGCCGCGTCGGCGGCATGCACGCCGGCTTCGGACGCTTTCAAAATCGAAGCGGCGTTGACGCCGCTCGTGTCATGCGTGTGGAAGTGCAGTGGCAATCCGATTTGATTGCGCAGGGTTGAAAAAAGCCGCTCGGCCGCGTACGGCTTGCACAGGCCGCCCATGTCCTTGATGCAGAGTATGTGGGCGCCCATCTTTTCCAGCTCTTTCGCCAGCCGCACGTAGTACTGGAGCGGGTACTTATCGCGTTTCGGATCAAGGATGTCGCCCGTGTAGCAGATCGATGCCTCGCACACCTTGTTGGTCTTGTTGCGAATGGTCTCGATCGAGAGCTGCATGTTGGGCAGCCAGTTCAGCGCGTCAAACACTCGAAAAATGTCGATGCCCTGCTTGGCGGATTCCAGAATGAAGGCTTCGAGCGCGTTGTCAGGATAGGCCGAATAGCCGACGCCATTGGAGGAGCGGAAGAGCATCTGGAAACAGATGTTGGGGATGGCTTCCCGCAGAAGCTGCAGCCGCAGCCACGGATCTTCGAGCAGGAACCGCATGGCGACGTCGAACGTCGCCCCGCCCCACATTTCCAGGCTGTACAGGTTGGGCAGCTTGTGCGCGACGAAATTGGAGATGGCCAGCAGGTCGTAGGTGCGCACGCGCGTGGCCATGAGCGATTGGTGGGCGTCGCGGAACGTCGTGTCCGTGATCAGCAGTCGCTTCTGCGACTTGGTCCACTCTGCAAACTTTTCCGGGCCAAGCTTGTCAAGAAGCTGGCGCGTGCCCGGCGGCGGATCTCCGGGAACGTGGGCAGGCAGCGGCGCGGGACGAATCTGCTGCGGCCGTGGTTTCCCGGCAACCTCGGGATTGCCGTTGACAATGACTTCGCCGAGATAACGCAGAAGGCGGGTGGCGCGATCCCTCGGCGGAGTGAACTGGAACAATTCGGGCGACTCCGCAAGAAACGAAGTGGTGACGCCGCCGGCCTGAAAGCGCGGGTGATTCACGACGTTGGTAAGAAACGGAATGTTGGTCTTCACACCGCGAATGCGGAATTCCCCGAGGCAGCGGTCCATGCGGCTGCAGGCTTGCGGAAATTCGCGGCCCCACGCCGTCACCTTGACTAGCAAGGAGTCGTAATAAGGAGTGATCACCGCGCCGCCGTAGGCGGAAGCGCCGTCCAGGCGGATACCGAAACCGGCCGGTGAGCGGTACGTCTGAATCCTTCCGTAGTCGGGGAGAAAGTTGTTGGCCGGATCCTCGGTGGTGACGCGGCATTGCAATGCATACCCATGCAGCGAAATGTCTTCCTGGCGCGGGAGATTCATCTCCGGACCGTGCAGATCGTAGCCCTGCGCGATCTGAATCTGCGATTGAACGATGTCGATGCCGGTCACCATTTCGGTGACGGTATGCTCGACCTGCACGCGCGGGTTGACTTCGATGAAGTACCAGTCGCCAGTGTCGGCGTTCACCAGGAATTCCACAGTCGCGGCGCTGTAATACTTAGCTTCGCGTGCGAGCGCCGCGGCGGCATTGGCCAGTCCCTCGCGAATTTTGGGATCGAGATTCACCGCCGGGGCAACTTCGACCACTTTCTGGTTTCTGCGCTGCACGGAGCAGTCGCGCTCGTGCAAGTGGAGGATGTTTCCGTGGGTATCGGCGAGTATTTGCACCTCGATGTGCCGCGCGCGGCGAATGTAGCGCTCCAGAAACACGGCGTCGTTGCCAAACGAAGCGCCCGCTTCCGCGCGCGCCTCCTGCAGGCCGGGCAGAAGCAGTTGGGCGCTCTGCACCACGCGCATGCCGCGCCCACCGCCTCCGAAAGCGGCTTTGACAATCAGGGGATAGCCGATTTTGTCGGCAATGGCTTGTGCGTCGTCGTTTTGCGTTACCGGCTCTTCGGTTCCCGGTACCACTGGTAGACCGGCTTTTTGCGCCAGGCGCCGCGCCGCCGTTTTGTCGCCGAGCAAATCGAGCAGTTCCGCGCTGGGGCCCACAAACGTGATTCCCGCAGCCGCGCAGGCTCGCGGCAAGGCGGGATTCTCCGACAGGAAACCGTAGCCAGGGTGGATAGCGTCCACGCCGCGTTCCTTGGCCAACGCGACGATTCCTTCAACGTCAAGATAGGCCTGTACGGGACCTTTGCCCTCGCCAATGAGATAGGCTTCGTCGGCTTTAAAGCGGTGCAAGCTCAGGCGGTCTTCGTAGGAATAGACGCCGGCGGTGCGGATCTTCAGCTCGTTCGCAGCACGAAAGATGCGGATGGCGATTTCGCCACGATTGAGCGCCAGGAGTTTTGTGATCGGCATCAGTGAGAGGTCCTGGGGTTACCCTACGTGGATTGCGCGGCCGGGCCGGCAAGCAGACAGCGCAATGGCCGGGGCCTCCCGGTCTAGCTGCAACCACGAGACAGAAGGCCCCTGCCTCGCGGCAGAGCCGCCTTCTGGGCGGAGATTCTACCGCAGGTCAAGAGGTTCGCCTTGATTTCTAGACGATATTTATTTTATGGAAAGGAATCGTAATTCGAATTGCGACAACCTCTTTGGACGGCATTTACGAGGCGATCTCGCCCTGCAAAACCCAATCCAGAGCTTCGTCGAGTGTGCGGAAGACGCGGATTCCCGTTTCGCCGTGCAATTCACGATAAATTTCGAACATTCTGGCGAGTCCGAACTGCAGATCGTCCTTCACCAAAAGGGCGCGCCGCGCGTTGGGTGAGTAGATATCTCTTTCGGCGAACTGGCGCACTTCCTCCGGGCCGAATTGAATGTCCGTGATGTGCCGGAAATCCGCCAACTGGCAAAAGTCCGGCTCAAAATCCGGATCGGCGGACAACCGCTCCATGTGGCCGAGGATATCTTCCTTGGTGAGATTGCCGGCCCCGGAAGTCATAACCAGCCGGCGCTCCTTGTCGATGGTGTAAAACGCAGACATGCATCTCCCTCTTTCTTGGCGGCTTCGCTGGTATGGGTCGCACCGCGGAACTTCTTGGGGATACTGACTGTGGCTGACTCCACGAACCTTCAGTGCACCCGCGTTCCAATGCTGTTCCCGAGAACGACAACCCCGGAAGCGGCGGGCGACTCCAGCGCCGCCAGAGGCTTTCCCTTCCCAATTCAGATGCGCGGTGCGCAGGAAGGTCACAAAACAAATTGCGATCCGCATCGTGTCCTTCAACGTGCCTGAGACTCCGGAACCGCGCGGGCGCAAGAAGGGAGAACCGGGATAAGAGCCAGTTCCTACAAGGTGATAATTCTTAGGGAATTCAATCTTGACGCGCCAATGCCCGGCGGCGAGCCGGGTGATACAGTAGGGTTCGAACGTTACGACCCACATGGTCTCCTTCGACGTGTTGTGGTTTCTGGAACCGACGGTATTGGGTCAAAAGAAGGAGCTTCCTGTGGCCAATTCGGCCTCGCCACCCGCGCTCAAACAACAGTTGCCGGTCGAAGTGATCGGAGCCAATCTTTTGGGGCAGCAATTTTTCGAGCGCACCAAGACTCTGACCATCCACCGGGACGGCATTTCCGTCCTGCTCACGAATACGCTCGCTCCGGATTCCGAAGTCATCCTGCGCAATCCGGAGAACAACGAAGAAGCGGTGGCCTTCGTGGTCGGCCAGTCTCGAAAGGACAGCTCGGGCCATATCTATGGACTGGCCTATCTGCTGCCGCCGGCCGATCCGTGGAACCTGAAACTCCCCGCCGCCGAAAGCGCAAAATTGGTGCAGCTGGAGTGCAGCGAATGCCGCTTCGTTTGCACGCTGTGTCTCGCGGCCATCGAATGGGAAATGTTTGAGACCAGCCGGCAGGTAACGCATCTATGCAAAAAATGCAACGCGTCCACCATCTGGAGAGAACCGGCCGCAAACGCAAATACCAGGAAGGCGGGACCTCCGCAAGAGCAAGAGCAGCCCCATAATCCGCAACTGGTCGTTTCTCCCCTGGAGGAACGCCGCAAAAACAGGCGCACACGAATGAAGTCGGCCGCCTGCATTCGTTACTCCGGGATGGACATTGTCGTGTCCTGCGAAGACATCTCCAAAGAGGGCTTTCGGTTTACCTGTTCCAGGGAATATCCGCAGGGGACGCGAATCGAAGCGGCGGTTCCCTACACCAAATCCAGCACCAACATTTTTTGCCCCGCGGGCATTATTTACTGCCAGAAGATGCCGGACGGCCAGTTCCGCCACGGGGCCACGTATGCCAAGACGCGCGGATCGATCGGCTGGGATCCGTAGGGACTTGGCGGCGGGAACTCGCGACCCTGCCCTAGTCGACAGTTAGTAAGTTTACTTTGACAGTATCGGTTCGTTCTGATAGCTTCGCCTCCGGAATCTCCGGGACCCAACCCTCAGGACGGCGCGAAGGCCCGGTAAAGGCTCCTCCCACTCGGGAGGGATAGCCCGATTCCGCACCTTCCCCGCTTGTCCAAAATTTGATTTCCCTGCCCGCAGACGGAACGGAAAGGAGCCTATGGCAAATTACAGAGAACTCGTACCCCTCAAGGGGAGCGAGCGCGTTGTTGTCCCCGGCGCCAAAAGAATCGGCGCCGCCAATCCCGACGAGGTCATTCAAGTGACTGTGCTCTTGCGTTCTCGCGCCCAGGCCGAAGACGCCAAGACCGGTACAACCAAAGCAACCGCGAGCGAGAAAGCGGCCGTGGAAACCCTGCTGAAACAGAGGCCGGAAGCCCGGCAGCACCTGACCCGCGAAGAGTTTTCGAAGCGGCGAGGCGCTCTCGAAGAGGACGTTCGAAACGTGGAGCGGTTCGCGCACGCGTATGGGCTGAGCATTGTCGAGAGCAACCTAGCGAAGGGTTCCGTGAAACTGGCGGGATCGGTCGCGCACTTCAGCAAAGCCTTCGAT
>Ga0210398_10003430_pt1 | contig 15192 bp, 10 predicted proteins | sample IncBWC4OmetaG_FD_161047 | JGI IMG/M metagenome (GOLD analysis project Ga0210398, IMG submission 161047) | Forest soil microbial communities from Barre Woods Harvard Forest LTER site, Petersham, Massachusetts, United States - Inc-BW-C-4-O | ecosystem: Environmental > Terrestrial > Soil >...
ATCCGCTCCTGCTTCTCCTGCTGGCGCGCTTCCTTCTCGGTGCTGGCGAAGCGGTCATGTATCCCTGCTCGAATCAGTTCGTCGCCCGCTGGATCCCCACACAAGAACGCGGGCTCGCTAACGGACTGATCTTCGCTGGAGTCGGTGTAGGTTCCGCCGCTTCTCCTGCATTAATCACTTACATTATGATTTATCACGGCTGGCGTTCCTCTTTTTGGATTTGCGCCCTTCTTGGTCTGGTCGCTGGACTAGTCTGGTTTCTCTCCTCGCGTGACACGCCCGATCAGCACCCCCTGGTTTCCGCGTCCGAGTTGGCAACTATTCATACAGGTCTCGCGCTCGGAAACAAACAACTCCCAGGCGACATGGCGCTCGCTTCTGACCGGAGCAATGCCTCCAGGGTGGTACCTTGGGACAAAATTCTGAAACACCGCGAGGTCCGGCTCATCACTTTCAGTTATTTCTGTTACGGCTACGTCGCATGGATCTTCTTCGCTTGGTTCTTTATCTATCTCGCGCGTGTGCGCGGCATGAACCTGAAGTCAAGCGCCTTCTACAGCACCCTTCCGTTCCTCGCCATGGCGGTGGGCTGTGCGGTCGGCGGTGCGGTCGCCGATTTATTAACCAAGCGGGTAAACCGCAGGGCTGGCCGCTGCGGCGTCGCTGCCCTCGGACTCGCCCTTAGCGGCGCCTTCCTGGCATCCGGCTCTATGGTGGACAATGCGCCATTGGCGAGTGTCATTCTCGCCGGCGGCGCAGGTGCGTTGTATCTCTCCCAGAGTTCCTTTTGGGCCATCAGTGCAGATACCGGCGGGCCCTTTTCGGGTTCCGTATCTGGGTTCATGAATATGGGTGGCCAACTTGGCGGTGCCGTCACTGCGTCCCTGACTCCGTTCATCGGAGTCCATTTCGGCTGGACTACTTCTTTCCTGGTCGCAGCCGCTCTGGCCCTCCTAGGCTCCGCAGCCTGGCTTTTAGTCGATCCCGATCGTCCTCTTGACCCGGTCACCTCCCGCGCTCAGTGAGCTCGGCGAAAAGCTGGATTCGGCCTTTTCCTATAAGATTCTTGCCATGATCGTGCCGCTCCGGCATCTCCTCGAGTTGGATGGTCAGCGTTTTCGGGCGCATAAGCCGATTGGTTCAATCACCTCCGCATCTTCCGTGGAACCACACTTAGAACATCTCAGCGTTTTATCTTCCATGATCCACCAACTCTCTCACTGTGCGCTTTGCCACTCTCCGAGGCGACCCATTCGGAAAGCACTTCATCCAGCGCTTCGACGTTTGTTAGCTCCGGTTTAAGAGGGATCGAACTTCCCAGCTTCTGTATGGTCCGGCGCTGAAGGACAAACCCAATATTTCCGGCCTGGAAGAATTTCTAGTCCATGGCTTGAGGTATGCATTTCCCGCCGAACATGGCGAAGTGACGAGGGGCATTCCGACTTCGTAAGCAGCCAAGCCACCAAAAAGCGAAATTGCTGTCTCCAACGACGCTCTCTACCAGCTTCTGGCACTGGTAGACGCGATCCGGGATGGGCGCGCGCGAGAGCGGAATCTGGCCGAACGCGATTTGGTGCATAGGCTAAAGTCGAATCATGGCCAATCCTGATCTTCAACTGCTGACGGATGCGGCCAAGTTGTTGGACCCGATTCTCGAGAACTGGCTTTTTGTCGGTGGCTGCGCTACAGCGTTGTTGATCGCCGACAAGGCGACATGACGATCGCCCGACATTCGATATGGATGCGAACACGTGGTATCAACCCGCGATGGACCATGCGGAAGAACGTGATCTGGAAAAGGTTTGAAGATTCGATTGGTCGCACCGATATATTTCTGTGCTTCGAAGCTCGAAGCCTTTGCCGGAAGAGGCAAGAATGATTTTCACGCCAGTCGAAACCAGGAAGATCTGATTGCGGTTGTCGATGGGCGTGCCGGTGGGAGAAATCCAGGCTGCGGCGAGCGATGTGCGTTCCTAGCTCGCGAAGCAAATCAAGGGGTTGATTTCGATTCGTGAATTTGACGATGCTCTTCCAGGCTATCTTCCGTCCCAGCCGGCCAGCCAGGAGAGGGTAGGCACGATTATTTCGCGGCTGGAAGAGATTGCCTCCCGGTAGCCGAGACCGCTCTTATCCGGAATTTATACTGTCAATGAGAGTTCATCCGTGGACTTTCCGCAAGGTTTCCTGCAGGCTGGTCAGGCGTAGGGTCGAAAGTAATTGTCTGACTCCACGTCCACCTCACGGGACGATTATTCAACGATCCTTCCCAGCTCTGCCTTCCTTTTTTGTGAGATGCCAAGCGTCACACCAGGAGCATAGATAGGCGCGAAGCTCCTTCGGCGCATTGGCGGTTGCGATTTGGTGAGAGGCTGTCGCCAGAGCTTCACCTTCGCTTGCGTACTTACGCTTGCCGCTGACCGGACATTGCGATTCGCTGTCGACCACGAGCCTTCCGGAGATTCTTCCTTACTGTGATGTAGTCATTCGCCTTTACGATTATTCCATTCAGTGCGAAGAACCCCAATCTTCTGATACAAGTCAATCAGGCAATGACTGATCAAACGCACAAACCGTCCACGTGGATTTTCACTTTTCCAATCATGCAACGACACCGTCAAATGAATTCTCCATGTGATAATCTCGACATCTAGATTTACGGCCTGCCAATATTTAGATGCACAAAACCACTCTTAAACGGGGGTTTTGCGCAACAGAATACAGGAAGTGCGAGCATCATTTCTGTTTCCGGAAATTACAGAAGGGCCAGGGGACGGGAAATTCGACCGGAGAATCCGGCTTACAGACTCGGTGGTCGGGAGTTGCCGTCGGCGGGCTCGCCGCGACCGTGGGCGTGGAAAACCAAGGGGAGAGAACTCCCCCGACCGACAGAACCATACATGCCACACATAAAATTTTCATCGGAGTGGAACCGTGTTCTAGTTCAATCCGGGGGTATCCCTGCGCGTTTTAATGAGTCCAAGATTAACCGATTTCCTGTCCGACTCTTCCAGGTAAACGGACTCGCCCTTGATCTTATAAGGGTTCAGCCACTCGGGATCGAACCAGTCGGCGTCGTACTCTTCCTCGGGTTCATCGACAGAATCCCGACGGAAGACCTTGTAATCCCCGGGAGTAAGGCCTGTCATGAGAATTTACCATTCTAGTCGGTGCTTGTTGATTTGTACTCCTCGACTACGCCGCGATGCGGAGCGTCTGGAATGAGCACTACGGTGGCGCCGACAGCGGGGAGTGAGTCGGAGTCGAGTACGACGCCACTCAGTTGAGCCACGCGGGAACTCACGGTGAGCTCAAGAGACAGATCGGCGCCAGGCTGAACGGTGAAGCCCGCATCAGTGATGGTTCCTCAGGAGCATTGGGCGGCCTGTCAGACCCTCGGTGGCACAGATATCAACGGAAACGATTACTCAACGTGGTTTTGTCGACTGCCGCTTCCGGGGCCCAGCGGTGTTTTGTTCCAAGCGGAATATCATCACCGTGGGACCCTTTGGCCGGCTGGCACTCTATGACTTGGGAAGGGTAGCTCTTCTTCCCTCGGACATCTCGCTCGATCATCTTCGCTGCGACCTCGGTCTCGGCTTGTTTATGCCCGCCGGTAACCATGAAGTGATGCACACCTATATTGGCTTTGTTGGCGCGGGCGAACCGGCCCATTGCAGTCCCAAATTTTCGGTGCGGTCCAGTTCTACCCCAACGTGGGAGGAGAAGGACTGCGCGCTGTCGTTTTCGGATTTAGAACAAGATAGAGTTCTAGGAAGAAGTAACCGCGGCTGGCCGCGCAAGCTACTGTGAAGAGAGGAGCGGTACGATGGCTAAGAGAGTTGCTGAACTGATTATAGAAACTCTTGCGGAGGCTGGCATTCGTAGAGTCTATGGCCTCCCTGGAGATTCGCTAAATGGGATTACGGATTCCATCCGAAGACAGAAGCAGGTTCAATGGGTGCATGTGCGGCATGAGGAGACGGCGGCTTTTGCCGCGGGTGCAGAGGCACATCTAACTGGAAATCTAGCGGTGTGCGCAGGAAGCTGTGGTCCTGGCAATCTCCATCTGATCAATGGCCTGTACGACTGTCATCGCAGCCGCGTCCCTGTGCTGGCCATCGCGGCGCAGATACCAAGCAATGAAATTGGGAGCGGCTATTTCCAGGAGACGCATCCCGAATATGTATTCGCCCAATGCAGCCACTACTGCGAGCTGGTATCGCACCCCGAGCAGATGCCGCGTGTTTTGGAAATTGCAATGCAGACTGCCGTCTCGCGTCGTGGCGTTGCAGTGGTGGCCATCCCCGGAGACGTGGCCCTGAAAGCCGCTACAGTGGACTCGCCACGCCTGCGTTTCCCGCCACCGAAACCGATGGTGCTGCCCTCGGACGAAGAGATCGGGATGTTGGCGAAGCTTTTGAATGACTCAAAGAAGATCACCATTTTAGGAGGAGCGGGCTGCGCGGGGGCTCATGCTGAATTGATCGCACTTGCTGGCAAATTGAACGCTCCGATTGTGCATGCGATGCGCGGAAAAGAATTCATCGAGTACGACAATCCGTTCGATGTCGGGATGACCGGTCTGTTGGGATTTTCCTCCGGGTATCACGCGATGATGAACTGTGATCTTCTATTGATGGTTGGATCCGACTTTCCGTACCAACAGTTTTTCCCCAAGGATGCGAAAGTTATTCAGATCGATATCCGCGGAGAGCAATTGGGACGGCGGACAAAGGTTGACTATGGACTTGTAGGGGACACGCGAACGACGCTGACAGCTCTGCTGCCAAAGCTGAAGCAGAACAGTGACGACAAGCATCTGAGGGCTTCCCTCGGTCATTACCGGAAGGCACGGAAGGACCTCGATGAGCTTGCGGCCCCGGGATCGGACAAGAAGCTGATCCATCCTCAGTATGTCGTGAGGGTGCTCGATGATCTGGCAGCCGAAGACGCAATTTTTTCCTGCGATGTTGGTACGCCAACCATATGGGCTGCACGCTATCTGACAATGAATGGCAAGCGGCGGTTGCTGGGTTCTTTTAACCACGGGTCGATGGCGAATGCTTTGCCACAGGCGATAGGTGCGCAGTCGAGCCATCCGGGACGGCAAGTTGTGACGCTTTCAGGCGACGGTGGGCTAGCGATGCTTATGGGCGATCTGCTTTCGCTTCGACAATTGAAGATTCCGGTCAAGATTGTGGTTTTTAAGAACAATTCTTTGGGTTTTGTGGAGCTAGAAATGAAAGCAGCAGGCATCGTCGATTTCGGAACCGACCTTCAGAACCCGAACTTTGCCAAAATAGCCGAGGCCGCCGGCCTCTTGGGATTGACTGCGGAATCCACAGATCAGGTTCGCCCGATGATCGCCGAAGCTCTGAAGCACAGCGGACCTGCACTGGTCGAAGTTCTCGTGAGCCGCCAGGAACTTTCCATGCCTCCCACAATCACTCTTGAGCAGATGAAGGGTTTCAGTCTCTTTGCAGTCAAGGCAGTTCTAAGCGGTAGAGGCGACGAAATCGTCGATCTCGCGAAAGTCAATCTATTCCGGTAGCGGTAATCCGTGAAGGTTGCTGGTACTTTAGGTTTTCGGAGATAGGCGTGGGTCGCCTCCGGTTTACTTGAACTTCCGATTTTCGTTGTGGGTGAGGGCCGCGAAAAGAATTGAGTCATCGAGCGTTTCAGTCAAAGTTCGAACTCGATTCGCATCCGCGTTTCAACAAGCCGCTACAGTTTGTCCGTAACGATTTCGTCGTACGTTCAACGCCCCTTGCATGTAACGTACTGCCAAGATAAAGTCGGGAACCATGTCCCAACGTGTGGCCGTTCTCGGCGGCGGGGTTGGCGGCTTGAGCGCCGCTCATGAACTGGTCGAACGTGGCTTCGAGGTTTCTGTCTACGAGATGCGGGATGTTATCGGCGGAAAAGCTCGAAGTCTTTCTGTTCCCAACACCGGGCAAAACGGTCGGAAGGACTTGCCGGGTGAGCATGGCTTCCGCTTCTTTCCCGCGTTCTATCGCCACCTGCCGGACACGATGAAGCGCATCCCTTATGCAGGAAATCTGACCGTATTTGATAATCTCGTTCACGCTACGCGCATTCTCGTGGCCCGTGCTGGCAAGCCGTCGCTCATTCTGACCGCGCGAATCCCTCAAAATGTAGAAGACTGGGCTCTCACCTTTAAGGACACGTTCAGTGGGATCGGAGTTCCCGACGACGAGGTCTTGTACTTCGTCGACCGTTTGCTCACTCTGCTGACAAGCTGCCCCGAAAGGAGGATTGCTGAGTACGAGCAGATTCCCTGGTGGACCTTCATCGACGCCGCGAATCACTCTGTGGACTACCAAATCCTGTTGGGCAAAGGCCTCACTCGCTCCCTGGTTGCCGTTCGTGCTCAGGAGGGCAGCACTCGCACAGTAGGCTACACACTCTTACAACTTCTCTTCGGCCTTTTGACCTACGGGGGTTTCGATCGACTACTCACTGGTCCAACTAGCGATGTCTGGCTTACTCCCTGGTGGTCATACTTGCAGCAGCGCGGTGTTAGTTTTCAAACTGATACAACCATTACGTCGTTTAATCTGTCATCCACGGGAATAACCTCGGTAGCCGCAGAGACCAACGGACAATCCCACCAAATCACCGCTGATTATTACATTTCGGCCATGCCTGTCGAGATCATGGCTACGCTTGTCGATGACCGGGTTAAAGCGTCCGCTCCTTCACTTGCGAACCTTAATAATCTTCGTACAGCATGGATGAACGGCATTCAGTTCTATCTTGCGCAGGACGTCCCGCTCGAATTCGGCCACTCACTTTATGCCGATTCCCCTTGGGCCCTTACCTCTATATCGCAACGGCAGTTTTGGAGTAACGCCAATCTCGGCGCCTTCGGTGATGGAAAACTTGGTGGCGTTCTTTCCGTTGACATTTCTGATTGGGAAACGCCGGGCATCGTCTATGGCAAAACCGCTATGCAGTGCTCGGCCGCGGAGATCGAGGATGAGGTCTGGGCTCAAATGAAGGTCCACCTCAATGTGGCCGGCGCCGTCGTGATTCGCGACGACAATCTTCTCCGTTGGTTCCTCGATCCCGACGTCGAATTCCCTAACCCAACAACTACCGCAAATCTCGAGCCCTTGCTGATCAACACGTCCGGTTCGTTGCAGTATCGGCCAGAAGCTTCTACAGAGATCCCGAATCTCTTTCTGGCTTCCGATTACGTGAAGACGTATACGGATGTTGCCTGTATGGAAGCCGCAAACGAAGCTGCCCGCCGAGCGGTCAACTTCCTCCTCGACCGGGCCGGTTCTACCGCCCCACGTGCTTTCGTGTGGCCTCTAATGGAACCTGATTTTTTTAAGCCGCTCATTGACTACGATCGCCTGCGGTTTCGACTAGGCCTGCCACATGCCAGCGGTCCGCCGATACCTTTCCAAAGTCAGGATCGCACTTAAATTGATGCCGGTGCGCACACCCTGGAGTCGGGCGCTTCAATATGGTCGGGAGCTTCCAGCGGTAGTTCGATTCTTGGAGGGGATGAGCCCGGTGCAAACCTCGTTCGGGAATCCCTGGCAAAACGGTGTAGCGGAACGGCTTTGCGCGGGATGGCGCCAGTATTGATGCATGCGCCGCCGATGGCCGAGCGCCTTTCGATCACCGCAACGCGCTTTCCGGCGTTGCTCCCTGGATGGCGGCGCGCTGGCCCGCCGACCGGCGCCAATAGCGATCCGGTCATGCGACCACCATTCGAAATGTCTTGGGTTGCCAATAGACCGTGTTGCTTGGTTCGGCAGTCCTGCGGGGATGACTGGATGCTTGCCATCCAAACATTTTTCGAAATATCAGCGTTGTGTCTAACCGCCGCTCATCCTGCGGAATGCCCAGAACAAGAATCCAGCCAGCATGATCGATGCGGGAAGTGTGAGCACCCAGGCCATCAAAAGGTTGCGCACTGTCCCCCATTGAAGGCCCGAGTGATTGGCCGCCATCGTCCCCGCCACGCCAGAAGACAGCACGTGCGTCGTACTTACAGGTAAGCCGAACGCGTCGGCCGCTCCAATCGTGGCCATCGCCGTGATCTCAGCCGCCGCTCCTTGGGCGTAGGTCAAATGGTCTTTTCCAATCTTCTCGCCCACGGTGACGACGATGCGCTTCCACCCGATCATTGTTCCCAGGCCGAGCGCCAGCGCAACCGCTACCTTCACCCATGTAGGAATGAACTTTGTGGCGTTGTCGATATGGTTTTTGTAGTTGCCGAGAACAACCGCATCTTCCGTCGAAAACGTAGGCACGCCGGACTTCTTCATCAGGCGCAGTGCTTCACTGACCACGTACATGTCGTTGCGAAAGTTTCGCACCCTGTCTTGCGGGACCAGCTTGAGTTGTTTGTACTGCGCCATTTCGGTAACGATCCCGTTGATCACTCCCCGCAATGCAAGCATGGTGTTCGGCGTAAATTCCTTTGTGCGGATGTAATCGGTCAGCTCGTCGCGCGAGTCGCCGACCACGGCGGCAGGAGTAATATAGTGGCCGAGTACATCGGCCGTTTCGGTCGAAACTGCGATGAAGTCTGCAGTCTGCTGATATGTTACCGCGTGATTCACCGCGTACGCGGTCGGCACGGTTCCGATCAGGATCAGCATAATCAAGCCCATGCCCTTCTGCCCGTCATTCGAGCCGTGAAAGAAGCTGACGCCAGTGCACGTCAGCACCAACAGCAGTCGAATGTAGAACGGTGGTGGCGCACTGCCTCTAGGCGCCTCATAGAGCGCCTTATTGGGGATCAGCGCTTTGCTCGCCATCAGCAGCAGCGCAGCGCAAATGAACCCTACGACCGGCGAGAGCAGCAGGGACTTTCCGATGTTGGCGGCCTGTGCCCAGTCCACTCCGCTCGTTCCGGTCTTGACGGACATCAGTTGATTCGCAAGACCCACGCCGATGATCGAACCGATCAGTGTGTGCGAGCTCGATGCCGGCAGGCCGAAGTACCAGGTGCCCAGGTTCCAGATGATTGCCGCGATCAGCAGCGCAAACACCATAGAGAACCCAGCCTTGCCTCCTACCTGGAGAATTAGTTCCACCGGTAGTAATGACACGATGCCAAAAGCCACCGCGCCGCTCGAGAGCACCACACCGGTGAAATTCCAGAATCCCGACCACACCACTGCCACGTGGGGCTCCAGCGTGTGCGTGTAAATCACCGTCGCCACCGCGTTCGCGGTGTCGTGAAATCCGTTCACGAATTCGAACCCGAGCGCCACCAACAAAGCCAATCCCAGCAACAGATACGGCATGATGTTCGCCGCGTGTACTTCGGCTAGATCGCCGATCAATTGGCGCCCGATGTAGATGACGCCCGCAAGAAGCACCACGCCAAAAATCCCCATTCCGATTTTGGCCGCCGGCCCTGCGCTTATGTTTTCGTCGAGCGGCGATGTTCGAACCGTTGCCAAATTCGCTTCGCTCGACGGTGTTCCAGTTGTGGACATAATTCACCTTTTGTCCGTCAGAATATCGAATCGCACACGCGCCACTCTGGGAAGGCAAACAGCTGAATGCTTGCCGCAACCTCTGGTTCCACGATTGCCGTGTGCCACTGTCGAGAGGCTGTTCATGGGTGCTAGTGGCTGCGGGTTAGGGGCGACACTACTGCGTTCCCATTAACGGAATGTGACAGTCGTGTGAACACTTACACCATTTGAGCAGAGCCTGAGGTATTAGCTTTTCATTGGTCCCAGCGGGTGCCGGGAGCCCGAAAGTAAGACTCGTTTGGCCAATTTCACGAAACGGGCGCGCCATATGATAAAAATTGCTCTGATAGTATCACTTCCGCCATGGTCATCGTTTTGCGAGCCTAAAGGAACAACGCCATGACGCCCCTAAATTGATCCTCGCTTCGATCGATTTCAGTGACATTTCACGCAACGCGCTCGATGTTGCCGGGTACATTGCATCGCGCCTCGACGCAGCCTTGCTCCTGGCGCACATTGTCCCCGCTATCCCTGATCTCCGGAAGGCGTCTCGATTTTCAGGGAAGGCGAGTCCGGGCAGCGAACTTCACGAAATTGCTTCAAAGCAGCTCTCGGGACTCGCTATCACTCTGGCAAACAAAAACCGGAAGTCGGCACCGCGAACGACGTCGGCACGGAACTGGTGCGGATTGCAGAGCATGGACAACGTTGACATGATCGCCACCGCGCGAAACGACGAATGTCACGGAAGCTTCTTGTCGTCCTTCAAGTCCGTGATGTGTTCATCCGCGTTCTTGCGGAAGATGTCCGCGGAAACTTCGGGAGGAAAAGCAGTTCCCTGCGACTTCCAGTAATCGATCAATTCCGAGGCCAGCTTGTATTCGCGCCCGATGTCGGAATGCTCCTCGCCACCGCCGTCGCTGCCTAGCATCGTGCGCACTCCGGCCTGCAACATGAATTTCAGGGAATGGCCGGAGAGAACCTCCACGGCGTGTCCGGTGCTTAGCACTTTGCCGGGAAGATTGTTGTACTCGAATTGTTCCTGCTCTTTCAACAGTTGGGGTCCGGCCGTCGCCAGCGCCTCCGTGTAGTACGCGCGCGTGGAGATGTTGCTTTCGAGGTTGATGTCCGCTTCGACATTCAGCCGTTTCATCTCCCTGGCGTCGTCCAAGTCAGCGTGCGTGACGTGTCCGAAGCGGAAAACCACGTAATCGTCGATGCCGGGGTCCTTCTGTTTGATCCTCTCAACGGCTCTTAGGAGAGCCTTGATGTTCTTGTTGGCCTGCTCGATATGGACGGGCTGCCGGGTCAACTTGTTCTTCTGGATCCCCGGAAAGACCGAGAAGAGGTCTCTCGCTTTTTCGCCTGGAGGAATCTTGTCCCAGTCCCACTGGTACGAAGCGCCACCCTCTCCCACGTGGGTATGGACAAGCAATTTTCCGTGCCATCCCTGGTTTCGGCGTTCCTTCGCGGCTCGGTAGACGGCATCGACCAGATCCTCGTAGTTCTTCATGCCCTCACCCGGTATGTCTTTCGGACCGCTCCCGGTAAAGCAGGTGATCTCGGGTGCGGCTGTGTCCACGCCGATCACGTGGTCGAGATATGCAGACTTTTCCTCCGGCCCGACGATCGGTTTGCTGCCATCCTCTTGCCCCAACAGGGCCATCTCGATCGTCTTAGGCGGCGTTGGGAGGACCGGCGCGGATGAGGAATTCTGCGCGCATTCGCCCGTGGACCCGTATTCCATCCAGCGCCGCGTCTTGTCCGTGACGTCGACCTCGCCCAGCTCGCTCGTGTGAGTCATGAGGAGAACCTTGACTTCCGGCACCACCCTTCCCCGCAATCCGCCAGCAGCGGCCAGCGCCCGCGGTCCGCCGGTGAAACAGCGAATAACGTTGAGCGTCGACGAGACTGGATGTCCGGTTACGGTCGTGAATCCCCAGCCGCCGATGAAACTGAGGAACTGCTCTGAGTAGGACGTCCGCGTCACGGCCAATTCGAGGATGGAAGCGTCGCAGAGCGTCCGGCTCTTCCGCACGAGGTCATCTCCAAAATACGCCTTAAGATAGGACTCGACCGGCGCGCTCCGAAACGCGTACGCACTGTCGAACTCGGTCCACGGCGTTGTGGTCAGGACGCGTTCTAGCGCTCCGTTGATCTGCTCGGCTGTAAGTTCGGAGATGTTCTTTCCATAGGCCGCAATCGTCGCCGAAGCTCCCTGCTTGATTCGCGGGTTCGAGGCTTTGCCCGCAGGCTGGCTTGAGACCAGATATTTCCATAGTTCGCGCCGGTGTTCCAGATCCACTTTAGTCGGATCTTCCGGATCTTTGATAAACGCGTAGAGATCCGCATAGGCATAATAGGGCAGGATGCCGCTGAAGCCGTGATTGTGCGCGTCGAAGTAGGCAATGTGCTCCGGTTCGAACGCCTTCCCGTTAGCCAGCCCAAGGTTGAACTTCCATCCAATCAGGATCGGCCAAACCACCAAGAAGACGATTGCCAACAATCGAACAATGGGCCGCGAGATGTGCGCGACCCTTCGTTCGTACCCTCGTTTCCCTTCGTTGACGATCGGCCAGGCGACGGCGAGAACAATCCCGTAGAGAAATATCCCGAGTCCGAAGTAAGCATGAGCGCCATCATCGCGAACTAAGAACAGAAAGGCCGCCGCAAGTGACGACTCAAGAAAAAGGAAAATTACGTCGAGCAGCATGAAATCCTGCTTTAGGAGAAGCGAAATCACGGCGATCCGTCGTACTTTCAGAAATGGCGTCCTTTGCCAAAACTCCGCAAAAGCTGAATCTTTTCCTTATAACATGTTACACATAACATGTTACGCAGACCGAGATTTAAGGTGCCTCTGGCGAATTGATACGGTGGCAGTGAAACGACGGGATCTGCGAAACGCGTTGTTGGGTCCGAAACGTTGGTCGGAGCTGGCAAGAACCGAAAAGAATATTAGATTCAGATACGAAGTCTTGGTTGTGAAGGATGAACTTAACATTGCCAGATGGTCAGCGTCGTTTGTCCGTGTTCCGCCAGGGCTACAAACTAAGCTTGATGGAATTTTCGTGATTTCTCTTGATGATGAAGGGCGCTGCAAATCGCTTCAGGGAGTGGTGGCACAAGCAGCAGAATTGACCGCGGGGGCAACCACCTCCTGTCTGTCCACGCGGTTTCGTGGAAGAATTGCGCTTCATCTACGGGAAGGATTATTCGAATCGCAGAGCGATCATGGGGTCGAGGCGCGTCGCCCGCCGCGCGGGAATGTAGGACGTCGCGACGGCCACAATAATCAACAGCATTGGCGACACCAGCAAAGGTGAGTGGGTCATGAGCGAATCGTGTCTGTTGGGCTACTATCGAGAAGAGACTGCGCTACTGGATCTGCTGGTCTTGAGATAACGCCTGGTTAATGCTCTTTAATGTCTGGAATCCGTCCTTGACCACCGTGGTCTTAATGTTATCCCTTGTGACGATAAGTGGCTTGAGCATTATGGTAGGCACCTTTATCTTGCCGTTGCTCATGGCCCCATCTGCATGCGCGTTTTCGCCCTTCGCCAGGCGCACCGCTTCCTCTGCGGCTGCTGCGGCTTCATTTACGATAGGCTTGTAAACAGTCATCGTCTGCGTGCCCTGGGCGATGCATATAACAGCGGCCAAATCCGCATCTTGTCCAGAAACCAGCACTTTGCCGGCAAGATTATGTTCGCGGAGGGCCTGAATGGCACCGCCCGCCAATCCGTCGTTGGAAGCGAGAACAGCTGCGATCTTGCCCTGGGCGGAATCGATTGCCTTCAGCATAAAAAGGTAAGCCTCGGAAGGAAGCCAGTCTTTGGTATACGCATCAGCGATTACCTTGATGTCACCGCGAGCGATATAGGGCTGCAGAATGTTCATCTGGGCGTCATGCAGAGTCTTCGCACCTTCGTCATTTGGAGAACCCGCGATCAGTACGTAATTGCCTGCGGGCGCATGTCTTACTAAGTATTCCGCTTGCATCTTGCCGATCTCCTGTCGGTCGAAACTCACGTAGAGATCGACATCGCTGTTCTGTACCAGGCGATCGTAACTGATGACCTTGACGATGGCGGACTTAGCGGCGTCCACTATCCGACTGGCCTTTGTGGTATCGCGCGGTAGCAAAACCAGCACTTTGATACCTGCCTTGATCATGTCCTGCACTTGATGGAACTGACGATCATCGTCTCCGCCGGCGTCGGCTGAAATCACCTCGGCCCCTAGTTGTTTAGCGCGCATTTCAAAGGAATTCAGATCCGTCTGCCAACGCTCTCCCTTCATGTCTTCTATCGAAAAACCTATTTTTAATTTGTTCCCGTCTTGCGCCCGCACAAGCTGCCCGGCAAGGACTATAACGAATATGGCGGACAGAACCACCAGCCTGCGTCGGGCTTTTATCAAGATATCCTCCTCCGTATTTATGCCGACCACGGCAGAGCTTGCTGAAATTCAACGATGCTCAACATAATGTTGTGTTCTGCGAAGTATCGGGCAATGCCCGCCTTCCTTGTACCGATGTTGAGTCGCTCGTGGGCGTTGTGCTCCATGCCTCAACTTGCCGTGTAAATGCGGCATTAGGCCGATCGCAGTCCATGTGATTCCGGTACTACTTTGTCCAAAACCAGCCTGGATCTGCGACGAGAACAATGTGCTGCTATCACGACGCCGCGTCTGGCGGTTTTGTCTTAGTCAGTATCCTTCCGACTCGGTATCTAAACAACCGTTCGGCACAGATCAGTCAACTCCCGATAAGCCCCAACTGCGTCCTCGACGCGGCACTCGTGCCAGAAGCTTGCCTCGACAGACTTGTTGATTTGAAAGGGCTTATCAACAACTCTCTGAGAAGTCCTAGTGCTTTATCGGAAGCCCGCTTCCTCCACAGAAGCCGCCCGCGCGGCGGACGCGGGAGCCAGGCGAATGGAATGGAGGAAGGGTTGGCCTGGAGATGCGCCGGAACTGTCGAGCGGAGCACACCAGATCACGCGGCGCGTCCGGAAGCTGGTCTCTGCGAGGAAGCCAGCTACTGAGGAGGCAGAGATTTGTCCGGCGATAAGGCACACAACGACGGCGCATGCCGCGCTTCGCTGCGAAAGGTACGACGTACTCCGGTGGTGCTTGGAGGTGCCCCAAAACGAGGAACGCCGAGCTGCAGAGTACTAACGTGAGGAGCGCTTAGCGGGATCTCAGGGTTGTGGTCGGCGGTACCTCGTCAGGCGCCTGCGCCGCCGTCAATTCCTTCAACAGCGCCTTGCCTTTACGGAACCACGGCCGCTCGTACCGCTGCATATACCTTGGGAGGGTGCGTTTCTTCGCAAGCAGCTTTTGCGCCCATTCGCGAGCCTCCTCGCGTCGGCCTGCCAGCCTGAGAAAATACGCGTAGTTGTACAGCGTTTCGGTCGTTGTCGAGAACTGCGCCACATCGGCATAGAGTTGCTCGGCGCGATCCAATTGTCCGGTTTGCGCGTAGGCATCCGCCAAGAGCCCAGCAGCACGGTAGTAGTCGAACTTTCGATCGCTGCTGACCACGCGCTCGAGGTCTGGAATCGCCGCGGTGAAATCTTCTAACCCCAAAGAAGCTTGCGCCCGGTAATAAAACGTGTACACGGAATCGCTGCGCGCCGTGATCGCGTTCGTAAACGCCTCGCGCGCTTTCGCAAATTGCTTCTGGTCCTTATAGAGCTCGCCCAGCTCTTCGTAGTTT
>Ga0210398_10003431_pt1 | contig 15188 bp, 10 predicted proteins | sample IncBWC4OmetaG_FD_161047 | JGI IMG/M metagenome (GOLD analysis project Ga0210398, IMG submission 161047) | Forest soil microbial communities from Barre Woods Harvard Forest LTER site, Petersham, Massachusetts, United States - Inc-BW-C-4-O | ecosystem: Environmental > Terrestrial > Soil >...
CGCGCATGGGTTTGCGGAGGGCTGCAGCGTTTTCACGAACGCGTTCGGTTTCGTTGGCCATCTCGTCGATGTTGTGCATCGTTCGCAGCTCTGCGTACAAGGTGAGGCAGTGGCCAATCAGACCAGAAGATTTGGAAATCGTGGGCTGGGTGGCGGCGGGTTTGGCCGCGGCTTTCTGGGCGTTGGCGTCACCGAGAACTTCAGGGACGGTGCGCGCGAGATCGTTGACACTGCCGGCAAATCCGCCGACGCCTGATTCCTCGCTGCTTTCGACGAAGCTTGCCAATTTCTGCACCGCATCTTCGGTGGCTTGGTCGAGCGCGATTTCACCTTGCAACGAGTCTCTTTGTGCGCTGAGGTTTTGGCGCTTGCTGGGCGGGGCAGTCTCGATTTGTTTATTCAACGCGTCTAGTTTGGATTGGTTCTGGCCAATGCGAGATTTCAAGGTGGCGAGCGTTTGCGCGAGATTTTGTTCTTGGCTCGAGGCCGCAGGAGCGTCCGGCGTCGCGGGTGCCGCGGTTTGGTCCGTGGCGTTCACCAGGACCGCGGCTGCCTGCGCGGATTGAAATGCGAGACGGACCGCTTCTTGCGCGAGATTTTGCGACGTGTCCTGATAGATCGCGTCGCTGGGAAGGCCGACGGATTGAATTTTGGAGCTGGAATCGCGGTACCAGCTGATGATGGCGTTTAAATGGCTGAGGATTGCTTCGCGGTCGATAGACGGCGCGGCGTTACTAACCGAGATGGCGAAGAAAGCGGTGACGCAGAGCAGAGCCGCGGCGATCATCTGTTGTTGGCGTTTGAGGCGTAGAGTGAGCGTTCGCATGATTGATTTTTCTCTCATTTGAATTCTGCCACGAGCGAACCGGGCGCTCGACGCTGCGTGCGGGTGGGCGAATTCGAGTGAGGAATAAAGTCTCCTGAGCTTGATGGAATTGTGCCCCCGGCTATGAGCCGGGGATTTTCGACCTGGGGTTGTTCTGGAGAAGCAATCTGGCTGGGCGAGACGACTTCCATGGAACTGGGCGACGTTCCACGCAACCATTATACAGGGGTTGATGCCGAGAGTTAATCGGCAGGCGAGGGTGCGAGATTGCAGTGAACTCGAATGAAGATATCGGCACTTGGGGCGTTTGGTTGTTTCGGGCGGATGGGGCACGGTGCTATAGTTTCATGGGTGAGAGCGAGCAGCGCAATGCGGGCGCGATTCGTGGTGGCGGTTTTGTCGCTGGCGCTGATTTATGCGTTGACGTGCTCGGCCACGTGCACGATTTGCATAAGTGCGGGCGCGGCTTCGGAGACACAGAGCCATGCGTGCGAGCAAGCTTCGCCTGATGCTGGTGGTGGCGCGCACCAGCCTGGCCCTGCGAAGCCTGATTGTTTCGGGCATCACCATTCTGGCTTTGAGTTTGTGCAGAGCGACGCGGTGATGCAGATTCGGTTGAGTACGACCGGGCACGAGAGCCAGTTGATTAGTAGCGCGGTCCGCACACAGGCCGCCGTCGAGGTTGCGTCGTTTCGGTCGGATTTAGCTCCGCCGCGGCTGGCGACGATTTTTCCGCAGCAGAAAAGTTCCATACTTCGCATCTGAATCCCTCGTTTCTGGTTTTTCCTAGCGAATCCTTCATAGTCCCAGGTTGCATTGGTCCGTTCGGGCGACGGCATAGGATGACGTCAAAGACCAATTCAACTACGCCCGCCGAAAAGGCAGGCGGGGGCTACAACTTCAAAATCGAAGGCAAAGGCAACGCCGAATTCAACAGCGCCGGCGGGACGCCGGCGCTACAAAAGGCAGCTGCTGAGGCCGGGAGGGAATATGAAGCGGACGCGGCGGGATTTTTTGCAGGGGGCGATGGTGGTGGGGGCTGGGGCGATGGCTCCGGGGGCGCGGGCCGCTGGAAATTCGGCGGAGGGACTGGAGCGCGTGATTGCTGAAGAGCGTCGTGTGCCGGCGACGAATGGCGGAGGGTTTCGCGCGACGGTGACTCCTGACGTGCCGGATTTGGCGTTTGAGATGGACGGCGGGGTGAAGGTGTTTCACCTGGTGGCGGAGCCGGTGAAGCAGGAAATTTTTCCCGGAAAGATCCTGCATTTGTGGGGGTACAACGGCAGCGCGCCGGGTCCGACGATTCAGGCGCGGCAGGGCGAGCGCGTGCGGATCATTGTGGACAATCATTTGCCGGAGGCGACTTCGATGCACTGGCACGGGTTCGACATTCCGTTCGAGATGGATGGCGGCCCGGGACTTTCGCAGGACGCGATTTCACCGGGCGGGCGGTATGTTTACGAGTTCACGCTGCAGCAGGAAGGGACTTTATTTTATCACTCGCACATGGCGATGCAGGAAATGATGGGGATGATTGGTGCGTTCATCATGCATCCTGCCGACGCTTACGACCCGCCGGTGGAGAAAGATTTCGCGATTATTTTGCAGGAGTATGCGGTGCTGCCGAACAATCCGACGCCGAATTCGATGAGCATGGAATTTAATTGGCTGACGCTGAACGGAAAATCGGGGCCGGCGAATACGCCGTTGATCGTGAGGTTGGGCGATCGCGTGCGGTTACGCTTTATTAATTTGGGGATGGACCATCATCCGATTCACATGCACGGGCACCAGTTTGTGATTACCGGGACAGAGGGCGGACGGCAGCCGCGTGCTACTTGGGGACCGAATAACACCGTGCTGGTGGGGGTGGCGCAGTCGCGCAATGTGGAGTTTGTGGCGACCAATCCGGGTGACTGGATGATTCATTGCCACATGCCACATCACATGATGAACCAGATGTCGTCAATGGCCGGGCCGATGACGCGGCGTGGCGGAATGCCGGCGGGCGAGGGGATGGAGGAAGGCATGGGGATGTTACGCGGAGGTGCGGCGACGGCGGCGGAGAACGGGCCGAGTATGGGACGCGGGATGGGGGCTGGGTCCGCGCTCGCGCAGCCGACAGCGAACGGGCTGCTGTCTTCCGAGCAGGACGCGCAAGGGATGGGCGGGATGCAGATGGGGCAAGCGGACGTTAGTAAGGATGCGAATTCCGTACCGGGATTTCCGCAGGATGCGTTCATGGAAAGCCCGGCGATGGCGATCGACGCGATGGTGGAGAAGCCGGAGACACATGGGCTGCGTCCGGGATGGAGTGGTTACATGCAGGGGATGATGACGTTGATTCGAGTGTTGCCGCCGGAGCGTTATGAGGAGATTGTGAATTTGCGCGAGAAGCGGCTGAAGAATAGTGGGGCGACGATGCCGGGGATGAGTCGTGCGGGCGAGCAGCGGTAGGAAAGTTCGCGCCAATTCATTGCCCGATTCAAAAGGTGGCCGTTCACGGGCCACCGAGCCGGCGTGAGAACCGTAGAGGCGGAACTTTTGCGGCTAATGCCACTCGGATTTTGTGCGGTTTAGGTCGTGGCTCGAGCCACGACCCACAAAGATTCCCGAGTCGGTGCTGACACTGGGAAGGCTGGGGCTTTCTAGACTGAGATTTGGGAGACGGTTTGTGGAAGAGGATTTCGACGCAAATGGCATACGGGAGATTGGTGATGAGACGCGAGACGTTTTGCAGTTTGCTGTTGCTGATTCTTACCGGTGCGATGCTGCCAACTGCGCTGGCGGCGCAGTCTGTTCCTGCTGCTGGGCCCGCGCAGCAAGCCGCGCAACCTGAACCGGCGCAACAGCTAGGTGCGCGCGAGGCTCATGCGGCAGAGGATGGGCTCACGCTCGATCAATTGCAGGCGATGGCACTGGCCAATAATCCCACGCTGCCGCAGGCAAAGGCTGGAGTGCGCGCGGCAGCGGGGCGTTCGCGACAGGCGGGATTGTGGCCCAATCCTACGCTCGGGTACAGCGGCGATGAGATTCGCGGAGGCTCGTTCGGCGGAGGTGAGCAAGGAGTGTTCGTGCAGCAGAACGTGATCCTCGGCGGCAAGTTGAGTCTCGACCGGAAGATTTTCGAGGCGGAAGGCAAGCAGGCGGCGGCTGAGGCGGATGAACAGCGTTTGCGCGTGGAAAACGGCGTGCGGATTGCTTTTTACCAGTCTTTGGCGACGCAGGCGATGGTCGAGACGCGCGGGAAGCTGCGGGATATCGCTAAGGACGCGGCGGAAACTACGCGCCAGCTTTTCAACGTGGGGCAGGCGGACCAGCCCGACGTGCTGGAAGCGGACGTGGAAGCGGACCAAGACGAACTTGCGGTGATTATCGAAGAGCAAGAGCAGCAGCGCGCTTGGAGCGTGTTGGCGGCGGTGGTGGGCAAGCCGGATTTGCCTCTGGCGCATCTGCAGGGCGACCTGGAAAAACTGCCGCAGCTGAACGCGGCGATGATTTTGCAGACGATTTTGCGCGACAGTCCTGCGGTGAAGATCGCGCAATTGGGAGTGGCGCGGGCGGAAGCGGAAAGCGTACGGGCGCAGCACGAAGTGATTCCCGATCTGTTTTTGCGCGCGGGATATTCATATAGTTTCGAGCAGCTTGGGACTGTGCCGCCGAAAGCGGTGGGTTCAGAGGCGTTTGCGGAGGTGGGCGTGAATCTGCCGATTTTCAACCGCAATCAGGGAAATATTGCAGCTGCTGCTGCGGACCGCGAGCGCGCGAAACTGGAGGTGCAACGCGTGGCCCTGGTGCTGCGGCAGATGGCCGCGCCTATCGTGCAAAATTATGCGAGTTCGCGGGCGATCGCGGAACGTTACCAGAGCAGGACGCTGCCGAATGCGCGGATGGCTTACGAACTTTATTTGCGGAAATATCGTGAGGGCGCCGCGGCCTATCCGCAAGTATTGATCGCGCAAAGAACGCTCGTGCAATTGGAAACCAGCTATATCAACACGCTGGAAAATGCCTGGATCAATGCGGCCGCGCTAGAGGGGTTGCTGCTTACCGATGGACTGGACTTGCCTGCGGCACCCAATGAGATGGACCGGCCGGTGCGGGAAATCAATTTGCCGATCACAGAGAATCCGGGGATGCGGCCTTGAGTCGCGCGATTTGGCCGGCGAGTCGTTACAGAACGAATCACGTATAGCACGACGCATCACTGTGGTAATGTTCCGCGCGAGCGTCGGCGAAATCAGACTCGCTGGGAAATGAACAAGGAGATGGCGCGTGGAGACATTTATTCTGCTGCTTGTGGGCGTGGTTGCGTTTTTTGTATTGAGCGTATTCCTGGGATCGTTTTTTACGGTGCAGACGGCGCAGGTGGCTATCGTGCAGCGGCTGGGGAAGTTTGCGCGCGTGGCGGGGCCCGGGTTGAATTGGAAGACGCCGTATCTGGAGACAGTGGTGCAGCGGATGAGCATGAAAGTGCAGCAGTTTGACGTGCAGGTGGAAACAAAGACGCAGGACAACGTGTTCGTGCAGATTCCGGTTTCGATTCAGTACAAGGTGATACCGGATGCGGTGGAATCGGCGTTTTATAAATTGTCGGACCCGGTGAAGCAGATCGAGTCCATGGTGTACAACGTGGTGCTGGGGCACGTGCCCAAGATGAAATTGGACGATACATTTTTGAATCAGGCGGATATCGCGGGGGATTTGCGGGACAACCTGGACGCTTCGATGAAGGAGTACGGCTATTCGATCGTGAAGGTATTGATTTCGGACATTGTGCCGGACCAGAAAGTGAAGGCGGCGATGAACGACATCAACGCGGCGCAACGGGAGCGGGAGGCTACCGTGTCGCGCGCGGAGACCAATAAATTATTGTTGGTGAAGCAGGCGGAGGCGGAGGCGGAATCGAAACGGCTGCAGGGAGAGGGGATTGCGAATCAGCGCAAGGCGATTATCGCGGGATTGAAGGATTCGGTGGAGGATTTCGCGAAGACAGTACCGGGTTCGACGCCGCAGGATGTGATGCAGTTGGTTTTGATGACGCAGTATTTCGATACTTTGAAGGAAGTTGCGGCTAACGATCATACGAACACGATTTTGATTCCGCATACGCCGAACACTTTGACAGATATTTTTTCGCAGATACGCAATGCGATTATTACGGGGAATGAGTTGGGGCATCATCCGGTGGTGGCGCCGACGGGGGATGCGCAGAAGTGAGCGGGCGGCTCTGTCGCGGTGGCTGGCTCACGCTGTGCGGCGGCGAGGCAAGCCTCGCCTGGCTCGTTTTGTTGCCAGACATTGAGCTTCGAGGAAAGCGGCGGCAAGCCGCCGCACTCGAAAACGTGCTCGGCGCAACGATTCGCGGTGCGAGAGCTTTGAATCAGCGAAGTTCGATCAGGACCAGGGCGTCGGGCGCGAGCTGCAAGGCGATTTGGCCTTTGTGGATGGCAAGCGTTTCGGGCGCGGGTAATTGGGCGGCTGCTCGCAGCGTGAGAATTTGCGCTTGCGTAGGATAAGCGGGACTGTTCATTGCGGCGTAGGCTTTGAGCAGGGAGCCGTGATCGGCATCCACGCGGTAGATTGTTGCCTTGCGGCGGCCCGTTAGTGAAGTCAGTTGCAGCATTACTTCTTTTGGTTCGCCTCCTCCTCCAACGACTGGAGTATTCCACAGCGCAATCACGATGGCGCCATCGGCGCGACGGGTGATGAGAATGTCGTCGCCATTTGCGGGAATTCTTGTTTCGCCCAGGCGGTGGAGGAGCTTGAAAGCGTTGAACGCGGGCTTGGGCAGGCCGTCTTCGGCGATCAGGCCGTAGCCGCCGTAGAAGGGGCGCTTCACCACACCTTGTTCTTCGAAGACGTCGGAAAATGTCCAGTAGCTCATCATGTCCGTCAGGCCGTCGCATTGGCGGATGGTGTCGGCCATCCAAGGGCCCATGTAAGTGGAGTCGGTGACGTCTGGTTCGTTCATGTAGCTGGCGTTGAATTCGCTCCAGATGAGCGGGAGACTGGGGCGAGCGGAGGCGGCGATCTGGTCGTGAACTTTGCGCACGGCGCGGCAGACCATTTGCGTGCGCGGGATTTTCTCGTGGGAGCCGAAAACATCGGTTGCGGAATCGTTGCCGTAGACGTGCGTGGAGACGAAATCCACCGGGACGTTTTCTCTTACTGTGTGCTGAATGAAGCGATCGGCCCAGGCAGCTTGAGCTGTGGCAGGGCCGCCGATGCGCAGACGCGGGCTGACTTCTTTTAGGGCGCGGGCGGCGGAGTCGTAGAGTTGGAAGTAAGTTTGTTCTTTTGGAGCGCCGGCCCAGAAATCGAGATTGGGTTCGTTCCAGACTTCGAAATACCATTGCGATACTTCGTCGATACCGTAGCGGTCCAGGAGGTGTTGCGCGAACTGGCGGACGAGTTCGGCCCACTTTTCGTAGCTCTTGGGAGGCGAGACGTTGGGCTTGTACCAGAAATCCTGGTATTTCGGTTCGGCGGCGAGCTTTTTGGGCATAAAGCTCAGCTCGATGAAGGGCCGCACGCCGGCTTGCAGCAGGCCATCGTAAATCTGGTCCACGTAAGAAAAATTGTAGGTGGGTTTGCCGGTGGAGTCTTCGTCGTACACACCTACCTCATCGTGAAAAATTGCGTGGAAGCGGATGTATTTCACGTCCGTGGCGGCTTTCACTGCGCGCAAGTCATCGCGATAGCTTTGGCGCAGGGAGAGGATGGCGCGGCCGGAGCCGAACATTTGCTCCCAAAAGTGCGGGAAGGGCTGGCCTTGGGCGCGCGTGTCCACTTGGATTGTCTCGGGCGCTGGGGGATTTTGGGATGCGGTCTGCTGCGCGGACGTGCAGGGCACAGCGGCAAGGATCAGAGACCACGCGAGAAACCTCTGCTTCATCCGGTGAATCCTCACAGAAAGCTAAAAAGCGGCGGTAGAAGGATAAGGATGTCACAACTTGCAGCCCCGCCCCAATAATTTCTGGCTTGGCTGCGCGGGATCTTTTGCGTTTGTGTCACGGCGGTGACCGGGACCGTTCGGGGGCGTTGTTCTGGTTGCGACTCGCTGCCTGGCGCAGCCTGATTGGTGGTGCGGCGTAAAGGAAGGCTCTAAACATACAACCCCGTCGGGGGTATCATTGGCCGGCGCGTGCCGCTGCGGAATTGGCAGTAGCGGACAATTCGGGACAAGTCGGGATATGGCTTCCACAGAACATAGCCCTCGAGCTAATCGGCGTCTCGATACCTGGAAAGAGATCGGCGCGTTCTTCGGCCGTGACGAGCGGACGGTGAAGCGCTGGGAAACGATGCGCGGCCTGCCGGTGCATCGCGTTCCGGGCGCCGGGCGGGCGAATGTGTACGCCTACACCGACGAACTGGCGGAATGGCTGAATGGGGTGAAGATCGCGGCCGAGCACGACGCTGACTCCAATTCCGATTTACTGAACGGAATCACCGCGGACGCTGCAGCTGCGCGAAACGCTGAGACGGGCGCGCAGGCTGTCAGTGATGCGCAAGCAAACGCAGGGTTCGTTGACCGCCGCGTGGGCGAACGACGGAGCGGGGCTCGGCCCTCACTGTTAGAACGCAACTGGCCTGCCGGGCGCTATGTGGCGATCCTTGCGGCCGTGCTGGTGGCGGCGTTGCTGGCCGTGACCGTCGAGCGCCGGGCTTCTTCCGCGCGCGGTCTGCGAACGACACCCGTGGCTGTACGGCAGCACGCGCCTGACCCAGAGGCGGAGCAGCTTTATCTGAAGGGGATTTACTACTGGCAGAAGCGCACTCCGGAAACCCTGAACCAGGCCGTGGATTATTTTACGCAAGCAGTGGTGCGCGATCCGCAGTATGCGGAAGCGTACGTGGGTCTGGCGGATTGTTACAACCTGCTGCGCGAGTATTCGCTGATGCCTCCCGGTGAAGCGTACCCGCGCGCGCAGGCTGCGGCGAAACGCGCGATCGCGCTGGATGATTCGCTCTCCGGAGCGCACAGTGCTCTGGGATTCGTGGATTTTTACTGGTCGTGGGACCTGGCGGGTGCGCAGCGTGAGTTCGTGCGCGCGCTGACGCTCGATCCGAACTCGGCGGTCGCGCATTATTGGTACGGCACGTTCCTGCTGCATCTGGGACGATTTTCCGAAGCGCTGCAAGAAATTGAAAAAGCCCAGAAATTGGATCCCAACTCGAAATCCATTCTAGCGGATAAGGGACTGGTGCTTTTCCACGCCGGCCAGACGAGGCAGGCAGAGGAATTATTGAAGCAGCTCGCAGCCACGGAGCCGGATTTTCTCTCGCCGCACAACTACCTCGCGACGATTCATCTTGTGCAGGGCAAATACCCGCAATACCTGGCGGAGTCCAGGAAAGGGGCGACGCTGTTGCACGATCAGCCGCGCCTGGAGATTGTCACTGCCGGTGAGAAGGGACTGGCGCGTGGCGGAGCGCAGGGAATGTGGAGCGATATGCTGAAGGAGCAGCAACGGCTGCACGCCGCCGGCAAAGAATCAGCTTACAATCTGGCGCGGACTTGCGCGCTGCTGGGACGAAAACCAGAAGCGCTGGACAATTTACAGACTGCGTACCAGCAGCGCGAGCCGCAGCTTGTGAGCACGCGCGTTGATGTAGCGCTTTCCAGCCTGCACGATGAAGCGCGCTTCCGGGAAATTCTGGCGCAGGTCGGCCTACCTCCTCTACCGTAAAAGTCTGCTCCCTCAGAAGCTTTATGCATTCGGTCCCACGCCGCACGGCGGCTACGACGACATCGGTCGAAACCGACGACACGGCATTCGTGACATCGAACGAGGGATTCATTCTGTTCGCGGACAATGGTTTGAACACCGTCTACAGCTTGAAAAAGAAAGCTTTCGCGCCAGGGTCAGCCTACACGGCAGCGGACGGAGGGCCGATTCTCGGGACGATCGATGTGACAACCGGGTTCATAACCACGATGGTGACTGGTTTGAGTGGTCCGGGAGGCTTGGCGTTCGTCGATACTTCGAAACACGACGGAGATGATTCCCGCGAAGAGGATGGAAATTCCTGCCGCGATCGTAACTGGGATTCCCGTTAGCACGAACCGCTGAGAACACTGCGAACCAGGCTTCCGGCTGCGGCCCCGAGTCGAGGGGCTCGGGGTCGCAGCGGAGTCGCGCGATGCGCGGAAACGCCCATGCCTCTGCTCTTTTTTGGAGCCGGCGGCAGAGTTCGCGTTGCTTTTCTCTCCTGCGACACTATTCCTGATTGACGGCAATTCGTCGCGCAATCGAATTCTGTGTAGTTGACGGATGTCGCGACGGTCTCGATTTCGGGTCGGCGTGTTGCGGTTTGCGCTGGCGGCAAATTGGACATGTGTGGGGCAGAAGCCGCAAAGAATCAGGAGCTTTCCATAGGAATCGCAAATTCCGATTGACCACGGAAGCGAGTTCATATAGGTCTATGCTACTTGACTATATTTAAATACGGCAGCAAAGTGTCGCGGTCACGCCGCCGGGACAGGAGGAACGCTCAGTCATGATTCGGCCTCTCCGATTCCTATGGGGACTGGCAGTTCTCAGTTTGTTTGTTTTTTTCGCGCAACCACCTACATCGCTGGGTGACGATTGGCTGCCCGTGCCACCCGCGGACCTGGCATTGAAAGACAATCCGGCCAGCCCAGGAGCGCACGCGATGATGCTCTACCGGCGTGCTCATATCGATGCAAAGCGATCGAACCTAGACGGAGATTTTGAGGAGGAATACGTCCGTATCAAGATTTTCACGGTGGAAGGCACAAAAGAGGAAGGTGATGTCGCGATTGCTTTCTCGAAGGAAGACTCCGACATCAAGGACATTCGCGCGCGAACAATCGAGCCGGACGGAAAGATCGTCAACTTTGACGGGAGGGTGTTTGAAAAGACCGTCGCGCGGAACGGCGCAAACTCGTTTCTGGCGAAGGTCTTCAGCCTGCCAGAACTGCAGCCCGGCTGCATCGTGGAATACAGATACCGGAAACAATATGTGAAAGCGCCCCTGGTGCATATGCTGCATAGCGAGCATTGGATCGTATCCGGGCGGCTGTTCACACGCGACGCGAGCTTCTCGATTATCCCGTACGTCGGCGGTAGTTTTGCTCCGACGCTATTTTTCCGGACGACGGGCTTGCCGCAAGGTTCACTCCCGCAGCGTCAGGGCGACGGGTCGTATTCCATGGAGGTCCACAACGTTCCAGGGATCCAAGAGGAGCCGCTGATGCCTCCCGTGCGCTCGCTGCAAGCACGCGTGGAGTTTTTCTACCGTGCGAAGGGCGAGCCGGTGGGAGAAACGACCGAACAGTTCTGGAATCGGATGGGCAAAAAGTGGAGCGATGAACTGGATAAGTTTCTGAACAGAAAGAGCGTACTGGACGGTGAGCTTGCGCAGGTCACCGCTGCGGGCGACGCGCCCGAAGCGAAGCTGCAAAAGATCTATGCGCGGGTGCAGAAGATTCGCGACTTGAGCTACGAACCGGCAAAAACGGCCGCGGAGAAAAAGGAAGAGAACTTGAAGGCCGACGAAAACGTGGAGGACGTGCTGAAACACGGCTATGCAACGGAGCGCCAAATCAACTGGCTCTTTATGGGCTTGGCGCGGTCCGCCGGATTCGAGGCGTTTGAAGTATTTTTGGTGCCGCGAAATCAGGACCTGTTTGTTCCTTCCGGACAGAACACCGACCCTCTGACTGCAGATATCGTGTGGGTACGCGCGGCCGGGAAGGAATACTGGCTCGACCCGGCGGCGCTGTATTACCCGTTTGGATTGCTGCCGTGGTACGAGAGCGAATCGAAAGGCGTGCGCGTCGCCAAGCAGGGCGCCGAGTTTGTGGAGACGCCGATGGCCGCAAGCTCCGACGCGACAACGGTAAGGCGCGCCGATCTGGAAATGAAGCAGGATGGGAGTGCCAGCGGGAAGCTGCAAGTGGATTTTACCGGCCAGACTGGGGCGCTGCGGCGAACGAGGTACCGCCGCGACGACGAAACCGGACGGCGTAAGGCGCTTGAGAATGAGATTCAAAAGTGGATGCCAGCGGGCTCGAGTCTCGAAGTGACGAACATCACAAATTGGGAGGATGCTGCGCATCCGTTGCACGTCGAAGCTACAATTACGGCGAGCGAAATCGGTTCGTCGTCGGGGCGCCGCATGCTCGTGCCCATAGCGTTGTTCCAGACCAGTTTCAGGGCTTCTTTCGAGCCGGAGCGACGCGTCAACCCGGTCTATTTCAGTTTTCGATTCGAGGAAATAGACGACGTGAAGATCCACGGGCCCGCGGCATACAAGATCGAAAACATGCCGCCTCGCAAGCTGATCAATCCGGGCACCGCGATGTCCTATGAAATCGCGCCGGCGGAGCAGGGCGACGGTTTCGAGGTGAAGCGTCACTTCACCGTGAGCGACATTCATTATCCGGTGGACTCGTACGCGGCGCTGCGCTCATTTTTCAATCTTGTGAAATCGAATGATGAAACACAAGTAGTTCTGCAAAATGCGCAAACGCCAAAGAGCAATTAGGCCCGCTGCGGGAGCTGAGTGAGCGGAAAGCTGAGGAGACAACGATTGCGCGGCGCTTAGAAGCGGCCTTGCGGGTTGATGCCTTTGGCTTCGACGCAGTCGTAAGATTGGCCTGCAGCGAGATTCTTGTACTCTTCTGTTCGGCCGCTGGGCCATTCGATGGTGACGCGGTCGATCTTGTCGCATTTGGCGAGGCCGAAGGTTACCGGCAGCTCGGATTGCGACAGGTAGCTTGAGCCGCCTTTTACCAGGCGCGACTGGATGGAGGCTTCGTACTCGATTCGGACCGTGGCGCCGATTGCGTCGCGATTCGATTTCGTGCCGGTGAGATGAAAGCGAATGCTGCGGTTTCCGGCGAGCTGGTCGTTGCGATAGAGATGGGCGGGACCGTTATTGGTGGTCATTAATATGTCGAGATCGCCGTCGCGGTCGAAATCGGCGCAGCAGAGGCCTCGCCCCACTTTTGGTTGACTGAACGATTCGCCGGTGGACGTGGCGACATCCTGAAATCGTCCGCGGCCATCATTGAGAAAGATTTGCGGAGGCTGGGCGTAGCCGACGTTGCCGCGAATGTTGCGCACGGTGTCGTCAATGTGTCCATTCGCGACGACCAAGTCCAGCGCGCCGTCTAGGTTGGCATCGAGGAACGCGCAGCCGAAGCCCAGCGTATTTTGTGACGCGAGACCGACGCCGGCTGGTATCGCGACATCGTTGTAGGTGCCGTTCGCTGAGGGGCGATAGAGACCGATCATTTCGTTGTCGAAATTGGTGATTGCCACACCCGGAAAACCGGAGTGGTCGAAATCGGCGGCGTCCACGCCCATTCCGGCGCGGGCTTTGCCTTCGGCGCTAAAAGCGATGCCGGCTTCGACGGCCACGTCCTGGAACGAGCCGTTACGCAGATTGCGATAGAGCTTGTTGGGCTGTGTGTCGTTGGCTACGACAAGGTCGGGCCAGCCGTCGCGATCGTAGTCGAGCATGGCCACGCCTAGAGATTTTGAGCTGGTGTCGAAGATGCCGCTCTTGGCGGTTACGTCCTCGAAAGTTCCATCGCCGCGATTGTGGAAGAGCCAGCAAGTTTCGCCTCGGTAGGCTTCGGGCGTGCAGTAGGATTTATGTTTGCCGTCGAGGCTGCAGAAAACGTCGTGTTCGGCGGACCACTTTACATAATTGCAGACGAACAGGTCGAGCAAGCCGTCGCGATCGTAATCGAACCAGAGCGCGGAGGTGCTGAAGGCGAGGCGGTTGTCCAGTCCGCTCTTGGCGGTGACGTCGCTGAATGTTCCTTTGCCGGTATTGCGAAACAGGCGGTTCTGGCCGACGCAGGTGACGAGAATGTCGGGAAAGCCGTCGTTGTTGTAATCGCCGACGGCGACGCCCATCCCGTACATTTCAACGTCGAGGCCGGCGCGGTGCGTGACGTCGGTGAAAGTGCCGTCGCGATGATTGCGATAGAGGCGGAGTGTGGTGCGCTGGCGTTTGTGTTGCGGCCAGTCCATGCCGTTGATTAGCAAGATGTCCTGCCAGCCGTCCGCGTCGTAATCCAGGAACGCGCATCCCGAGCCGAGGGTTTCGGGGAGAAGCTTGCCGCCGTACGCGCCGCTATTGTGGCGGAATTGAATGCCCGCGGCATTCGTGACATCTACCAGGCGGAAGCCGGGAGTCGCAACGGATGGTCCCGTGAATGCTTCGGGCGCGAACAGTGTGTGCTTCGCGCAGGTGAGCGGACTTGCGGCGAGGCCCGCTATTCCCAGCAGGAAAGACCTGCGCTTCACGAGATATTCACCAGACCGTTGCGGATGGCGTAGACAACCAGTTCGGCGGTTTTGTGAATGCCGAGCGCGTCCATGATATTGGCGCGATGGACGGCAACGGTGTTGGCGCTGAGGGAGAGGCGGTCGGCGATGGCCTTGTTGGAATTGCCTGCGACGATTAATTGCAGGATTTCGAGTTCGCGCGGGGTGAGGCCGGAATCGCGTTCACCTTTCAGTGCAGGCGTGCGCGAAACTTCGGGCGCGAGGACGATTTCGCCGGCAGCGACGCGGCGGATCGCCGAGCCCAGGCCGAGGTCGTCCGCATTTTTCAGGATGTAACCGCGCGCGCCGGCATCGAGCGCCTGACGCACCAACGTGTCTTCGGAGTGCATGCTGAGCATCAGGATGGCCTGCTTGGGAAATTCCTGGAGGATCCGTCGCGCGGCGGCGAGGCCGCTCATGGCGGGAAGCGCGCAGTCCATTACGATCACGTCGGGGTGCAGTTCGCGGGCGAGGCGAACGGCGTCTTCACCGTTGCTGGCTTCTCCGGCTACCTGCAGATCGCCTTCGTCTTCGAGCATGCGGCGAAAACCGCGGCGCACGAGGCTGTGATCGTCCACTAATAGAACGGAAATCTTAGCAGACATTCGCTTCGTTGCCCTCCCGCGGAACTCTCATACGCACCAGAGTTCCACCTTCCGGCGGCTGCGTGAATTCGATGGTGCCGCGGAGTAATTCGGCGCGCTCGCGCATGGCCACCAGCCCAATTCCGGAACGCGCGGCTACAGCGACGCCGCCTTTGCCATGATCTTCCACCTCCAGGTCCAGGGCTTCGGCTGAAAACTGCAGGCGGACTTGAGCCTGGCGCGCGCCGGAATGGCGGGCGACATTGTTGAGAGCTTCCTGGAGCACTCTGTAGATATGAATGGCTGCGCCGCCGTCCAGCGGAAAGGGCACGCCGGACTTCTGGTAGCTTATGTCAATACCGGTTTGTTTCTCCACCGTGGGAATGTACCAGTCCATGGTGCCCTCCAGGCCGGTTTCGTCGAGCATCACGGGGTGCAAGGCTTGCGAAAGGCTGCGGACGTTGT
>Ga0210398_10003432_pt1 | contig 15183 bp, 10 predicted proteins | sample IncBWC4OmetaG_FD_161047 | JGI IMG/M metagenome (GOLD analysis project Ga0210398, IMG submission 161047) | Forest soil microbial communities from Barre Woods Harvard Forest LTER site, Petersham, Massachusetts, United States - Inc-BW-C-4-O | ecosystem: Environmental > Terrestrial > Soil >...
GTATTGTCGAATCTAATATGGTTGTGATGCGATCAAATTGGGTGTATTCTTTGGCGTTCGGGCACGTGCATGACTTCTCTCTCCTCAAATTGGAGCCGACGGTCGTTTCTGAAGGCGGGAATCGCCGCCTCGACCTTGCCGATACTTCCGCGCCCCTCGGCCCTCCAAGCTGTACGCGGCCCGTTGCCCGGGGTCCCGACGGTGGGCGATCTGGCCGGATCGCGCCTCGTGCATGCCTGGCGAGACCTCTACCAATTACCGACTGCGCAGAACGGATACGGTTATGTACAGGCCTCAAAATCGGTCTCGGGACTGACCGCCTTGTCCCTGCCACCGTTTGCGTGCTGCGGAATCCCCGAAATGATGTGGAGTCCTGGATTTCTGTTAACCTGCGAACTTTTTCTAAACGGTCGAACCGTGCTCTCCTATTCCCCGGGGGGAGACACGATTGCGTATCAGTGGTTTCCTCACCGTTTCGTGCGCGAGTCCGAAGTCGACGGGCTGAGATTCACCACGGAAACCTTTATGCCCTCTCAACGGCGTGCCGTCGCGCAGTCGATTGGTGTCAGGAATATCGGCCTGGTGGCGAGAACCGTGACTCTCGGCTTCGATATGCGTGCCGCAGTCAGCAAGAAAACGACGGCGTGGATTGTGAATTCTCCGGGTGAAGCCGACAATTCCATCCATTGGGATGAGAAACGTGGAGCGCTCATTTTTCAGGCCCAACATAGCGCCGCCGTTTCGGTCCAGGGGATTTCTCCGCAACCTAGCCGACTCGCGCATGGACGAATGATTGTGATGGACGTGATGCTGGGGCCCGGTGAAACCAGGGAATTTCACTATGTGAACGCGGTGGATGGCGCTGCCGAGGCAGCGCTGGCTGCGTATGATCAGATTCAGTCCGGATTTCGCGAGACAATGCTCCAGAATGAAGCCGACTTCAACAGTCTGCTGCGAGCCGCTTTCACCGAAGGCAACTCCGATTTCTCCGGGTATCTTCCTCAACTTCAAACCGACGACGAAGCGCTCTGGCAGCTTTACCATGCGGGCTTCAAGAACCTGATCTTCGCCCGGCGAGCCTCTCCCGATTCAAAATATGGAATCACCTATATCACCTTGGGAGGCCACGTTCTCCCCACCCTCAGTTTTCCATGGGACACGTCCCTGACTTCGTTGGGTCTGGCGCTGCTTGACCCGGAAGCCCTCCGGCGCCTGATCGAGAACTGGTTCGTGCAAGACATGCATCAGCACCTGGCCACGGATTACATCTCTGGCGAAGGTGTCGGTCCGTGGTACGGGGTCAATGACATGGCGATCGTTCGCTGTGCAGAGAATTACCTGCGCGTGACCGGCGATTTCGCGTGGCTGGATAAGAAGGTTGGGGAAAGCAGGACCATTGATCACCTCTTCAACCACGCTACCTATTGGAAGCAACTCGATAAGCAAGCGCACGGTCTGGGTGACTACGGCAAAATCGAGAACCTGCTCGAGGTGGTGAGCACATACTTGCACGAGACCGCAGGCATGAACGCAGGAAATGTGTCCTCCATGCGTTTCGTCGCCGATCTGTTCGAACACCGGGGGGAACCGGTTCGAGCCTCTCAACTGCGCTCTGAGGCGACAGAACTCGCACGGCGTATTAACCAGAAGCTTTACGTGCCTGGAAAAGGATGGTGGAAGTGCGGACAACCGGACGGCGCATTCTTCGAGGTACGCCACTGCTACGACTTTCTCTCCGTTCTCGATAACATGGCTTCAGATCTCAGCGCGAGCCAGAAGGAAGAGATGAGCCGATTTTTTTGGGAGGAATTGCACAGCGAATACTGGATGCGAGCCCTCTCCCCGAACGACGTCGACGCCACCTGGAACATCCGCCCCGACCACAGTTGGCTGGGTGCATATGCGGCCTGGCCCCCTGCAACGGCCAAAGGACTCTACAAAATCGATCGCCCTGAACGAATCGCGCCTTGGGTGAAGAACCTGGCCAAGGCTGGAAATCAGGGGCCCATTGGTCAAGCCCACTTCGTGGAGACCGTCTTCCCGCTCGAAGACGGAGCGGCCTACAAATGCCCGAACGACCCTCCGTATATCAACGACTGGTGCTGCATCGCTGGTGGCGGATTTACGGACCTCGTTATCGATACTATCTTTGGCGCGAATCCCACCTTATTCGAAGGACTCACAGCTCAGCCGAAACTGAAAGGTTTTGATGGGAATGCCCGCCTGGTGAATCTTCGTCACCAAGGCAAGAGATACACAATTTCCGCAAAGGGCGCCTCTATCGTAAGCTGACGGGTTCGAACGTCGAAGCGTACGGGAGTCTGTGGTGAAGGTACTTGCCGTCGATATCGGGGGCACGCACGCCAATTGTGGCTTGGTCGAGAACGAACGCATTCTGGTCAATGAGAGCGTAGACCTCACAGGCATCACGAAGATGCGTGCGGTGCTGTCTCGCGTGCGCCAAGTTTTTCTCCGGCTGGTGAATCAACGGTCTTTGTCCCTGACGGATTTCCAGGGTGTCGCAGTGGGGTTTCCAGGGCTGGTCGATTGCCGTATCGGCAGAGTGGTTTCGACGAACAAGAAGTACGATGACGCTCCTGAGGTTGATTTTGGCGCCTGGGGCCGGGAAGCTCTCGGGCTGCCACTGCGCATTGAGAACGATGCGCGTCTGGCTCTTCTGGGAGAGTCGTACGGCGGGGCAGCTCGCAGCTTCAGCGACGTCGTCATGATGACCTTGGGCACGGGCATTGGCGGCGTAGCCATGATCGAAGGCAAGCTGCTGAGGGGAAAGCACGCTCAGGCAGGCTGTTTGGGTGGGCACATTCCTGTTCTCTTCAATGGCCGTCTCTGCACCTGCGGAAATATCGGATGTGCGGAAGCCGAGGCCTCGGGATGGTCTCTTCCCGGAATCGTAAAGGATTTCCCCGGAACGTCGGCAAGCGGCCTCTCCAAATATTCGCTTGTCGGCTTCAAACAGCTGTTTGAGGAAGCGCAGCATGGGGACAAAGCTGCGCTCGAGATCCGTGATCGATGTCTCAATATTTGGGCCGCGGATGCGGTCGCGTTAGTGCATGCCTACGATCCGGAGATCATCGTCATTGGCGGGGGCGTAATGGAAAGTGCAAACATCATCATTCCGTACGTGGAAACGCACGTGCACAAATATGCCTGGACCCCTTGGGGAAAGGTGCGGATCCGTGCGGCGGAATTGGCCAACAACGCAGCACTGGTGGGCGCCATTCCGCTGCTATCTGAGGAGATACCATGACCCCCACAAACGTGGCGATGTTGCGAGGATCAATCACCTGATCTACAGATCCTTCTCTTGATCGGGAGAGTCGTTAGCCTTCGGGTTGCTGACCTCCGACCTCCTTCGGCGTTTCGCCGAAAAGTTAATGCGGAAGCCGCACTCCTTCGGGCCGTTGCCGGGCGCAGTTCACTGACGAAAGTGAAGGACGAGCCTTGTTGAGTTTACAGAGGCTGGCCACGCAACCGTCCCCTGACGCCCGACGCGACGACGCGCCAGACAACTGCCACGCACACGGAGCTAAACTTTCGCAAGACCGGAGGAAGAAGCGCGATGGCCTACGAGGAGGCGCTTTCGAATTTCGAGTGGTCCGAATTTTCCGAAGCGCACTACCCGCGTCCGCGTACGGCGGTAGTCAGCTCGTTTGTACTTCTGATTCCTTCAACGGCTTGAGTCGTCGCTTGACACCCTTCTGGATCGAACCTGCTACAGCTTCGGGGAAACGCTTCGGCAAACCAGAGATAACTGAGTCGACCATCGCCGAAACGGAGTCTCGCAGTTTCTCGATGATGTTGCTAACCACCTGTTTGCCAACTCCCGATTTTTCGGCGGTTTCGACGAAGTGGCGCGGGGCAATCTGTATGACTTTGTAGGGGCGTTTGGAACCTACCGCCATTGCCAGCCGGAACTGTTTCCAAATAAGTTTTGTCTCAGAGGATCTTTCGTAGGGGGGAGCCCGATCGCAATGAATCTCTTAACGATGGCAAGGACAAGGTTTCGGTTTCTTGGCAACGTGCTTGGCGGCCGACCTAGCTTATTCTCAGGGCGCAATCGTCGTTTTCGGTTCCCTTTTTGCGCTGCAACACCGATGGCCTGGCAGAAGGCTCCTAGTGTCGGAGCGCTTCAGCAAGCCTTAAGGTTGCGCATCTAGTCTGCGAAGCATGAGCCGTATGGATCGAAATCTGCTAAGGGCGGTTGCAGGAGCCGTAGCCTTAATCGGCGCGGCGAGTCCGGGGGGGACATGTTTCGCTCAAGAGGCGAAGCTGTCTGGCACTATCGTCATCTCGCTCTCCAATGCGATTCAGCGGGCTCAAGAGAATGAACCTGCCTTTGCGAACGTCCTAGCAGCTCAGAAAACAGCGGGTATTGATCGTTATCTGGCCAGGGCTGCGCTGCTGCCTTCCGTCACCTATGACAACCAGTTGCTCTATACCCAGCCGAATGGAAAGGTTATCCAGGGCGTCCAGGGCGGAACCGAGCCAGCCCCGACCTTTATCGCGAACAATTCGATTCACGAGTACATCAGTCAGGCATCCATCAATGAAACCATCGGCCTGAAGCACTTTGCTGACGAGCAAGTTGCTGCATCTAATGCGGCGCGTGCGTCTGCGGAGCTGGAGATCGCGCGGCGGGGGCTGGTCGCGGGCGTGGTCAGCCTGTATTACTCGCTGTCAGCTTCTGAAACAAAGCGCAATCTTCTGGCCGACGCTTTGCGCGAAGCCGAGTCCTTCACCGATCTGGCACAGAAGCGCGAAGCCGCCCGCGAAGGCGCGCATGCCGATGTGGTGAAGGCTCAACTTCAGCAACAGCAGCGCCAGCGGGACCTGAGCGATGCGACCCTGGCTGCCGACAAAGCTCGTCTCGAACTCGCGGTCCTTCTGTTCCCTGATCCGCGAACACCTTATTCGACGGAAGAAGCAGGGTCGCCGCCACTGCTGCCCACTCGGGAGGCAGTGAACCAGCTGGCTGTAACCCATAATCCCGAACTACGCAGTGCGTTGGCCGAGTTGCAAGCCGGAAATGCAGGAGTTGCTTCGGCGAGAGCGGCCTATCTGCCCGATCTCGCGTTGAACTTCAGCTATGGAATCGACTCACCGCAGTTTGCCAAGCGCGGTCCGTCCGACGTCCAAAACCTCGGATATTCCATCAGTGGAACCCTCAACATTCCGGTGTGGGACTGGTTTTCAACCCAAAAGCGCATCAAGCAGAGCGAAATCCGTCGCGATGCCGCCAAGGTGATGCTTACTGCAACTCAGCGGAGACTCATCGCCACCCTGGAAGAGTCGTATGCCGAGGCGTCTGCCGCCCGAGATCAGATGGACCTGCTCGATGTGAGCGTCCGCACGGCAGCGGAGAGCCTGCGGCTTACAAAACTCCGGTATGCGGCGGGTGAGGCCACTGCACTTGAAGTGGTGGACGCGCAAACTGCCTATGTTTCTGCGGCCACCGCGCATGCGGACGGAGTGGTTCGCTATCAGAACGCTTTGGCTGGACTACAAACACTAACGGGAACATTGTGATCGCAACCGTGAGCTTTTTTCGCCAAGCAACCGTCCGTCAGCCCGCGAATCGGTTGGCACTCGTGCTGCTCGCTGCCGTTCTGCTGCAGGGCTGTAACCAAGCGAGCGATGCCGACACTGCCGCTCTGGTGACGGTGCAGGCGGCACATCCTGAGGTGGGGGAGATTTCCGAACACATCGCGGCCGATGCGACTCTGTCCCCAGTGGCGGAAGCCGCGATTTCTCCGAAGATTACAGCGCCGGTGCGCACTTTTTACGTGCAGCGCGGCTCCAGGGTGAAAAAAGGACAACTCCTCGCTGTTCTTGAGAACAGCGATCTTGATGCTCAGGCGCTGGACAATCAGGGGCAGTACGCAGCGGCACAGGCTTCGTTCCAAATGCAGACGAAGGCGCAGGTACAGGAGGATTACCACAAGGCCGAATTAGACGTCGCGCAAGCGAAGGCGCAGCTTGATTTGCAGCAGCAGATCGTGGACGCGCGACGAAAACTCCTCGCCGAAGGAGCCATTCCGGGTAGAGACTATGACACCGCGGCAGCGGCCCTGGTGCAGGCACAGGCGGCATACGATGTGGCGCGAAATCATTTCGACTCCTTGAAGGCGGTGAGCCGCGCAGCTTCGCTCCAACAGGCCGAGGGACAACTTTCCTCCGCCAAAGGGAAATACCTGGCCGCGCAGGCTCAGGTTTCATACTCGGAAATTCGCAGTCCGATCACGGGAATTGTGACTGACCGTCCACTTTTTGCCGGCGAAACTGCAAACTCGGGCACACCTCTGATCACGGTGATGGACACATCTTCGCTCATGGCGAAGGTTCATCTGGCGCAGACGGTCGCGCAGCCACTGAGGGTGGGCGACGAAGCGTCCGTTCTGGTGCCCGGTGTGGCGAAGCCGGTGGCGGCGAAGGTTTTCCTGGTAAGTCCGGCACTCGACCCCGGCAGCACGACTGTGGAGGTGTGGGTCCGCCTGAGTAACCAGGATGGAAAGTACAAAGCAGGCACTCCGGTAAGAACTTCCATCAAAGGAAAAACCGTTGCCAAGGCTGTAAAAGTGCCGCTATCCGCGGTGCTGACGGCCGCGGACGGCTCGAAGTCTGTCATGGTTGTGGGCGCCGATGGAGTTGCTCACAAAAGAGCTGTAGAACTTGGCATCGACGACGGAGAAGACGTACAGATAACCACCGGGCTCGAAGCATCTGAGACGGTTATCACTACTGGATCCTACGGCCTTGACGACGGCACCAAGGTGAAGATTGGCCAAGCAGCGGAGGATGAAGACCACGCGGGCGGAGAGACGAAGTGACAGAACTGTCTCTCGAATCACAGTCTGTGTCGTCGTCATCGCCTGTGAAAGAAAGGTTCTGGCTCGTCCGTTATCGAGGTCCGATTTTCTTCTTCCTGGTCGTGTTATCGCTTGCTGGTATTTATGCCGCGCAGAAGGTTCCGATCTCAGTCTTCCCGGAGACGAATTTCCCGCGCGTGATCATCGGCGTCGACAACGGTGTGATGCCGGTCGAGCAGATGCAGGTGACCATCACCAAGCCTATCGAGGATGCGGTCAACTCGGTTCCCGGCTTGGTAACGGTCCGGTCGACAACCAGCCGAGGTTCGGCTGAAGTCAGCCTTTTTTTTGACTGGAGCGTCGATATGTACCAAACGCTCCAGTTGGTGGACGCCGCCATCAGCAGAGTCCGGCAATCGCTTCCCCCGACTGCGGTCATTACCACCAACCGCCTTACCTTCGCTACTTTTCCTATTCTTGGCTACAGCCTTACCTCTGATCGGCTCTCGCAGACGCAACTCTGGGAGCTAGCGGCGTACCAGCTCAAACCGCCGCTCAACCGGGTGGAGGGCGTGAGCACGATCACGGTGCAGGGCGGCAAGGTGCCGGAGTTTCACATCGTGCCCAATATGGCGAGGATGCAAAACGCTGGGGTCACGATACTCGATCTGGTCAACGCGGTGCAGGCGTCGAACATCATCGATTCTCCGGGACTCTATGAAGCGAATCATCAGTTGATTCTCGGCCTTGTCGGAGCGCAGGCGCATGACGCCGAACAGCTTGGCCAGGTCGTCGTCAAGACCACGTCGGGCGGAGTGGCTGTCCGTATCTCGGATGTGGCGGCCGTACAGTCAGGAGTGTTGCCCGTCTACACAGCTGTCACAGCGAATCGGGGTCCGGCGGTTCTGCTAAACGTAACCCGCCAGCCGTCGAGCAATACGGTTGCAGTCGCCGATGCCGTTGCGGCCAAGGTCCAGCAACTCCGGAAAACGTTGCCCGCTGGAGTGCAGATCGAACCTTACTACGATCAGTCGGAACTGGTTCGTGACAGCATTCGAAGCGTCCGCGACGCGATCCTTATCGGGTTACTGCTGGCTTGCATCATCCTGTTCCTATTCCTGAGTGACTGGACTTCATCGGTGGTCGCTGGCCTGGTCATTCCCGTGACCGTCGCGATCACCATCCTCTTTATGCGGGCGATTGGTGAGAGCTTCAATCTGATGACCCTCGGCGGCCTCGCGGCTGCCATTGGATTGGTGATCGACGACGCGATTGTGGTGGTGGAGAACATTGTTTCGCATCGCGACCGAGGTGAGACTCGCGCGCAGGCAGCTCGACTTGCGCTGCGAGAGATCGCCGTGCCTCTTGTCGGTTCGACCATTACGCCTGTAGTTGTTTTTCTGCCGCTCGTTTCCGTCACCGGCGTGACAGGAAGCTTCTTCCGCGCGCTCGCGATTACGATGACGGCAGCGCTGCTTACCTCGCTGCTTCTTGCCGTGACCTGGACTCCCGCGCTGAGCCTCGTTTTCCTGCGAGAGCGGCGCGCCGAGAACGATACGAATCACGACGAGCACGGACGCCTCATGCGCAAAGTCCTGCAATGGCATGAGCGGGGTCTTGGCTGGTCGCTGAATCGTCCCTTTATGCTTCTTGGCCTCTGTGCGGTTCTGGTGGTGGGCACTTTCTTGTGCTATCGCGCGCTGGGGTCCGATCTGCTGCCGGAGATGGATGAAGGCGGGTTCATCCTCGACTACATTATGCCCGCGGGTAGCTCGCTGTCGGAGACCAACCGGGTGCTCGAGCACGTCGATCGAATTCTGCACGCGATTCCCGAGGTTGAAAGCACATCGCGACGCACTGGCCTGCAGATGGGACTGGCGGCGGTTACTGAGGCCAACACCGGCGACATTACGGTGAAGCTGAAGAGCAAGCGCGACCGCGGAATCGACGAAGTCATCGCGCATGCCCGCGCCCAGATCAGGAAGACTGAGCCAGAGCTCGATATCGAGTTTACCCAGGTCCTGCAGGATATGATCGGCGATCTGTCGAATGCTCCAGAGCCGATTCAGATCAAGATCTTCAGCAGCGATGCCGTGCTGCTGGCGGAGCTCGGCCCGCGCATCGGCGAAGCCATCGGCAAAATCGCCGGAGTGGTGGACATCCAGAACGGCATCGACAATACCATCAGCGGTCCCGCCACAGACTTTCAGGTCGATCCGATTGTGGCCGGGCGAATGGGTTTTACCCCCGCGGAAATCGCCGAAGACGCGACGTCCATACTGGACGGTGTGACCACGACCGATCCCCTCATTGCAAACGGAAAGCCCTACACAGTTCGTGTTCGCCTGGGCGACGAAACTCGTCAATCGCTGCAAACCATCCAGAACACCGTCTTCAACAGCGCAACCGGCAAGCTGGGCACTCTGGGCGCGTTGGCGCAAGTGACGCAACTGCCGCCGCAAAATGAGATAAAACGCGAGAACCTGCAACAACTCATTACGGTGACGGCGAGGCTTGAAGGGGCCGATCTCGGAACCGCGATTGCGAAGGTGCAACGCACCGTCAACGCCCTGCACCTGCCCGCAACCGTCAGAGTTGAGTACGGCGGAACGTATCAGGAACAGCAACAGTCCTTCCATGAACTATTGGGCGTTCTCATCCTTTCTCTGGCGCTGGTGTTTGGCGTGCTGATGGTTGAATTCCGCAACTTCTCCGCGCCAATTGCAATTCTCACCTCGTCGGTGCTTTCCATCGCGGGCGTGGTCTTCGCCTTGCTGGTCACGCGTACAACCTTCAACGTAGCGTCGTTTATGGGCCTGATCATGGTCATCGGCATCGTGGCGAAGAATGGCATTTTGCTGTTGGATGCAGATGAACGCTTCCGTCATGAAGGCGGGTCTGCGCGGGATGCGATGGTGCACGCCGCGCAACGGCGCTTGCGTCCCATTCTGATGACCGCATCGGCAGCCATAGGTGGCATGCTGCCGCTCGCATTTGCCCTCGGCTCCGGAGCGCAGATGCTTCAGCCTCTCGCCATCGCTGTGATCGGAGGGCTGATGATCTCGATGGGGTTGAGTTTGATTGTTACTCCGGTGATTTACTACCTGCTTACCCGACTCCGCCACGAGACCATATAAGAAAGCCTGCGATCGCGCTCGCAGGCCTTTATTAGTTCGGGTTTTGGATTTCTAGGGTTCCACAACCACGATCTCGAACGTGTCCGGCACGATGCTTGGTCGCGGATGAGGCATGGCGTCGGTTGGTGCCGGTGGAGGTCCGAACTGCGCAGTTACCAGGTAAATTCGTCCGGTTGAGGTGTCGAATCCCATGGTGCGCGCACCTTTTTCCGTCTTTACAGTCTGGAGCACGGGAAAGCCGGGCTTCCCGGCTTGCACAATCGTCAATGTACCGTCGCCTCCATTTGAGGAGAACGCCAGTTCGCGTTTCGGATCAAAACCAGCGGCATCGGGTGAGTCGCCGATGGCAGCCAGACCAAGCACCTTGCCTGACTCATAATCGACAATGGCCATCTTTCCGCCGTCACAGACCGAGAAAAGACGATGATGGTTGCGATCAATGGCCATTCCGGAAGGCGAGTCGCAGCCGGGAAGCGGCCAGGTGGCGACCTCTTTGCGGCTGGCCGCATCAAGCTTCAGGATTTCGTTCTGGTCTTCCAGGTTCACAAACACCGATCCATGTCCGTCGGCCTGCGGAAACTCGGGCTTTCCAGGTAATGGCAAGGTGGCCACGACGGTGTTGGAGGTGGTGTCCAACACCGAGATATTCTTACTGCGTCCATTGAAGGCCCAGACGGTTTTCGTCGTCGGCTCGAATGTGATGCCATCGGGATTTGTGCCGGCGGTTACGGTCGCTTGGACAGAGAAGTCGGCGCGATTGAAGACAACGATTGCGTTCCCTGCGCCGTCGCTGATGTATCCGATCTTGCCGTCAGGGTTCAGCGCGACGCCGTGCGTGCTCTTCAAACCGGTAATGGCACCAATGGGCTTGCCGGTGGTGGTATCTACGACTTCGACTCGTGAATTATGCGTGACGTAGAGCCGGTGCGCGGCATCGTCACTCAACAGGTAATCCCACCCGCCCTGACCCCCGAGCTTCCAGTGGTCAGTCACATGATAATTTTGCGCGGCGCATACTGCCGCAAGGGAGATAACTGCCGCTGTGGCCATTGCTCGATACAGGCGCATGGTGAACTCCTCAGGAGACTCGGCATTGCTGCCGGCGATCTGAGTATCGCTATTCCGCCTTAAGCGAAGCTGAATGGGTCGAAGGGGATGGCGTTACTTCCGCCGGGAGCCGTACAGTAACCAAAGCGCCGCCTGCAGGGCGGTTGGCAATCTCGATCGATCCTCCCACCCGCTCACAGATTGCCTTCGAAATCGAGAGTCCAAGACCCGTGCCTCCGCTCTTTCTGCTGCGCGACGGGTCCCCCCGATAGAAAGGCTCGAAGATATGAGCCTGGTCCTCGCCGGAGATACCTGGTCCCTGATCCTGAACCGTGAGCCGAATCCCCTGCTCCTCGGCATGCGCGGCGACTCTCACAGCAGCTCCCTCGGGGCTGTGCTGCAGTGCGTTTAGCAAGATATTCGAGCACAAGAGAAGCGCGTCGCGGCCATCGATCGGGACTCTGACATCGCCGCTGAAGTCCATTACAATCTCAACGGACTTCAACCGTGCGAAGGGCTTGCTTTGTTCGACGGCGTCCTCGATCGTATCGCGCAGAGAACAAAACTGAGGCGGCGTCGACAAGGTGCGGCTGTCCAGGGGCCGTTCCAGCCGAGCCAACGTAAGCATCTTCTCGACGGTGGACTCCAGGCGAGCGAAGTCCTCCAAACTCACCGCCAAGCCTTGTTCGTACTCGTCGAGAGTGCGCTTCCGCATCGACAGCAGCTGAAGCGACGACTTGACGATGGCCACGTCCGTCTTGAGTTCGTGCGCGGCATCACTGGTGAATCGTCTCTGCTGCTCAAAGGAACGTTCGAGACGAGCGAGCGCGGCTTCGAGAGCGGCGGCGAGAGGCCGCAACTCTATCGTTTCCTTTGCGCTGACCGGCGCGCGGAATTGCCAATCGCCTGGACTGATGCGTTCCGCTTCACGCGCGAGTTCACGGACGGGGGACAGTCCCTTTCGCACCAGCCATGCCATCACAACTGCGGTGACGCCCAGAAGGAAGGCGGTGGCAATTGAAAAGAAGCGAATCGCCTCGCGAACCTCGTGCCAGACGTGACGTAGAGGAGTTCCGTATACGATCGTGATATTGTGGCGAACTCCGCCGTTTGATTGACCCGGATCAACGATGCGAACGCCATTAAGAATGAGGAATCGGTAGTCGCGGCCGTTTAGCTCCAGGTTGCGAAACACAGGCGAGCCGGATGGTGCTCCCTCCAGATGTGGTGGGTCGCCGACGGATCCGAGCACTCGGCCGCGCTCATCCTCGACGCGAAAGGCGGCATTCGGCGCAACCTGCACTCCGCGCATGTCGAGCATGACGTTGTCGCTTTCATCCTCTGTGTCCTGAACCGCACCCATTAGCGACTCGGTTGTCGCCACCAGAGACGCGTCGAAAACCTTTAACTGCACGCTCCACTCGTGAACCGTGATGGCCCCAATCAGGCCCGCTGCGGATAGCAGTTCGAGAAGAAGAACCGTGACGACCAGCCGGCGAGTGATGGAAACGGAGCCGGTCATTATCCGCCACCATCCTTTCGGAGGCGGTACCCGCGATGCCGAAGCGTCTCGATCAGCGGCTCAGCCCCCTCGCTGTTCAGCTTTCTTCGCAGGTTCGAAATATGAGCTTCGATGACATTGGAATGATGCTCCCAGTCGAAGTCGTACAGATGTTCGAGCAACTCCTGCTGCGAAACGACGGCGCGCGGCCGATGAATAAGGTATTCGAGAATCCGGTATTCCGTCGGCGAAAGATCGAGAACCCGGCCCCGGCGGCGAACCGTTTGCTGCACAGTATTCAATTCCAGGTCCGAAACCGCCAACACCGGGTTAGAGGCCCCTTTCGCGCGCCGAATGAGGGCTTTAATGCGAGCCAGAAGCTCGCCCAGATCAAAGGGCTTGCTGAGATAGTCATCGGCCCCCGCGTTCAGCAGGTTCACGACCGACTCTTTACTTTCCTGTGCGGTGAGAATGAGAACGGGAGTGTGAAGCTTTCTCCGCCGCAGGTCCTGGAGGACACGCTGACCACTCTTGCCGGGCAGCATCAGGTCGAGCACGATTGCGTCATACACTCCCTGCTCGGCAAAGTGAGACCCTTCTTGTCCGTCAGCCGCATGGTCGACCGCCAGTCCGGCTTCCCGCAATGCCGCGACGATGTTCTCTGCCAGCCGTCGCTCGTCTTCGACTAGGAGTACGCGCATGACCATGACAACCTGAAAATAATTGTCTCAAAGGTTCCTTAAGTCTTCCTGAACTCCTTGTCTGGCGTGATCCAATAACTCTGCCCAAGATTCGCAAACCGCTTTAATAAGGCCATCCGGCAGGGGTGGGTCGATCACGCTACGCTAATCATCGAAACCGGGTTGACCCTCGCCAGCCCCCTCGGGGAATCACCTTCGACGGCTGCGGTTTGTGCTTTTCGGTGCTGAACCTAAACACTTTCCTTGACCAACACCGCTTTTTGCCTTGACAAACATCTCAAAACGAAAGTAAAAGTACGTGTTCGTAATATAAGAAAATATCCCCGCGCTCTCAACGCGGGAGGTTGGCCCCCAAGGAGTAAAAACTCATGCAACGCATTATCTCGCCTCTGCGGAATCCAGGAGTTGTACATGCTACGTTCTTGGTGATTGTCCTGACGCTCGCGCAGTCACTTGCCGCACAAATTGGGGATCATTACTATGTGTCGACCAGGGGCAACGATAGCAATCCGGGCACGATTGCTGCGCCCTGGCGAACCATCCAACACGCGGCAAATAGCGTCACGGCTGGCGCCGCGGTGCACGTTTTCGGGGGAGTTTACAACGAGTCAGTGAACTTTCCGACGTCTGGAACGGCATCGGCGCCGATATCATTCCAGAGCTATCCCGGACAGACTGCGGTGATCGACGGGACCGGCTTGAGCGTAACCGGCACACATGGTCTCATCAATATCGTGGGAAACTTGAGTTACATCACAGTTCGTGGTTTTGAAATCCGTAACTACACGACCAGCAGCTCCGAACTGGTTCCCTGTGGGGTATGGATCACGGGCGCGGGCACAGGAATCCGGATTCTGAACAATGTGGTGCACGACATCACGACCACGTCGGAGGAGAACGGCAATGCTTTCGGCATCTCCGTTTACGGCACCTCGCAGACTCCCATCAACAAACTGGTCATCAATGGCAACGAACTTTACAACATGAGAACCGGGAATAGCGAAACCCTGGATGTGGATGGAAACGTGACCAATTTTCGAATCACCAACAACCTGGTTCACGATAATGACAACATCGGCATCGACGTGATTGGATACGAAGGCGTCGGTCCGGTCGGCTACGACGAGGCTATGTACGGGGTAGTCAGCGGGAACACGATCTATAACATCAGCGGGATCACGAATCCAGGTGAGGGCTTTGAATACGACGCCGACGGCCTCTATTGTGACGGCTGCGCCTATGTCACGTTTGAGAGGAACCTCCTCATCAACGTCGACTACGGCATCGAGACAACCAGCGAACATGCACACTGCCAAGCCAATGGCACCGAGTGGTCTGGCCCCAACCATACCGGAACCGCTGCCCGAGGCAAATCCCCCTGTTACGGCAGGTATGCTACGGTGCGCAACAACGTGTTCTATAACTCAAATGCCTGCGGTAACTCCATGGGCGGTTATGACGACCAGGTTGGCGGCAGCTACCACGACGTTTTTGTCAACAACACTCTGTACAACAACGCCACCCAACCAGGCAACGAATCGGAAGGCGGTTCTACCGGCGAATTCCAGATTCAGTACCACTCGGGCAGCGCTCAAGGCAACATTTACGAAAACAACATTGTCTACGCCGGCACATACAATACCTGGATCTTCAGCTACGTCCCCTTTTCCGCGTCGTATCCTGCCCCGCCGGCGACCCTCAATTGGAACCTTTACAACTCGGCTGCGGGTTACGTAGAGGGGACGTCAATCTGGTGGGGTAACGTGAATACCTACACCAGTTTTCCCGACTGGCAGACCTCCAGCGGGGAAGATGCGAACTCTGTGAACGCGGATCCCAGTTTCGTTAATCTGGGAGACACGCCTCCAAATTTTGACACGCTGCCTTCTTCGCCAGCAGTCGGCGCCGGCAGCACCACGCTCTCTTGTAGCGTTGGCTGGTGTGATCCCACTGGCAGTTCCCCAGACTCC
>Ga0210398_10003433_pt1 | contig 15182 bp, 13 predicted proteins | sample IncBWC4OmetaG_FD_161047 | JGI IMG/M metagenome (GOLD analysis project Ga0210398, IMG submission 161047) | Forest soil microbial communities from Barre Woods Harvard Forest LTER site, Petersham, Massachusetts, United States - Inc-BW-C-4-O | ecosystem: Environmental > Terrestrial > Soil >...
CGACCGTTTCGCGGTCGGCGAACGGATCGACGCCAAGATCACCACGATCGACCGCGCCACCCGCAAGGTCACGCTGTCGATCAAGGCGCGCGAGGTCGACGAGGAGAAGAAGGCGATGGCCGAGTTTGGCTCGTCGGATTCGGGCGCGAGCCTTGGCGATATTCTTGGCGCCGCGATCCGCCGCCGCGACGAGGCTGACGGCGACGACAAGGCCTAGGGCCCTCGCCGTCGTCATCCCGGTGCGCGATGCCGCACCCGGCCGCGAAATCGCGGCCGGGTAACAGAATGCTCTCTTTTTCAGGCGCTTGCTTGACGCTTGCTCGCGGCTTTGGCACCGTAGGGTCACGCCAACAAAACTGACGGGAGCGGCGACCGCGATGACGAAATCAGAGCTCGTCCAGCGGCTAGCGGAGAGCAACCCGCACCTTTACCAGCGCGATGTCGAGATTATCGTCACCGCCATCTTTGATGAGATTGCCGCCGCGCTGTCGCGCGGCGACCGTGTGGAGTTGCGGGGTTTCGGCGCGTTCTCGGTCAAGAAACGCGACGCGCGTATCGGTCGCAACCCGCGCACCGGCGACAGCGTCTCGGTCAGCGAGAAGCACATGCCGTTCTTCAAGACCGGCAAGCAGCTGCGCGACCGGCTGAACCATTAAGTCTCGACCGCGCGCACCCATCTAATCGTCATGGCCGGACTTGATCCGGCTATCCACGCGGATCCCTGGGACAAACCCGGGGGATGACGAGTAGGGCGAGGTCCCTCGAATGAAATTCCTCTGGTGGCTCATCCTGGCGCTGGTCGCGCTCGTGCTTATCCTCTTCGCGGTATCGAACCGCGAGGCGGTATTGGTGGAGCTATGGCCGCTGCCGCTGAAACTTGAACTGCCGCTTTATCTCGTCGTGCTCGGGATGCTGGTCATCGGCTTTTTCGCCGGCCAGTTCGTGACCTGGATCGGCGGCTGGCGCTGGCGTCGCGAGGCGCGACGCTCGCGCGAGCGCATCGCCCGGCTCGAGCGCGAGCTGGACGCCGCGCGCGCCGAGACGCGTCCGCCCGTCGCGGCGCTCCCACGATGAGCGTCGCCGCGAAAATCTGCGGGTTGTCGAGCGAAGCGGCGATCGCGGCCGCGATCGCCGGCGGTGCCTCCTATGTCGGGTTCGTGTTCTATCCGCCGAGCCCGCGCACGGTGACCCCGGCGCGCGCCGGGGCGCTGTGCGCCGCAGTGCCGGCATCGGTGAAGCGCGTCGCGCTGTTTGTCGACGCCGATGACGCGGCGATCACCGCCGTGCTCGACGCGGCGCCGATCGACATCTTGCAGTTTCATGGCGCCGAAAGCCCCGAACGCGTTGACGAAGCCAAGCGGCAATTCGACTGTCAGGTGATGAAGGCAATCTCGATCGCCGGCCTGGATGATCTGGCTGTGGCGGCCCGCTACGAGGATGCCGCGGACATGCTGCTGTTCGACGCCAAGCCGCCCCCGGGGGCGACGCGGCCGGGCGGCAACGGCCTCGCCTTTGACTGGCAACTGATCGCCGGCCGCGATTGGAAGCTCCCCTGGATGCTGTCAGGCGGCCTCACCGCCGAGCTGCTGCTGGAGGCCGTGCATATCTCGGGGGCGCACATCGTCGATGTGTCGTCCGGTGTCGAGAGCGCACCCGGGCAAAAAGACCCGGACAAGATCCGCGCTTTTCTTGAGGTCGCGCGCGGTCTATAGCCACGCCGATGCAGACACCGAACACCTATCGCGCCGGTCCCGACCCGGACGGGCATTTCGGCCTCTATGGCGGCCGCTACGTCGCCGAGACCCTGATGCCGCTGATCCTCGCCGTGGAACAGGCCTATAACGCCGCCAAGGCCGACCCGGCCTTCAAGGCCGAGCTCGACTATTACCTGAAATTTTATGTCGGCCGGCCGAGCCCCCTCTTCTTTGCCGAGCGGCTGACCCGGCATTACGGCGGCGCCAAAATCTATATGAAGCGCGAGGAGCTCAACCACACCGGCGCGCACAAGATCAATAACGTGCTGGGCCAGGTATTGCTCGCGCGGCGCATGGGCAAGACCCGTATCATCGCCGAAACCGGCGCGGGCCAGCACGGCGTCGCTACCGCGACCGCTTGCGCGCTCTTCAACCTGCCCTGCGTCGTCTACATGGGCGCGACCGATATCGCCCGGCAGGCGCCCAATGTCTTCCGCATGAAGCTTTTGGGTGCCGAGGTCGTGCCGGTGCATTCCGGCACCGCGACCCTCAAGGACGCGCTCAACGACGCGCTCAGGGATTGGGTCGCTCATGTCGACGACACGTTCTACGTGATCGGCACGGTCGCCGGTCCGCACCCCTACCCGGCGATGGTGCGCGATTTCCAATGCGTGATCGGCGACGAGACCCGCGTCCAGCTGCACGAAGCCGAGGGGCGTTTGCCCGATACGCTCGTTGCCTGCATCGGCGGCGGGTCGAACGCGATGGGCCTGTTCCACCCGTTCCTCGACGATCCAACCGTGCGCATGATCGGCGTCGAGGCCGGCGGCGACGGCATTGAGACCGGCAAGCATGCCGCGTCATTGAATGGCGGTCTGCCCGGTGTGCTGCACGGCAACCGAACCTACCTGCTGCAGGACGATGACGGCCAGATCATCGATGCGCATTCGATCTCGGCTGGGCTCGACTATCCGGGCATCGGGCCGGAGCATTCCTGGCTCAACGATCTCGGCCGCGTCGAATACGTCTCGATCACCGACAAGGAGGCGCTCGACGCCTTTCAGCTGTGCAGCCGGCTCGAAGGCATCATCCCAGCGCTGGAGCCGGCGCACGCGCTGGCGCATGTCGCGAAGGTCGCGCCCAAGCTGCCGCGCGACCACCTTCTGGTCATGAACATGTGCGGCCGCGGCGATAAGGACATCTTCGCGGTCGCCGAGCATCTCGGTGTGGAGCTGTGAGCCGGCCAATGGGACGTCCAGGGGGGCGTATCGAAAAGCGTTTCGCGGCGCTGAAGGCCGAGGGCCGTGCCGGGCTTGTCGCCTATCTGGTCGCCGGCGATCCCGACCTCGACACCTCGACCCGGCTGTTCGAGGGCGTAGCGGCGGCGGGCGCCGATCTGATCGAGATCGGCATGCCGTTCTCCGATCCGATGGCCGACGGGCCTTCGATCCAGGCCGGTGGGCTGCGGGCGCTGCAATCCGGGATGACGCTCAAAAAGACGCTGGCGATGGTGCGCCATCTGCGCGCCCGCGACCCCGACACGCCCTATGTGCTGATGGGGTATTACAACCCGATCTACCGCTACGGCGCCGCGGCGTTCGCCAAGGATGCGGCGACCGCCGGGGTCGATGGCCTCATCATCGTCGACCTGCCGCCCGAAGAGGAGCGGGAGCTTGCCGATCCAGCTGAGGCAGCCGGGCTCGACCTGGTCCGCCTCGCCACCCCGACGAGCGACGAGCATCGCCTGCCGACCATCGTCGGGCGCGCCAGCGGCTTTGTCTATTACGTGGCGATCGCCGGGATTACCGGTACCCGCTCGGCTGACGCCGCTTCGGTGCGTGACGCGGTCACCCGCATCCGCCGCTTCACCAAGCTGCCGGTCGCGGTCGGCTTTGGCATCAAGAACCCCGCGCAAGCTGCCGAAATCGCTCGGGTGGCCGACGCCGCGGCAGTCGGCACCGCGCTGGTCGACCGCCTCGCGCAAAACCTCGACGCCGGCGGCAAGGCCCAGCCCGGCCTGGTCGACGCGGTGCTCGGCGACATCGTCGCGCTCGCTCAGGGCATTCGCGGGGCACGTCGATGATCGACCACGTGACCCTCGGTGTCAGCGATTTGGAGCGTTCGCAGGCGTTCTACGACCGCGCTCTAGCACCGCTAGGCATCGTCCGCCTCTATGCTTTCGGCGAGAATGATTTTGGCTATGGCAAGGGTCGCAAGGCGTTTTTTTGGATCGGTCGTCGCCTGCAAGCGCTGACCGGTACGCATGTCGCGTTCGAAGCGACTGATCGTGTGACCGTCGACCGGTTCTACGAAGCGGCGCTTTCAGCGGGCGGCCGCGACAACGGCAAGCCCGGGTTGCGTCCGCAATACCGGCCCGACTACTACGGCGCTTTCGTGCTCGACCCCGACGGCCACAATATCGAGGCCGTGTGCTACGCGGCTGAATAGCGATGCCGAACTGGCTCACCAATTTCGTCCTGCCGAAAATCCGCGCCGCCGTGGGCCGCAAGGAGGTGCCGGACAATCTGTGGAAACAGTGTCCCGGCTGTGAGCAGACGCTGTTTCTGCGCGATCTCGTCGCCGATCTGATGGTGTGCCGGCATTGCGGCCATCATTTCCGCATCGGCAGCGCCGAACGCTTCAAGATGCTGTTCGACAACGAGGCTTTCGAGAAAATCGAGCTGCCGCGCGTACCGATCGACCCGCTCAAGTTTCGCGACCGTAAGCGCTACACCGAACGGTTGCGCGAAGGCCATACGGCGCTGGGGCCGAGCAGCGAGGCGATTGCTGTCGCGCAAGGCCGCATCGGCGGCGTCGCTACGGTCATTGCCGCCTTCGACTTTGCCTTTATGGGCGGCTCGATGGGTGTCGCGGTCGGCGAGGGGCTGGTCGCCGCGTCGCGGCTCGCGGCCGAGCGCCATGCGGCGCTGGTCGTCGTCCCGTCCTCGGGCGGCGCGCGGATGCAGGAGGGCATCCTGTCCCTGATGCAGATGCCGCGCAGCATCATCGCCGCCGACCTCGTCAAGGAGGCGGGGCTGCCCTACATCGTCGTGCTGACCGACCCGACGACGGGCGGAGTCGCGGCGTCGTTCGCGGCGATCGGTGACATCGCGATCGTCGAGCCCGGGGCGATCGTCGGCTTTGCCGGGGCGCGCGTCATCGAGGAAACGATCCGCGAGAAGCTGCCCGAGGGCTTTCAGCGCGCTGAATATCTCTTTGAGCACGGCATGGTCGATATGGTCGTGAAGCGCGGCGAGCTGGCGGCTACACTGGCGCGCATCCTCAAGCTGCTGCGTGAACCGGTGCAGCTGCCGGCGCCGGCGGGATCGGCGTGAGCGAAACCGCCTCTGCCCTCGATAGTGTTCTCGCCCGGCTGGGCGGGTTGCATCCAAAGCGCATCGACACCGTCAACAGCAGCACGCTGTCGCTCGATCGTATCGAACGGCTGCTGACGGAACTCGGCCGGCCGCAGGACCGTCTGCCGCCGGTGATCCACGTCGCCGGCACCAATGGTAAGGGCTCGACGGTCGCCACCATGCGCGCCTGCCTCGAGGCCGCCGGCTATCGGGTGCACGCCTACACCTCGCCGCATCTGGTGCACTTCAACGAGCGCATAAGGCTGGCCGGAAAGCTGATCGACGACGCATTTCTCGCCTCGCTGCTCGGCGATTGCGAGCGCGCCAACGCCGGTGGCGAGATCACCTTTTTCGAGGTGCTGACGGCCGCCGCTTTTATGGCGTTTTCACAGGTGCCGGCGGATTTCACTCTGCTTGAGGTCGGGCTCGGCGGCCGACTCGACACGACCAATGTCGTCCCGCATCCGGCGGTGACCGCAATCACCCCGGTATCGCTCGATCATCAGGCATTTCTGGGGCCGACCGTCGCGGCGATCGCCGGCGAGAAAGCCGGCATCCTCAAGCCTGGCGCGCCGGCGGTGATCGCGCCGCAAACCGACGACGGCGAAGCGGTGATCGAGGCGCGCGCCGCCACTGTCGGCGCGCCGCTGTTTCGCTGGCGCCGCGAGTGGCGTTGCGAACCGGCGGGCGACGGCATGCGCTACGAAGGGCAACGCTGGCGGCTCGATCTGCCACTGCCGTCCCTGCCCGGCGCGCATCAGATCGCCAATGCCGGCACCGCGATAGCCTGCCTCGAATGTCTGCCCAATGCTGTTGTCCCCCCGACCGCTTTGGCCAAAGGGCTGCGCCGCATCGAGTGGCCGGCGCGGCTGCAGCGCCTCGTGCGCGGCCCGCTCGTCGACATGATGCCGGGCTGGGAGCTATGGCTCGATGGCGGCCACAACCCGGCGGCGGGCGAGGTGCTGGCCGCGGCGGTGGCGGGGTGGCGCCGCCGGCCGCTGCATCTCGTCGTCGGCATGCTCAACACCAAGGACGCAGCCGGCTTTCTGGCTTCGCTTGCGCCCTTTGCGCACAGCTTTCAGGCGGTGACGATCCCCGGAGAGGAAAACCCGCTGCCCGCTTCGGCGATCGCCGAAGCGGCGCGTTCAGTCGGGATCGTTGCGCATGAAGCGGCGTCGATCGAAGACGCGCTGAGCGCCATCGCCGCCCAGGCCGCGAGTGGGCGAGTCTTGATCTGCGGCTCGCTGCATTTTGCCGGCGTCGTCTTGCGCGAAAACGGGTGAACCAATCCCGGCCCGCGATGTTTGCCGGGTATGAAACACACCACGATTCTGCTTGCTCTCGCCCTGTCCGGGGCAGTTGCCATCTCCGTCAGCGTGCAGGCCGCGCAGACTCAGCGGCCACCGGCGGCGGTCCGCGAGGCGGCGCTGGTTGGTCCCGCGCCTAATATCGGCGCGATGGACACGCAGCGCGACGTCATCGAGCCGCCGTCGAGCATCGATCCGGGTATGTCGATCGACCCGCCGCAGACCGGCGCCAAGATGCCGATCCTCCGTCCGCCGACCACACCCGGCGGGGGCGTGATCCTGCCGCACTAAGTGGGAAAAAATGGCCGGTGCGAACCGGCCATTTTCTTTGCGGCGGCGCGTGCGCCCTAGATTACCGACTCGACCCACTCCTTGAGTTTGCTCTTGGGCAGCGCGCCGATCTTGGTGGCGGCGACTTGGCCATCCTTGAACAGGATCATCGTCGGAATGCCGCGCACCCCGTACTTGCGCGGGGTCTGCGGGTTCTCGTCGATATTGACCTTGGCGACGGTGAGCCGCCCGTTCATGTCCTCGGCGAGCTCGTCGAGAAACGGCGCCACCATTTTGCAGGGGCCGCACCACTCCGCCCAGAAATCGACGAGGACGGGTTCCTTGGCGCCGAGCACCAGGCTGTCAAAGGTGCCATCGCTGACCGCTGTCGGCTTCATCGAATGAAATCCTTTTGTGATCTGTCCTAGAAATTAAGGGAGCCGCAAAAGCAACGTCAAGGCAGGTGCCGTTCGAGCAGCGCGTCGCTGATCGGCATCAGGCGCGGAGCCTCCGTCCACAATATGGCGCAGGCGACGGGGCGGCCCGGATAGATGCGTTCGAGCGCCGCGCGATAGCTCGCGAGCTGCTGTAGATAGACCGGTGCGACCTCGTCCTCGCTCCGTGGCGGCGGGCGAATCGTCTTGTAGTCGACAATCAGCACGCGCTCGTCGGTGACGACAATGCGATCGATCTGGCCGGAAAGGGCGCGTCCGCCAATGAGGCCGACGACCGGCACCTCGGCCTGCGCCGCCGCGCTCCATAGCGGCGCGAATTCGGGGTTTTCGAGCACAGCCATGGTCTCGCGGCAGATGTCCTCCTGCTCGTCCGTGGCGAGGGCGTGAACCGGCAGCGCCAGGAAGCGCCGGGCAGCGGCGGCGCGCTCGGCGGGCAGCAATTCCGGCAGCGTCTGCAGGAGGCGGTGCACCAGCAGCCCGCGCTTGAAGCGGTCGCGCCCGCCATCGGCGAGCGGCGACAGGGTGGCCGGCTCGGCGCCGCTGGGCTGCGACGGCAGCAGGGGGCGCGGCGGGTCGGGCTCCTCGGGCGCGGGGCGGGAGAGCCAGTCCGGGACCGCCGCGAGAACCGGCGCCGCGGCTTCCAGCGCATCGCGTTTTGGCGCCGCGGTCTGCGGCGCGCTGAGACGCAGTCCGATGCCGCCCCAGCCATCGGTCTCGCCGATCAGCGGCGCCGCGTCGAAATCGAACGGCTCGGCGATGTCCCTCAGCCCGGCGGCGCACAGCGTGTGCCAGGTCGCCGCTTCCTTGCCCTCGTTGCGCGTCTGCCAGCCGCAGATATAGAGCCGGTCCTCGGCGCGGGTCAGCGCGACGTAAAGCAGCCGGCGGTATTCCTGCAGGTCCCGCCGGCGCAGCGCGAGGCGCGCCGCCGTGTGATGCTCAGTCGAGAAATCGGCGTGCGGCCGCCAGAGTGGCAGCACGTCGCGCTCGGTCCACAGAAGGCCAGCGCGCTGCACCGGCAGCTGCATCGTATCGGGGACGAAGACGACCGGCGCTTCGAGGCCTTTCGCGCCGTGCACGGTCATGATCCGCACTTCGTCGCGCTGCTGCCCGGCGAAATCCCGCTTCACCTCGATGTCGCCCGCGACAAGCCAGTGCAGGAAACCCTGCAGCGACGGCACGTGCTCGCGCTCATAGGTGAGGGTGAGGGCGAGGAATTCTTCGATGGGGTCTTCGGCCTCTGGGCCGAGGCGTTCCAGCATCGCGCGTCGTCCGTCTTCGGCGCCCAGAATCCCGGCATAGAGCTCGTAAGGCGGCACGAAATCGGCCCGCGCCAGAAGGCCCTTCAACGTCCCCGCCGCATACGTGAGTTCTGCGTCGCCGCCGGCGCGCGCTAGGAGCCGCGACCACAGCGAGCGGCTTCCGCGATCGTAGGCGAGATCGTAGAGCTGATCTTCCGTAACGCCGAACAACGGGCCCTTGAGCACCGCGGCGAGGGTCAGATCGTCTTCCGGCAGCAGCAAAAACTGGCCGAGCGCGACCAGGTCTTTGACCGCCAGCTGCTCGATCAAGGTCAGCCGGTCGGCGCCCGCGACAGGGACCTTGCGCCGCTTCAGCTCGCGCAGCAGCTCCTCGACAAAGGCGTTGCGGCGGCGCACCAGCACAATGATGTCGCCGGCGCGCATCTTCCGGTCGTGGGACGCCAGCATCTCACCGGTTTTGAGCCAGCCATCAATCGTCGCGGCGATGGCGCGGGCGAGCCGCGTCGGCGCGCTTGGGGTGCGTCGGACGATATCGTCAGCGCTCGGGTCGTCGCTTTCCTCGGCCGGCGGCATCGCGGGCGGCCACAGCTCGACGAGGCCGGCCTGGCCGATCCGCGCGGCGACATGGCGGATTGCGGCGCCGTCGAGCGCGACGCCGTTTGTCGCTTCTTCGATACCGAAGATCGCATCGACGGCTTTTAGTAGCGGTTCGGCGGCGCGAAACGACACTTCGAGCGGCACGGTGCGCCATCCATCCCGGCGAACCGCGTTGACCCGTTCCGCGAAATGCTCCCGCATCTCGACAAAGGCCTTCGGGTCGGCGCGCTGAAAGCTGTAGATCGATTGCTTGGCGTCACCGACCGCGAAGACCGTCCGCATCCGGCCCAGCGGGTCGTCGCCGGCAAAGAATTCTTCGGCAAGGATCGAAACAATGGCCCATTGCTCGGGGTTGGTGTCCTGGGCCTCGTCGATCAGGATATGGTCGAGCCCGCCGTCGAGCTTGAACAGCACCCAGGGTGCGATACCGGGGCGATCCAGCAGATCGAGCGCCTTCAGCACAAGGTCGTCGTAATCGAGCTCGGCGCGCAGCCGCTTGCGCGCTTCATACGCCTCGACCACTGCACTGCCGAGACATACCAGTGCCCGCGTCGCGTCGAGCGTCACCAGGCTGTTCTGCGTCTCGACAAAGCGCTTGGCGCGTTCGGCCTCGACCGAAAGGATCGTCCCGAGATCGATACCGGCTTTTTTCGCGGCCGCCTTAGTAAACAAGGTCTCACGGATCGCATCCGTCTGCGTGAGAAATGTATCGAGGTATTCGTCGACCATCGCGGCGCGCCCGGCCGCGTCTTCACACCAGCGTGCGATGATCTGGCTACGCGGTTGATCGGTCTTCGGGGAGCCGGCGTCGAGCGCCTCGCAGGCCTGGCGCAGCGCCGGAAGGTCGCCGCCGGCGCAAAACGCGGCGGCGATGCTTGCCGCGGTTGCGCCCGGCGGGATGCCGGTCGCCGCGGCAAGGCGAGCGACGAGCATCTCCTCGCCCTCCGCCAGCGCTGCCGCAAGCCGGCCGCGCTCGCGGGCGAGCGCAACCATCAGCGCGGCAAAGCTTTCGTCGGCCGAATAGCGGGCGACGACCGATAGCGCTTCCATGAGATCGGGCCGCGTTCCGGCGCGTGCCGCCGCGATGATTTGCGCAATCGCATCATTGAGCGCCTCGCTGGCGCTGCGCTCGTCGACGACAGTGAACTCCGGCGGGACGCTCGCTTCGAGCGGAAAGCGCCGCAGCAACGATTGGCAGAAGGCGTGGATCGTCTCGATCTTCGCCCCGCCCGGCGTGTCGAGCACCCGGCTGAAGAGGCGCCGCGCGGCACTGATGTCGTCTTCGTTGGGGTGACGGCCGGTCAGCGCGACCAGCTCCTGCGACAGCTCGCCCGAGGGCATCGTCGTCCATCGCGCCAGCCGCTCATTGACCCGGTTTGCCATTTCGGCAGCGGCGGCGCGGGTGAATGTCAGGCAGAGGATGCGTGACGGCTCGGTGCCGCCGAGCATCAAGGTCAGCAGCCGCTCGGTCAGCACCTTGGTCTTGCCAGTGCCGGCCGACGCCGATACCCAGACCGATGCGCCCGGGTCGAGTGCCCGGCGCTGGGCGAGGTCGGCTTCGCGATGCGCGTCGATCACTCGTCCTCGCTTTCGGTCAGCCGCTCGAGATGCGCGTAGTCGGAATAGCGCGGCCGCCATTTCGCGACCGGCACCGGCCGATAGGGCATCGCCGCATCGTCGTAGCGGTCGATCTGCGCGCGGACGGCCGCGAGGACATGGGCGATCAGCGCCCCGGGGTCGTCGCCCGCCGGATCGCGCGATCCGGCGGGGTTGCCGCCGCCAAGCTTCCAGTGCTCCAGCGCGGTGACCGTCGCGGCGGAAATGCCGGCAAACCCGCCGGCTTCGGCGATCGCGCCTTCGAGCGGCAACTGCACCGCAATCGCCGCCGCGATGTCCTGTTTCCGAGGCGTCGCGCCGGTCTTGTAGTCGATCAGCTCCAGCTCACCCGTGGCGAGCCGGTCGATGCGATCGGCGCGTGCGACGATCGTGAACGGGCCGCCGCGCGCGTTGATGACGAGCTTGCCTTCGACCTCGCTACGGCTCTCGGTTAGCTCCGTGCGGCGCAACCTCTCCTCGGCGACAAACCACGCGGCGATGCGCTCAAAACGCGGCCACCAGAACGCCCAGGCGCTCGGCCGTGACAGCAGCGGCCCGAACTTCCACTCGCCGATCTGGCGCAGTTCCTCTTCGGCGTGCGTGGGCAGCTCGCGCGGGTAGCGCTGCACAAATTCCGCCAGTGCGTGATGAATCGCGATGCCGAGATCGGCGCGGTTGGGGTCGGCGTCGAGCTCGTCCAGTGCGCTCAGCTTGAGGACGTGTTTGGCGTAGATCGCATAGGGGTCGCGCCGCCAGGTCTCGATCTCGGTGACCGACAGCTGCCGTGGCCGTGCCGCAAGAGGCGGCTTCGGCTCAGCACGCGGCAGCGGCCGCGCCTCGCGCGGCTGATCGCTCAGCGTGGTTGCCGCGATGATTTCGGGGTCGGGGCCGAGCGCGCTCTCGAGGCCCACGGCGCGCAGCACCGCGTCGAGCCGCAGCAGCCAGCGCGACGGCACGGTCGGCGCGCCTTCGTGCCGCGCGGCGCGGGTCAGTGCTACTTCCGGCGCGCCGAGCGCTTGCACGAAATCATGCGCCGCCATGCCGATCGCGCGCTCGGGCAGCGGCAGGCGAAACTCGGCGCGCATCTGGCGCGACATCCAAGGGTCCGTCGGAACCGGACCAGGCCAGGTGCCCTCGTTGAGTCCGCCGAGTACGACCAGATCGGCTTGTTGCAGCCGCGCCTCGACGAGGCCCCAGATCGCGAGGCGCGGGTGGCGGCCATAGGCCGGGCGCACCACCGCTCTGGCGGAAAGCGCCTCGTAGAGCGCCGGGTAGTGGCGTCCGGGCAAAGGCGGGAAATCGCGCGCCGCGTCGAGCAGGTCATGGCAGAAATTCGCGGCGACCTCGCCCGCCCCGTCGCGCCACAGTCGCGCGGTGCCGCTCTCGTCGCGGCCGGGGAGATTAGTTTGGGCGAGACGCTCGGCAGCCGCGATATGCGCGGTCGTCAGCTCGACGACGCTCGCCTCCCGTGCGGCGAGCAGCGCGGGCAAGTTGCTGAGGCATTCGTCGATCCGGTCGATAAAGCGCCGCAACTCGTGATCCTTGGCTTCGAGCGCCGCGCGCAGCCCCGCAAGACCGGGCGCCGGGCGCGGTCCGCGCAACCGGCGTTCGAGGCGCCGCGCCAACTCGCGAAATTCCTCCGGCGCCAGCCCTCCCGCTGCCAAGGGGTGCTTCAGTGCCGCGAGGAGCGGCACCGGCGCCAGCTCGCTGGCGGTCATATCGAGCACCAGACGCAGGAAGGCGCCGGGCGGCGTGCGTGCCAGCGGTAGGCCGGCGGAGTCGTCGATGTCGATGTTCCAGCGCCGCAATTCGGCGGCCACGCGGCGCGCCAGCTCGCGGTCCGGGGTGACGAGTGCGGCGGTCGCGCCTAGCTCTTCGAGCTTGCGGCGCAACAGCAGCGCAATCGTCACCGCCTCCTGCTGCGGGCTCGCGCAATCGTAACGGCTGAGGCCGGCCAGCGTCTCCACCGACTCTGGCCGCAGGTCGCGCCACGCATCAGTCAGGTTCGCCGGCCTTAGCGCCTCGGACACAAGACGCAGCCGCGTGCCGCGTGCGCTTGCCGCTTCCGGCTGCCACTCACGTACATCGTCTTGCGTCAATTCCAGGCGGTCGAGCAGCCGCGCCAGCAAATATTGCGGATGCGCCGGGTCGTCGGCGATGGCCTCGCGCAACGCCGGTGGAGCGGTGCGGTCGAGCCCCGGCAGGATCACCAGCCCGTGTTCCAGCCCGGCGACGACGCCCACCAGCTCCTCGATCGCGGGGATGCCGCCGACAAGGCCGGCGGCGATGACGGGATCGCGCGGCGGCGTCTTGCGCCACGCCTCGGCCTGGCGCGCGAGCAACCGGTTGCGCCGCTCGGCCGGGTCGAGCGCGCCTTCCGCCGCGAGGATCGCGGGCCAGCTTCTAGGCAGGATGTCGAGAAAGCGCAGCACGATCTGCCAGTGCTCGGCGAGATCGAGCGGCGCCAGCTTCGCGAGATCGGCGAAATTCGCGCCTTCGCTGGCGGCGGCATCGATCAGCCGGGCGAGCGCCGCGGCGAGCCCCGCCGCCTGGCCAGGCAGCAGGTTCTGGTTGTCGTCGCCCGCGCTCCATTCGAGCACCAGCCGCGTCAGCAGCAGACGGCGTCGCAAGTCGGGGATCGCCGGCGGCACCGCGAGCGTCTCGTCATCGGCAAACTCGAACTCGTCGGCGTCGAGGTCACCAATCGGCCGCAAGCGCGGCAATAGCAGCGGCGCGCCGGGGTCGCCGCCCTCGCCGGTCAGGCGCAGGAAGGCTTCGCGCAGGCTGCGCGCCGCGCGCCGCGTCGGCAGCAGCACAGTCATCCGCGGTAGGCGCAGCGGGTCACCCTCGGCCAGCGCCACCAGCCCCTTGGCGAGGGTCGCGAGAAACGGCCGGTCGGCGGCGATGGTGTAGATATGCGGGCGCATCGCGGGCCCCGCGTCTAGCGCTCGGTCCGCAACTCGGCGAGGCGGGCGCGGGTCTGCTCGAGGCCCTCGGGCGTGCCGACGTGGAACCATTCGCCGTCATGGACGATCGCCGCCAACCGTCCGGCATCCTCGGCGCGGTCGTAAAGCCGCTTCAGCGAGAACACGGAATCGGCGACCCCGTCGAACAGCCGGCGGTGCAGGATCTGGACGCCGCCGAAGATGTAGGGCGCGATCTCGCGCTCCTCGCGTCGTCGCGGCGTGCCGGCGGGGTCGAGGAAATAGTCGCCGCGCCCCTCGTAGCCGATCGCTGTGACCGTGCGCTGGAGCAGCAGCGCCGCGTCGATCTTCCTCGCGTTGAACGCGCCCGCCAGGCGCGTGAGCGCCGGCACCAGGCCGTCGAGCCACAGGATGTCGCCGTTGACGACAAAGAAGCTGTCGCCGAGCAGCGGCAACGCGTGCTTCACGCCACCGCCGGTTTCAAGCAAGGTCTCCTCGCGCGACACCTCGATGCGCGGCGCGCTGCGATGCGCCAGCCGCTCGGCGATCATGTCGCCCTTGTAGTGCAGATTGACGACGACGCGCTCGGCGCCCGCCGCCGCCAGCCGGTCGATCGCATGGTCGAGTAGCGTTTGGCCTTCCACTTCGATCAGCGGCTTTGGCAGATGGTCGGTCACCGGGCGCATCCTGGTACCGAGCCCCGCGGCCAGCACCATCGCGGACTTTGGGCCGCGCGAAGCGGCACTCATGCCGCGCTCCGCTGGTCGGGGATGCGGCGCGATGCTGGTGGCAGATGCCGGTCGAGCCAGCGCGCGAGCTTGTGCAGCGCCGGCTCCCGCAAATCAGCCTCCAGCAGCCGCCAGACGCGCGGGATGTGGCCGAGATATTGCGGCTTGCCGTCGCGCCGCCAGAGCCGGGTGAAGATGCCGATGATCTTGGCGTTGCGCTGCGCCGCCAAGATCGCCGCCGCGCGGTGAAACTGGGCGCGATCGAGCCGCGGGAAAGCCGCGAGATAGCGCTCGGTCATCGCCGCCCGCAACGCCGACGGTACGTCGCGCCGCGCGTCTTCCAGCAGCGACACCAGGTCGTAGCTTGCCGGGCCCGCGAGCGCGTCCTGGAAGTCGAGGAGGCCGCAGCCTCGCACGCCATCACGGCCTTCGAGCAGCATCAAATTATCGACGTGATAATCGCGCAGCACCAGGGTCGGCGCACCGGTCTCGACCAGCGGCGCGAGCTCACGCCACAGCGCCAGATATTCGTCGCACAGCGCCGGCGGCAGCGGTGCTCCGCGCACGGTCGGCGCATACCATTCGACGAGCAGCGCCGCTTCACGCAGCAGAGCCTCTTCATCGTAGGAAGGCAGCGCCGGCGGCTCGCTCACGGCACGTTGCAGCGCGATGAGCGTATCGATCGCCAGCGTGTAGAGCCGCATCTCGTCGGCGCCGCGCGCGAGGAGCCGCGTATAGGTGTCGTCGCCGAAATCCTCGATCAGCAGCAGACCGAGCTCGACATCCTCGGCAAAGATGTCCGGCGCGCTCAGTCCGTGCCCGTGCAGCATCCGCGCGACGGCGATATAGGGGCGGACATCCTCGTGCGGCGGCGGCGCATCCATCAGCACGGCGCGGCGCTCGCCGTCGACGAGGCGGAAATAGCGGCGGAACGAGGCGTCGGCGGCGAGCGGCGCTGGCGTAACGTCGCGCCAGCCAGCACCGGCGAGAAACTCG
>Ga0210398_10003434_pt1 | contig 15182 bp, 14 predicted proteins | sample IncBWC4OmetaG_FD_161047 | JGI IMG/M metagenome (GOLD analysis project Ga0210398, IMG submission 161047) | Forest soil microbial communities from Barre Woods Harvard Forest LTER site, Petersham, Massachusetts, United States - Inc-BW-C-4-O | ecosystem: Environmental > Terrestrial > Soil >...
CGCCGGACTCAGCGAAAGGACACGCAACGTTATGCCACAGCGAATCGCCATCGTAACCGGGGCCGCCCGCGGGATCGGCGCCGGGACCGCCAAGCGCCTCGCCAGCGACGGGCTGGCCGTCGCGGTGCTCGACCTGAACGCGGCGGACGGCGAGCAGACCGTCGCCGAGATCGAGAAGGCGGGCGGGAAGGCGATCGCGGTTGGCGCCGACGTGAGCGACGCCGACCAGGTCCAGGCGGCGGTCGACACGGTGGCCGCCGAGCTGGGCGAACCGACGGTACTGGTCAACAACGCGGGCGTGACCAGGGACAACCTGGTGTTCAAGATGTCGGAGAACGACTGGGACATGGTCCTCAACGTCCACCTAAGGGGCGCGTTCCTGATGACCCGCGCGACCCAGAAGTACATGGTCAACGCCAAGTGGGGCCGGATCGTCAACCTCTCGTCGGTGAGCGCGGTCGGCAACCGCGGCCAGGTGAACTACTCCGCCGCGAAGGCCGGCATGCAGGGGCTGACGAAGACCCTCGCGATCGAGCTCGGGAAGTTCGGCATCACCGCGAACGCCGTGGCGCCCGGGTTCATCGTCACCGACATGACGGCGGCCACGGCGGCCAGGCTCGGCGTGTCGTTCGAGGACTTCCAGAGCGGCGCCGCGAAGACCATTCCGGTGCAGCGGGTCGGGCAGGTCGAGGACGTGGCCGCGGCGATCTCGTTCTTCGTCAGCGAGGCGGCCGGCTTCGTGTCCGGCCAGATCCTGTACATCGCCGGCGGCCCGGTCTCCTGAAAGGCGCGAGCGCGGTGAGCACAGAGCAGGATCTCCGCGACCGGATCCGCGCGTTCCTCACGGACCACGACCCGGCCGCGACGTCGCCGGCCGAGTTCAACAGCGCCAGGTTCGACGCCGGGCTGGCCGCCGTGCACTACCCGGCTGGGCACGGCGGCCTCGGCCTGTCCCGGTCGCTCCAGCCGGCGGCCGACGAGGAGTTCGCCAAGGGCGGCGCCCCGGCCCTCGACCCGAGGCGGAACGTCATCGGGCTCGGCATGGCGGCCCCCACGATCATCGCCTTCGGCACCGACGAGCAGAAGTCCCGCTGGCTGAAACCCCTGTGGACCGCCGACGAGATCTGGTGCCAGCTGTTCAGCGAACCCGGTGCCGGCAGCGACCTGGCCGGCCTGGCGACCCGCGCCGTGCGTGACGGCGATGACTGGGTCGCGAGCGGCCAGAAGGTGTGGACCTCGCTCGCCCACGAGGCGCGCTGGGGCCTGCTGCTCGCCCGCACCGACCCGGACGTGCCCAAGCACGCCGGGCTCAGCTACTTCGTCCTCGACATGCACGGCCCGGGCGTGGAGGTGCGCCCGCTCCGGCAGCTGACCGGGCAGGCGGAGTTCAACGAGGTGTTCCTGACCGACGTGCGGGTCCCCGACGCGAACCGGCTCGGCGACGTCGGCGGGGGCTGGCGCGTCGCGCAGACCACGCTGATGAACGAGCGGGTCTCCATCGGCAGCGGCCGCTCCGCGCCCAGGGAGGAGAGCGCGATCGGGTTCGCCGCCGCGGCCTGGCGCGCCCACCCCGAGTGGCGCACCCACGACCTGCACCAGCGGCTGCTCGCGCTGTGGGCCGAAGCCGAGGCGGCGCGGCTGGCGGGCGAGCGACTGCGGCAGCAGATCGCGGCGGGGGAGCCGGGCCCCGAGGGCTCGGCGGCCAAGCTCACCTTCGCCCGGCTCAACCAGGAGATCTCCGGCTGGGAGATCGAGTTCAACGGCCCGGACGGGCTGCGTTACGACGACTGGACGATGCACCGCGGCAGCGCCAGCGACTACGCCCGCGGCCCCGGGTACCGCTACCTGCGCGCCAAGGGCAACTCGATCGAGGGCGGCACCTCAGAAGTCCTGCGCAACATCATCGCCGAGCGCGTCCTCGGCCTGCCGTCCGAGCCCCGCACCGACACCGGCGTCGCGTGGAAGGATCTGCCCCGCTGATGGCTCCCACCCCTGACCTTCTCTATTCAGATACAGAACGTACGCTGGCGACTGCCCTCGCCGATCTCCTCAAGTCCCGTGCCGCCATTTCCGACGTCCTGGCCAGGACCGAGAAACCCGACACGTACGACCTGGACCTGTGGCACAGGGTCGCCGCCGAGATCGGCATCGCGGGCCTGCTGATCCCCGAGCCCCTGGGCGGCGCCGGCGCCTCCTACCGCGAACTCGCCGCCGCCGCCGAACAGTTCGGCGCCGCCGTGGCGCCCATCCCGTACCTGGGCAGCGCCGCGGTCGCCACCGCGGCGCTGCTGTCGGCGGCGACTACCGCCACGGGTCCCTCGGTCTCGCCCGCGGCCGGCCTGCTGCGCCGGCTGGCCGACGGCGAGGTGACGGCCGTTTTGGCGGTGCCACCCACCGCCCTGGCGGGCGGCCCGTTCCCCTCGGCGGCGCGGGTCGCGGGGACGTCCGCGGCCGGCGAGACCAAGCTGAGCGGCACGATCCCCGCGGTCGCCGACGCGCTGCCCGCCGACGTGCTGCTGGTTCCCGCCGAAGGCGTGCCGAACGCCCTGTACCTGCTCGAGGGCACCGCGCCTGGCCTGCACCGCACGCCGGCGCTCTCGCTGGACATGACCAGGCAGGTGTGCGACGTGTCGCTGGACGGCGTCCCGGCGCGGCAGGTCGCTGTCGGGCCCGCCGCCGAGGCGGCGGTGAACGCCGGCCTGGCGGCCGGGGCCGCCGTGCTCGCCGCCGAGCAGCTCGGGCTCGCCCAGCGCTGCCTCGACATGACCGTGGCCTACGTGAAGGAGCGCCGCCAGTTCGCCCGGCCGATCGGCTCCTTCCAGGCGCTCAAGCACCGTCTCGCGGACCAGTGGACGGCGATCACGCTGGCGCGGGCCGCGTCCCGGTACGCGGCCGCCTGCCTGGCCGACGGCGACCCGGACGGGCCGGTCGCGGTGGCCGTGGCGAAGTCCGCCTGCTGCGACGCCGCGGTCAGCGCCGCGGAGGAATGCGTGCAGCTGCACGGCGGCATCGGCTTCACCTGGGAGCACCCCGCTCACCTGTACCTCAAGCGAGCGAAGGCGTCCTCGGTGCTGTTCGGCACCCCAGCCGCCCACCGCACCGTCCTAGCCGACCTAGTGAACCTGCCCGCCCCCACCGCCTGACCCCCGCCATCAACGTGCTCGATGGGCCATCGTCCACACTCTTAGGTGGTCGATGGGCCATTCACCACGTTCGCGGACGGCGTCAGCTGCGTCCGCTAGCGCCCCGGCCCGCCCGGTTGGCGGCCTCCGTATCGGCAGGCGCGCCACGCTGCGCCGGGATCGGCTCGGTTGGGGCGTCCGCCGGGGCTTCGCCGCGCGGTCCTGGCCCGGCTCCCCGTCCCGGGACCGGTTCCGCCGGCGCCCGCGGCCCACGTTGCGCCGGCACCGGGTGGCCCGGCTGCGGCGGTGCCGCCGCGAGATCCGCGAGGAGATCCTCGCGCTCGGCTGGCGCGTCCCTGTTCGGGGCGACGCTGCGGCCGCCCTCCGCTTCGTGCATCCCGCCGAGCACGGGTCCCGGCATGTTCGGCAGCCGCCGCTGCCTGACGTACGGATGGCTGTCCGCGTACGAGACCGCGATCAGCCAGAACGCCAGGCAGACCACCGCGACCACGACGATCGCCCATATAGCGGCCGGTGACGCCGTGGTCCGCACCGCTTCGACCATGGCTGGCCCCCCAACCAGCACCATCCTCCGGCGTACGTACCCACCTCCGGCCACTCTGACCACACGCGACCAGGCCGCCCCAGGAAGCCGCTCGGCATGCCTGCCTGGTGCGGGCGGGCCGGGCGTGGAACAGTAGGGCCCATGGCCGAACTCGACGGAGAAGTTGTTCTTGTCACCGGGGCGACCGACGGGCTCGGCCGGGCGCTGGCCGCCGAGCTCGCCCGGGCCGGGGCGACCGTGCTCGTGCACGGCCGCGACCCACGGCGGATCGCGGACACGGTCGCGGAGGTCACCGCGGCGGCCGGGGACGCGGATGGCGGCCCGCGGGCCGGGGACCGGGTGCGCGCCTACCAGGCGGACCTGTCGAGCCTCGCCGGGGCGCGGGCGCTCGCCGATCAGGTCATCGCGGCCGAGCCGCGGCTCGACGTGCTAGTGAACAACGCCGGCATCGGGACCAGCGTGCCCGGCGGCGAGGTGCGGCAGGAGAGCGCGGACGGGTACGAGCTGCGGTTCGCCGTCAACTACCTGGCCGGGTACGCGCTGACCCGGCTGCTGCTGCCGCTGCTACGCGAGTCCGCGCCGTCCCGGATCGTCAACGTCGCGTCGGCCGGGCAGCAGGCCATCGACTTCAGCGACGTGATGCTGACCAGGGATTATGACGGGGCGCGCGCCTACAGGCAGAGCAAGCTCGCGCAGATCCTGTTCACCGTCGACCTGGCCCCGGAGCTCGACGCGGCGGAGGTGACCGTCAACGCCCTGCACCCCGCCACGTTCATGCCCACCAAGATCGTCGCCGGCCCCACGCTCAGCACGATCGCGCAGGGCGTCGAGGCGACGATGCGGCTGATCTCCGCCCCGGCCGCGGAGACGGGCACCGGCCGGTACTTCAACGGTCTCGACGAGGCGCGGGCGAACGACCAGGCCTATGACCCCGAGGCCCGCCGCCGGCTGCGGGAGCTGTCCGGGAAGCTCACCGGGCTGTAGTCGCGGGATCCCGGCCGCCCTCCGCGAGCCGCCCCGGATCCCGGCGCGCCGCGGTAAGCGGGGTCCACGACACACCCAGGAAACATCCCGGGCGATACCACCTGCTGCGTTACCGGTGGCGTAACAAACGGGAAATGCCCTCGAAACCCGCGCATGGGAAACATTAACCGTTGCAGAAAGCAGGCGGAGCGGCCGGGGCGGGCCAGTAAGCCCGGGGGGCGACCCTGGAACCCGAGAGGCCCTTCATACAGGTAGCCCCTGGAGGAGTAAAGACAGTGATTCCATACCCTACCTGGCTGGGTTCAGGAGACAACGCCTGGCAGATGACAGCGGCCACGCTGGTCGGGCTTATGTCTATCCCAGCTCTGGCCGTGCTGTACGGCGGCCTCGTGCAGAAGAAATGGGCGATGAACACCGTCCTTATGGTGTTCGTTACCTTTTGCCTCACCCTCATCACCTGGGTTCTCTGGGCCTACAAGATGGGCTTCGGCACGCCGCTGATCAGCACGTTCGTCGGTGACCCGAGGACGATCCTCGGCGCCAACGCACTGCAGGGCCAGGCGACCATCCCGCTGCTGAACGGCCTGATGCCGGCCTTCAAGTTGCCGCAGGCGTCGGTTGCGTACTTCCAGTTCGTGTTCGCCGCGATCACTCCGATCCTGTTCATCGGGAGCGTGCTCGGCCGCATCAGCTTCAAGGTGTGGCTGATCTTCGTGCCGCTGTGGATCACCTTCGCCTACGCGGTCAACGCCTTCCTGCTCTGGGGCGGCGGCTACTGGGCCGGCAAGGGTGCGCTCGACTTCTCCGGTGGTTACGTCATCCACCTGGCGGCCGGCGTCTCCGGCTTCGTCGCGGCGGCGATCATCGGGCCGCGGCTCAAGCGGGACCGCGAGAAAGCCATTCCGAACAACCTGATGTTCGTCGCGGTCGGCGCCGGCATCCTGTGGCTCGGCTGGAACGGCTTCAACGGCGGTGACCCGTACTTCGCGGGCGCCGACGCGGCCGGCGCCGTGGTCAACACCAACCTCGCGACGGCCGTGGCCATGATGACCTGGATCCTCATGGACATGTTCCTGACCAAGGAGAAGAAGCCGACCTTCCTCGGCGGCCTGAACGGCATGATCTGCGGCCTGGTCGGCATCACCCCGGCGGCCGGTTACGTCAACGGCATGGGCGCGATCGTGATCGGCCTGGTCGACTCCGCGATCGTCTGGGTGGCCTGGCAGTACCTGCCGAAGCACGTCTGGCCGTTCAACAAGGTCGACGACGCCCTCGGCGTGGTCTACACGCACGGCATCGCGGGCCTGGGCGGTGGCCTCATGGTCGGCTTGCTCGCCGACCCGAACATGATCGAGTACGTCGGGCTCGGCAAGACCTCCTCGGTCAGCGGCACGGGCCTGTTCTACGGGCACCCGCACCAGCTGCTCGTGCAGTTCCTGGCCGCGCTCACGATCATCATCTGGGACGGGTTCGTCACCGCTGTCATCCTGTACTTCATCAAGTACGTCTTGCGGATGAAGCTGCGACTAGACGACGCTGACCTGGAGATCGGCGACGTGGCGGTCCACGGCGAAGAGGCCTACCCGGTCGAGGAGGTGTACTCCACGCGGCTGTCCGACACCGCGCAGGGCGAGGCGTCTCCGACGACCGAGGAGCCGCATCTGGCGGCGCCGGCCAGCACCGATTAGGTGAGCTGCGCTACGTTGCGGCCGTAGCGCACTGGGGCCGCGCATCCGGGTACTGTCAAAGTGCCCAGGTGCGCGGCTCTTGGCATGCCGCGGTACCCGGGCAGTGGAAGCTAGCAGGCAGGGATGGAGTGCTGTGAAACCCGTCGTCACGACCGCGACACTGGTGACCGAGGACGGCGTTCCGATCGAGGCGGTGCACCTGCCGGGACCCCGAGATCTCGCGGTCGTCATGGCGCATGGGTTCACCCAGTCGTGGCAGCGCCCCATGGTGTGGCAGATCGCGCGGCGGTTCAACCTCAAGGCGGGGGTGGTCACGTTCGACTTCCGCGGGCACGGCCGGTCCGGCGGGATGTCCACGCTCGGCGACAAGGAGATCAACGACCTCGACGTGGCCGTCCACTACGCCCGCGAGATCGGCTACCAGCGGGTCGCCACGGCGGGGTTCTCCATGGGCGGCTCGGTGGTCCTCCGCCAGGCGGGACTGCGCCATGGCGTGGACGCGGCGGTCTCGATCAGCGGGCCCGGCCGCTGGTTCTACCGCGGCACCGAGCCCATGCGCCGGGTGCACTTCGTCGCGGAAAAACGCGTCGGCAGGGTGTTCGCCAGGCGGTTCCTGCACACCAGGATCGACCCGCACGGCTGGCCGACGCCCGACCCGGTGCCGCCCGCCGACGCGGCGGAGCGGATCTCGCCCACCCCGGTGCTGATCGTGCACGGCGACAGGGACCCGTTCTTCCCGGCCGACCACGCCCGCCAGCTCTACGCCGCCGCCAGGCCCCCGAAGGAGCTGTGGCTCATCCCCGGGTTCGGCCACGCCGAGCGGGCGACCGACGACGCGCTCGTCGACCGGATCGCCGCGTGGATCGCCCGGGCGGTGACGTCGGAGGACGGGCTCGCGGTGGGCCCCTCCGCCGAGCAGTCCGGCCAGGAGCAGGCGGCCGCCGGCTTAAGCCGGGGATCGTAAGCCCGGGGTCACTGCCAGCTGACGGGCACCGGCATGCCCTCGGTGTACCCGGAGGCGCTCTGCACGCCGACCACGGCCCGTTCCGCGAACGAGGCCAGGTCGGCGGCGCCGGCGTAGGTGCACGCGCTGCGCACGCCCGCGACGATCATGTCGAGCAGGTCCTCGACCCCGGGCCGCAGCGGGTCCAGGTACATCCGCGCCGAGGAGATCCCCTCCTCGAACAGCTCCTTGCGCGCCCGCTCGTACGCGGAGTCCGCCGCCGCGCGCAGCCGTACGGCGCGCGCCGACGCCATCCCGAAGCTCTCCTTGTACAGCCGTCCCTGCGGGTCCCTGAACGCGTCACCGGGCGACTCGTAGGTCCCGGCGAACCAGGACCCGATCATCACGCACGACGCCCCGGCGGCCAGCGCCAGCGCCACGTCGCGCGGGTGCCTGACGCCGCCGTCCGCCCAGGCGTGCGCCCCGAGCGCCGTGGCCTCGGCGGCGCACTCGAGCACCGCGGAAAACTGCGGCCTGCCCACCCCGGTCATCATCCGGGTGGTGCACATGGCGCCAGGGCCGACACCGACCTTGACGATGTCCGCCCCGGCGGCGACGAGATCGGCCACGCCGGCGGCGGTCACCACGTTCCCCGCGACGACCGGCACCGACGGCGACAGCCCGCGGATGGCGCGCAGCGCCGACAGCATCTTCTCCTGGTGCCCGTGCGCGGTGTCCACCACCAGGATGTCGACTCCGGCGTCAAGCAGCAGCTTCGCCTTGGCCGCGACGTGCCCGTTCACGCCGACGGCCGCGCCGACCCGCAGCCGTCCCGCCGCGTCCGCCGCGGGCGCGTACAGCGTCGCGCGCAGCGCCCCGGTCCTGGTGAGGATCCCGACGCACTCCCCGGACGGCGCGACCACCGGCGCCAGCCTGCGCCGTCCCTCGTGCAGCAGGTTGAACGCCCGCTCCGGCGGCGTGCCCGCGGGCAGCGTGACCGGATCGGCGGACATCACCGTGCGCAGCTGGGCGAACCGGTCCGCCCCGGCGCAGTCCGCCTCGGTGACCACGCCGGCCGGCGCCCCGGAATCGTCGACCACCACCACCGCGCCGTGCGCCCGCTTCGGCAGCAGCGCGAGCGCGTCCCCGACGGTGTCGGTCGGCGCCAGCGTGATCGCCGTGTCCACGACGAGGTCGCGGGTCTTCACCCAGGCCACCACGTCGGCGACGACGTCGGCCGGGATGTCTTGCGGCAGGATCGCGACGCCGCCGCGCCGCGCGATCGTCTCGGCCATCCGCCGGCCGGACACCGCCGTCATGTTGGCCGCCGCGATGGGAATGGTCGCCCCGCTGCCGTCCCGCGCGGTCAGGTCGACGTCGAGCCGGGACCCGACGGCGGACCGCCCGGGCACCATGAACACGTCGCTATAGGTCAGGTCGGTGGCGGGCTCGATATCGTGAAGAAAACGCACGTTCGTCATTCTTACCGCACGCCAGGACTCGAACCGCCGCCCGGGAGGAGACGAGGTAACGCCGGGGTGAGGCCGAACGCGGCGAACATGATGTCGGCGATCCTGTCCGCCATCTCTTCGGTCGGCAGCTGCACTTCGGTGGTGATCACGAAGTTCACCCGCTCCAGCATCATCAGGCAGGCGAACGCGGTCAGCTCCGCGTTTTCCTGGTGGCGGCCGGCCGCCTCCGCGGCGGCCGTCATCCCGGTCGTCATCGCCTCGGTGATGCTGAAGAACAGCCGCAGCCCGTCGCCGAACAGCTCACCGGGCGCGTTCGCCGAACTAAGCGTGCGGAGCACCGTCGAGTGCGCGGCGTAGGCCGCGAAGAACTTCCGCACCCACTGCCGCAGTACGCTCAGGCCGGTCTCGTCGCTCGTGACGACCGGGAAGTCGCCGGCGACGATCTCCATGTCGTGCAGCGCGTCCCGCAGCAGCGCCCGGAACAGGTCCTCCTTGTTGGAGAAGTAGAGGTAGAACGTGCCGTGCGAGATGCCGGCCCGGCGCACCACGTCGTCAACGCGCACGCCGTTGAAGCCGCGCTCCTCGAACTCGATCGTGCCCGCCTCGAGCAGCTTTCGCACGGTCTCGCGGCCCTGCGCGCGCAGCTCGCGGTCCTGGGCGGGCGCGCCGCCGCCGAGCGACGGCCGCGCCTGTGGTTTGCGTGCCGGCCGCCCGGTCGCGCGAATGCGGCCGGCTCCCGTGGCCTGCGCGGCGCCGTGCGGCTGGCCAGCCCCGGCCGTCGGCTGCCGTGCGGGTCCGCGACCCGCGACGGCGCCTGGCTGGGCCGGACTCCGGTCTGCCTCCTGCGTCATAGTCTGAGAGTAGCCTCAGCCGCGTCACTTCCCGCGCATACCGGCAGATGCGCTCACTCCTGGGGGGCACGACTGCCGCACGGGGGGCTATCCCCCCGTTTCCCCCGGCCCTGTTTCACCCGTGCCGGGTCTTGGTGCCGTCCCGGCGGCCTTATAGAGTTGGGTAACTGTGAGGATGCGGAGCGTCCGTCGCGCATCGCGGCCGGCCACCGTGGCGGGCGCACTCGCGGCCGCCCTGGTGATCGTGGCGACTTGCGCCGCCTGGACGACGCCGCGCCTGGTCGTCCCCGCACCCGACCCCAGCTCGCCGGGCTCCCCGAGCGCCCCCGCCAGCGAGCCGCGCCTGGTCGTCCCCGACGTCATCGCCGCCGTGCCCGGCGGGGTGACCGCCGCCGACATCGCCAGGCTCAGGAAGCTGAGCCAGGTCATGGCCGTGCTCCCGATCGACGGCGCGCGGATTACGGTCAACGGCAAGCCGCTCACCGTGCTCGGCGCGCCGGCGGGCACGCTGCGCCCGTGGACACCCCCGGCCACGGCCGCCGCCGCGACGGTGTGGCGCGACTTCGCCGCCGGCGACCTGATCACCACCGCCGCGGCGGCGAACGCGCTGCGGCTGGCCCGCGGCGGCGCGTACCCGGTGGTGGCGGCGGTCCGCACCACGATCACGTTCGGCGCCGCGGCGCCGCTCGGGGTGGCCGGCGTGGACGGGATCGTCAACCAGGCCACGGCGCGCCGGCTCGGTCTCGTCCGCGACGTCGCGGTGCTGATCAACGCCCCCGCCGCCGACATGATCAAGCTCACCGCCCAGGTCAAGACCGTGCTCGGCACGAGCAGCCAGGTCGTCCGCCTGGTTCCCGTCGTCGTCGGCACCAGCCTGCCGGTCGACCGCAACCCGCCCGCGGGCAGGCCGTCGAGCTACCTGGCGCTGTTCCAGGAGTCCGCCGCGCAGTACTGCCCCGGGCTGTCCTGGACGGTGCTCGCGGCGATCGGGCAGATCGAGAGCGGCGACGGCGCGAACACGGGCCCGTCCAGCGCCGGCGCGCTCGGCCCGATGCAGTTCCTTCCGTCCACCTGGCAGGTCTGGGGCATCGACGGGTTCGGCGACACCGGGCCGCCGAACATCATGAACCCGTACGACGCGGTGCCGTCGGCCGCCCGCCTGCTGTGCGCCAGCGGCGCCGCCCAGGGCGGCCAGGCGCTGAGAGCGGCGATCTTCGCCTACAACCACGCCACCTGGTACGTGGACGAGGTGCTCGCGCTGGCTGCCGAGTACGCCCGCGAGTAAGGCTGCGCCGGCGCAGGCCGCCAGCCGCCGGTTCCGTGCCGTTTACCGGCGCGCTCCGCGTCCCTGGTTGGATAGAAGACGTGCCGGCTTATGACGCGTTCCTGCTGCTGTCGTTCGGCGGCCCGGAGGGGCCGGATGACGTGCTGCCGTTCCTCGAGAACGTCACGCGCGGCCGCGGCGTGCCGAAGGAGCGGCTCGCCGAGGTGGCGGAGCACTACTACGCCGCCGGCGGGGTCAGCCCGATCAACAGCCAGTGCCGGGACATGCTCGCCGCCATCGAGGCCGCGGGCATGGAACTGCCCCTCTACTGGGGCAACAGGAACTGGCATCCCTTCCTCACCGACACGGTCCGGCAGTTGGCCGACGAGGGGGTCGAGCGCGCGATCGCGTTCGTGACCTCGGCCTACAGCTCCTACTCGGCGTGCCGGCAGTACCGGGACGACATCGAGGCGGCGGTCGCCGCCGTCGGCCCGCGGGCGCCGCGGATCGACAAGATCCGCCCCTACTTCAACCACCCCGGGTTCATCGAGCCGTTCGCGGCCAGCGCCGAGGCCGCCCTCGCGACGCTGCCGCCGGACGTTGCCGGCGCCGCCCGGCTCGTGTTCACCGCGCACAGCGTGCCGGCCGGGATGGCCGCCTCGAGCGGCAGCGCGGCGGCCGGGACCATGGTGCCAGGGGGGCGGTACGTGGCCGAGCTGGGGGAGGCTTCTCGGCTTATTTCGGAACGTACGCGTGGTGGCTCCCTACCCTGGGACCTCGTCTTCCAGAGCCGCAGCGGGCCGCCGAGCGTGCCCTGGCTCGAGCCGGACGTCAACGACCACCTGGAGGCACTGGCCAAGGATGGGGTCCCCGCGGTCGTGGTGGTCCCTGTCGGGTTCGTCAGCGACCACATGGAGGTCGTGCACGACCTGGACGCGGCGGCGGCGGAGACCGCGGCGTCACTGGGGATGGCGTTCGCGCGGGCGGCCGCGCCCGGGTCGACGACGCGGTTCGCGCGGATGGTCGGCGAGCTGGTGGCGGAGCGCGTGTCGGGGGCGCCCGCGCTGGCGCTCGGCGGGTTCGGGGCCGCGGCGGGAGACTGCCCGGCCGACTGCTGCCGGTACGCGCGCCCGGCGCGCCCGTGAGCGCCGCGGTCCAGGCCGAAGCCGACCTGCTCGCCGTCGCGGTCGGCGCGGCGCGCGCGGCCGGGGAACTGCTCGCGACCCCGGACGGCCAGGTATCGGTCGCGGCGGTCAAGTCGAGCCCGACGGACGTGGTGACCGAGATGGACCGCCGCGCGGAGGAGCTGATCCGGGCCCGCATCCTGGCCGCGCGGCCCGGCGACGCGATCCTGGGGGAGGAGGGCGGGCAGACCGGAGACGCGGCCGGCGCGCCGGTCCGCTGGGTGATCGACCCGCTGGACGGGACGGTCAACTACCTGTACGGGCTGCCCGACTGGGCGGTCTCGATCGCCGCCGAGGTGGCCGGCGAGGTGGTGGCGGGCGCGGTGTTCGTGCCCAGCCGCGGCGAGCTATTCACCGCGACGCGCGGCGGCGGCGGCTGGCTGGAGGCGGTCTCCGCCGTTAGCCCCGCCTCCTCTTCCGGCTCTTCCGGGGCGGAGCGGGTCCGGCTGCGCTGCCGTCCCGGCGTTTCGCTTGACCAGGCGCTGGTGGCCACCGGGTTCGGGTACCGCGCGGCGCGGCGGAAGGTCCAGGGCGAAGTGGTCGCCGCGCTGCTGCCCCTGGTGCGGGACATCCGGCGGTTCGGGGTGGCCGCGGCCGACCTGTGCTCGGTCGCCGTCGGCCGGGTGGACGCCTTCTACGAACGCGGCCTGAACTACTGGGACTACGCCGCGGGCGCGCTCATCGCCGCCGAGGCCGGGGCGGTCGTCGGCGGCCTGCGCGGCGCGCCCGCCAGCACGTCGATGACGGTGGCGGCGGGCCCGGGACTGTTCGGGGCGCTGGCGGAGGCGCTGGCCGGGCTGGACGCGGAACGCGACGGGTGACGCCTCCCGCCTCAGGCGGAATTCTCGAGCCTTCCCTCGCGTTAGTTGCTCGGTGCCGGGCGTGTTGTGCGAAAATTCCTCCCCGGAATCGGGCACAACTGAGCCTCCCGGAGCGTTACACCCGCGCAGCGACCGCGCACCACCTATGGAGGGGGATGGGTCACCAAATGGCTACTGATTACGACAGCCCGCGCAAGACCGACGACGACCTGACCGAGGACAGCCTGCAGGAGCTGCAGGCCCGCCGGATGGACAAGTCGTCGAGCACCATCGACCTGGACCCGGACGACGTCGCCGAGTCGCTTGAGCTGCCTGGCGCTGATCTGTCGAACGAGGAGCTCTCGATCCGCGTGATGCCGCGGCAGGCGGACGAGTTCACTTGTTCGCGTTGCTTCCTTGTGCACCACCGCAGCCAGCTTGCCGAAGCCAGGAACGGCCAGTTTGTCTGCCGCGAGTGCGCCGCTTGACACCCGCGGCCCCGCGGGCGGGGTGCCCGCGGGGCGGGTGATCGGCCGCTGGCGGGCGGGGCCGCTGGCGGGCGGGGTCGCTGGGATGCCGGGTCAGTGCGATTCCGGCTCGGGGGCAGCAGGCGCTTCCCGGCGCCTGGTGGCGCGGATGATCCCGAACCGCGCCGTTTCCACGATGACGGCGGTGGTGATGGCCCAGATCAGTGCCTCGGGCAAGGTGACTCGCGGGTCCGTCAGGTCCGTGGGCGGCTCTTTACCGGTGACCTTGGTCCACACGGTGGCCAGCACCTTGCGCAGCACGAAGACGCCGCCGGTGGTGGCGAGCGTGATGGCCAGGTGCCCGCCGGAACCGTCTTTCTTTTTGCTCATCCCTTACCTCCTAGCCCCCTTGGGCTCCTAGCCCCCTTGGGCCCCTTGGTGATGCGCCATCATCCCACGGTCTGGCGGTCCGCACTGTGGCGGCCACGCTCGATAGCGGTCGTGAGCTCGGCGGGGTGCCGGGTCGCCACCAGCCAGTAGGGGGCTCCGCCACCCGGATTGGCCAGCCCGATGTATACGGCGCGCTTCAGGTACGGGCGCAGCATCAGGTGGGCGGCCGGATCCGCCCGGGGGCCGCGCAACAGCGCGGCCTGCTTCTCGTCGAGCGCGACCACCTCGCCGGCCTGGCTCAGCGGCAGCGAGGCGGGCCCGGCCCGCAGCGTGCCGCCGGCCACCTCGATCTTCGTCCCGCCCCAGGCGAGCATGAAGCCGGCCACGACCACGATCAGCACCGCGTAGATCAGCGGCGGGATGAGGCCGCCGAAGCCGGCGTAAACCTCGCCGCCGAGCAGGGCCACGACGGGGATGGCGAGTAGCCACCAGCTGACCGGCACCCGCAGGCGCTCGCGATACGAAGGCGTGTCGCCGCCCTCGCCCGTGCCGGTGGCCCTGGGCCCGGAATCCATGCGCTCTATCCTCCGCCACGTTAAGACGATCCGCGCCGTCCCCGCCGGACGAACGCACGCATTACACGGTAGTTGGTTAGATGGAGTCATGATGGCGCGGGGAGCCAGGTGGGCCGGCAGCCTCCCCAGGTTCCGGATGACGGGGCTCTGGGCGGGGAAGGCCGTCCCGGGTGGGACGGCCCCGGGTGGGACGGGCACGGTATCCCCGAACGGAGTGGACGAGGCCGCGCCCGGCGGCGAACAGTCGCGCCCGGCACCAGAGGCCGGGCCGTCCGCGAGCGATCCGCGGGCGACCCAGGCGCCCCCGGGCGGGGCGCCCCCGGGCGGGGCGCCCCCGGGCGCGGCGCCCCCGGGCGCGGGGCCGGCGGACGGGGCGCGCGCGGAGACGGTGCCGCGCTGGCTGCAGACCGGTGCCGCCTGGTCGTGGCGGCTGCTGCTGCTCGCGATCGTGCTGTACGTCGCGGCGCGGGTGGCCGCGCTGCTCTACATCGTCGTCGTGCCGTGCGCGGCGGCTATCTTGCTCAGCGCGCTGCTGCAGCCGCTGGCCGCCCGGCTGCGCCGGGCCGGGATGGCCCCGCTCACGGCCACCTGGTGCGCCCTCGGGCTCGCCATCGCGGCGCTCGCGGGCGCCGCGTGGCTGGTGACCGACCGGGTCCACGCGGAGTACCCAAGCCTCGTCGCCCAGTTCAAGCACACCACCACGCAGGTGCAGGCCTGGCTGGCCGGCCCGCCCTTCCACCTGCACACGGGCAGCCTGCAGAGCTTCTCCAACGACGTGGTGAAATTCCTCAGCCAGCACAAGTCGGCCGTCGAGGGAACCGTGGTGACCGGCAGCAAGATCGTGGTGGAGACCCTGGCCGGCGTGGTGCTGTGCTTC
>Ga0210398_10003437_pt1 | contig 15175 bp, 17 predicted proteins | sample IncBWC4OmetaG_FD_161047 | JGI IMG/M metagenome (GOLD analysis project Ga0210398, IMG submission 161047) | Forest soil microbial communities from Barre Woods Harvard Forest LTER site, Petersham, Massachusetts, United States - Inc-BW-C-4-O | ecosystem: Environmental > Terrestrial > Soil >...
CCGCACGCCGGGCGCGGATCTGGTACCGGGCTTCCTGCAACAGCTGGAGCTCGAGCAGCTGGACGTGGAGGCGAGCGCGCTCAGCGAGCTGGCACGCCGCGGCGGCGAGGTGGCCGCTTGGACTCCACAGCAGAGCCGCGACTACCTCGGCCGCTTCGGCTTCGGCGGTGAGCGCGTGTTCGAGCCGGTCGGCCGCTTCTCGGGCGGCGAGCGGGCGCGGCTGGCACTCGCCATCCTGATTGCGCGCCGCCCCAATCTGCTGCTGCTCGATGAGCCCACCAACCATCTGGACCTGGGCATGCGCCATACGCTGCTCCTGGCACTGCAGGAGTTCGCCGGTGCGGTGGTGATCGTTTCGCACGATCGCGCGCTGCTGCGCGGCAGCTGCGACCGCTTCGCGCTGGTCGCCGACGGCACACTGGTGCCCTATGAGGGCGATCTGGAGGACTACGCCGCGTGGCTGAGCGCGCGCCGCGCCGCCGAGCGCCCCGGCGCTGCACCAGATAAAGGTCCGTCGCGACGCACGCTGCGGCAGCAGGAGGCCGCGGCACGCAAGCGCCTGAGCCCGCTGCGCAGCGAGGGGGCGCGCCTCGAACAACAGCTGAGCGAGCGCAGCGCCGAGCGGCAGCGCATCGAGCAGCAACTGGCTGATCCGGCCACCTACGCGGCCGCTGCGCCGGCCGAGCGCGCCGAGCTGGCGCGCCGCCATGGCCAGCTGTCACAGGAGATCGAGCAGCTGGAGGCGCGTTGGCTGGAAGTGCTGACCGCGCTGGAAGCCCCGGTCTCATGAGGCGCTGGCGCCGTACCCTGCTGCTGTGCCTGCTGGGCGCGTGGCTGCTGATGACCTGGTGGCAGGCGCGCAAGCCGCTGCCGCCGGGCCTGCAGCTCGCCTCCGCGGTCTGCACGGTGGCCAGCGGCGAAGTCGAATTCATCGCCGACATCAGCGCCGCGGACGCCTGGGGACACCCGGCGGTGAGTCAGGCAATCTTCGATGCGGTGCTCACCACGGTGCGCGCTGCGCGCCGCTTCGTGGTGCTCGACTACCGCGCCTTCGGCAGTGCGCCCGAAGGCAACTCGCGCTCGGCCGCCGCGCAGCTGACCGATGCGCTGCTGGAACGCCGCCGCCAGCAGCCTGGGTTGAGCGTGCTGTTCATCACCGACCCGGCGAGCGAGGACTACGGTGCGCAGCGCAGTCCGCAGCTGCAACTGCTGCGCGCCGCCGGCGTCACCGTGGTGAGCGCCAACCTCGATCGTCTGCGCGATTCGAACCCGTGGTACTCGAGCCTGTGGCGGCTGGCGCTGCGCTGGTCGAGCACGCCCACCAGTGCGCTCAGCAGCAGCGCGCGGCGCCTCAACTTCAAGGCCGACAGCCGGCGACTGATCCTCGCCGATGACGGCCATGAGCGCCTGGTGGCGGTGATCGGCTCGGCCGACCCCGCCGATGCGGAGACGCTGTGGTCGAACGTGGCGCTGCGCGTGGCCGGCGGAGCGCTGCCCGAGCTACTCGACAGCGAGCTCGCGGTGGCGCGCTTCTCCGGCTGGCGCGGCAGCGCACAGGCCTTCGAGCCGCCGGCCGTGGCTGCGGATCGCTGCACTCCGGCAGCGGCCGTGAGCGCACCACCGGCCCCCGGCACGCTACGCATGCAGGTGCTGACCGAGAGTGCCATCGGCGCGAGCCTGCTCGCCCGGCTCGCACAGCTGGGCGCCGGTGACGGCGTCGATGTGGCGATGCAGCACGTGTCCGAGCGTACGGTGATCGAGGCGCTGCTCGCGGCGGCGCGGCGCGGCGCGCTCGTCCGACTGCTGCTCGATCCCAATGAGAACGCCGCCAGCGGCGGCACCTCCGGGATCCCCAACCAGCCGGTGGCGAGCGAGCTGGTGTCACGCAGCAACGGGGCCCTGCACGTGCGCTGGTACCGCACGCACGGCGAGCGCTTTCATGCGGCACTGGTGATGCTCTACGACGCCCACTCGCTGTGGCTGTCGGTGGGCTCGGCGCAGCTCACGCGCCGCAGCCTCGACGGCTTTGACCTCGAGGCCAACGTGGCGCTCGAGATGTCCTCCGATGCCGCACTCGCGCAGCAGGCGCGCGGCTATTTCGACACGCTGTGGGATAACCGCGCCGACCTCGGCATCGAGTACACGGCCGATTTCGCCGCGTTCGCCGACCCGGCGCAGTCCGACTACTGGCTCTATCGCCTGATGGAAGGCTCGGGCTTCGCGCCGTTCTGAGTGCGCTGGGTGTCGGCCGCGGCGAGCTGCGCCGTCTGTTGCGCGAGGCTGGTGAGCGCGCTGCCGGCAGCCTGCTCGAAGGCGGCGACCACGGCGCTCATGCGATTGTCGGCGGCCGCCGCGCTGCCGGAGACCACGAACGTCGCCACCACGTCGCGCCCCTCGCGCCGCCCGAGGATGCAGTCGAGCACCACGTACACGGTCGGCGCAGCGCCGCCGGCGGTGTAGTCGGCCTCGAAGCGCCGCACCGCGATCTGCAGCAGATAATTGGACGGAAACGGACTGGTGGAATCCTCCACCGAGGACCAGTCGCCGGAGGCGCGCAGCGTCTGCACGGCGAGCGCATCGACCACATCCGCCAGCGGCGCCGCCCAGCGGCTGCCGCTGTAGAAGTTCAGGCGGTGGTCAGCCTGCACCAAGATGATGTGCGGGGTCTCGAGCCCGGGATCGGCGAGCGGATGACCCACACGCAACGAGATCGGAATGCGCGCCGCCGCCAGCGGCGTCGCCGCGGCCGGTGCGCTCGCGGGGGGGCGCAGGTAATAGGTCTGCTCGGCTGGTGCATTGCTGTGAAACAGCGAGGTGCAGGCGGCGGGCGCAAGGCACAGCAGCGCTGCCAACGGACGCAGGCGGTTCACCGTGGAATCTCCACGCCGCGCTGCGGCGGCTGATACAGAAGCTGCGCCGGGTTCTCCCGCAGGCTCTCTGAGAGCGCACGGATGTCCTGGGCGGCGGCGCGCCCTTCACGCACGAAGCGCTCGATTTCCGGCAGACCATCGCGCGCGAACGAGCGGATGTCCTGGCGATTCTCGCTGATGATGCGGTCAAGCTGGCCGCTGGCATCGCTCAGGTTGTCGGCGATCTGGTGCAGGCGCTGCGCGCTGGCGCTCACATCCGGCGCGACCGAGTCCAGCAGGCCGTGAGCGCTGCGCGCCGAGGCGCTGAGCTCGTTGCCGGTGTTGCGCAGCTCCGAGATCAGCTCGTTGAGGTTTTTCAATGTCTGCGGCAGGTTGTCGCTGGCGCGGTGGAAATTGTTGAGTGCGGTCGACACCGCTTCGATGTTCTGATCGCTCACCAGCCGCGTGGCGCGTGCCACCAGGTCATTGGCCGTCGTCACCAGCTCCGGCAGGCGCGCAAGGAAGGCATCGAAGCGCGAGGGGGCCGAGCGGATCACCGGGTACTTGAGCCCGGTCACCATCGGCGCCATACGCTTGTTGGTGCGGTCCTCGGCCAGGTCGATGTACAGCAGTCCCGTGACCCCCTGCAGTTGCAGCTCGGCCACGGTGTGCTCGGAAACCGGCGTGCGCGAGTCGATATCCGCGATCACCTCGACCTTGCCGGAATCGCGCGGGTCGATTCGCATGTCGACCACACGGCCCACACCGACGCCGAGATAGCGCACCGCCGCACCCTTGTCCAAACCGCTGACGCTGCCGGCGAAGTAGATCTCGTAGCGGTTGTAGTCGCGCGCCTCGCGGCTGTCGGAGTACCAGTAGACGAACAGCGCGCCGAGCAGCGCCACCACCAGCACGAAGGCGCCCACGGCGGCGTAATTGGCCTCACGCTCCATGCTGTGCTCCGAGGCGCGCGCGCGCCCGCTCGCCGTGGAAGTAGGCTTGAATCCACGGATTGGGATAGTCGACGATGCGGTCGAGAGTGTCCGATACCATGCGCCGATCCACGATCACTCCGACACGATTACAGGTACGGAAGATACTGTCCAGATCATGGGTAATCATGACGATCGTGAGCTTCAGCTCCTGACGCAGATACAGCACCAGATCGTCGAACGCGGAGGCGCTCACCGGGTCCAGGCCCGAGGTGGGTTCATCGAGAAACAACAGCCCGGGATCGAGCGCCAGCGCGCGGGCGATGGCGGCGCGCTTCACCATGCCGCCGGAGAGCTGCGAGGGGTACTTGCTGGCGGCGTCGGGCGGCAGTCCGGAGAGGCGGATCTTGAGCATCGCCAGATCATCGAGCGCGGCGTTGTCCAGCTGCAGGAACTCGATCATCGGCAACTGCACGTTCTGCAGCACGGTCAGGGCCGAGTACAGCGCGCCCTGCTGGAAAGCCACGCCGTAGCCCGCCTTGATCGGACGCAGCTCCGCCCAGCTGAGGTGGGTGATGTCGCAGCCGTTGATGCGCACCGTGCCTGCTTGCGGGCGCTGCAGCCCGAGAATCGTGCGCAGCAGCACCGACTTGCCCGAGCCCGAGCCGCCGACGATGGCGAACACATCGTCGCGGTTCACCTGCATGTCGAGACCGTCGTGCACCACCTGGTTGCCGAAGCGATTCACCAGACCCTGCACTTCCAGCACCGGGTACGGCATTACAGGTTCATCTTCATGAACAGCACCGCAAACAGCGCATCCGCGAGGATGACCAGGAAGATTGCCTGCACTACCGCCACGGTCACCAGGCGGCCGAGTTCGCGCGCCGATGAGCGTACCTGCATGCCGCGGTAACAGCCGGCCATGGCGATGAGCAGCGCAAACACCGGCGCCTTGAACAGCCCAACCCAGAAAGTGCTGGGCGAGACCGCATCGGCCGCGCGGTTCAGATACTGGGTGAGCGGCATGTCGAGCAGGTAACGGCACAGCAGTGCGCCGCCGGCGATGCCGATCAGGTCGGCGACGATGGTGAGCAGCGGCAGCGCGATCGTGAGTCCGAGGACCCGCGGCACGATCAGCGCCTCGAACGGATCGACGCCGGTGGCGATGAGGGCATCGACCTCCTCGTTGAGCTTCATCGAGCCGAGCTCGGCGGCGAACGCGCTGCCGGAGCGGCCCGCCACGATCACCGAGGTGAGCAGCACGCCCAGCTCACGCAGCACGCCGATGGTCACCAGGTCGACCACGTAGATGTCCGCGCCCAGCCCGCGCAGCTGCTGCGCGCTCATGTAGGCGATGATGACGCTAATGAGAAAGGCGATGAGCGCGACGATCGGCACTGCGGTGATGCCGGTGTCGTAGACGTGGCGGGCGATCGAGATCGGCCGCAGACGTTTGAGACTGCCGAGGCTGCCGGCGAAGGTCACGGCGATGCGCCCGAGAAACGCCAGCCCCATCGACCCGTCACGCCATGCCTGCACCGCGTGCCGGCCGAGCGTCGTCAGAAAGCCGCGGGTCGCCGGCGGCGCGGTGTCTGGCGGCGCCGCCGGCGCATCGGCCTCCGCCTCCTTCAGCGTCTCATCGAGCAGGCGCAGTTGGTCGGGGGGCTCGCCGTTGAAAGAGACGCTGACGCCGGCATCGCGCGCCTGCTGCAGGAACTGGCGCAGCGCCCAGGCACATGACAGGTCGAGGACGGTCAGGCCGGAAGTATTGAGTCGCAGGTTGCGGGTGGAATGCAGATCCACGGCCGCCAGGCGCTGCTTCAAGTCCTCGAACTGCGCCAGACGCCATTCGCCGGACAGATCGAGCTCCTGCCCGTTATCGGTGCGGCGCAACTCGACGGCCATGCGGCGGCTTGCAGCGACCCTTAGGGCTGGACGTGCAGGCGGCCCTCGAGGCCGGGCAGCTCCGGTCGCTGGGTGCGGATGCTGGCCGGCAGCTCGTGGCGGGTGTCGAACATGCTGTGCTCCTTACGCGTGCGGGATGCGCGGGATGTCCCTGCGGCCACAGTCCCGGGCCCAGCGGCGCTCCGCAATCGCGGTGTAGGAGTCTACCGCACCCGCTGCGTCGGCAACGCGCCCGCGGGAAGTCAGCTTTCGTCGTGATAGCGGCGCAAGCGTGTCGCCACGAACAGCATCACGAGCGCCGCCACCACTCCGAGCCACAGATCGCGGTCGGCGAACGCACCGCCGAAGTTCAGCGCCTGCAGGAGCGAGCCCACCGGGTGCAGGCCATTGGCCGTAAATACGCGCGCATGCGGCAGCTCGAGCACCTGCCAGATGTGGCGACTGCGATAGGCGATGAAGTCATGCAGGTACAGCGGCTGACGGTAGATACCGTGGAGGATCGCCTCCAGCACCAGGGCGAGCACTGGCGGCACCGTGACCCACAGGAAGGGACTCTTGCGCACCCACGCCGACACCAGCATGAGCGCTGTGGCGACCGGGGCGTACCAGAGCACGGCGAGCAGCACGGTCAGGAATACCACCACTTCGGTGCGCAGCCACTCGAGGGTGTCCCAGCTGAGCACCGGCGGGGAGCTGCCGGTAGCGACCCGCAGCGAATAGATCGCATAAAACAACAGGTGCCCCACCAGCGCCAGGGCGAACACGCCGAACGGCACGATCACCAGTGCCGTCAGCGCCTTGGAGGTGACCGTCAGGCCATCGGAAACCGGCAGCGATTTCCAGAAAAGGATGCTGCGGTCGCGGCGCTCGGCGTACAGGCAGTCGAGCACGTAGTAACTGATGAGGAAAAGCGTGACCACGTACAACGGGATGGTCAGGACGGTTTGCACCACGGTCGCCGCGGCGACCTTGCCCTCATGAGCGCCGATGACCTCGCCGCCGTCGCTGCTCATGTCGATCTGGAAATTGCCGCGGCTGTCGGCGTGCCAGTGACCGAGCACGGCGCACAGCAACAGGAGCAGCACCTGGGTCGCAAGCGGCGCCAGCCACAGGTAACGGTGCTCCCAGAATTCACGCCGCACCAGCGTCACCAGCGTGGTGTGCAGGGGCTTGACCGAGTAGGCGCTGGTGCTGCGCGGGGCATCGCCTGCCGCATCAGCGATAGTGCTGTTCATGTGCGTACGCCCTCCTGCATCTTGGCGACGAACAGGTCGGCGATGGTCGGGGTCCGCAGCTCGCCGTAGGGCTTGAGTTCGGCGCTCGAGCGCCCCTCGAAGAACAGCGCCACCCGGCCGAACAGCTCACGCTCGTAGAACGGTTGCAGCGCGCGCGCCGCGCGCGCCGCGTCGGCGCTCAGCGTGAGCTGCTGATAGCGCTGGCCGAGCTCTTCCACCGAGGCCTGCAGCGCCACGCGTCCGTGGTTGATGAAGATCACGTCGGTAAACAGGTTCTCCACCTCCTCCACCTGGTGGGTGGTGAGCAGGATGGTGCGCTCCTTGTCGAAGTAGTCGTTCACCAGCGTGTCGTAGAACTTGCGCCGGTAGAGCAGATCGAGGCCGATGGTCGGCTCATCCAGCACCAGCAGGCGCGCATCGATCGCCATGATCAGCGCCAGGTGCAGCTGCGTGACCATGCCCTTGGACAACTCGCGCACACGGCTGCCGTGGCGGATGTCGGTCTTGGCGAGGAAACCTTCGGCGACGGCACGGTCGAAGCGCGGATGCACGCCGCTGCAGTAGTCGAGTGCCTGGCTGACGCGCAGCCAGCGCGGCAGTACAGCGACGTCCGCCATGAAACACACTTCGCGCATCAGCGCGTCGCGCTGCGCGCGCGGATCGAGCCCGAGCACGCGCAGCTCTCCGGAGAAGGGCGTCAGACCGAGGATGGCCTTGAGTGCGGTGGTCTTGCCGGCGCCATTCGGGCCGATGAGACCGACGATGCGGCCCGGCTCGACGCTGAAGCTGACGCCGTCCAGGGCGCGTTGGGCGCCGTAGCTCTTGGTCAGCCCGCGCGCATCAATTACTGCTGTCATCATTCTCCCCTGTGGCGGGCGGGTTGGCGGCCGGGTTGGCGGCCGGGTTGGCGGCGGGGAATGGCGCGGACGGCGCGGCAGCCCCGGCACGTTCGAGTTCCTCCGCGGAGATGCCGAGGCGCTGGATGATGGCGTACACCCGCGGCCACTCTTCCTCGAGAAAACGCACACGCTCATCCTTCATCAGCGCCTTGCGGGCGCCGGGACTCACGAACATGCCGCGGCCGCGACGCTTCTCCACCAGCTGCTCGTCCACCAGCTGCTGGTAGCCTTTGAGGACGGTGAGCGGGTTCAGGCGGAAGTCTGCGGCCACCGTGCGCACCGAGGGCAGCGGATCGCCCTCTTTCAGCACGCCCTCGATGATCATCGCGACCACGCGGTCCCGCAGTTGCCGGTAAATCGGCAGGCTCTCGTCCCACTGCGGATCCATGAATGCTTGCACGGCCTGTATCGGGGGGTTAGCGAACTAATCTACCAAAACGGCCGGCTCGGGCTGGCCCACCCAGCCGTGCAGCTCGCTGGCGCCGCTGCCGGGGGTCCCGGGCTGTGCGCCTAGCCGGATCGAGTTCGTCTGCACGAAGGCCAAGCAGAGGGCCAGGGTGATGAGCGCGGCACCGGCGGCGCAAGCCACAGCACGACAGGCGGGTCCGATGCTCATGTGCGAAATCTCCTTCGCGACGGGTTTTCAGGCGTGGCCGCTGTGCATCACGACGACAGGCGTCGAGTGCGCGGGAGGCGTGGCAGTGGCCTGCGCGAAGCCGCTGCCCACCGCCAGGGTGATCAGGGCCGCGGCGGCCAGGCAGACGAGGTCCCGGTAGGCGGTCGCAACGAAGGTGTTCATGGTCAGCTCCTTGACTCGAAACCGCTCAGGCGCGCTCGGCGTGGGCGGAAAACTGCGGGGGCACGCTGGTGGAGTGCACGAAGGCACCGCCGAGGACCAGGGTGATGAGCACTGCCGCAGCAGCGCAGGTGAAGTTACGGTAGAGGCTCAGGGCGAAGGCGTTCATGTTCATCTCCTCTGGGGGGTGGCGGCTCAGACTCCGCGGGACTGCGCGGTCGAGGCCTGCGCGGCCGGGGACACGCTGGTGGACTGCACAAAGGCCATCCCCAGGACCAGGGTGATCAGGGCGGCGACGGCGGCACAGGTGAAATCGCGATACAGGACAGATACGGCATTCATGGTGGTCTCCTTGGGTTCTCTTCGGTCTCTTCGGTCTCTTCGGTCTTCCGGCAACCCGTTCTGGCTGCCTCCCTTGGTGTTGTACTCTAGTAGAACACTACTTAAGTGTCAAGCCAGCTCACCAAGAATTTTTGCGGGGTCCCTAGAATCGGCGGGGTTTGGCTCGCTCGGGCCCTCTTGGGGCCTTTCAGGCGCTCCTCAGCCCCTTGGCACCCGGTTGGAGGGCCCTGGGCGGCGAACGGTTTGAGCCGGGCTGGACGAGGATGGGATGCGGCTAGGGGCGCGGCGGGCTCACAGGCTAGAATTTCGGGCCATTTTTGCTGTTACGGGAAACGCCAAGCACCATGAAAGCCGTCAACGTCGCGATCACGGGGGCCGCAGGCCAGATCGGTTACGCCCTCGCCTTCCGCGTCGCTGCTGGGGCGATGCTGGGGCGAGAGACGCGCATCAACCTGCACCTGCTCGAGATCACTCCGGCATTGGCGGCGCTGCAGGGCGTGGTGATGGAGCTCGGTGACTGCGCCTTTCCGACGCTCGGCAAGGTAGTGGCCAGCGATGATGCGCGCGTGGCCTTCCGCGACTGTCAGATCGCGCTGTTGGTGGGCGCGCGCCCGCGCGGTCCGGGCATGGAGCGCAAGGACCTGTTGCAGGCGAACGCGCAGATTTTTTCGGCGCAGGGCAAGGCGCTGAACGAGGTCGCGGACCGCAAGGTCAAGGTGCTGGTGGTCGGCAATCCCGCCAACACCAACGCGCTGATCGCGCGCGCCAACGCGCGCGATCTGGACGCGCGCAACTTCACCGCCATGACACGCCTCGACCACAACCGCGCGCTCGCGCTGCTGGCGCAACAGACCCAGACGCACGTCACCGACATCCGCCACATGACCATCTGGGGCAACCATTCGGCCAGCCAGTACCCCGACCTGTCGCACGCGCTGGTGAGGGGCAAGCCGGCGAAATCGCTGTTGCAAACGCAGTGGATCGAGCAAAGCTTCATCCCGCAGGTGCAGCAGCGCGGGGCTGCGGTCATCAAGGCACGCGGCGCCTCGTCGGCGGCCTCGGCGGCCGCAGCCGCCATCGATCACGTGCACACCTGGGTGCACGGCACCCCCGCGGACGACTGGGTCAGCATGGCCGTGCCGGCCGATGGCAGCTACGGCATCAGCGACGGGGTCATCTATTCCTATCCGGTCACGGTGGCCAACGGTGACTACCGCATCGTGCCCGACCTGAGCGTCGATGAGTTCAGCCGCAAGCGCATGGATGCCAGCTACGCGGAGTTGCGCGAGGAGCGCGACGGAGTGCGCAATCTGCTCGGCTGAGGTTGCCGGCGCGGCGCGTATAGTCGGCGCGTTGCGCGCCTCTTAAGGACGTATCATGTTAGGTGCCGTGCTGTCCCTCATCCTGGTGGTGGCCGCCGCCTATGCGGTGACGCAGATCGGCGGGGTCATCACGCTGCTGTTCATCGCTGCGGTGCTGTTCCTCGCCTACCGCCGCCTGTCGCTGCTCGCCTTCACGCTGACCTTCACGGTACTGCTGGCCGCCTACACCTGGCTCGGCGCGAGCAGCGCGCCCGCCGGTGTGTGGAAAGGGTTCCTGTGGCTGCTGCTCGCGGGCCTGTGGCTGCTGAACCTGCGGCCGCTGCGCAAGGCGCTGATCACGCGGCCGTTCATGAAAACCTACCTGCGGCTGCTGCCGTCGATGTCGCAGACCGAGAAGGAGGCGCTCGAGGCCGGCACCGTGTGGTGGGACGGCGAGCTGTTCACCGGCGCACCGCGCTGGGAGAAGCTGCTGGCCGCGCAGGCGCCGCAGCTGTCAGGCGAGGAGCGCGCCTTTCTCGATGGTCCGTGCGAGGAACTGTGCCGCATGCTCGATGAGTGGGACATCACCCACGAGCGCGGCGACCTGCCGCCGCAGGTGTGGGACTTCCTCAAGAGCCGCGGCTTCTTCGCCATGATCATCGCCAAGAAGTACGGCGGACTTGAATTCTCCGCCTATGCGCACTCGTGCGTGCTGGCCAAGATTTCCAGCCGCAGCCCGACCGCCTCCTCGACCGTCGCCGTGCCCAACTCGCTCGGTCCGGCGGAACTGCTCAACCACTACGGCACCGAGGAGCAGAAGGACTACTACCTGCCGCGGCTGGCGCGCGGCGAGGAAGTGCCGTGCTTCGCGCTCACCGGGCCGCGCGCCGGCTCGGATGCCGGCTCGATCCCCGACACCGGCATCGTCTGCCGCGGCCTGTGGCAGGGGCGCGAGGTGCTCGGCATGCGCCTCAACTTCAACAAGCGCTACATCACGCTCGCGCCGGTCGCGACGGTCATCGGGCTCGCGTTCCGCCTGTTCGATCCGGAGCGGCTGCTGGGCGAGAACACCGACCTCGGCATCACCTGCGCGCTGATCCCGCGCAACACCGCGGGCGTCAGCATCGGCCGGCGTCACTTCCCGCTCAACATTCCATTCCAGAACGGGCCCATCCATGGCAAGGACGTGTTCGTACCGGTGGACTTCATCATCGGCGGCGCGAAGATGGCCGGCGCGGGCTGGCGCATGCTGGTCGAGCAGCTGTCGGTCGGGCGCTGCATCTCCTTGCCCTCCAACACCACCGGCGCCGCCAAGGCCGGCGTGTGGGCGACCGGCGCCTACGCGCGCATCCGCACGCAGTTCAACCTGCCGGTGGCCAAGTTCGAGGGGGTCGAGACGGTGATCGCGCGCATGGTGGGACTCACCTACACCATGGATGCTGCGCGCTCGGTCACCGCCGGTGCCATCGACGGCGGCGAGAAGCCCTCGGTGCCCTCGGCAATGCTCAAGTACCACGTGACCGAAATGGGCCGGCAGGTGGCGAACGACGCCATGGACGTGCACGGCGGCAAGGGCATCTGCCTGGGTCCCCACAACTATCTCGGCCGTGGCTACCAGATCGTGCCGGTGGCGATCACCGTCGAGGGCGCCAACCTCTTGACGCGCAATCTCATCATCTTCGGCCAGGGTGCGGTGCGCTGCCACCCGTTCGTGCTGCGCGAGATGAACGCCGCGCGTAATCCCGACCGCGCCCGCGGCGTCGACGATTTCGATCGGGCCCTGTTCGCGCACATCGGCTTCACGCTCTCGAATGCGGTGCGCTCGTTCATCATGGCGCTCACCCACGCGCGTTTCACCCGCGCCCCGGTGGCCGGCCCGACCGCGCGCTACTTCCAGCACGTGGTGCGGTTCTCGGCCTCGTTCGCCTTCGCCGTGGACGTCGCCATGCTCTCACTCGGCGGCTATCTGAAAAAGAAGGAGGGACTGTCGGCGCGCCTGGGCGACGTGCTGTCGTGCATGTACCTCGCCTCCATGGTGCTCAAGCACCACGAGAATCAGGGACGCCCCGCCGAGGATCTGCCGATCGTCGAGTGGGCCTGCCGCAACCTGCTGTACCACGCGCAGGAACAGCTGCACGGCTTCCTGCGCAATTTCCCCAACCGGCTGTTGGCCGGCGTGATGCGCGCGCTCATCTTCCCGCGCGGGCGTATCTATTCGGCGCCCGGCGACCGCCTCGGGCGCACGGTAGCCGAGCTGGTGACCAGCGCCACCAGCGCGCGCGAGCGCATGGGCGATTTCATCTATCGCACCTGCGAGCCCGGCAATCCGCTCGGACTGCTGCAGGAGGCGCTGCTGCTCGCCATGCAGCTCGAGCCGCTCGAGAAGCGCATCCGGGTCGAGGGCGTGAAGACCGGCCGCGTGACCGCGCTCGATCTGCCGGGACGCATCCAGCAGGCGCTCGCCGCCGGCATCCTCTCGGAGACCGAGGCGGCGGCGCTGCGCGATTTCGATCGCAAGACCATGGACATCATCAACGTGGATGACTTCGAGCCGCACGAATTCGGCGTGAAAGCGCAGCCGGCGACACGATCGAGCGCGCACGTCGCATGAGCGCTGCGGCGCCACCGACCCTGCAAGCACTCGCCGCGTCCCCGGCCGACATGACACCCGCGGGCGCGCTGCGCACAGCGCCGGCACCGGCCTGCGAGAACTGCGCCGCGCCGGTGAGCGGGCGTTTCTGCAGCGCCTGCGGGCAGCGCCTCGAGGCGCCGGTGCACTCACTGCGCCACTTTGTCCATACCGCCACCGAGGACCTGACGCACGCCGACTCGCGCCTGTGGCGCACGCTCGTCGCCCTGCTGTTCAGACCCGGCAAGCTGACGCACGAATTTCTCAACGGCCGGCGCGCGCGCTACCTGCCGCCGGTGCGGCTCTACCTGGCGCTGTCGCTGGTGTTCTTCCTGATCGCCGCGGCCACGCCGCAGGAGTTCACCGTCATTCATATCGGCCGCGACGCCGGGCGCACGGCGCCGCCGGTGCCGCATGCCGGCGCAGCACAGCTCAAGCCTGAGTCCGCAGAGACCCCTGCACAGCGCGCCGATCGGGTGTGCACCGACTACCACGGGCCATGGCCGCAGTTGCTGGGACCACGCGTGCTCAAGGCCTGCCGCAAGATCGTCGGCGACGATGCCCACTCAGTCCAGGGCGCCTTCCTGCACAACGTGCCGCGGGCGATGTTTGTTTTTCTGCCGCTGCTGGCGGCGAGCATGATGCTCATGTACTGGCGGCCGCGACACTATTACGTCGAGCACCTGCTGCTGCTGGTGCACAACCATGCCTTCATGTTCCTGCTGCTGATGCTGGGCTGGGGCGTGGTGGCGTTGTTCCCGGCGCTGGCACATACGGTGAGCGATGTGACCTTCCTGTATATCGTCTGGTACATGTTTCGCTCCATGCGGGTCGTTTACGGGCAGGGGCGCCTGCTGACCTCCGCTAAGCTCTTGTTGCTGGCGTTCTTTTACTTCGCTTTCGGGGCGGTGATGCTCACCATCACCTCCCTGTACAGCGCCTTGACTCTTTGAAGGAGAAGTCCATGTCCCGATTCGTCATCGCCGTATTGCTCGCGGCTGTCGGCTCGTTCGCCGCCGCCCAGGAACGTACCCCCTCCCCGAGCGGGGCTGAGGCGTACATCATCAGTCCCAAGAACGGCGCCACGGTGCACAACCCGGTGCGCGTGCAGTTCGGCCTCAAGGGCATGGGCATCGCCCCGGCCGGCGTCAAGTTCGACAACACCGGCCATCATCATCTGCTGATCGACACGGACGCGCCGACGGATCTGTCGGCCGCGCTGCCGGCCACTGACAAGATCGTGCACTTCGGCAAGGGACAGACGGAGACGACGCTGACGCTGCCGCCGGGCAAGCACACCCTGCAGCTGCTGCTCGGCGACATGAACCACATCCCACACAACCCGGCGGTGCTCTCCAAGAAGATCACCATCACCGTCGCTCCCTGAAGGGGCGCGCGAGGCCGCCATGAGCCGCTGGGTGCTGCACGTCGACATGGACGCTTTTTACGCGTCCGTGGAACAGCACGACGATCCGACGCTCGCCGGCAAACCGGTCGTGGTCGGCTGGGACGGCGCCCGCGGCGTGGTCGCGGCCGCCAGCTACGAGGTGCGCCGCTTCGGCGTGCACTCGGCGATGCCGATGAGCCGCGCGCTGCGACTGTGCCCGCAGGCGCTGTGCGTGCGCCCGCGCATGCAGCGCTACCAGGAGGTCTCGGGGCGGGTATTCGGCGTGTTCCGTGAGATCACGCCACTGGTGCAGGGACTGTCACTCGATGAGGCGTTTCTCGATGTGACCGCGAGCCAGGAGCTGCTCGGCAGCGCCACCGACATCGCGCGCCTCATCAAACAGCGCATTCGCGCGCGCACCGGGCTGTCCGCCTCGGTGGGCGTGGCACCTAACAAGCTGGTGGCGAAGATCGCCTCCGATCTGATGAAGCCCGATGGCCTCACGGTGGTGACCGCCGAGCGGGTGCGCGAGACGCTCGCGCCGCTGTCGGTGCGGCGCCTGCCGGGCCTCGGGCGCAAGACCGGAGCGCGGGTCGAGGCCGCCGGAATCCACACGCTCGGCGAACTGCGCAGCGCGCCGGATGCGGTGCTGTGGCCGCTGTTCGGGCGCTACTCGGCGTGGATGCGCGAGCGTGCCAGCGGTATCGACGAGCGCCCGGTCCTGGCGGAGGTGGAGGAGAAATCGCTGAGCGCCGAGGACACCTTCCCCGCGGACATCGCCGATGTGCGCACGCTGCAGCGCCAGCTGGCGCGCCTGGCGGAGCTCGCTGCCAGCCGCCTGCGGGCGCGCGAGCTCATGACCGCCTGCATCGGCATCAAGATCCGCCGCGGTGATTT